>Ga0194130_10005437_pt1 | contig 15342 bp, 14 predicted proteins | sample TA2KigsurfametaG_FD_160084 | JGI IMG/M metagenome (GOLD analysis project Ga0194130, IMG submission 160084) | Freshwater microbial communities from Lake Tanganyika, Tanzania - TA2015050 Kigoma 12 surface | ecosystem: Environmental > Aquatic > Freshwater > Lake | place: Tanzania: Lake Tanganyika... | reverse complement strand
ATCGCCAACATCGCCACTCGCGCCGGTACGTGCTTGGCAACCCAGGCGCCGAGGGGTACTGCGATCACGCCGCCGCCCAGCAAAGCAACCACCAGATCGTAGCGTTGCCAGTCGAAAGTGAAGAGAAAAGTGATGGAGATAGTCAGCGTGACGAAGAACTCAGCGGCGTTCGTGGTGCCGATTGCATACCGCGGCGGCACCCCACGAGCGATCAGCGTAGGCGTGGTTACCGTGCCCCAACCACCGCCACCCACGGCGTCGAGAAAACCGGCGATGGCACCGAGCGCATGGCTGGGTGCACGCGCCAGCTGCGGCTCGCCACTCCGCGAGGCTCGTCGCAGCAACAAGATTCCGGTCAACAGCAGATAGGTCCAAACGAAGGGTTTGAGCAGATCGCCATCGAGATTGCCGAGTAGCCACGCGCCTACCCCACCGCCCACCATCCCGGGCAGCACCAGCTTCAAAAAAATCTTGCGATCGAGATTCTTGAACCAAGCATGCGAGGCACTGGAGGCCCCGGTCGTGAACACCTCGGCCGCGTGCACGGTCGCGCTCACGAAGGCCGGTGGATGGCCCATGCTGGACAGAAATGCGCTGGCCGAGACGCCATACGCCATACCGAGCGCACCATCGATGAGTTGCGCGGCGAAGCCGACGAACACCAGCGGCCAGAACTCGGGTGACAGTCCTTCCATATGCGTATCTTATAATTACGCGATGAGCTCTCGCGTACAAACCGACCAGATACGTTGCCCGCTGCTGCGGGCCCCACTGCTATTGGTGCTGTTCATCATGCTCAACGCCTGCTCGCGCGACTCCACCCCGCAAGTCGACGGCCTGCGAGTCGGCCCGTGGCGCGCGGTACTGCAACTGCCGAGCGGCGAATTGCCCTTCGGCATGTCGGTGTCGGCGCGCGACGGCAAGCCTGTCGTCACCCTCATCAATGGTGACAACCGGGTCGACGTCACAGAAATCACGGTCAAGGACGACACCGTGACGATGCTGATGCCTGGCTTCGAGAATCGGCTCGATGCGCGCATCGACGCGGGAGTGCTCACCGGCACGCTCACCATGGTGAAGGCCGGCGGCAAGCTGCAAAAAATTCCGCTGGTGGCGACTCACGGCCAAGCCTGGAGATTTTTCGAACCGGCAGCGCCCTCGAGCAGCGACTCCGTCGCCGGTCGCTGGGCCATCACTTTTGGACCTGCCGACAAGCCCTCACCTGCGGTCGGGGAATTCACGCAACAAGGATCACGTGTTTTCGGCACAGTAATGACACCGACTGGTGACCATCGCTATCTCGACGGTGAGTTGCGCAACGGCGAATTGCAGTTGTCAAAGTTTGATGGCGGTCACGTGTTTTTGTATCGCGGCAAGCTGTTGGCGGACGGCAGCCTGCAGGGCAACTTTTATTCGGGCACGGCGTTCGCGGATGTATTCGTCGCCCGCCGTGACGATGCCGCGACGCTCGGCGACGCCGAAAACGCCACCAAGCTCGCCGGCAAGGCTGATCGGCTCGATTTTCGTTTTCCGGATCTTGCCGGTCACCCGATCTCGATCACCGACCCGTTTTTTCACGGCAAGGTGGTGGTCGTGGCGCTCGCCGGCAGCTGGTGTCCGAACTGTCATGACGAAGCGGCGTTTCTGGCCGAATTTCACCGGCAACGCAGAGCTGAAGGCTTCGAAGTGATTTCCTTGATGTTCGAGCAATTCGGCGACTTCAAGCGCGCTGCCGATGCCACGGCGCGCTTTCGCCAGCGTTACGCAATCGAATACACGACCTTGATTGCCGGCACTTCCGACAAAGAAGATGCCGCCTCCAAGCTGCCGCAGCTCAACGGCGTGTTCGCCTTTCCGACCACCATTTTCATCGATCGATACGGCAAGGTGCGCAAGATCCACACCGGGTTTTCGGGGCCTGCGACCGGTGTCCACTACCACAAACTGGTCAAAGATTTCACGAGCACTGTGAATTCTTTGCTTGCCGAAGCACCACCGCCACCGCTGCCTTTGCCGAAGATTTGAAGCTCTGCCGCTGTCAAGGAAAAGATCATGCCCTCTTTCGATGCCGTCTCCGAAATTGATGCCCACGAACTGACCAATGCGGTCGATCAGGCGAATCGCGAGCTGTCACAGCGTTTCGACTTCAAGGACACCGGCTGCAAGTTCGAACTCAAAGAAAAAGAGTTCACGGTGCATTTGCGGGCGGAGGTCGAGTTTCAGTTGAAGCAGATGCTGGAAATCCTCAAGGTGAAGATCGCCAAACGGGGCATCGATATCGCGTGTCTCGAGATCAAGGACGCACAGAAGAACCTTGCCGAAGCCCGACAAGATGTCCTGCTGCGCCACGGCATCGATCAGGATTGCGGCAAAAAAATCGTCAAGTTGCTAAAGGACGCCAAGCTGAAAGTGCAAGCCGGCATCCATGGCGACAAAGTGCGCGTCACCGGCAAACAGCGTGACGATCTGCAATCAGCCATCGCCCTGCTGCGCCAGGAAAAATTCGATCGACCGCTGACCTTCAATAATTTCCGCGACTGACGCCGCTCGGCGGTTTGCTAAGCGCCCTGCTCGGGGGTACCGGGAGCGGTGGCCGCACCCAGCTTGCGCGACCAGTAAAAATAGAATGGCACGCCGAGCGCGATCACCCCGACTCCGAGCAACGCCTGTTTGGGCGTGGCATAGAGCGCACTCGCGAGCAGCGCAGCCGAGACGACCACGAAAGCGATCGGCGTGAAGGGATAGCCCCAGGTACGGAAGGGTCGCGGCAGATCAGGTTCGCGCTGACGAAAAATGATCACTGCCGCAGCACTCAGTGCATAGAAAAGACAGGAGGCGAATACGACCGAATCGGTCAGCGTGTCGTAAGTGCCGGAGATCGCCAGCACGCTCGCCCAGCCCGCCTGCGCCAGTACCGCGTTTACCGGCACCCGGGTACGCGCCGATATCTTTGCCAACGGTTTGAAAAACATGCCGTCGGCGGCCATTGCATAAGGCACGCGCGAATTGGCCAGCACCGAAGAATGCAACGACCCCAGCGATGAGAGCATCAAGGCAGCGGCCATGAAGGTCACGGCAAAAGGGCCCGCGAAACTCGCCAGCACCGCGGTGGCCACCGACGACGTCGCCGATACGCTCGCCACCGCAACCGCCGGCAGCACATAGAAATAGGCGGCGTTGACACCGACATAGAGCACGATCACGAGGAGCGTGCCCCAAATGAACATGCGTGGCAGGTTACGCTGCGGATCTTTAACCTCGCCACAGAGCGGCGCGACGTTGTTCCAGCCGTCATAGGCCCACAAGGCCCCGAGCATCGCCGCGCCGATGCCGGCGATCCCGCCCATCGCACTCGTCTCCACACCCTCGCAGCTGCCACCCACTGCCGAGCTCGAGAAGTTCGCGAAATCACCCGTGCCGAAAACGAACGCGCCGACGCCCACGCCGATGACGGTCAATACTTTGAGCACCGTGAGCAGCGTTGCTGCGCCACCCGTTGCGGTGACCGATGCACAGTTGAACAACGTCACCAGCCAGAGCGCACCGAGCGCGAAGATCGTCAGCCCCTTGACGCCGACGCCATCACCGAGCGGCAGCGTGAACCAGACGGCATCGAGGGCGCCACCCAAGGCAGTGTTCAAAAAAATGGCGAAACCCACGGCAAGCGCTGCCTGCGAGCCGGTCTTCATGATGGCAAACACGGTCCAGCCATATAAGAAGCTCGTCAGACGGCCATAGGCACGGCGCAAAAAGACGTAGTCGCCACCGGCTGCAGGCATCATCGAGGAGAGTTCGGCATAGCAGAACGCGCCAAGCAACGAGAGCAGGCCGGCGGCAAACCACACCGCCATGACAATCACCGGATCATCGACATTACAGGTCATGACGCGAGTCTTGAGAAAGACGCCGGTACCGATGACGTTGGCGACGTTGATGGCGATTCCGGCGGTGAGACCCAAGCCACGGTTGAGCTGGGTCATCGGCGTGCTCCATCGATAAGTTTGCAAAGGTCCGGTACGGCGTCGATCGCGCTCGGTCCCATGCGTACAAGACGCTGGTCGGGATAGCCCAGCAACTGACGGTTAGCGACTGCCTTGACCTCGGTGAAAGGCGCCCAGCGCTCGCGCCACTCGCGGGCCGTGATCGGCGGTGTCGACAGCAAAATAAGCTCGGGATTACGTTTCTTGAGATCCTTGAACTCGACGATCGGCATCGGGAAGTCGATGTCGTCGTAAAGATTACGACCGCCGCAACGGGCGATGGCGTCGGCCATGGCGCTGCGACTGCCTACGGTATATAGCGGCGAGTCGAGAAACATGAAAAACACGTCGACAGGACGACGCGCCGATTTGGTCGCTGCAGCACGCGTGGGCAGGCGGGCGATCTGCGCGTCCATCGCCTTGGCCGCGCTTTCTGCCGTGCCACTGGTGCCAGCCAGGACGCCGAGACGCCGCACCGATTGCGGGATGTCTTCGAGTCGGCGAACACTGACGAAGTAAACGTTCAGCTTGAGTTTGTTGACGAGACTATCGAGGACCAATTCATTGGTGAGATCTTTCCAGACCACGACGGCATCGGGCTTGAGGGCGATCAGTCGATCGAAAACAAGTCCATTGGCGTCGCCGATGCGCGGGATTTTTTTGGCCGCCTCGGGGACATCGGCGCCGGTCACCGTCGCCACGATGCGATCGCCAGCACCGGCGGCAAACAGCATCTCGGTCGCACCCGGCGCAAGACTGACGATACGTTGTGCAGGTGCAGTGAGCCGGAGCGTGGCCGCCGTATCGTCGCGCACCGGCATCGCCAGCGCGCAGCTTGCGAACGCTGCGCCAGCGAGCGCCAGCCACAGCGAGGTCAGTAGCTGATAGCGAATCATGATTTGTTCGATCGACAGGGGGAACAACCCGTTGGCGCCTCGAGATCACGCTGAACGTGGGCCAGCGGCCTCGCGAGCGGCGGCAGCACGCGTTGCAATACTTTGAGCGTATTCACGCGCAGTCGATTGCCGGCGAGCGTCCAGAACACGTAGAGCGCGGCGAGCACGACAAACCCGATGACAAGCAACTGCTGCAGCATGCTCAGCCTGCCGTGAAGAAGAGCGTAACCCGATAGGTCACGAAAGCGGCGAGGTAGGCCAGACCGAAAAGATAGCCCATCATGATGAGAGGATAACGCCAACCGTTGGTCTCGCGGCGAACGACCGCCAAGGTGGCAAGACACTGCGGTGCGAATACGTACCACGCCAGTAGCGCGAGGGCCGTCGCCAGCCCCCACTGCTGCGCAATCGTCGACGACAGCGCCGTCGTCACGGTCGCCTCATCGCCCGCGAGCGCATAGACCGTACCGAGCGCACCCACCGCCACTTCGCGTGCTGCCAATCCCGGGATCAGCGCAATGGAAATCTGCCAGTTGAAGCCGATCGGCGCGAGTACGACGGCCAAGGCGCGACCGAGTTGACCCGCGTAGCTGTATTCGATCGCGGCACCCGACGCGCCCGGCGGCGGCGCCGGATAGGTGGACAGAAACCACAGCAACACCATCAGCGCGAGAATGATGCCGCCCGCGCGGCGCAAAAAGAGTCGTGCACGCTCCCACAAGCCCAACAAAACGTTGACGAGATTCGGCAACTGATAATCGGGCAACTCGAGCATCAGCATATGAGTGTCGTGGCCGCCGCGCAGGCGCTTGAGCACCCAAGCCACGAGCAACGCACTGCACACGCCGGCAAAGTAAAGCGCGAACAGCACGACACCCTGCAAATTGAAAACGCCGAGCTGGCGATCGGGTATGAAGGCGGCAATCAAAAGTGCGTAGACCGGCAGGCGCGCAGAGCAGGTCATGAGCGGAGCCACCATGATGGTCGCCAGCCGATCGCGCAGATTGGGGATGGTGCGCGTCGCCATGATTCCCGGAATCGCGCAGGCAAAAGATGACAGCAAGGGAATGAACGCACGACCCGACAAGCCTACCGAGCCCATCACACGATCGAGCAAATAGGCCGCGCGCGGCAGATAGCCGCTGTCCTCGAGTGCGAGGATGAACGCGAACAAAATCAAAATCTGTGGCAAAAAAACCAGCACGCTGCCGACGCCGGCGATTATGCCGTCGGCGAGCAGACTCTGCAGCGGGCCCGCGGAAACGACGCCGCGTACCGCCTCGGCGAGCGCGACGACGGCTGCATCGAGCAGATCCATGGGCCAAGCAGCCCAGCTGAACACGGCCTGGAAGACAAAGAAAAGCAGTATGCCGAGCGCGAGCATGCCGTAGAGCGGATGCAGCAACACGCGATCCATGCGCGCGACCCATTGACTGCGGTCGGGTTCGCGATAGCCCGCAGCAGCCAAAATTCGCGCCGCCTCGGCATGCGTCGCCGTGACGTCATCGGTGGTCGGCTCAGTCCATGCAATCTTTGCCGTCGAGGCGGCGACGGCGAGTCGGTCGAGCTCTTCGATCAGCGCATCGGCACCGCGTCGGCTGACGGCCACGGTTTCGACCACCGGTGCACCGAGTTCCTGCGCAAGTCGCTCGCGATCGAGCGCAAAGCCGCGCCGGCGCGCGAGGTCGCTCATGTTGAGCACCACGATCATCGGCAAGCCGAGGCGGCGCACTTCGAGTGCCAGACGCAGCGACAAGGGCAGATGCGTGGCATCGGCGACGAGCACGATGGTCTCGGGGCGCGGTTCGGCCGCAATACGCCCGAGCGCCACATCGCGCGTGATGGCTTCATCGAGCGTGGTCGGCTTGAGACTGTAGGTGCCGGGCAGATCGAGCAGTCGATAACGCCGACCAGAGGCCGACTTGAACTGACCTTCCTTGCGCTCGACCGTCACGCCTGGGTAGTTCGCGACTTTCTGACGGCTACCCGTGAGTCGATTGAAGAGGGCCGTCTTGCCGCAATTGGGCAAACCGATCAGCGCGATGCGCAGGTCCGCCGCATTCATGTCGCGCTCACTCCAGAAGTAACTGTCACGCCCTCGGCCTCATGACGTCGCAGAGCGAAAGTTGCGCCGCCGATATGCACCGCGAGCGGATCGTCGTCGGGCCACATCGCCGCGACGATCTTCACCGCTGCACCCGGAAAGAACCCGATCTCCAACAGCCTGCGCGCGAGTGACTCTTCGGCATCGATGCGGTCGACCACGGCCGACTCACCGACACGAAGCCGCGACAGGGGGCGTGATGGCTGTACTCGATCACTCACGGCGGCAGCGTCCTGCTGTGGGTCATTCTGCATGGAATAAGCACGCAAGTATCCGATAGCGGTTGCCCCAATGCAATTGCGGATCATTCTCATTTACACTTAAATAAGAACTATTCTCATCTAGGATGGCAGGGACGAACATCCCCGTGAAACTTCGCAACTCTTTGTCGGTATTGATATTTTTGTGTTTCAGCAAAGCGGTCTACGCCGAGGAACTCACCGAAATCACCATTCTCGCCAGCCGCGACCGCCCGGTGACCCTGCGTTCGCCCGTTCAGCAAGTGAGCGCAGCCGAACTCGCCGAATCGAAGGTGCTGACCGTGAACGAGGCGCTGCGCAAACTGCCCGGTGTGCTCGCCCGTGATGAAGAAGGGCTCGGCCTACGACCCAACATCGGCATTCGCGGGCTCAACCCATCCCGGTCCGCCAAAGTGTTGTTGCTCGAGGACGGGCTACCGCTCGCTTTCGCGCCCTATGGCGACAATGCGAGCTACTTCCATCCGGCGCTCGAGCGCTTCGAGCGGATCGAGTTGCTCAAGAACGCGGGCCAGATCGCCTTCGGCCCGCAGACCATCGGCGGCATCATCAACTACATCTCGGCACCGACACCCGACCGCGCGCGGGGTCGTATTGCCGCGCGCGGCGGCAATCACGGCTTGCGCGCACTGGATCTCGAGCTGGGTGATCGTTTCGCGGAACAAGCTGGCGGCTGGCGTCTTGATGCCACGCACAAGCACTCGCGCGGCTCGCGGCGCAACATCGAGCTCGATGCGGGTGACGTCGGCTTGAAGATCGAGCAGGCGCTGACCGCGTCGCAATCGCTCACCCTGCGTCTCAACGGCTATCGCGAGCGCTCGCAGGTGCCCTACTCGGGGCTGACGCTCGCCGAGTATCGCGAGGATCCGCGCGGCAACCCGTTCGTCAACGATTTCTTTGCAATCGACAGACAGGCGATGGCGATGATCCATGGTCTGCGGGCGAGTGAGACCGTAACCTTGCGGACAGCGCTGTATCACACACGTCTGCAACGTGATTGGTGGCGGCAGTCGAGCACTTCGCGGCAGCGCCCGAACGATGCGACGGATCCCGCCTGCGGTGACATGCGCAATCTTTTGAGCAGCTGCGGGAATGAGGGTCGCGTGCGCGGCTATCGCACGCTGGGCATCGAACCGCGGTTGCAGATCGATAGCGTCAACTGGCGTGCGCTGGCCGGCGTGCGTCATCACCGGGAATGGCAAGAGCGCTTGCAGCTCAACGGCGACACGCCCCGGGCGCGCAGCGTCGGCAGCGGTATCAACGGCGGCGTGCGCGAAGACAATCGCCGACGCGTCGTGGCGAATTCGGGGTTCGTCGAAACCACGCTGAGTTATCGATCGACAGCGGTTACCGCGGGCTTGCGCTACGAAGATATCCGCTATGCACGCGCGGACCGCTTGCGCGGTACCGCGGGCACCACCGCCTTGAATACATGGGTGCCGGGGTTTGCGGTCACTCAGCAGCTGCCCAAAGAAATCATTCTGTTTGCCGGCGTACACAAAGGGTTTGCACCGCCTCGCGTGGAAGACGCGATTGCCAACGATGGCACGGCTGTCGAGCTCGACGGCGAATACTCCTGGAATACCGAACTCGGGATGCGCTGGCGAATCGATGCCGAAGCGCAGCTCGAAGTCACGTTCTTCGACATGGATTTTGCCAATCAGGTGATCCCCGCCAGCCTCGCAGGCGGTGGCAACGCGACGCTCACCAACGGTGGCCGTACCCGACATCGCGGCGTCGAATTGCTGGGCGAGTGGCGAGCTCACGATTTCATTGAACCGCTGGCCGGTCTACGCCCCCGAGTTCGCGTAGCTGCCAACTGGCTGCGCGACGCGAAATTTGTCGGTGACCGCCTCGCAGCAGCAAATGACGGCTCACTGCTGTCGATCAGCGGCAACCGCTTGCCGTATGCCGCTCGGCAGCTCGTGACGCTGACCGTCGGTGGCGAGTGGGCGAATGGATTCTCGGCACAGGTCGAGGGTCATTATGTCGGCTCGATGTATGCCGATGACCTCAATACGGTCGCGGTGAGCAGCGACGGACAACGGGGCCGACTCGCAGGTCACGCCATCTGGAACCTCGCGGTCAATTACCGTGCGAGCGAACAGCTCGAGTGGTTCGCAGGAGCAAAGAATGTCGCCGATCGGCTGTACATCGCCGATCGCAGTCGCGGTATCGTTCCCGGGCCGTCACGACAGCTGCAAGCAGGTTTCGAATATCGCTTCTGATCGGGTACTCTTGCGTCACCATGGACGGCAGCGGCAGCGGCGACAACCCACAAGTGAACGTATTCGGCGAACCACTCGCCGACTGCAGTCACTCACCCAAAACAGGCTGGTTCCGTAGCGGCTGCTGCGAGACCGACGCAGCCGATCATGGTTCGCACACCGTCTGCGCCGTCATGACCGATGAGTTTCTGGTGTTCTCGCGCTCGCGTGGCAACGATTTGTCGACGCCGCATCCGGAATACGGATTTCCCGGGCTGAAAGCCGGCGATCGCTGGTGTCTTTGCGCCGCACGCTGGCAAGAAGCTTTCGTCGCTGGTCGCGCACCCAAGGTGCATCTCAAGGCAACCCATCGGCGCGCACTCGAAGTCTGCGCAATGGCCGATCTCAAAAGTCACGCCATCGATCTTGTCTGAGCCGATCACCAACGACGCCGGGGCGGTGACGCCCCGCAGTGCATTCCTGCGCGGCGCGCGCGAGTTGATGCCGGCGTGGCCAGGAATCTTTGCTTGGGGACTCGTCACCGGCGTCGCCATGGTCAAGTCTGGTCTGAGCGTTACCGCTGCGACCGTGCTTAGCCTCTTGGCCTATGCAGGCAGCGCGCAACTGGCTGCATTGCCGCTGATGGCGGCGTTCGCACCGATTTGGCTGGTGACACTCACCGCCGTAACTGTGAATCTGCGCTTCGTCGTCTATAGCGTGCTGACTCGCCGACACTTCGCCCATCTCGGTGCCCAGCGGCGTGTGTGGTTGGGTTATCTCGTCGGCGACATCATGTTCGTACGCTTCACGGCGATGATCGAACGCGAACCCCACTATCCACATCGGGTGCACTATTATTTTGGGGGTGCCATCGCCAACTGGGTGCTGTGGCAGATTTCTTCGATCATCGGCATTTTCACGGCGACTACGATTCCGACCTCTTGGGGCCTCGAGCTCGCAGGGACACTGACCTTGGTCGCGTTGCTCGTGCCGCTGTGTGCCAGTCGGCCGGTGCTCGCAGGGGTCGTGGTCGCTGCCGTGGTCTCGGTGCTCGCACATGACGTACCGATGCGCCTCGGCCTGCTGCTCGCCATCGCCCTCGGCGTGGCCGCCGCGTTCGCGGTGGAACGGGCGCGGAGCGCGCCATGATCGAACCGTATGTGTGGTGGGCGATTCTCGGTATCACCTTCGCAACCTTCCTCAGTCGCTCCAGCCTGCATTTGCTTGGTAACCGACTACAGATCCCCCCCACCCTCGAATCGGCCCTGCGCTATGCCCCGGCCTGTGCGCTCGCCGCAATTCTGGTGCCGGATCTCGTTTTTGCCGGCGGACAGCTGGATTTGAGCCTCGATAACCCCCGCTGGCTGGCTGGAATTGTTTCTGCAGTGATTTTCGCAGCAAATCGCAGCATGATCGCGTCCATTAGCGGTGGGATGGCGGTTTTTTGGTTGATTCGAGCCGTTCATGGTGGCTGAGACCCACCGCCACGGTCTGAACACCCGTCCAATTTAATAACAACCATCTACTCGTTGACACCGTGTCAATGAACCCGGCAGAGTACTCGCCATGAGTTACGTTGCCGAACGTCGCCTTGAAGAGAAGGAGCGCCGCCGCCTCGAGATCCTCGACGCGGCCGAGGCGGTTGCCGCCGTGGTCGGCATCGAGGCGATGACCATGGATCAGGTCGCCCGCAAAGCGCGACTGTCGCGCGCCTTGGTCTACGTGTATTTCCACGATAAATCCGACCTGCTGATTGCGATTTCCGTGCGCGCGCTCGAGCAATTGGCGGAGCGCTTCTCCGCCGTCATTGCCGAGCCGATCTCCGGCCGGGCGCAGGCCGAGGCTTGCGGTCGCGCCTATGTGACCTTCGCCAAAGAATTCCCGGTGCGTTTCGACGTGCTCGCACATTTCGAAGCCCACTCGCCGAGTGGCGAACTCGACCCTGCCTACGAGCAATTCTTGAGCACCGGCGAGCGGCCGCAAAACATGCTGACCGCCGCCATCATCACCGGCATGCGTGATGGATCGATACGCAAAGAAATCGGTGATCCCGTGCTGATCGGCTTCACGTTGTGGGGTTTGATGCACGGCATCATTCAGCTCACGGTGCGCAAGATCGGCGGCCTGCAACGCGCTGGCATCAGCGCCGAACAGCTCATCGAGCAGGCTTTCCGCTTCGCCATCGATGCCATGTCACCGGACTCGCGATCGGCGGGACAGCCATCGACCGATTTGCGCAGCAGTACTTGAGCATGCGCCCCATCCGCGGATTTCTGCTCGGGCTGATTGCCCTGCCACTGCTCGCGACTACCGCCTTCGCACAGACGGATTTGACTCGCGAAGCCGCCGCGGTGATCGAAGACTATGTGAAGCTCGGCCTGAGTTCGAATCTCGCCTTGCAGTCGGCCACCCTCGAAGTGGAGCGCAGCGAGGCAGCGCTCGACGCCGCGCGCGGTCGTTTCTTTCCGGAAGCCACGCTTGGTGCACGCTATACGCGAGCCGAGGGCGGACGCGAAATCTCATTGCCGCTGGGATCCGCACTGAATCCGATCTATCTGACCCTCAATGAATTGCTGGCGAACAGCGGTAAACCCCCGCGATTCAGTCTCATCGAGGACCCGCGCTTTTTGCTGCAACGTGAGCGCGAGCAGGACACGAGAATTTCGGTACGACAGCCACTCTATGCCCCGGCGATTCCCGCTGCGGTTCGCGCTCAGCGCTCTTTGCTCGAAGCCAATGAATTCGCGCGTCTCGCGATCAGCAACCGACTGCGTCGCGATATCACCGTCGGTTATCTCGACTGGTTACGCGCCAGCCGTGGTGCCCGGCTGATCGACGCCAGCCGGGCGTTGCTCGCCGAAAACCTGCGCATCAATGAATCGCTGTTCAGCAATGGCAAAGTGACGCAGGACCAGGTACTGCGGGCGCAGGCCGAGCTGCTGGCGGTCGAGCAGCAACTCACCGAAGCCGGCAATGTTCGCGAACAGGTCCAGAGCTACGTCAATTTTCTGCTCAACCGTCCGCTCGACACGCCACTCGATGCCGCCGAGATCGACGCCGAGGTATCACGCACCGTCGCCGATTTGGCGGCACTGCGCGCGGCGGCGGCAAACAAGCGCCCGGAACTTGGCCAAGTGGATCGCGCAGTACGCGCTGCGGGTGCGCGGGTCGATGCGACTCGCGCCGCGCGCAAGCCGACCTTGGCCCTGGGTATCGACGGCGGTGCGCAGGGCGAGGACTACGGCTTCGGGCGTGGCCGCAATTTTGCGACGGTTTCGGTGCTGCTCAATTGGACGCTGTTCGACGGCGGGACGCGGCGAGCCGAAGTACGGCAGGCGCGCGTGGCGCAACAACAAGCCGAACTGCAGCGCGAACAAGTGGGCCAACAAATTCAACTCGAAGTGCAGCAGACGCTCGATCGATTGCAGACCAGTGAAGCGTCGCTGCGCACCGCCGGGGCGCGCGCCGCGGCCGCGCGTGCGGTATTTCGGATCGCCGGACGCAAACGTGACGAAGGCGTGATCAGTCAGGTCGAATTTCTTGACGCCCGTACGGCGTTGACCGCTGCCGAACTCAATTTCAATGCCGTGCGCTTCGAAGTTCTCGCGCGCCAGGCTGAACTCGATTACGCCACCGGAGCCACGCTGCCGTGAAACGTCCAGTCCATTCGTTCGTATCGATGAAGGCGCCGCTCATGCCCAGCGCATTTTTATTCGTGCTTGGCGTACTTGCCGGTTGCAGCCAAGACGCGGGCAACGCATCGGCGAAAGCGAGTACGCCAGTCAAGGTTGCCGTTGCAAGCAGCGGCCCGCCACTCGCCGTCATCGAAACCAACGGCCTCGTCGGCTCGCGCGATGAAATGCGTTTGTCGTTCAAAACCGGCGGTATCGTGCGGCGGATTGCGGTGCAGGAAGGTGAAGCCGTTCGCAAAGGCGCGCTGCTCGCCGAACTTGAGCTCACGGAGATCGCGGCGCAAGCCGAGCAAGCGATACAACTTGCACAAAAGGCGGAACGCGACCTCGAGCGTGGCGAGCGCTTGGCAGCCGATCAGGTCATTAGCCTCGAAGCTTTGCAGAACCTGCGCACTCAGGCCGCGATCGCGCGTGCTGCACGTGATGCGGCGCGCTTCAATCTCGGCTACTCCCGCATCACGGCGCCGTGCGATGGCGTCGTGTTACGCAAGCTCGTCGAAGAACGCGAGCTCGTGCCACCCGGTCAGCCGGTGATCATTCTCGGCAGTGCCGATCGCGGCTATGTCGTGCGTCTGGCGCTTGCGGATCGTGATGTGGTCAAGCTTGCAACGGGCGACTCGGCGACGATTGCGCTCGATGCCTATCCCGACCGCGAACTGCGCGGTGTGGTCAGTGAGGTGTCCTCCGCAGCCGATCCACGAAACGGTTTGTTTCCTGCACAGATTCGCCTGGACAGCGTAGCCGGCGTGCGGCTTGCCAGTGGCCTCGTGGCGCGCGTGCGTATCATGCCCTCGCACGACGGCGAGGCCTCGCTCACCTATGTACCCATCGCAGCAATCGTCGAAGGCGACGGGCGAACCGCCAGCGTGTTCGTGGTCGATGGCGATGTCGCCCGCAAGCGGGCCGTACAACTGCGTTTTCTCGATGACGAACACGCGGCGCTGGAGAGCGGCATCAAACCCGGCGAGCGGGTCGTCACCGAAGGTGCACTTTATTTGGTCGATGGCGAAAAGATTCGAGCGCTGGACAGTTCGGCGACCACCGCAGCGGCGCGCTGATCGCGCCCTGCCGCAGGAATAACCCCGATGGCCACGCCGATTCTCGAGTTTCCGATTCGACGCTACCAGTTCACCTTGGTGGTGTTCTTCTGCCTGGTGGCCCTCGGTCTCTACAGCTTCGTCTCGGTGCCTCGCGAAGAAGACCCGTCGTTCAAAATCTCGGGCTTCGAGATCACCTCGATCATGCCCGGCGGCGATCCCAAAGATCTCGAACGACTGATCTCGAAACCACTCGAGGATCGTCTTGCCGAGCTCGATGACGTCAAGCAGCTCGAGAGCATCGTTGCTGATGGCGTGGCGTTCACCATCATCGAGTTTCAGGCGTATACCGACCCTGATCGCAAGTACGAAGAAATCGTCCGCGAGCTCAATTCGTTGCGACCGGGCTTCCCCGCCGAAGTGCGCGAGATCCGCATCCGCAAATTCAGCCCGGGCCTCGTCAACATCGTGCAATACGCCTTGGTGTCAGACGACGCACCGTATCGCGAACTGCAAAATCATGCGCGCGCCCTCAAAGACGCCCTCAAAGGGGTGCCCGGGATCCGCACTTCGGAGAGCTGGGCTTATCCGCCGCGGGAATTGCGGATCGAGGTTGATAGCCGGCGACTCGCCGATTTGCGCATTGCACCAACTCGACTCATTCAGGCCATCGAGAGCGAGAATGCAAATATTCCGGCGGGCGTGGTCGACATCGGACCGCGCAGCTTCTCGGTGAAGACCACCGGTGCCTACGAAAATCTCGAACAGATTCGTGACACGGTAATCAGTGCAGTCGAAGGCCGCACGGTGCGGCTACGTGATGTCGCCGAAGTGCGCTGGGACGAGGGCCAGTGGGGTCATCTCGGTCGCTACAACGGCCGTCGTGCCGTGTTCGTGACCGCCAACATGAAGGAAGGTCAAAATATTCTCGAAGTGCGCCGCGAAATCGACAAGGCGGTCGAGCGCTATCAGTCGGGTTTGCCGAAGCGCGTTACGCTCGAGCTCGGCTTTGATCAATCGATCAACGTCGAAAAGCGCCTCAGTCGTCTTTATATCGACTTCATGATCGCGATCGGACTAGTGCTGCTCACGCTGCTGCCCCTCGGCTTGCGTGCAGCCACCATCGTGATGATCTCGATCCCATTGTCGCTGGCCTTCGGTTTAACCGT
>Ga0194130_10005436_pt1 | contig 15349 bp, 13 predicted proteins | sample TA2KigsurfametaG_FD_160084 | JGI IMG/M metagenome (GOLD analysis project Ga0194130, IMG submission 160084) | Freshwater microbial communities from Lake Tanganyika, Tanzania - TA2015050 Kigoma 12 surface | ecosystem: Environmental > Aquatic > Freshwater > Lake | place: Tanzania: Lake Tanganyika... | reverse complement strand
GGTTTAAACTAATAAAATCTCTCTCCCCTTTGACTAAGATCTCCTCGTTAAATAAACGCACCCACTTCTTTTGTTTCGTATGCCACCGATTAACTACTACAGTATTGCCTTGACTAAATAGCTGCTTTGTTTGACTACGTGTTTGAACCATTGTTTTTTGTTATATTTATTCCTTATAATATTTTCAATTTTTTTACAAGCATAAATGTTAGCCACTATTTGATGCGATTGTTCCAATAAATTCTCCAATAGTGCATCCGGAATTTGCCCCTTGTGCGGCTAACCAAGCAGGTATAGAGCCACAACTCATGGTTGGTGAAGAACCACTGGCTGAGGCCATTCCCCATCCGAAACCATAAGTTCCAGCAAGAACCGGTTTTATGGATTGTTCTATAATACTCCCTATAACAGCCGCATTAGAACCCGTACCACTCGCTATCATAGCTGCTGGAGGCGAAACTAAACCGACTATACCAGTAACAACATTACCAAAATCACTTATTAAATCATCAAAAATATTACGAGCTCCAACACCATCAGCGAGAACATTTCTTATATCAAGGAGAACCTTTGTAAAAGTATAATTAGTTTTTCCAGTATATATTTTATCAGCATGTGTAAATTCTAAAGAAGCTTGTATATTACTGGTTGTTTTTAATATAGTCTCATAATTATCTTTATATATGCCTGTGAAATCTAAACTTACATTATGTATGTTTAGAACTAATTTACCATTTTCCCAATATCCATTTCCTGAATTGTAAATATTCCAATCACCATCTACGATATTACTACGTAAATAGATGATAAAATGTCTAGTTTTAACTGATAGCGCCTCAGAAGAAACACAATTAATTTTTAATTTTATAGGTAATTGAACAATGGATTGGTTTATATCAATTAGTGTGGTATCAATTAGGGCGTGTTTCATTGTACTGATATCTAAAAATGTTTCACGACTATCACCTATCTTAACATTTGTCCAAAATAACCATTCTGGATGAGTTTGTGAAAGCATAACATGTAATGTGTGATCTCTGGAAACTAAATGATTCATATAATTTTTATAATTTTCCTTAGTAACTGGTAAATACTCAACTCTTTCATGATACTGATTTCCCGTACGTAATATTGCCTTTTGTCGTGTTGCCATTATTATATACTAATACAATAATTTTTATAAAAATCGTTATGAATATAGTTTGTCTTAAAATAGAATGTTTCGCCGGTTTTAAAAAGTCTGGCTATATTTCGGCATCGTTTGCCGTAGCATTCTAGGCAGAGAGTTTCTTAAATCAGTGGGTATATTTATAATATAATCAGTCAGCATATATTATATTATAAAATAAAAAGGTTTAAGAAAATGTCTTACATATTATATTCATTATATATAATTTGATTGTAATTATACTAAATTTTCACATAAAGTAAAAATTTGTTAAAATTATATTTAATACAAAATACGAATTAATATTTCTTTAGTTGACCTTATATTTTATAGCTCTACTATCCGTAAAATAATTATATAAATATTTTAACATACCTATACTACTTATTGTTAAAAATATCCAAGCATTAAGATACATATTACTACTTTTTTCTATCAAAACAAGACTAAAAATACATATTGGACTGGCCGTTGTTAAATAACTTGAGAGATACCCACTAAATCCGTCTGGAGAACAATAATATATGTAAAATCTTAGAGATATCCAGTGAAAACTAAGAAAAAAAATAGGTAATAAAATATATTTTAAATATTTCCAGATCATCATATTGATTTAAATTATTAACAAAGCTTTATATCCAAACTAATCTTTTTACAACTAATATAATCCCTCTCTAACTCACCCGTCCCTTTTACTACAGGATATTTAGATAATGGATAATGTCCATGTGCTATTAAGTCAATATACTTACCATTATCATAGCTTATTGTAATAAATGTAATTTTTCTACATTTTGAATGGGGTGAACTATCATAATATGGGCGATAAGTAGCTACTAATCCACGAAAATTAACAATTTGTTTGTCCTTTACTTGATTTACAATACAATACATACCTGATAAAAACTCCCTACCACACCAATATCCTAATTTATAAAAATCATCACTCTTATTACAAAATAAACGAGGTTGAATAGATCCCTCCAATGGAATAAGTCTTGTATTATCCATCGAAATTTTATATGGTTTTTTCATATGTGTTAGTTCCAAATGTAATGCTGCCTCACGATAATGAACCCAACTACGATAACTACTATGACAATAATTTATTGTTGCTTTCCAAAATTCTCTTGGAAAATAATATTTTAAATATGCCAGGGCATATACTAGGTAAGCATAACTATAACTATGACTCTTACAAAATCCATAATCTTGTAAACAATCTAATTGCGTTATTACTTCATCAATTTGTTCTGCCGTATATTTTTTACTATCTACCATTCGTTTATAAAATTCTTTCTTTTTCAAAATTGTTTTATCACTGTTTTTACTAAAGGCTTTTCTATATATATCTGCTTGACCTTCATCAATACCTAACAATTTTTGTATATAAACAATCGCATCATCATCATAAATTACCCATGGTCTCGTGCTATTATTAGTAGGGTCAATTGGTTGATGTAGTGATCGTAAGTATTCACTCTTTTGACCATTTGCCGAGGCTGCTGGACGAATTAGTGCCAGTGCTATTGATATATCATCTATAGTTTCTGGTTTTAGTCTCTGAAAAACTTTATACATTCCACGACTTTCAGCGTAGGTAAGTCCCAGATTATTTTCTACAATTGATTTCATAACTGAAGGTTCAATAGGCAAATTTTCAAAACCGGGTAATGATATATTTCTTTTAGCCAACTCTTCATAAATATCCATTACTTGGCTTAGACCACGATTACTTAATATATCTATCTTTATAAATCCACTATCCTCCGTTTCATCTTTATCCAATTTTACTTGAACCGCTCTAACACCATTTGATTCAATCTCATGTAAAACTAAATCATGTGGAATAACATCATCCATTATAAAAATACCACCGCAATGTAGACTTGTATGTTTTTCAAGTCCATTATAAATACTTGCCTCTTCAAGAACTTTTTTTTGTAATTCATGAAGCTCATCTTCATCATCTATTTTTAAACGGTCTTTTAATATTTGTTTATAATTAAACTCTTTCCCAATAAATCCTTTCACTCCATTGTTTTTAAGAGCCTGTTTAAGAGCTGTTTTTGGACCATAATGAACATGATTACTTATTCTAGCAACACGACCCTCATATTTTTTAAAAATTCTAGCATATACCTCCTCACGCAAATGTGTTGGGAAATCAATATCTATATCTGGCATATCATCGCGCAATATATGCATAAACCGTGCCAATGAAATGTTATTTTTAATTGGGTCAATATGTGTAATACCAGTTAGATAGCAAATGATACTACTCCCACTACTGCCACGAATAACATGAATCATATCATACGTTAAATCAAGAATATCAATAACTTGATAAAATACTTTATAAAATCCTTTATTACGTATTAAGTGAAATTCTTTACCTAGTCGACGCAAGTATCTACGATCTGGACTTCCATCAATCATTGGAACAGGATTTTTAAATAAACTACGTATTTTGATTGGATCTTTTTCCCAAAAGATAGAATAAAAATCCTTAACTTCATTATGAATATTTTTATTATTTGGTTCTTTTTTAATCATTTTATCTATGCTATATTTTATAAATTCATGTATATCATTATCAGAAATATTCATAAAACACTATTATTTAACTAATTATGCTAAATAATATTATTTCAATTTTTTCTAAGTAGTTATCTAAATAAAGGATGGTGCCAATCAAAATTATTTTTTTTTATTGATTTTATATCAGCATTAGGAAACGCACTTTGTAATTCTTCCCTATTATTATATATAGATATAACTAAACCACTAGTGTCATATGTATAATATAAAGTGCTTTCATCATTGCTAGAAATTCTAGTACCTTTTGTGTTCATCATTGCCTTAGATGATAATTTAGTAGTTTTGCTATTATTCATGTCACGATTTAAAAAGGCCATTTGAACATACATATGATTATCAACTTCATTTACAAAAGAAGATGCCATATTTCCAGAAACATCTTTAGCGTGTAATAGTAAATCGTTCATATTATCCGCAACCATTATTAATTCATAAACATCAGGATCTTCTCTACCCTTTACATATAATAAGCTTACCGAATCACCTCCAGCAACAAGATTTAAGCGTCGAGACCTTCTATTTTGTTTTTGATTTCTAGACCTTTTCTGTTGTTTTGACCGATTTCTCCTACTTTTGATAGACATATATTTATATTATATATAAAGAAATATAATAAAATTGAATGAAAAGTAAAAAAAGAATAATTATTTTAAAAAAATGGATTATAGTGAATTATTAAAAAATAATAATTTAGAACAAATCATTGAACTGTATTCAAATAATTGTATATGTCTAAACAAATTATTTACTTATAGTTGTGACAATGAAAATATAAATGTAATTAAATGGATAAATACTATAGAAAATAATAATGTAATACCGAAATGGGCCACATTCTATTTTATATGTAGTAAAGGTAATTATAATTTAGCAAAGTTTATTTATGAGTCTTTTGATAATAGTCTATTAAAAATTAAACTTGATGATTTTTTAAGAATTAGTTGTTATAGAGGGCACTTAATATTAGCTCAATGGATTATGTCTATTGATATGATAGATAAAGATAATATTCATCATATATTTATGCTAACATGTGAACATGGACAACTAGAAATAATTCAATGGTTATTACAATATTGTAATGATATTAAAATAACGCATAAAACATTTAATAAAATTTGTGAATATGGACATCTACCTGTTGCTAAATGGTTATATGAGAATGGATACTACAAAAATCCGACAAATGATATCTATAATACTGCTTGTGAATTTGGTCATCTCGAGTTAGTGATATGGCTAACGTCTATTTCCAATAAAACTAAAATTTCAGATTCAACTTTTAATAAATTATGTAAAAATGGACATTATAATATGGCTAAATATTTAATTGAAACAAAATCAGGGATGAAAATTTCTAGGAATGATATAATAAGCAGTGTTGTAAGTGGTAATAGTCAAATCGTTTTATTACTATTAAATACAAATCCAGAATTATATGAAATAGACTATAACTACTTATTTGAAACAGCTTGTAATTCTAACAGATTTGATATGGCAAAATGGTTATTAACTGTTTTTCCAAATATTAATGTTTCAAATGATTATGAAACACCATTTATACATGCTTGTAAAAATAATAATATACAAATGGCAAAATGGCTTTTAGAACTTCAACCTAATATTAATATTTTAGTAAATACTAATAATGATGATGATTATATCAATATACTTTCCTATATTAGTATAGATAATTTTAGAGAAGACTATATAGACATTTCAAATTGGTTAATAACTGTAGATAAATCTAATAAATTATTTATAGATGCATTTTGTTCATTATGTACATATGACTCCCTTACATACATTAAATTCATGTTAACACTTGATTATAAAATGTCAGTAGAAGAATATACAAAAGCATTTCAAATAGCTTGTAAAAAATATTCTAGTGATATTGCCGAATATTTATATTGTATTCAACCTAATATAAATATAGGTATAGATAATAATATAATTTTTAAAAAATCACTTAAAAAATCTAAAATAGAAATATGTCAATATATATATTCAATACATCCAAATATTATAAAAGAAGTAGATTTACCAGAATTATTTGAATATTGTTTACAACCTGAAAATTTATCAAGACACGATACAGAACAAATAGAATGGTTACATTCGATAGATAATTCTATTATTGATAAAATCGATATAATGAAATCAATTAATCAATTATGCTCATATGAATATTTTGGTTTTGTAGAATGTATATATTCAATGAAACAAGACATTGTATTTGAAACAAACACATTTCAAATATGTTGTATGAATAATTATCTATACGGAGCAAAATGGATATATGAGAAACAACCAAGCATTAATATATCAGCTAATAATGATTACGCATTACGAATAGTATGTGAGAATGTTTATATAGAATTAGCTCAATGGTTATGTAGTATTAATCCTAATTATAGTATAGATTATAATGAAGAAGAAAATATAATTAATTATACTATTCAGAGAACAATAAATATAGATACATCGACAGTTATAATAGATAATATTGATCTAATAGTTTGTCCTATATGTTATACAAATAATGTAGAATATCAATTAAATTGTAAGCATAACTTTTGTTCTAATTGTTTACATCAACATTATACTCATAAAACAAATTGTCCATTGTGTCGAGAAGAAATTATGAAATGTTTTCCTATAAACATATTATTTTGATACATTCAATGGCAGTATATAATTGCCTAATGTATAATAATCGTTTTCTTTACTAAATGTAGTAGTTCTAATTGTTCCAAAAGTCCATTCATCACCATCATATGTTATTTTATCAAATGTGAATGTTCCTAATTGTCTTGGAATATTTTGTGTAATATCCCACACTTTATTATAAACTAGCACGGGACAATAAATTTCATTAGCCGTTCCTAAATTTAATGGGAATATTTGGTTTCTATTTGGCAAATATTTGACCTTCTATTATAAATTCTTGATGATAACCATTAATACCATTATCGATTACAATAATATCACATTCTATATCTACATTATTATGATTATAATTATAAGTAGTATTTGCGGGACTCTCTAAATAGTTAAATATCTTCACATTATTTAATGTAAAGTTTTGAAAATCAGTGTTTTGTGCCTGAAGACCATTATTTGTATTAGGATTATTATCTAAAAAACTCTGCCTAGTATTATCACTTATATCAGCTGAAAGAGTCTCAGGTTCATCATAAGGATTCTCGATTATATCTATTATATAATCTAATTTTTGAAGATAACTTAATTGCTCTTCTGTTAATATAGATTCTATTTCACTAAAACTACTTTTAATTAGCTCTTCTGCTAATTTTTTTGTAATATCATTTTCATATATAGAATTTATTTTTTTTATTTATTGATAGATTACAATAATCATTAAAACTATTATATTTCTTTCTGATTTATATTCTTGTAAATAATTATAACATATTGACACACATTTGTCCTTACCTAAATAATTAACAATATTTTCAATATTCTCCGTGCGTTGTTCATTATTTATTACAGTAATAATATAATTTGTCATTTTATATTATTATTTGTTGTTAGTATATATAATATATTATGTCCAAAACATTTGAATTAATAAAATTATTAAGAGAAACTCCACTTATTTTCCATGTGAATGAATTAAATGAAAAAATATCGGTTGATATGATAGAATATATAAAAATGAATTATAAAAATTTAATTACATATACAATACTGAAAACATTAACTGACTTTGGAGATGAACTGATAAATTATGACGCAAAGGAAGATTTTGAAAATCCTGAATTAGAATTTATTGAAATAGATTATACTAATAAATTTATTACTTTGCCAATTACTTGGCAGGAAATTGTTGTTTTACTCTATATGTCATTACATCTTCAAAGATTTGTACAACCAAATTCGATTGTAGTATCTCTTGGAGAATCCCCATTAAAACTTGTATTTATTGGAGAAGTATTAAATACTAGTGATAAATTTAAACATATTTTGGAAGAAAATTATATAGCATCAGATGTAGAATATAGTTATTTTCCAGCATCAAAATTAAGTTATCATGTTTTTCCAAATAGATTTATTCAGAATGATATTTTTAATGTTAAGATAGAGTTTGATGTAGATGATTTTATTATTAATGGAATTAAACATATAACAGATAAAGTAAATAATCAAGTATTAGAACACTTTAGATTATTTAATCTTGACCCATTATCTATTCTAATTAAAAATAAAAATATATATTTTCAAGATAGAGCTGAATCATATAAAACATTATTAACATTAATTTGTTTTTATGAAGGTATGTGTCGTATACAAAATTTAGATATTGAAGATAGAATAAATTTTTACAATAAATTATACATTATAGGTTTTGATGTAAAATATGTAGAAGAAGATGATAAGGATGATATCATTATAGATAGATTAAATCAATTTTTATATAGAATTATAACAACTCAAAAAGATAATATTACACGTGATCGATATCATTTTATAAAAAAAAACTTTTATATGGTTAAAACTGAGATAAAAAAGTGTCTATATGATAATTTTAATCTTTTTACAAATCAAGATAATGTTATGCATAAATTAGTTGTATTTTTAACTACTCCTGAAAAAACATTTAATAATTCGCGTTGTATTACATCATGTTCAATAAATAATTTTGGTAATAATTGTACGGATGATATAAATGAGGCATATACAAAAACATATGGTCAATTACATATAAAACAAACAGGAATAGATGGATATTATTGTAATTTGATTAATTTATGTTTTATGATATTTATTAATGAAATAGAACCGCAATATTTAGATAATCTTATCAAAAACTTAGATACTCTACATATAGATAGATTATATAAAAATTCAATAAACTTTGACACAATAAATAGTGAACTATCCGAATATATTAGTTCATTACGTTTTAATAATAATGTTCTAAATAATTTATTAAATAATAAATTAATTATTAATAAAATAAATAAAATGATAGAAACATTTTTAAAAACAAATGGTTTATTTGTTCCGTGTAATTATAGTCTGCCTATATAAAATAATTGTATTACATATATGAATACTATTGAATTTACAAAATTATTACAGGATACAAATCTTATATATGAACCAATGGATTATTTAATGAAAACAAAATCAGCATCTGTTGAAGAAATACACTCTTTTATTGATTCAATTAAAGAACAATATTTAGAATTAATACAAGTAAAATTAAAAAAATCATTAAATAATTTTCAATATGAATGGCGTAATTGTAGTGCTTATAGTAATAAATTTTTAACAATGCCTATTTTTTGGCAAGAAATTATAGTTTTAATATATATGTCTTTAAAATTATATAAACATGTTGATAATAATTCCAGAATAATATGTCTTGGTGAATCTCCATTAAAACTCGTTTTTATACAACAAGTCTTAAATACTCTTCCACAGATAAATAAAATACTAGAGTCAAATGGTTTCGGGTATAATATAGAATATACCTATTTACCTTTATCTCAATTAAGTAGTTTTATTGATCCAAATGTATGGATTTGGGGTGAAGCAGATATTCAATTATCGGATGATAAAATTGAATTTAATTATGATAAATTTATACAAATGGGTATAGATGAAGTTGATAAAGATGTGAATCATTCAATATTAAAATATTTTATGTTGTTTAAATTAGATCCTATATCTATAATTAGAAATGATAATAAAACATATTATGAAGATAGAGCTGAAAAGTATAAAACTATTTTTAACTTAATTTTTATTTATAACAAGTTGTGTGATATTCAGAAGTTAAATCTAGAACAAAGACTTAGTCTATATAATAAATTATGGATTATTGGATTTGATATGAAAAATAATGAATTTTTAGAATATGATGCATTAATCATGAGTAGGTTAAATAATATATATTTTAAGATTATTACAAAACAAACTGAAATGATAGAACCTCATCAATATCATTTGATAAAGGTAAATTTTAATTATAATAAAACTGAAATAGAAGATTGTATCAAAGATGATTTTAATTTATTTACAAATCAAGTAAATACAATAGGTAAAATGTTAACATTTTTGACTATTCCTGAAAAAACATTTAATAATTCAAGATGTATAATATCATGTAGTCTTAAAGAAAAATGTAAAGAAAAAATATTAAAGGATTTTGAAAGAAATAATATATTATATTTAAAACAAGAAGGAAAAAGTGGATATAATTGTAATATTATAAATTTATGTGTAATGATATTTATCTTGGATTTAGGAACACAATATATAAGAAATATTATAGAAAATTTAGATAATATTACAGATGATATATTTATTAATCATATGGATTTTAATGACATAAACCGCACAATTGTAGGTATTGTGTCCAATAGAACATATAATAATAATATTTTATCTAATAATTCAAATAATAAATGGAGTATAGATGAAATCAATGATGAAATTACTACTTTTTTACATGATCATGGGTTATTTTCATCATGTACATATAAATTACCATTACGAGAATAAAATAATACTGTATGTTTTTTAATTCATATTATTTATACTTTATTATTTATATTAGTGAAACATAAGAAAGACCCTAAAATTATATTTTATATATATTTTATTTTATAGAAAAATTATAAAATATTTATAAACAATATAAAAAAAAATGTGTTCTATTTCCGAATCAACCATAAACAGATTAATTCAATTAGCTAACGTCAATTTAAAAGGTAATGAATCAGCTGAAGAAAAAATGACAATTTTAAAGGAATCGGGTTTATTGTTAAATAATGTAAAGCATTTATATCAATCAGTAAAACCTCTTAAGTTAGGATTATTACATTCAACTTCGGGTGCTACAGCATCATCAGAAATTCCTGTAATGCGAGCAACTGAATTGGCTATTGAAGAATTTGGTAAGGCTGGTTTTCCTATATTATTCATATCACGTGATTATGAATCAGAACCAAGATTAGCAGCTAAATATGCTGAAGAATTATGTGATTTTTATAATGTTGATGCTATTTTTGGATGTTGGACATCAGCTTCTAGAAAAGCAGTTTTACCTGTTCTACAAAAATATAATATACCTTTATTTTATCCAGTTCAATATGAAGGATGTGAATCATCCCCCTATGTATATTATCATGGGGCAACAGCGAATCAACAAATTATTCCCGCTGTATCATGGGTAAATAATAGTGAAAGGAAAAATGTATTTCTTGTTGGTTCAGATTATGTTTTCCCAAGAACTGCTAATAAAATTATTAAAAATTATACTGAATTTTTAGGTGGTAGAGTATTAGCTGAAAGATATGTTCCTTTAACCTATAACGGTGACTTCAGTGAAATAATGAATGAAATAGTAAGACTACAACCTACATGTATACATAATACATTAAACGGTTCTGCTAATAAAAATTTCTTTCAAGCATTACAAAATGTAAGAAATAAATTAGCTAGTAATTTTACAGTAATGTCTTATTCCATAGCTGAAAATGATATTAGAAATATTGGACCGGAACTATGTGCTGGATATAATACTGCTTGGAATTATTATATGAGTCAAGAAGGTGTATCAAATCAAATATTTGTTAATAATATGAGAGCTACTTATGGTAATGATACTATAACGGATGCTCCAAGTTATTCAGGATATACCTCTGTGTATGCCTTTTTTAAATTATTATTTTTAAATCATTTTAGAACCTCTTTGGATGATTTGCGTACTCGTACAACTACAGCTTTATGGTTTACACCAACGGGTGATCAAGATTATAATATTAATCAACATGTATATATGGATTGTATAATAGGACAAATTTTACCATCAGGTCAAATACAAACGGTTGAAAGATTTGAAAATATTGAACCTGAACCTTGTTTGAGAACATATCCTTGGGCAAGTAATATTTGCCCTAATGCCTGTAATTAAAATAGACAAAAGTTATATTTAATTATTTTTGTGATATTTTGTTTTAATTTGAAATCCCATATTGTAAAATAAACTTTCAATAAAATTCCAGTGATTTGAACTAATCACTTCATTTTTTAAAGGTTTTATAATGACGATCATACCAATTAAAGTAGCTTCATATTTAAAATGAAAACTGAATCTATTTAATATTTTGCGTGTTTTTTTATTAAACATATTAACCTGATATTTTACATATTTTTTTGTATAATCAGGTATTTCATTCGGATTTAGTATAACAAATTCGTAAGTATCTCCTAATATAGTTTCACATATATGATTTGCTTTATCAATAAATCCAATAATTTTCCATTTATCATATATATCTGGTAATTTCTCAGCAGTTTCAATTACAATTAGTTTTTTAATACTATTAAAACAAATAGTTTCGCTATTTTTTTCTTCATTAGTTATTCCAAAACACTTATATAAAAATTTTTTTAACATAATTAATAATAAATTAGTTTATATTGAATTATTTAAGTAAATATTAATTATATATGCGTAAAGCATTGTTAATTTGTACAACCTTTCAATTAAATCATTACATAAATGATGTATCTAATTTTTTACAAACATCTAGAAATTATAAACAAATTATTGTTTTAAGTAGTGAGACTATTCAAAAACCTACTAAATCTATAATAATGACATTAATAAAACAGTTTATTGTAGATAGTCAATCAGGGGATGAATTGTGGTTTCATTATATAGGAAATGTAGATATAATTAATGATGTAGCTATTTGGCCTATTGATTATGATAAAAATGGATTTATAACAGACAATGATTTACGTAGAGAATTATTAGATAAAGTTAGATTGGGAGTAAGTCTATATGTTATATTAGATTGTATTCATAGTGGAAGTGGTTTTGATTTACGTTACATATACAATGATAATAGTAAATATGTATTGAGTAATGATAATATTATAAAATATAATTATAGTGAATGGGATCTTAATCAAACAATCAGTGAAAATAAGAAATATGCTAAAACATCTGCTAATGTATATATATTAAGCTGTTGTAGTGAATTAGGAGAATTAGGAAATATAAAATTAGGTGGTTTAACCTATAGTTTATTAAAAGTTTTAAAAAACAATTATGGTAATATGAAATGGAAATATTTTTTAAAAGACATTAATTGTTTATTAAAAATGAAAAATTATAATCAAAAAGTTCAATTATCAACTGGTAAATATGTAGAAATGAATACCCAACTGTTTCAAAATGTTTTTATTGTTTATTGTTAATAATTCTAAACTATTATCTAATATATAAATAAAAATTCATATATTCTGATGAAATAATACATTATGTCTAATCTATTAAATATATTATTATATATTATAATGGCGAACTATTTAAAAAAAAATAAATTAAAAAACAAAAATTTAAAATATGGTGGAAATCCAATAGTTACAATAGACCCTTTAGCATTGGGTAATTATAAAGAATTAGAACCTAGTTTAACTAGTTCTGGTTTAGAAATAACCGCTGGTATTGCAAATCGTGTAATCAATGAATCTAATTTTATTATTAAAGATACAGCTACAGCGACATTTGAAACTATTGTTACAGAGACTCCCACTGGATTAGTTGCGGCTACTAGTAGTAGTGTACCTAAAATTGCGGCTTTATCTCTAGGATTTATAGTAGCAGCCGCTATTATTGTAGCTGTAAAATTTTATATGGTTCTAAGAAATAATAGCTATGCTTATCGTAATGCTCTTGTAATTATATATGAATTTTATGAAATATTATTTCGATTATATAATTTAATTGATTATATTGAGAAGGTATCTATTAAATTAGATCCTCCATTTGTATTAGATTCAGGTGAAATTTATCAAGATATTAAAAATATTTTTCAAGTAATGGATTTAATTACAACATCAACAATGTTTAAAAGTATAAATATAACTTCTGCTAAAGGAGAAAGATATTATATAAATGATAATTTTGACGACAGGATTCTAATGCCTGATGATCCTAGTTGGACAGCTAAATTAAAATCTAAAATAAAATCCTGGACTTTTGACGAGCCTAGTTGGAATAATAAAATGAATTTAGCAATGGGAAGATTAAATACACATATGATATTACTAATTACTGAATGGAAGATAATTTCTGATTTACGTTCAACAAATTTAAGTAGAGAAATATTGGAAGAAAGAAAAACATTATTACCTATAAAATGTATGATAAGACGTATTATACTAGCTCCTTTAATACGAATAAGAACTATTATGTATGCGTGCGCTTTAAGTTCACAAACTGATCTATGTTTAAACAATGCTAATAGTGATAGGTCAATTACGTTTAAAATGGATAAATTTAAAGAAAATATGAAAAGACTATGGAATAAAATCAATGATGGTGGAACAGCAGATTTTAAAAAGATTTTAATGTATTTAAACCGTGAAATAGATAATATAAAAAGTAATCCTGATTATAACCGTGATAACTATTATATCGAACAAGCATTTAAAGAATTTATAGAGGAACTCAATAAGAAAATATTAGATATAATAGGAAAAAATGAAGATATTACTTTACCTGATTATCAAATTATATACGAAAGTGTAGAAGTAATATATAATTATGCTCAAAATTGTAATTTAACAGAATTATTAAATGATACTATTAAAGATATAGCAACACATCGTAGATATAAAGCTGCTGCTGAAAGCAGTGTTCAAAAAAGAATTATAATAGGTGTTAATGAACAAGAACAAGCTACATCTATAATTAATCGTTGGAATTTTTTTTATTTACTTTTATTACAAAAATTCAATGTTTTTGATGATATGATGATAAATCTAGGTAGTCTTCAATTAAAAGGTTTTATATTATTTAAAATTCCTTATAATTCATATTTTATTATATACAAACCAAACCAATATGAATCTATATTAAAAACAATAATTAGAGAATTAGAGAATATATATAACTTACTTCATAATTTAAATGAGGATATTAAAGATGATAATAGTATTATTCCTGATATACGACATAATGTTATGACGGAACTTCAATATAGTTTATCTAGATATACTATGTTTAATAATTATTTATCTCAATGTAATATATTAAACCAAAATATAATAGATATAACTGCTTTGATAAATAGACATAAAAGTGATGTATTAAAAACAGAGCAATTCCAATTAGAAAAAACAAAAAAAATAAAAGAGTTTGAAGACTTAAAGACAGAAATTGGATCAAAAATAAATGATTTAAAAAATGACTTCAATGTGACAAATTATATAATTCAAAATTTATCAACAATAAGACTTAAAAAAAAAATAGATACTAGTAATAATTATTGGTATTTTGAAGATATAGGAAAATATATATTACTAATGAAATCTATTATACAAGAAGGAAGTAATACTCTATATACTATTGATTTTATCGAAAAAATAAATAAATTATTAATAGTATTTACATTTTTGATGAGTGAATTAGGTAAATTGGAATCTATAAATGATGATATTCTATCGAAATATAAATCTTTTGAAAAAGGGACTATGGTAGCTGAACTTTTATTAATTGTGTTTTTTATTAATAATCATATTATATAT
>Ga0194130_10005431_pt1 | contig 15354 bp, 21 predicted proteins | sample TA2KigsurfametaG_FD_160084 | JGI IMG/M metagenome (GOLD analysis project Ga0194130, IMG submission 160084) | Freshwater microbial communities from Lake Tanganyika, Tanzania - TA2015050 Kigoma 12 surface | ecosystem: Environmental > Aquatic > Freshwater > Lake | place: Tanzania: Lake Tanganyika... | reverse complement strand
TGTCAGTTTATCCTGGTTTAGATGAAGTTCCGGAATCTGGTTCCGATTCAATAGTACATACTGTTTCTGTTGCAAATGTTCCGATACAAAAATGGTGTAATTTATTAATAAGCACATATAATCGCACATTAGATATTTATTTAGACGGTAAATTAGTAAGAACAAGTGTATTACCAGGTGTTGCAAAGGTAGATTCAAGTGCTCCAGTGTATATAACGCCTAAAGGAGGATTTTCTGGATATACGGATAATTTCCAGTTTTGGGCTGACTCTTGTGACCCCCAAAAAGCTTGGAATATATATCAGAAGGGATATGGAGGAAATTGGTTAAGTAATTTATTTGGTAAATATTCAGTAAAAGTAACGGTTATGGAAAATGACGTTGAAAATAGTAGTTTTACACTTTAAATTATATTTTTTATGAATTATATAAATAATTTTATATCAAAACTAACAAACGCCCGACCAATCCGGGAAAAATGGTCTTTGACAAAATAAAAATATTTGTTAGTTTATCATTCCAAATTAAAAATATAAATCTTATAAATTATCTAATACTTCAGATATTTCATTTGTCCAATATGTATTTCTTGTGCCATCATCATTAATTCTAGCAATATATTTAATTTTATCATTTAAAAATACAAATGCTCTATCAGGCCAAGGATTATATGCATTTTGAAAATGATTATCCATTGTATCAACCAGTAACTACTGAAGATTATGAAGCTTGTCATAGAATGGGAATGTTTATGGGATCATATGAACATGGTCAGCCATATAAAAAAGTTTGAGGTAAAGATGAAAAAGGTCAGCCTTATTTAATAAAAGAAACAAATCATCATGGTAAAACATATACAGATAAATTAAATAGATCAGATTTAGTAACAAAAATGAGTATATTAGATCATGGGCAGCCGTATAAAATAATAAATAAAATAATAGATAATGTAGCAGATGTATTTAAATCAGAAGAAACAAAATTAAAAGAAGAACATGATATAAGAGCAGCAAGAGCATTTGATTATTGTCCAGATTTTGCTGGAAAAAAATGTGGTAGACCAGGTTGTTCAGCTTATAAAAGTTAATAAATAAAATAAGATAAAATAAAATTTTTGCTATAATATATATAAGAATGGATTACCAAAATAATAGTTCAAGTGGTTCAGCATTTAATCAATTTCAAGGAACTACAAATAATTATGTAAATGCAACAAAAGAATTTTTGGATTCAAATAGTCTTGTAGCAAAAGTAGCATTTCTTTTATTAGTTTTATTTGTTTTTGTTTTATTATTTCGTTTAGGAATGATGATTTTAGGATATTTTTTAACTGCACCTGACAATCCAACACTGGTTGATGGTATGGTTGATGCAAGACAATTAATCGTCATTCCTCAAGATCCCGATAATCCAAATGCAATCACTATTAAACGTTCGGTAAATGCAACTGATGGTATAGAATTTACTTGGTCTATTTGGATTTATATAGATGATTTAACATATAATGATGGGCAATATAGATGTGTATTTTATAAAGGAAATGACTTTGCTTCAAATCCAAAAGCCGGCCAAGAAGAACCACAAGGATTAAATTTCCCAAATAATGCTCCAGGTGTTTATATAGCACCGAACACAAATAATTTAATAATATTTATGAATACATTTAATGTAATAAACGAACAAATAACAGTAGAAGATATACCAATCAATAAGTGGTTTAATTTAATAATTCGTTGTCAAAATACGACAATGGACATTTATATGAATGGATTAGTTGTAAAGAGTTATGAATTACATGGAGTTCCAAAGCAGAATTATGGAGATGTATATGTTGCTGCAAATGGTGGTTTTTCTGGTAACATATCTGAATTAAAATATTATAGTTATGCTTTAGGAACAAGTGAAATAAATAGATTAGTAAATAAAGGTCCGGATACAAATATGAAAGGTTCTTTATTAAATAGTTTAAATAAGAAGAATACAAATTATTTATCATTACGTTGGTATTTTTATGGTAATTCGACGTAATAAATATATATTTTTATTATAATAATATAGATAATGGCTTATTATAATAATATTGGTAGTGTGTGTTATTTACCACAACCACCTAGACTATGGTCTCGAGTTCAAAATAGTTGTACTTTTGAAGATAATAATGATGGCAGTGGATTTGTACAATTACCGTATTCAAAACAAGTTGTACCTGCAGCTCAGTTAGGATATCATATGGCAATGTTAAATAAAGGTAATATACTACAATATAAGGCAAATAGTGCTGGCTTAACAAAAGCCCAACGATATTCAAAAATAGCAAAAGGACAATGGGTTAACCGAAATACAACTTGGGGTACGCAATCAATGAGTGAATATTCAAATCCAAATACATTATCATTAAAGCGTGTTGGAAATATAGTAAATATAGCAATAGATCCAATAACAGGTCAAAATTTAGGTCCAACTACTTTGCCGGTAACTTGTATACAGCCAATAGTTCCAAATAATCCCGTATTACCAGATAATTCACAATCATCGTCAGACACACCATCTGTTCCTCCACCACCACCACCGGGTCCACCTGGACCGGATATATTACCAGTTGTGCCTAGAATAGTACCTGTAGACCCACTTGTAATACAAGATGGTGGGACTTTGGTATGTTCAGTAAGAGAAAACATATGTACGGGAGAAATAGTTGAATCAGTATCACAACAGTTATGTAATTTAACGACAGATTCGGATGTGCCTGGTCCAATAAGGGAGCTATGTTGGAATGATGGAACGCCAACTTGGTATCCAAGGCAAAGATATATAATGACAAATAGTACAAATAAATGGCCTTATTCTTCAGGAGGCCAAGACGATGTATCATTACAAAGTGCAATAAGACCAAGTGTTCCAGTAATAGAAAATGTAACAATAGATGATACAACAAATATAATAACATTAAATTGGAGACAAAGTGATGTGTGTTTGCCGGTGTCATCATATTTAGTATTTGAAAATGATGTGCAAATATTTGAAGTGCCGGGAACAACAAATACAGTAAATTTTTATGCAAAAGAATCTGGTATATATACTTATTATATGTATGCGTTATCAGGGACAATAATGTCTGATAAATCAAATATAGAAACGCTAATTGTAATAATTTAAAATATATTTACAATATATGTATAAAGGTTATAAAAATCAATTAAAATATAAAAATCCGGAATATAAAAAGATATTTCAGATACCAGCACTAACAAAATGCATAAAATGTAAAAGGCATAATGCAATTCCATATTCTCCGGCCCAATTAAATACATATTATTGTGTGTTTTGTGGGACACCTAATTATATTATTAAAAAAGATACCTTCGGTTAAACGTCTTTAAATTACTTTTATAATATATATTATATTTTTAAATCAACTTAAAGGTCTTTAAATTACTTTTATAATATATATTATATTTTTAAATCAACTTAAACGTCTTTAAATTACTTTTATAATTAATTAATAATTAAACATTTATTCGACAAAAACGTAGAATAGGCAAAATTATAAAAGAAATAAGCTGTTGGTGAAATTGCATATGGATGTGTTTTAATTTGTAAATTATTTATAATTATATTGTTGTTAGTTATGTCTTCAATCATTAAGTACCCATAATTGGGATATTTTTGTCGAATACTTTGTAACGCAATTTTAAATCCAATTATAAAATCAGTATTAGTTAAATTATGATTTATGGATGAGAAACAATCAATAATTTCTTTTTTTTCATTATTATTAATTTTAGTACAAGTTTTTTTAAATAGATAAACTGCCTGAATTTCAGTATCTAATATTATCATTTTAATAAAAATATTTTTTGATTCAATTAATGAAACTAAATTACTTATATCAGGCCAAATAATAATATCCCATAGTTTTGCATTTTCTTTTATGAAATTATGAAAATAATAAATATTTTGTTTATCACCGTCCAGTAGTTTATATTGTTCTAACAGATAAGGTATTTTTAACCAATTTTTCATATTAAAACAATAAGAATTATAAACAGTTAATGGAACAATTCCTGTTAATTCTTCTTCCCTTTTAAACAAACTAACACATATTTTTTTATTATTATGGGATTGATTATATTCGTGCGTTTGAATCAATTGAGGCGCTATCCCTTTTTTTCTTAATCCCTTTTCAACACATAAATAGTCAATATAATTTAAAGAAAAATTATTTATACCTTTAGAAGTATTTATTTGAACGTTTAATGGACGACTAGTAATAATTCCGACAAGTCGTTTATTATCTATAGTTTTGTTAGTTTTTGGTTCAAATAATGTATCCGGTTTCCAAAAATACGTCCAAAAACATTTATTAGAATGGCCTTCAAAATAAGGATAAATATTATTTTCTTTTGGAAAATAAATTGTCCCATTTTTATTTCTTAAATAGTTATATTGTATTAAAGTTAGCCCTTCTTTCCTTCTATTGTTAGTTAGTTTATTATATTCAAAGGTTCTAATTTCTTTTAAGTTTACATATTTATTTTTTTTAGGTAAATCTTCTCGAATTATTCCTTTGTTATAAAACCACCATTGAAAATCATAATAATGATATACTGGCTGTAAAGCCCAAAATTGATATTTTAATCGTATATAAATAAAAAATAAAATAAGTATTATAATAATTCCAAATAATATGTATAATATCATTAAATGTTATAAATATTTAATTATATAAAGTTTTGCGTATTATATTTATATATAATATAAATATAAATAATATTAAAAGCAAAATAAAATATAATAAATAGATAATGTCATCACCAAATGCAATAATAGGAACACTTAGAACAATAAAAAAAATATTATTTAAAGTATTTATCAAAAGAATAAATAAGCCAGAAAATAATAATATAAATGAAAACAATAATATGAATGAAAACAATAATATAAATGAAAACAATAATATAAATGAAAACAATAAAAATGCCGCAATTATAAATTTAAATAATGAATCTAAATTTAAAATAGATAAAGAAAAAATAAAAATAATATTAGATGAAGAAAAAGAAATTGATGATAATAGACAAAAAATAAAAAAAGTGATAAAATTTTTTATTGAAAAAAATTTGGACAAATATTTGGATAAAATGTTAGATACACTTAATAAATTATGATAAATATTTGGATAATCTATAAAAAATTTTCTTTATATATAAAGCAATATATGTATTTATAGCATCATTCGTGTTTTCATTAAAAGTGAAATCAATATCTATTATTGTAATATTATTAACAATTTTAATATTAATTTTAAAATCGTCAACTTTATTTTTATTATTTATATTATTTATATCAAAACAATACAATTGATATTCATAATCAGATATTTTGTTTATAATGTTTTCAATATTAAGTGATATATTATTAAATTCTTCATTTTTTTTTATATTTTTAATTTTAATATAAATTTGTTCGTTATTTTCATTTGTTAATTTATTATAATTATATTCTTCAATTATATCTTTATTTAGCTCATATAATAAATTCCATAGTTCATTTTGGTTAATTATTTCGATTAAATTATAATTATTATTAGAATTATTATTAATAGATAAATTAATACGAAATGAGCTAAAGTCATTTTTTTCCAATAATATATTTTTATCGTCACAAACTTTATAAAAATCTTTAGACATAATATAAATATTATTAATTATATTTATATTATTTTATTTATTGATATATTCTAAATTGATTTAATCACATCTAATCGTATCATCAATTAAAAAATTATTAAATGTATTTGCAATAGAACCATTTATTCCGAAGTTGGTGGATAAATATAACGAAGAAGTTATGGATAATAATATTGCAAAAGAATTTTTGTTTGTAATTTTAAAGTTACATTTTAATGCTTCTTTAAATATTTCACTTACATCATTAAATCCACTTGTTTTTCCCTTAATAAATATATTTTTTTCAAGCAAAATATTTATACACTTCATTTTTTTCTCATTATCATTATTAACAAATGCGAACCCAATTAACGCTTCAATTATACCTTTTTTGTCGTTATTTATCATCATTATCATATATTTGCAAAATAATGTTGCTTCAAGTTTCGTTAATTTGTAAACTAAACCAAAATCATATACACCTATTTTATATTGATTATCTGCAGTTTTAATAAAAACCACATTTCCAACGTGTAAATCACCATGACATATTTGTTTAATATAAATAGAGTCATTATAAAAATAATTATATGCCTTAGCAAATTGTTGTTTATCTTCATTAGTTAATTGGTTAAATTTATAACCATCTATAAAATCCATAATAATAACATTTTTATAATTATTTGTAAATTCTTTATAAACTTGTGGAATAACAACTAATTCTGAGTTTTTATAAATATTATAAAATAAATCAATATTATTAACTTCATTATTAAAATTACATTGTTCTAACATATTTTCTTGATTATCTTTTATAGCCTGATAAAATTGTCTAAATCTAAAACAATTATAAAAAAGAGATAATATAAAAATTACATTAAAACAATTTTTTATCTCATTTTCAATATTTTTTCTTAAAATTTTAATAGCAATTGGATTATCATTTAAATAACCCTTCCATATAATTGCAACTGTTCCCGAACCTATAGGGTTTCTATTTATAATGTTTAATTTATATCCATTATTTGAAGCATATAATTCTAAATCATCTAATAATTTATAATCAATATTTTCGTCAGAAAAAGGAACATTATCTGTGTATTTTTTAAAAAAATCTTCTAGATCAGAATCGGATAAATATTTATTTTGTAATTGCCATTGTAATATTTTTATATAATAATAACTAAGTTTCGTAAGCTTTATACAACTATTTTTAATTAACCAATTAAAATCAACGTATTTTAGTTTATATAAAGAGTAAAAAAACAATAATTGAATAAAAATACTAATATGCTTTATTATTTGATATATATATATCATTTATAAAATTATATAATTAATTTTTAAGCATTTTTTTATAAATAATAAATTTTTATATTCAATTGCTTTTACAAACTGGACATAATTTTGATTTTTTATTTGCCTTACAATAACACGTTTCACACATTAAATGTTTACATTCATAATGTCGTCTTACATATGTTTCAGCAGCACAACATTCGCATTCATCTATTTTAACATTTAATTCTGCTAATTGAGGATAAACATAATTCTTTCTTCTAACAAAAAATCGAATATCTAATCGTTGACCCCATAAATTACGAATAGCAACATTTGATTCAACTAATTTTGGTCCTAATTCAGGAATAATTCCGTGTAAAATATTATACATTTGATTAATTGGAACAATATCAATATCATAATTTTCTAATCTAAATATTTTTTTTACAACAGGTTTAATAGTCCAAATCATTTGTTCTAAAGTCCAATGTGGATTAATACGAATATATTTAATTTCATTAGACCATACTTCTTGAAATGCTACTGGTACTGATTGCATTGAAAACATTAACTATAATAATATTATTGATTTGTGTTTAAGTATATTTTTATATTTTTATATTTTAATATATTTCATTTTATGTGGATGAACTTGGCCTGGAATTTTGGTTTTTTCTAAATATTTAATTTCGGTATAAACTACTTCAAAATTCTTTTCATTTTTTGCCTTGTTAGTATATTTTTTACATAAAATAGCTCCTTGTTTAATAATATATTTTAAATCTTTTTTATTAAAGATTTTACTATGTTGTTGTTCGCATTTATTAATTAAACCAATTACGTGACACGATGACATTTCATTTGCGTGAAACCATATGTCATTTTCTGTTCCTAAATCAATTGCATTATGATTTTCTTCTTGACTTCGTCCAATAATAAATTCGACTTCTAAATTTAAAGGTTGAATAAATACAATTTCAGATTTCATAATTAGTTTGGTTTAACAAATATATAAAGATATTGATATTCATATTGACATTGAAGTAAATCAATTTTTTGTTCTAAAAAGAATCCGGCGCTTTGTATTTCTTGGACTATTGTCTCTAAATCATCCATATACAAAATATGTTCATTTTTACGCACTTTGCCGTCACTATCATTTTTAAATTTTTCTTCAAATCTAGCAACATTATTTTGCTTATCTAATTTAAAGTCAGCGCTATAACTGAAGTCAGTAAATTTTACTTTTGTGGTAGTAATGCGTTCTTTTGCGTAACGTTGAGGGGAAACGTACAATAATGGATTTCCGGGAGGCAAAATTGGGTCAAAATTATCTCTATCAACTAAATGTATAATAAAATATCCGCCTGGCATTAGCCAGTTAAAACAATTAGTAAAAAATTGTGTTCGATTTTTAATGTAATAAACCGTAAAATACATACACATAATATGAGTAAATGTACTTGGTTCGAAGTTGTCACGGTTTGTAGCATCCGCAACTTCAAATTTGTATTGTGGATATTCTTTTTTATCTTTTTTAATCATAGATGGTGAAATATCAATTCCTAAAATATCATAGCCTTTAGATGCAAGGGAAGCAACGTGATGTCCGGTTCCACATCCAACGTCTAAAATACGACTATGACTAGTTGGTTCAGTTTTATTTATAATTTCGCCAATTTCATATTCATCTTTAATATTATTAAATACTAAATAGTCGTAAATTTCGGTGTAAAAGTCGTCATAAACGTCATTCCCGGATTTAAGTAAAAAGCGGTCATTTTGTTCGAAACCTTCTATTAATCCATTTGAGGTTTTGATTCCTTTAAAGGCAAGAACTAACAAAAGTAGTAAAACAGTAAATAGAAGTATTTTACCCCATATGGAAGCTTTAGAATAAGAAGAACCTAAAGAATTAATTTGATTTAGAAAAATATTAGACATTAGTTACTTATATATAATTTAGTTAATATTTTAGTTTAAATAATATATTAAATATATTTTTAATTTGTATATTATGACAATTATAAATGGAATTGAAATAGATGATATTACGTATCGTTTTAACGAAATAAAATCAGCTATAATGAATAATGGTCCTATTGAAGACAAATTAAATGTTATAATTGTTATTTCAAATCCTTGTTTATATGCAACTCGCTACATATTATGGAAAGAATTTGTAAAACGTTTTGAAGAAGAGGAACCAAATGTGCGTTTATTTGCTGTTGAATTAGCATATAAAGGTCAAAAATTTATTGTAACTGATAAAAATAATCCGAATCATTTGCAACTTTATACAGATATTCCGATTTGGCATAAAGAAAATATGATAAATATAGCCGTTAAAAAATTGTTACCAAGTTCGTGGAAAGCATTTGCGTGGATAGATGCTGATGTAGAATTTGATAGTGCATCTTGGGTTACAGATACATTAAAAGTATTAAATGGTTGTAAAGATATAGTGCAATTATTTAGTCATTGTATTGATATGGATAAGCAGCAAAATACAATGAATGTATTTAGTAGTTTTGGTTATAACTTTGCAAAAGAAAAGAAATATAGTTTAAAGGGTGTAGATTATTGGCATCCAGGTTTCGCTTGGGCTATGACAAGAAGAGCATATGAACGTTTAGGTGGGTTATATCAAGACGGAGTATTAGGTTCAGGAGATAGTATAATGGCTTTAGCATTTATTGGATACGCGAAAAAAATGAATAGAGGTGATTATGATGAAGATTATAATGAATCAATGATAAAATATGAAAGCAAATGTAAGGGCTTACGTTTAGGATATGTTCCGGGAGTAATAAGGCATTATTATCACGGTTCAAAGGCAAATAGAAAATATACGGAGCGATGGCAACTGTTAATAAAACATAGTTATTCGCCAAAAAGATATTTAAAAGTGGATGTAAATAATGGTTTGTTAGTTCCAACGGAAGAAATGCCGGAAGAATTTATAAAAGATATATATAATTATTTTTATGAAAGAAAAGAGGACGACAAATAATATATTATTGTAAAATAAGTATTTACACCTTTTAACATTTACTGTGCTTCGCCGAAACGCCGATTATACTAAACCTAAAAATTTGCGTCAGCCTTCTTATTGGAACGCTTAACTTGCTCTCTCTTAGATAACTTGTTTGAACTGTCGCGTGTCATTCTTATATTATATATCTTATAATTTTAATTTTAAATCAAAATCAATTTTATTTTATAATTAATTCACATATAAAATAAAGTGCATATTAATTGATAGAATTTAATAATACAATACCTAAATATATACCAAAGAAATTCTTGGCGAAAAGATCCAAAATATTATACATAATATTTTTTGTTTTATAATTCATTAGAGCTGCTATACCATACATAAACCAAATAGCAAAGAAATAATAAAATATCTGTGAACCATATAGAGAGAATTTTGCATAATTTTCATAAATCAAATAAAAGTAAATCAAAAACGGTATAAATCCAAATAATACACCCAATGTTTGTGACACCTTTTTAATTTCTGTTAAATATCCAGATGTCAACATAACAAAATTCAAAAATAATATTGGAATTAAAGTATTTAAATTTCTATAAATAATTTCAAATAATGATTCCTTTGTTTCAATATTGGATTCTTCATTTCTTAAATATATTAAATAAACACACAGTGATACAAGCATTGTTGGAGTAGTTAAATACCAATCATAATATCTATGCGGTGTTATATTTGCTACAGATGCTATATTCAACGCTAGCCATATATAAAAAATACCCTCAACAATTTGCACAATTAATTCCATAAGAAGAACTTGTTGTAAAACAATTAATTTATCTGGAACATTTAGTCTAACAACATAGAAATCAAATATACCTACAAATACTTGAACAAGCAATGATAGATATACACTTAGTTTAAGTAAATCCATATATATAGTTATATATATTATTTACCATCCAACTCCGCCACCAAATACTATTCCAGCTGTATGTGCGATTGATGTAAGTGGTATCCAATCGTCTAAATTATCGTTTAAATTAGCAGAGACGATTTCATCATCACCATTATCAGTGTCATTATCAATATACATTTTAATCTTGGCGTCAATTTTTCCACGACACATACCACATTTTAAACCCATTTTTTCTACACAAACTGAACAAAAAGTATGACCACATGGATTAATACATATATTAATTTTATTAGTAACACATACATTGCATATATTATATTCAACTTTCTCATCTCCCATACATTTTACACCTTTTTACATTTACTGTGCTTCGCCGAAACGCCGATTATACTAAACCTAAAAATTTGCGTCCAATCTTACTTGTAGCAAAGATACCGCAACCTGAAGCAATCTGTAAATAAAAAATATTAGTTTTTTTGGTACAACATAATAAATATACTGATAAAACAATAAAAAGTAAAGAAAAAAACCAGAATAATTGAGTATATATATCCATTATAATATATTACTATATAAAATAATTTTGAATAATAAATAAAATCAGCATTTCAAATGTAAAAATATAAATATGTTTTGGTTGTTATTTTATTAAGTAGATTAGTTTAACGTATTATAGGCTATTAATTTGTTATTTGTTTTAACCTTTTATAAAAATTGAAATACTTTTTTAACGCATTTTAAAGTCAGTTTAATTTAAGAGACATATATCGCTAAGATGACCAATATTCTTGCTAATTTGGAAAAGAAAATTAAGGAGCTCCCTAATGATCTGCAAAGTATTATATTTTATTATATTCCGAGAGCAGGGCCAGCAAAGGTAATCAAATATGTCATAGATGTTTATAATATAGATCATTGCCGCTCTCTTACAAAAACATACAGAATGTATTATGTTAAAAATATATTATCATTTGCGTATTATGTTCATGATAGTAGATTTAATAGTGATGATTATGATTACGGCCATTATTTTTATGATGATGTTGAATTAATAGAGGACCAAAATTAAATTTTATAATAAAATAAATTTTATAATAAAATAAATTACCATTTTATGCCTTCTTCTAGGTATTCATTTATGCGAATTCGGCCTTGCTCAACTGGATTTTCACCATATGTAATTGGGTCATATTCTAGTCTATCTATATTTGCTCTTAACCAATCGATTTTATCGCTTGTATATCTATTTTCTTGCTCTTTTTCATCTATATATCTCCTTAAATAATTTAAAACTTGAGGAGTATACCCTGTTCTGCGATTTGCTCCCGCACCACGTCTATTTCTTGAATATCTTCTGTGTTTTTTTGTAAAGGAACTGCGAATTTTTCTACGACGAGTTCTAAACCTTCTTGCCATTATATATTTAGCTAATATAAAAATATTTAATTTATATATATATATATAGTATGAGTGAGGGTCTCAGAAGATCAAGTAGAAGAACTGAAGCGGCTGCGGCTTCTGTATCAGTGCCAGAAGAAACTATTACTGAACAACCAAAAAAAAGAACAAAAACACCAGCAACAAAAAGCACAATGCCTGTTCCCGCGACAACAAGAGCGCCAGCAGAATTATCTCCTGAAGAATTATTTAGGAGAGAAATTGAAATGCGTCAACAACAAATGATGTCAACAATAAAAACTCTACCAAAAGAAGCGAGGGATGAATTGCTTAAATTGAAAACTCTTTTTACTGATGCAACAGTAGAAGATATTGGAGATGAACATCGTCAATTAAGTTTTTTTTGTCAATTATGGAGAATGTATCCAAATGGTCTCAGTTTTACTATTAATAAGTTTTGTTATACACCAGCAAACTATTCTTCTGGTTAATATGTTTTAGAAAGGGATAATCCTTATTATGAACAATATTTAAAAGATAAACCAGAATTAATAGAATTCATAAAGACAAAAACGCCAAAATTAGTTAGATTTACTGATTACGATTATGATAAGATAGAAGAATGGTTTCAACAATTATTGGATATGCTTACTTATAATTTCAAACACAGTTATGAAATTAAAGAGATTGTGGAAATACAAATGTTTATGAATTTTCCCTATAAAATTTCTTGGAAAGTATACAGAAGTAAACAAGAGTTCTATACAAATATAAATAAAATGTGTTTAATATTCCAAAAATGGTTTGATTTATCATTTGAATACAAAGGCACAGACACTTATATATACACAGTAAAAGAAAATGAAACTAAACGTTTTTTACGAGGAGTTCATGATAAAGCAATGACAACAATAAATCCAAGTGAAAAAACTATTTCTTATCTATCTACAACTATAGATGAAAGTATTGCTAATAGTTATATACATCATGACCCGCTTGGTGCTGTGGCTTATACAACTGCTCCAAATGAGATGGACCCATCTAAAATATATAATTATGTCGAAGAAATTATTCCAGCACCTGGCACAAAATGTATTGATATGAATTATTCCTCCCCTACAAACTCATATCTTGGCATAAAAGATGAGATTATGATGGAACATTTACAAGAATTTGTTTTCCCAAGAGGATTAACAATTACAACATCTTTACCTTTTGAAGAACATCCAGAATTTCCAACCATAATTCAAAGATACATAGCTCCTGGATCTACTTCAGCGGCGGTAGCAAAAGGAGGCAAACGAAATAAAACAAGAAAACTAAAAAAACACATGAAATCAAAAAAAAATAAAACCTCAAAAGGAAAAACTTATAAAAAAAAATAAGAAAATTAAAAAAAATATAAAAATTATAAATAAATTTTAATTATGTTATTTATATTTAAATTTTCTTTAAGTAGTTTTACAGGGTGCGATTTTAAATCTTCAAGGATTTAAATATATTATACCATATTAAAATAAATATTATGTTTTCAGAAAACACCTTTAAAAAAAGCATATCATTTGAAAACAGATATAGAGATTCTACAAATATTTTATTCAAATATCCAGATAGAGTGCCAATTATTTGTGAGCGAGCAAAAACAGCCAATAAAGATTGTCCTATAATTGATAAAAATAAATATCTTGTCCCGAAAGATTTAACGATGGGTCAGTTTATAAGTGTAATTAGAAAAAGGTTAAAAATATCAGCAGAAAAAGGTGTTTTTTTGTTTGTTAATAACACAATAGCTACATCGTCAACAACAATCGGAAGTTTATATGAGTTATATAGGGATGAAGATAATTTTTTATATATTTCATATTCACTTGAAAATACATTTGGGTTATAGTTTATAGTTTACATTTGATGATATAAGTAAATGCTAGATGCTAACAACTTTATAACTAGTGATATAAATATATAAGTTGAGATTTCAATTTTACACATTCCATTTTCATAATAATAGCCCCAAAATACTACAGAGCCCAATATATTCCATATTAAATTAAACATACCAAGCATATATTTCCCAATTTTTTTGATGGTTTTAATAAATTCTTTAATACGTATTAACTCTAACTCCCTAAATCGTATTTTGTTTAGATTTTTAATCCCTATTTTATTATTATCATTTTCATTTTCCTCTTCTTGATTATCAACTATTTCAAAATCAATAAATAATATTATTATACATGCCAATACTAATAATATTATTCCCATAAACCCAGATAGTAATAAATATAGTTTTAATGAAATATCCAAATATTTTGGGTTAGAATTTACGCAATTAGTATTACTATAACCATAATAAATATCACAAAATATTAACGGTATACTTACCATAAATAAGCAAATTAATTTACAAAGTTTTATTGCGTTTGAATAAATTAATTTCTTTTCTTCAGAAATCTCGCGAGATTTTTTTAATATACCTCTCAATGGAGTCGATAATTTGGTTTTGTGAGTGGATGGTTCTTGAGTGTCAATAGTAACGCTTGACAATCTACTTTGGTTTTCCAAATCGTCAATACTGAAAGAATTTGTTGAAGTTGTTTTCATTTTCAATTGTATCTTAGATTAAAAGTGTCATCAATAAAATAACATTTATTTTAATCAATTTTATTAATTACTTGTTTATTTATCGTATAAAGAAAAAAATTTGGTATAAGTAAATGTTATAAATAAATAAATATTATTTCATATTTTCATTTTCAATAAATTAAATATTAAATTCTGGAATGCTATAAGTTTCTCCTGACTTTACATATTTGGCAATAATCTTGGGATTTTTTTGGTTTTTCATAATATCCGCTGTATCATAAACATTATTGGTCTTATCAATATAATAAGTAATGCCTTGAATATCTTGTGCCCAAAGTTCGATTTTTTGTGTAGTTACCTTAGGTTCATTAGAATTTTCAACGACAATTCCGTGTGGGGTTCCTTTCATATGAGTGCCACAATATTCACTTCCTTCTTTTCGTCGCCTAGTACATTGTTCTTCACTAGCTCGCTTAGCACAACATCTATCATAAATCGGGACAAAATTT
>Ga0194130_10005428_pt1 | contig 15358 bp, 24 predicted proteins | sample TA2KigsurfametaG_FD_160084 | JGI IMG/M metagenome (GOLD analysis project Ga0194130, IMG submission 160084) | Freshwater microbial communities from Lake Tanganyika, Tanzania - TA2015050 Kigoma 12 surface | ecosystem: Environmental > Aquatic > Freshwater > Lake | place: Tanzania: Lake Tanganyika... | reverse complement strand
CATATGAGAATAATTGGGAACGGACGTTCGGAACCAAGAAAAAGAAGTTTGACCAAAAGGTTCAAGCATTACAAGCAGATATTGATAAGGTCAGAGAAATGTTAGACCATTATAGCGGATTACCATCGACCGCATCATACGAGGTTGACGGTGAATCTTTATAGACATCGTAGGGTCGGCCAAACACAAAATGGATATCGGTATGTACTGTTACAAGATACACCAAACTCCATTCATTTAACTATACAAGATAAAGATAAGGCAATGTACGATTTTCTTACTAATCTACAATCAGAAGAAGATTTAAATAATAAAATTTCTGCATTAGAAACAGAATTCACCACTTGGGTAACCGCACATGAAGTCACTAACTAATTATCTTACAGAACAACAAGCAGTAGATTGCGTAGGCAAGGGGTGGGAAACCCTTGTTCGTCGAGTGTATAATGCAAAAACGGGGATGGGAACTCCTGTAGGTATAATTCAGGTAAAAGAAAAGTGGGGTGGCCTCAGAATATATACCGATTATTACGACTCTCACTTAGAAGAAGTTATTATGAAAGTCGGTGAAGAAAGTCTTACTGTCTGCGAGGTATGCGGTTCTCCTGCAGGACTTGTGAAGAAAGGAACATGGTATCAGACCCGATGTGAAGAGCATCGAGGTGAATGGGAACCAGTACAACACTAATAATACCTTATAAAAGACCCCGAAAGGGGTCTTGACTTTTTGGCCCTATTTAGGTATATTTAAGATGTCTAGTATCCTATGAGGAACCAATGAACAAAGTTTCGTACAGTCAGTATACCACGTGGGCTAACTGCCCGCAAGCATGGAAGCTCCGTTATGTGGATGGTCACAAGTTGGATGAGGGTTCAATCCACACTATCTTCGGCACTGCTATGCACGAAGTCATCCAAGAATGGCTTGATACTCTTTTCAATAAGAGTGAATCGTTTGCCAACGGTATTGACCTTGATGACAGCTTGAAGGCAAAGTTCCACGAACATTTCAAGAATGGCATCAAGGAAGTGGATGGGGTAAAGGTATTCCCGTCCGACCGCAAGACGCTCGAGGAATTCTACCATCAAGGTACTGAGATTCTTTCGTATGTCCAGAAGCACCAGAAGAAGCTTTTCCCGAACCAGAATGTATCGTTGGTCGGTATTGAGTTCCCGATTGATGTAGAGGTGCGCAAAGGCGTCAAGTATGTCGGGTTCGTGGACATCATTACGAAGAATGAAAAGACGGGACTGATTACCATTTACGATTTAAAGACGAGTCGAGTAGGTTGGACGCAATCACAGAAGTCTGATAAGACCAAGATTAGTCAGTTGCTTCTCTACAAGAAGTTTATCGCTGAGCATTTCAATGTGCCGTTGGAATCGGTTCGTGTCGAGTATGTGATTCTCAAGCGTACCATTTCTGAGAATTCTCCATATCCGATTCCGCGTGTGAGTCCGTTTGAACCGCCACATGGAAAGCCGTCCGTCAATCGTGCGTGGACTGACTTCGAGAATTTCTTGTTCGATTGTTTCGATGAAGAGGGTCAGTATAAAACCGACACAATTAAGCACAAGGCAAGTAAGAGTGCTTGTAAGTATTGTGTGTTCCGTGAGCGTAAAGACCTTTGCCAGTACGGGGTGTAATGTGGACAATCCGATGGTCAACTATAGTAAGCTGATTGCTGAAACTGCAAGTAACCATTACAATGTGCGTGACGAATACAAGGAAAATACCTACGAACAGAACGTTGCCATCACCATAAGTGAGCAACGCAGGTTCTCTGTGGGATGTATCAATATCACAGGTGAGTTGAATGTTGGAATGATGATTCGTTCGGCGTGTCTTTTTGGGGCAGAGAATTTTTATATCTTTGGACGCAAGAAATTTGATAAGCGGTCCACCGTTGGGGCTGAGAAATACATTAATATCGTCCAATATACTTTTGATGACCCGATGACCGCCGACGAATCCATTCTCAATCAGTTGAAGTTGTTGAAGCATCCCATTATTGCGTGTGAGCATGGTGGTGCAGAGTTGGGGACTGTTGATGCAGTGAATGTATATAATAGTGTGCGTGGACTGCACCCGATGTTTCTGTTTGGTAGTGAGAGTCACGGTATCCCGCAACTCATTCTTGACCGAATAGATTCCACAGGATATCCAGACTATGAATTTTCCAGACTCAGTATTCCGCAACGTGGAGTGCTTCGGTCATACAATGTGAGTGCCGCAATGAGCATCATCATTTGGGACTTTATTAAGGAGATGTATCTATGAAGAAACGCTATAAGCAAATGATTGATACTCGTCGGGTGTATGCGTTAGAAACTGATATGTACTTTGACCGTAGATTTAAGTTTATTACTAAGCAACGGTCACTAGACTATCTTGTTAAGTATGCCAAGAAGATTTGGAAGGCAGAGAAGATTAAGAAGCAGATGCCTATTATCCGATTTGGGAAGGGACTACAGAAGTATAGTTGGTGTGACGGAGAAATTCTTGAACTCGCCCCAACCCAACGGGACATTCTGACGCTGGTACATGAGTTGGTTCATGCGATTGGATATGATGACCACGATAAGAACTTTGCGGCAAAAGAACTTATCTTGTTGGAAAAGTATACACCGACAAAGGTGGATGCTCTGTACGAACTATTTGAGGTTATGATATGAAGAAGTTAAAGGAAGCATCGGTACTATTTTTTATCCAGATATTGATGTATGCAATCTGGTGCATCAACTTCCGTGCAACCGCAGCGGCGCAATATCATCTGTCGGCAGTTAGTGACTTTATGATTGCCTCTATTAACTTCTTTGTTATTAAGAAAATCTCTCATGGACAAGACCAGTTTCATCAATGGGCAGGATATGCACTTGGGTCTGTGGTTGGGAGTTATTTAGGGATTTGGGTTTCCGTAACATTCTTGGGAGGTTGATATGCCAAAGAAAAAGGAAGTAGTAAAAATGACGAAGGTAAAGAACGATACACTACCACCATCATTACGACTTGACCTCAACGGAAAGGCGCTGTTGATGTTGGATACCGATGAGTGGGGTCCGATTGAACTCCGTATTGATGATAAGGGAACTGCGGTAGAACTACTTCGGGTTATTGTAGATAATATGGGGAACATCTCTACAGTAGATTCATATACGAAAGCAGAAGGAAAGAAACTTAAAAAGATGGTAGAGGGAAAGTGATTTTACTATTAGGAGACATTCACGGAAACGCAGGAATACTCAGACAAGCACTGGATATAGCGAAACAGTCCAGTGCCGTTGCGATTATTCAATTAGGTGACTTTGGATTGTTCCGTGACAATGAAAATTGGTTCCGTGAAAATATAAGAGACGCACATATTCCTATCTACTTCATTGACGGGAACCACGACGATTGCAGTCGTTGGGTTAAACTGGATAAGGTCACTCGTATTTGGGATGACCGTGAATTATATTATATTCCCCGTGGAACTGTGATGGAATTGGATGGTAGGACTATTGCAGTAATGGGGGGAGCAGCAAGTATTGATAAGAAGATGCGACTGGAAAACAATATGCACTGGGATTCAAATGAGGATGTCAGTCAAGAAGATATTTCCAGATTACTGATGAACACCGAGGGGAAGCAGATAGATATGTTTCTAACTCACTGTCCCCCACATTCCGTTATTCAACAACATTTTGACCCACTTTGGAAATTACACTTCGGAGTAAGTATTGATTGGACTGACCCCAACCAACACATTATACAAGAACTCTGGCACAAGTTAAGTACGCCACAGGTGTATTCTGGACATATGCATAAACGGGTAGTAGGAAATGATTATAGAATTTTAAATATAAATGAAATTTTGGCAGTATAACGTACTACTTATAGTTGTAGTAGAAATCTATAGAAGGTACTAGGTTATGAAAAAGAAATCAAAGAACAAATATACTACCATTCAAATTAGTTCAGAAGTCAATGAACATATCCGTACTCTCTGTGACCGTTATGGTTTAAAGGCCACTACCGTAACAGAGAGATATTGGGTATCATTGATTTCATCTAGTGCGAGTGGTAGTATTTCTTTACAGGGTTAATATTATGAAAACTGGTTACATTCCGAAGGACCAACGTAAAAAGATTTTATTTCTTTCAGATGATATGCGGGTTACTTCTGGTGTTGGTGTTATGTCAAGAGAAATTATTGAAGGAACCGTTCATCATTTTAATTGGGTCCAAGTTGGTGCAGGAGTCAATCATCCTGAAATGGGGAAAGTACTCGACTTATCACAAGCAATTGATAATGAAGTCGGTATTACCGATTCCTACGTTCGTATCTATCCTTATAATGGATACGGAGACAGTCGGCTTATTCGTCAATTAATTCAAGTTGAAAAGCCAGACGCCATTCTCCATTTTACCGACCCACGGTATTGGATTTGGTTATATCAAATGGAACATGAACTTCGTCAGAAAATGCCAATTTTTTATTACAACATTTGGGATGACCTTCCATTTCCGATGTATAATAAGGAATATTATATGTCATGTGATTCGTTGTTCTCTATCAGTAAGCAAACATATAATATTAACAAGCATGTTCTTGGACCAGAGAACCCACGGCATCTTGCGTATATTCCGCATGGTATTAACACCAAACGTTATCACCCACTCCCAGCAGATGATGCGGCAGTTCTTGAAACTCGGAAGAAACTGTTTGGTGAAGCAGAAGTTGATTACGTAATCTTCTATAACAGTCGGAACATTCGTCGTAAGCAAACGTCAGATATCATTTATGCCTTCAAGGTGTTTATGTCGAGACTGACACTAGAACAACGGGAGAAGGTACGATTAGTACTTCACACACAACCAGTAGATGACAACGGTACTGATTTACCAGCGGTCATTCGTGATGTAACTCCTGAGGTAGCGAAATATATCGTATTCTCACAGGATAGAGTAGAAACTGGATTCCTTAATCACCTTTATAATATTGCTGACGTATCTATTAATATGTCCAGTAATGAAGGATTCGGATTGGGTACATGTGAAAGTATTATCGCCGGTACTCCTATCATCGTGAACGTGACTGGTGGACTACAAGACCAGTGCGGATTTATGGATGGGGATGGAAACTACCTCAATCCAGAAACACATTTCACAAAGGAATGGGGAAGTAACCACGATGGTCGCTATAAGAAGCATGGTGATTGGGCGTTCCCAATGTTTCCAACTAATCGTTCCATCCAAGGTTCGCCAATGACTCCGTATATTTTCGATGATCGTGCTTCGTTTGAAGATGCAGCAGACCGAATGATGGAAGTGTATAAATTGTCCCGTGAAGAACGGAAACGCCGCGGAGAACTTGGTCGTCAACACGCCCTGGGTCACGGTAAGTTTACGGCAGAACATATGTGTAATTCTTTTATCGAACAAATTAACAATGGATTTGATATTTGGAAACCACGTGACCGCTTTACATTGGTGAAAGTATAATGAAAACCGCACTGGTTACTGGTATCAATGGACAAGATGGTTCTTACATGGCAGACTTTCTTTTGGAGAAAGGATATAAAGTGTATGGAATGGAACGTCGTGCGTCTGTCAAGAATAGAGAGAACACAAAGCATCTAGAAAACAATCCAAACTTTGAGTTCATCATCGGTGACCTATCCGATCAGAATTCACTGCTCCGTTGTTTAAAGACAGCCAACCCCACGGAAGTCTATAATTTTGCAGCACAATCGTTCGTCGGGGAAAGTTGGAACACACCAGAGCAAACCAGTGATGTTACTGGATTGGGTGTTCTTCGGATGTTAGAAGCAATCCGTGAATACGGGGAACCTATAAAGTTCTACCAAGCGTCATCAAGTGAAATGTTTGGTCGAATGGTGGAGAACCCATCAAAAGAATCTACGCCATTCTATCCACGTTCTCCGTATGGTGTAGCTAAGTTATATGGACATTGGATTACTAAGAACTATCGGGAAAGTTACGGTATGTTTAATGTATCAGGTATTCTGTTCAATCACGAAAGTGAACGGCGCGGGATTGAGTTCGTTACCCGTAAAATTACCAATGGGGTTGCACGTATAGTACAAGGGTTACAAGATACGATTGAATTAGGAAATCTTGATGCAGGTCGTGATTGGGGATATGCACCTGATTATGTAGAAGCTGCATGGTTAATGATGCAACAAGATATACCAGATGACTATGTAATCGCCACTGGTGTTACTAAGACCATTAGACATTTTTTGCAGGCAGCATTTTATCAAGTTAATATTTTAGATTGGGAAAAGTATGTAGTGATCAACCCCAAGTTTTTTCGACCCGCAGAGGTAGAAGTTCTTCGTGGTGATGCAACAAAGGCACGTGAAGTCTTAAGATGGACACCAAAGACACCGTTTGAGCAGTGGGTAGGAAAGATGGTTCATAACGATTTTACAAAGTTACAGGGTTAATATATGAATATAGAAACGAAACCAGTTTGTGTTATTAGAGCACCATGTGCCACTCGTTCTGGGTATGGCGACATGAGTAGAGATATTATCCGTCACGTTATTGAATATGACAAGTATGATGTCAACGTCATATCTGTGAATTGGGGTGAGACTCCGATGAACGCATTAGACGAAAATAATTCGCAAGATAAAATGATATTAGACCGTATACTTACTGGTCCATTGACTCGTCAACCAGAACTGTTTATTACTATTACCATTCCAACAGAGTTTGAGGTAGTTGGGAAATATAATATTGGTATTACCGCGGGTATTGAAACCACTGTTGCTTCTGCTCAATGGGTGGATGCATGCAATAAGATGGATGTAGTATTCACTATCTCAGAACATTCTAAGAATGTCTTGGTTGCCTCAAAGTACAAACGTCAAGGACCAAATCAAGAAGACTTGGGTGACTTAGAATTACAAAAGCCTGTCGAGGTTTTGCATAACTGTATTAACCAGTTTATCTTTAAGAAGTTGGAATATGAAGCAGATGTATTATCTTCCGTAAAAGAAGTGTTAGAAGAAGCACCAGAAAAGTTCTGTTACTTATTCGTAGGTCACTGGCTACGCGGGGACTTTGGTGAAGATAGAAAGAATGTTGGTTTGTTAGTACGAGTATTCTTAGAGACATTTAAACAGGTTGTTGGTAATCAACCAAAACCTGCGTTAATCTTAAAGACTAGTGGTGGTAACTTCTCCATATTAGACCGAAAGGAAATATTAAAGAAAATTGATAATATCAGGAATTCCGTTCAACTTGCCCAAGGACAAACTTTACCAAATGTATATGTATTACATGGGGAACTTACTGATGAAGAAATGAATTCGTTGTATAATCACCCAAAGGTAAAGGCACATATCAGTTTGACAAAGGGTGAAGGATTTGGTCGTCCGTTACTTGAAGCATCGGTAAGTGGTAAGCCTGTTATTGCCTCAGGATGGTCTGGACATATGGACTTCCTAAACGCAGAAGACGCAGTGCTTGTCGGTGGAGAACTTAAACCCATTCACCCAAGTTCGGTATGGGATGGCGTTATTATCAAGGAATCATCGTGGTTTAGCCCCGACATCCAACAGTCGGCAAATGCAATGGCAGCGGTCTTTACTGACTATGAAACATTTAGAAAGAAGGCTCATAAGTTAGGAAAAGAAAACTTTAAAAAGTTCTCATATCAAAACATCCAGAAACGCACATGGGAATTATTAGATAAGTATGTTCCTGAGTTTCCGAAACAAGTTCCTATATCATTACCAAAGTTAAAGAAGATTGATTTACCCACATTAAAAAAGGTTGAATAATGGCACTCCGTAGCGAACGTAGATTCATTGGTAAAGGTTCTATCGAATCAGGAATGATGATTGAATTCACCTACCAAAAAACTTCAGGTGGCGGGGGGAGTTATACCGTACTGGTGGTCGATCCCGCACTACCAAATAAATATTCTTCTGCTATGCAATTACATGGCTATAGTATTGCTTCATTTGACGATAAAGAATTAATAGATTTTTTTGCTTCCTTTGGTGCTAATATGAAGTTAGATAAAGACAATAGACGAGCAAGTGTAGTCGAAGGATTAAATTCAGATAAAGCATATGAAACGTTCTTGTCTTCAAAATACGCACAAGACAGAACATACAGAACATTTAATTTAGATAATATGTCACAAGTTCGTCAAATTTTAATTGGTGAAGTTGAATAGGAGTAAATATGTCGGAAGAACAAATTTGTCCACAGGAAGACTGTGTATCAAAGGAAGAATTACCATCTGTCATGGAGATGATGAAAAATCTTGCTAATGATGGTGCCAAGATTGTTAAGAACGCAGTGAGTGGTAATAAAACTCTTGTAGATGATAATGTTCGTGAAACACGTTGGAGTACATGCCAAACCTGCCCACGACTTCAAAATGATAGATGTTTAGAATGTGGCTGCTTTATGAAAGTTAAAGTAGCATTCAGTACGTCTGTATGTCCTTTAGGAAAATGGTAATAATATAATGAAAGATTTAATCATAGGTGCGGCAGACAATTACGAATGGCAGCACGTTCGAGTGTGGGCAACATCAATCAAGCAATCTGGTTTTGAGGGAGATGTTGTTTTGTTAGCTTATAGAGTTACGGAAGAACTTGTACGGAAGTGTCAAGAACTTGGCATATATGTTGTCCAAGTTAACCATGATGAAACTGGTGCTACGATTAATCACACGTTAGGGAATATTAGCACACAGTCACACAAGATTCGTAACTTCCACATCTGGCAATATCTCTCCGATAATGACCCATATCGTATGGTTGCTATAACCGATACACGGGATATATACTTTCAGTCAAATCCTCGTATATTCTTCGATAACCACCAAGAACATGACATTTACTTTCCTAGTGAATGTATCGAAGTACGACACGAAGAATGGATATCTAACATGATTCGTCATCTATTCGGTCCCTTCATCTTGGATGCGATACAACATAGTGTAACCTGTAATAGTGGGACTTTGTTTGGTAAGGGAGATGCGATTAAGCAATTGATGTTGAATATGTACTTAATTGCTAAGAACTTTTCGGCAACGGGGTCAGACCAACCAACGATGAATGTCATCAAAGAACTATTCCCACCACAAAACTGTAAGGTGCTTGGAATGGATGCTGGATGGGCATGTCAATGTGGTGTTGTACGGGACCCAGAAAAGGCACACTATGTCCCACTGCTGTTAGAACCCCAACCAGTTATCAAAGACAAATTGGTATATAACAACGAAGGAAAACTATTCTGTATTGTTCATCAGTGGGACAGAATTCCAGAACTAAAGTCTATTGTGGCGGAACGTTATGCAATATAGTATTGTAATTTCATATCGTAATCGTGAAAACCATCTAGCGATTAATATTCCTAGACTTCATGAATATTTTACAAAGTTAAATGTTGAATTTGAAATTATCGTAGTTGAACAAAATGATTCGGAACCATTCTGTCGTGGTCAACTGTTCAATGAAGGTGTAAAGATTGCCAAGGGTGATGTAATAATCATCCACGACATAGACCATTATCCTACTGACGGGACAAACTACACCGATTTTACAACCGATGTATTTCTTCCAATCGCAAAAGTAATCTATGTCGATAACAACTTACAACCAAAACCTATGGACAAGGTTCCAAGTGGTTATCGTCATTTTAAGGACGGTGTGGATTCGAATTTCTTTGGAGGAGTATTGATTATCAAGAAAGATAAATTCCTTGAAATCAACGGATTCTCAAATGTTTATGTTGGGTGGGGATTGGAAGATGCAGATATCAGAGAACGTATATTACATTACGGACTGAGTATAGAACGTTCTAGTAGTAATACATTCTTTGCGTTAGACCACCCAGATTCCGCCCCAAAACCAAATGATATCAATTTCTTGAACAACAATCAAGCGTTTATGTATCGAGAACAACTATTAAAATATGGAATAAAGTCTCAGTTGACTGATGTAGAAGAAGTTACCCCACCCATACCTCAGATTGACAGATGGTTGAAGGTAACAAACTTTGCTGCTAATGAGGAAATGTTATGAAAGTATTATACAGAATAAGTGATGGTTCCTATAAGAAAGAACGATTCACTCACGCGACTAAAAAGGGTTGTTTGGAAAACTTCTTAAAGCACTTTCCATCTGAAGAAATTACCATCTATGCAGACAACGTGAAAGACGAGACATATGATTGGATTATGTCTTATGGAATGGATGTGGTTAGAACTAATGGTGGAAGTAGTGCAGCGGGATTTAGAATTGTATTCGACGAAGCATTAAAGTTACCAGAAAATGAAGTAGTCTACTTTGTTGAAGATGACTATCTCCACTTACAAAACTCACGTTCTGTATTGTTGGAAGGTTTAGAACGTTCCCATTATGTGTCGTTGTATGACCACATGGATAAATATATTCCTGCCAACATGGGTGGGAATCCGTTTATTGATAATGATGCCGCGGAAGTAACCAAGGTATTGTTAACTAAAACAACACACTGGAAACTAACAAACAGCACCACTATGACATTTGCTGTCAAGGTATCCACACTTAAAGAAGATGAAGGTATCTGGAGAAAGTATACATCTGGTACCCATCCACATGACTTTAAATGTTTCTTAGAATTGAGAGGAATGGGACGTTCACTTACAACCCCGATACCAGGCTATAGTACCCATTGTGAACCTAGATGGGCAGCACCACTAATTGATTGGAATTCTGTTACTTGATATGCGTAGTTGTTTGATTGTTTGTTACGGTTACTTCGGTGACCACCTATTCGCTAATAGTATAGCGGAACATTTAATAAAAGAAAATCAATACGATACTGTGGACTATGTTGTAGGATTCCCACAGGTGATTCCGTTTTTTGAAAGAAACCCATTTGTAAATAAAGTTATTATTAATGAAGTGAGTTCTTCACCATTAGTACCAAATAACATCGGAAATTACGATAAGGTATTTCAATTAGGACCAATCAATAGAAAAGTGCCTCCTGCTGTTGAGATGCAATTAATGTGTGGTGTTAAAATTCCATCATCACGATTTTATGTTAATACAAACCCTGACCTAGACAAACTTGTGCAGAGTGAGTATAATACAGAAGATAAGATTGTTGCAATAATGAATGGGTGGGAACAGAAAACATTTTTATATACGCGGGAACAATACGCACGGGGTGTTAATATACATCCTGTTGGTTATGGTGGTTCCCGTAGAAATACAAAGTATATTATTGAGCAGATAGAATCTAAATACCCTACTATTACTGTGGGTACAACAGGTGTAACACAGTTTTCTGTAGAACACGATGGACCTTCCTTGGACCTTACTGCATCACTATTAAAGTACTGCGAAGTGTTTATTGGCGCCGAGGGTGGATTGGCAAACTTAGCTTACTCGGTAGGTACTAATACTATACTTACTTCAGACTTTGTACATCAGTTATATGGTCCAAATGGTATATTACAAAAATTAGAACAACCAAGATTAGGTCCATCGTATTACGAATATGATACAGGATACCATATAGATTTGGACCCGTATTTGTCAGATGAAGAAGTAGTACAAAATATGTTAAATATTTTACAAGTAAAACTTCAATGAATATTTATAATATAGATAAAATATCCAAAGACAAACGCACTGTGTTTGTATTAACATATATGGGTATAGAATATTTTACGGAATGGTCACAGGATGTAAGGTCAAACACCGACACACAATTTGTAATTGTGGATAATGGGAACCAAACTATTCCAGAAAGATTAAAAGAATATCCTGTATTTCAGACAAGTAAAAACGTTGGGTGTGCAGGTGGATGGAACGTAATTTGTTACATCGCTTTTAAAAAGTACGGAATGGAAAAAATTGTTATTGCACAAGACGATGCAATGTTTAACGCAGAAATGTTAAATGACATTTGGAACCAGACGGACGATGATACCATTGCAGGTGCATACAACCGTTCGTTTGAATTTTCCTTGTTTGGTCTAACCAATATGTTCTGGAGTACTGTTGGAATGTTCGATGAGAACTTCTTATACGTTACTTGCGAAGACGATGATTACAAGTATCGTGCAAAACTTTCTAACAAAAAGGTTATTAGTTTGGGTTATTCGGCAAATATGAATAAGAGCTTAACAAATACCCATATTCGTAAGACTGTAAGATCCGCACATACCTACAACACTCAGTATATTTTCTCTAAGTGGGGTAGAAACTACGAACTTACTCGTCCGTTCGGGGATGAGTCAATGTCACCAAATGATTTACGGATATTGGAAGGGTTACGTCAGGTATATGGTAATATAGATAAATTTCCAAGTTTATATGAAACGGAGAATATATAATGAAAAAGATTTTGATTACTGGAGTTGCTGGATTACTTGGGTCACGAATGGCTGACTGGATTATTGAAAACCATCCAGAGGTTACCGTCATTGGTATTGATGACCTAAGTGGTGGATACATGGAAAACGTTAATCCAAAGGTAGTTTTCTATAATTTAGATTTAGGAAAGCAATCTGCAGGTTTCATTTTCAAGGAACACCAACCAGACATTGTATATCATTTCGCCGCTTATGCAGCTGAAGCATTGTCTCCGTTCATTCGTCAATACAATTATACAAACAATCTTGTAGCAACCGCAGGTATTGTTAATAACTGTATCACTTATGGTGTCAAGAGATTAGTATTTACTTCTTCTATGGCGGTATATGGTGATGGTGTTCCACCGTTTGGTGAAGATGCTCCACGTAATCCAATCGACTCATATGGTGTTGCGAAGATGGGATGTGAGATGGACATTGAAATTGCAGGCGAACAACACGGTCTGGATTGGTGCATTATTCGTCCTCACAATGTATACGGTGCAAAACAGAATATCTGGGACAGTTACCGTAATGTCTTAGGTATTTGGATGTATAAGCATTTAACTGGACAACCTCTCACCATCTTTGGTGACGGACAACAAACCCGTGCATTCAGTTACATTGATGATTCTCTTGAACCACTCTGGAAGGCTGGAACTGACCCGAGGGCATCAAAACAAATTATCAACCTTGGTGGCATTCACGAATACTCCATCGTTGAAGCAGCAGAAACTCTTATTAAGGTAATGGGTGGTGGTGAAATCAAGTATCTTCCTCCTCGTCACGAAGTAAAGTATGCTTTCCCAACATGGCAGAAGTCTGTAGATATCCTTGGGTTTGAACATAAGACTAACCTATTTGATGGGTTGACAAAGATGTGGGAATGGGTTAAACTACAACCTAGTAGACCACGCCAAGTGTGGGGTGAATACGAATTAAATAATGGTATTTATCCATACTGGGAAAAGGACGTACTAGTATCAGAAGCACCATCAACGTCGGATATTCGTAATGACTGATCCATTTAAGGTTGCAGAAGACGCACTGGAACTGACTCCTATGCAATCAGGAGAACATATTCAGGCCATGCAACATATCCTGGACAATTTAGATACCAGAGAAAACGGTTTCATAGAAATTGGTTCTGCATACGGTGGTAGTTTCTTTTGTTGGGCATCGATAATTAATGGTCCGGCTATTAGTATTGACTTACCCACGATTATTGGTGTAAACAAAGAAAAACACTCGTTTAGAAATAAGTTTTGGGTTGACAAGTTCGGAGAACGTGTACATATCGTAGAAGCAAATAGCATGGATATTCAGAGAACGCATCCAATACTCGATACAATATTAGGAGACAACAAAGTTGACTTCTTGTTTATTGATGCCAATCACGATTATGAACCAACCCATAACGATTTTTATAACTACAAAAAGTATGTCCGACCAGGTGGACTTATCGGGTTCCATGACATCTATCACCATGAACACGTACATGGATGTGCTAAAGTGTTTAATGAAGCAGAAGGTACAAAGTATGTAACTGACCCGTCATTTGGTTGGGCAGGAATAGGAATCATTCACGTATAAATTTATGATAACGGTTATTATACCAACATATAGAAATGCAAAATATCTTGACCTGTGTTTGAAATCTATTACTGAAAACATGGTATTAGACTCTACCCAGGTTATCGTAGTAGTGGATGGTTACGTAGAAGAAAACCAAGAAGTGATGGATAAATATCCAACAGTTGGATTCCTCCCATTTGAACAAAACATGGGAATGCAATATGCCATCAACGCAGGTGTGATGCAGGCAACTACAGAATTTGTATTTGTTATCAATGATGACAATGTATTTCCTACCAAATGGGACGAACGATTACTTCATGCCGTAAATTATATGAAAGGAAATAACCACGTATTCACGGTCAGTCAAATTGAACCTACTGGACCTGGAATGTTTAACTTTCCTGTCATGGATGTGGGACAATCGGTTGATACGTTTCAATACGAAGTGTATCTTGAAAAAGAACCACAGTTTGCTAGTAGTACAATGACTTCTGATGGGCACATATTCCCGTTTGTAATCAGTAAGAAACATTTTATGGCTGTCGGTGGGTTGGATACCTTTTATAATAGTCCAAACATTTGTGATTGGGACTTCTTTTTGAAGTTAGAGTTATTAGGATTTGAATTTTCACGGACACATCTATTACATTTATATCACTTTGGCTCAGTATCAACTAAGAAGAACTCAGAATCCAATATCTTCCGAGCCAAAGAACAAGCAGCAATGGAACAATATATGTGGAAGTGGGGCGTTCCCCCATACAACCAACCGTATACAAATAGCAAAGTACCACCAAATAGACAATTTAGAGGGTTTCGTGTATGACATTTAAAAATCCCGAAGTGGTGAAGCAAATAGAGGAGCAATATCCACAGATGATGGATGAGTACAAAAAGATTATGTGGGAACAGTACGAAACATTCTGTTTGAAGCAATCTAACTATGGTCCTGGTAATATCTCTGTAGGTACATCATTAGTAACCCAAGAGGATGTTAAGTTGTCCTTAACAGGATTGTGGTTCCGTATGAACGATAAAATACAACGACTAAAACAGTTGATTGTATTAGGTAAGCAGGACAATGTGGGTGAGGCAGTGGAAGATACTTTTCAAGACCTGTCGGTGTATGCGGTCATCTGCCAGTTGGTTAATCGTGGGAAGTGGGCAAAATAACTTTATAATAGGAGTAACCAGGAATGCCGAAGTGGAGTTTTAATGGACGTATTGATGAAGATGACTTTGAATTCGAGGATGATTTCAATGTGGACGAACAATACACAGGATTTCAAAAGATTGAACGCCGGAAACGGGGTGAAGAAGAAGTCAAAGGCGGTAAGAAAAAGTCCAGTGTAAAACACCAGAAACGTCCAGATAAGGAATAAATAAACTATTTATAA
>Ga0194130_10005426_pt1 | contig 15359 bp, 23 predicted proteins | sample TA2KigsurfametaG_FD_160084 | JGI IMG/M metagenome (GOLD analysis project Ga0194130, IMG submission 160084) | Freshwater microbial communities from Lake Tanganyika, Tanzania - TA2015050 Kigoma 12 surface | ecosystem: Environmental > Aquatic > Freshwater > Lake | place: Tanzania: Lake Tanganyika... | reverse complement strand
AATTGCTGCATTTTTATTGAGTATGAGCATGCAAGGTTTTAACGTGCCAGCATTAGGTGCTACAAAAACTGGCGGTGGCACAAAAGGTATTGGCGGCGCAGCTCCGCCTGTGCCAACAGGTATTGTAGCTGGCAGTAGATTTGACCCCGCTGCATTTAGGCGCGGTGAGGAAAAATCTATGATCGGCCTTGACATTGTTGTTAGCACGCAAAACACAGGTGATAAATTTGCGCAATTAATTGCTGAAAGTTTACAAGTATCACGCAAATTAGGCATTTCAAGTGGCATAACAGGCGGTTTGTAATGCCAGTGCCTAGCGTGCAAGCATTTATAAATTTTAGCACTGGGCCTAGTTTTGCGCAGGCGATGATTTTAGGGTCAGGCCATCTAGATACAAACATTTTAGCCGATGCAGCGTCAGTAATTGTTGATGTATCTAATCAAGTTAATTTAATAGAAACAGTACGTGGTCGCAATGCATTAATTGACCAATTTCAAACTGGCACGTTAACATTGCGCATTGTAGATCAAAATGGTGATTTCAACCCACAGAATGCCAGTTCGCCATATTTTGATTTGTTAACGCCCATGAAAAAAGTGCAAATTAGTGCAACACACTTAGGCATAACCTACGATATATTTACAGGTTTTATTACAAGTTATGTTACAACATACCCACAAGATGCAGATGAGGTTGCATATACGACAATACAAGCTGTAGATGCATTTAGGTTAGCATTTAACGCACAAATAAGCACAGTCGCAGCTGCAAGCGCAGGCGATTTAAGTGGCACACGTATAAATCAATTACTAGATGCAATATCCTGGCCAAGCACAATGCGCGATGTAGATGCAGGCCTTACTACGTTGCAAGCCGACCCAGGCACAAATAGAACAGCCTTACAAGCAATGACTACTGTTGCAGATAGTGAATACGGCGCATTATATGTAGATCAATCTGGGTCATTTGTATTTCAAGATCGTGGCGTAACTGCTGGCTCTATTGGTAATGCAGCAACATTATTTAATGACACTGGCACTGGTATTGCATACGCAGATGCTAAATGGATATTAAATGACACATTAATTTTCAACAAAGCAACAATTACGCGTGTTGGCGGTACAGCTCAAGTTGACAGTAATCAAACGTCAATTGACAAGTATTTTTTGCATAGTTATTTTTTAGATAATTTGCTTATGCAAACAGATGCCGTAGCTTTAGATTATGCTAAGGCGTATGTGGCTAGTAGGCAAGAAACAAGCATACGTGTAGATAGTATTTTGCTAGATTTATACACGCCTAATTACGACACAGGCATAGTTGCCGCATTAGGCTTGGATTTTTTTGACCCCATAACAGTGTCAACAACACAGCCTGGCGGCAGCACACTAAGCAAGACATTACAGATTTTTGGCGTAGCAATGGCAATAACGCCAAACAGTTGGAAAACTACATTTACGACATTAGAGCCTGTTATAGACGCATTTATCCTAAATAATAGCATTTATGGCACTTTAGACTATAATGTCCTGAGTTACTAGGAGAATAGATGGCAAAACAAACATTTACTACTGGGCAGGTATTAACAGCTGCACAGATGACTAGCTTGCAACAAACTGCAATGTTAGGCGGAGATGCCAGCGTTAAAGTTGCTAGTTACACATTAGTTGCAGCCGATGCAGGTACGACTGTTGCAATGAATTCTGCAAGCACTACAACAATAACTGTTAACACAGGATTATTTGCTGCTGGCGATACAGTGTTTATACAAAATCGTGGCGCAGGTGTTTGTACTGTTACCGCAGGTACAGCAACAGTTGCAAGTGCTGGCAGCTTAGCGTTGCCACAAAATGACGCAGGAATCTTATATTTTACCAGTACAAGCGCAGCTACGTTTTATGATTTTATACAAGTAGGCGCAACATCACCACTTACAACAAAAGGTGATCTTTATGGTTTTAGTACATCTGACCAACGCATCCCAATTGGTGCAAACAACACTGTTTTAACAGCAGATAGCACAGAAAGTCTTGGACTTAAATGGGCTACGGCTTCTAGTGGTGGTATGACTTTGATTTCTGAAACAGTTGCAAGTGCATTATCAAGTTTATCATTCTCATCACTTGGTAGTCATAAACAATTAATTTTGGCTTATGCTGGAATTAGACATTCTACTACTGGATCAACATTTGGAATCAGATTGAATAATAATTCTAGTGCAAATGTTTATGTAACTCAACAAATTGGTGGATCGCATACAGGAAGTTTTAGCGGTAATGCACAAGGAGATAGCCAAGATAGTTTACTAAATGGTAATCAAGCGTCATGGCCTTTTGGAGAAAATGTAACTTTTTCTGGAGTTCAAACAGATTGCCATGGATATATTGTTATTGATAATTATGCTTCAAGTACACGCACCAAAACTTTCACCGCAGTTTTTGGTTATTATGACAATACTGCTGGCGCGTATAAGTTCAAAAATTTTGTTGGTTATTTTAACTCAACCACAGCCATAACATCCCTTGATATTTTTAGAAATTCAGGTAGTGCTACTTTTACAAATCAAGGCAATACTTCTATTAGATTGTATGGGGTATCATAATGAAAAGAATTATTAACTGCGAAACAGGTGAAGTAATTGACAGACCGTTAAATCAAGCAGAATTAGCGCAACAAGAAATTGACAAAACTAATTACGAAGCAGCCAAAGCGATAGCAGATGCAGAAGCTGAAGCCAAAGCGGAAGCCAAAGCAGCAGCACAGGCTAAGTTGGCTGCGCTTGGTTTAACGATAGATGATTTAACGGCGCTTGGTTTGTAAACTATGCCATCTGCATTAGACATTGCGACAACACAAATTGGTTACGTTGAACAAGCAAACAACGATAACAAATTTGGCAAATGGTATGGCCTTAATAATGAACCCTGGTGTGCCATGTTTGTGTCCTGGTGTTTTGTCAAAGCAGGTTTAGGCGGCCTTATTACAGCTCAGTCTGGTAAAGGGTTTAGCAGCTGCGATAGAGCGCTTAAATGGTTTACGTTACTTGATAGATTAGTGCCAGTTGGCAAGGCACAAAAAGGCGACATTGCATTTTTTCAATTTGACAAAGACACACAGCCAGATCATATTGGCATTGTGGCCAGTAACAACAAAAAGTTAAAGCATTTGACATGCATAGAGGGCAATACGTCGTCAGATATGTCAGGCAGTCAAGCTAATGGTGATGGTGTGTATAAACGTAAGCGCAAATATGCGCTTGTCATGGCTGTTGCAAGACCTTAGGAGATAAGATGAAACTAACAAAAAAACATAAAGCCGCAATAAAATCATATTTACGCGCTGTGGCTGCAAGTGGTGTAGCTTGTGCATTAGCTATTGCTACCGATATACACCCAGCTTATGCAGCATTACTTGCTAGCTTGGTAGGGCCATTAATTAAGGCGCTAGACCCAACATCTGGCTACGAAGTAGATTTTGGCATAAATGCGAAATGACACCGACAGATTGGGCCGCATTTGGCGCTGGCGTTTGCGCTGTGCTAACAAGCGTGCTAATAGGATTACGTTTTATCGTTAAAGGTTGGCTGAGCGAGCTACGACCTAACGGCGGTACTAGCATGAAAGATCAATTAACAAGGTTAGAAAAGCGTGTCGATGAGTTATTTGTAATTATAAGTAAGCGACAATAAACACATGGCAAATACAAAGAAACGTAAAAGAATAAATAAGCGCAGAGTACGTAAAACATCTGAGCCGTTGTCAAAAATTGACATGCACTACGTTGCTTTGCATGAGTGTTTTAAAGCAGCTAGGAAAGCAGGGTTTACGCCAGAGCATGCTTTTTGGCTTATGACAGAATATAAGACATTCCCCGACTGGGTTATTGGCGATGGTGGGATCATCCCTAACATAGACCCGACAGATGATGACGACGACGAGTAAACGTTTTTTAGTCGTTAGTGACCTGCAAGTTCCATTTCACCATGAGCAAGCCGTTAAAAATGTTATTAAGTTGGCGCGACGTGAAAAATTTGATGAAATTTTATGCGTTGGCGATGAGATGGATTTTCAAACCATTAGTCGTTGGGCTGAAAAAACACCATTGGCTTATGAGCAAAGTATTCACAAAGATCGTCAGAGCTGTAAGCAAATTTTGTGGGATATCGGCGAACATAGTCGAGAAATGCATATTATCCGCAGTAATCATAGTGATCGCCTATATCGCACTTTATTAAAAACGCCTGGCCTCATTACCTTGCCAGAGTTGCAATACGCAAAATTTATGAGCTATGCAGAGATGGGCATGACCTACCATAAAACAGCACATGAGTTTTGGCCTGGCTGGTTATTAGCACATGGCGACGAAGGCAACATGAGCCAGCACGCAGGAATTACAGCTCTAAATCTAGCAAAAAAATGGGGCAAATCGGTCATTGCAGGGCATAGTCATAGACTGGGCATGAGTGCCTATACAGAAGCCATAGGAAGCCATTACAGGCCCTTATACGGCGTTGAGGTAGGTAACCTAATGAACAGGCAGAAAGCCTCTTATTTGCGCTATTACGCCGCAAATTGGCAGATGGGTTTTTGCCTCCTACACGCAACCGCAACAGGTTTGACCCCGACACTTGTGCCTGTAAACAAAGATGGCAGCTTTACCGCATTAGGCCGACAATACAGATAACAAAAGAGTTATAAAAAAAAAGCAAAATACTAGCCAGTAGGTCATAGGTAAGTGGCACACTATTGACAAAGCACAAAGCTTGTGCTGGAAGGTAGGGCTACATGTACGCAGAGTTAAAAGACTTTGGGTATCTAATTATGTATGTCATTGTCGCTGGGTTATTTTTAACCTGGGCTATCGGCACATACATAAATAACATTAAAAACATACATTACTGGCGTGGTCGCAAAGATGGCTGGGATATGCACCGCAGAATGATAGACAACAATGTCAACAACAACTGAAAAATTATTTGCTGACGCAACAGAGCTTATACACGCAAGGGGATCACAATATGGTCACCCATTTAGTCAGCACAGTCGAATTGCCGAATTATGGTCTGCGTATTTTCATTTTCCAATTACCGCAAATCAGGTAGCAATGGCAATGTGTTTAGTAAAAATTAGTAGATCGGTTGAGTCGCCAGAATTGTCTGACAATTACAAAGATGCAGCTGCATATATTGCGATTGCAAAAACATGCCATGAAGCACAGCAGGACAGCGCTTTAGATTGGCAAGAATAATGGCATTTGATTTATCTAATTATGAAACAGTTGATGAACGTTTACACAAATGGTGGAAGGAGTACGCAGATGGCCGAATTGAAACAGAATTATTTGAGGCTAGTGCAACAAGATTTATCGTCATTGCACGTATATACAAAACGCAGACGGAAAATCAACCTTGTGCTACTGGGCTTGCGATGGAGATTATTTCTGATCGGGGTGTTAATGCAAATTTCGCTTTACCTAACGCGGAAACTAGCGCTATTGGTAGAGCGCTTGCAAATGCAGGTTTTTCAGCAAAAGGAAAGCGACCAAGCAGAGAGGAAATGGCAGCTGTAAATGAAAAAGAAAAAATTGTTTATGGCAGGTCAAACAACAGAAGTGCTGCTGTGGAGTCTGCGCTGCGCTCGCAATTTGCGCAAGATAGAGAACAAGCCAAAGATCCTACGCTTGTATCGTGGAGTATTGGTGATGTCGTTGATGTCGTTAGCAGCCAAGCGCCTAAACCAAAAGAATGTGACTACGGCGGAGAAATGATATTAAAAGAGGGCGTTGCAAAATCAGGTAAACCATATTATGGCTATGTTTGTAATTGTGGTAAACCAAAAGATAAGCAATGCCCTGCGCAATGGGCCAAAGTAACAGCTGCGGGTAATTGGTATTTTGAAGGTGATGAATAATGGGTTATGTAGCAATTATTGATGGCAGTGGTTGGAGCGTTGAGATAGACGATACTGGTGCACATTTAGTCAAATCAATAATTAAATGCGAAATGTGTGGCGATGATCGTGTGTTTAAGGACGGCACATGTTTTCGCTGCCATGAGCTAATAAATCGTGACTAAATTTAAATGCAATGGTTGTAAACGGGCAACAGAGTTTATCGAGATTGAGTGGCAAAACAAGCCTGTAGGCCATAGCCTTTATCAGTGCCGCGATTGTGGTTGCGTAGGCATAAAAAACGATGCTGAGCAGATATTTAGTAGGCAGTCTGATAATGCAGTAAATCGATGCAACAGATGTGGTTCGTGGCAGTTTAGCGGTCTGGACTGTCATACTTGTGTATTAATTGGAGAATATGATGCAAAGTGAAGCAGGATATGATTGCACATGGATTGATCAGTATGAAATTGTGCCATTTTTCGCCACGCCGACTGACCTGCGGTTATCTTACAGGATTTGACAATGCATGCTACCCTAAAAAAGCGTTCGATCTTAAATCGAAAAGCTGAGCCGCCAACGGCTTGGCTCGGCAGGCGCAGAGTTTGGGCAAGCTCTATGCTTATTGCATTTAGCTTTTGCTTTTTTAAAGATTATTCCGTTGCTGACAAACCAAGAATTACACATTACAAACAACACGCATTTATGAAATTAGGTTATTCATTTGATGAGTTTTACTGTTTAGATGAGTTGTATTACAAAGAAAGTAGATGGAATCCTAGCGCTCGCAATGGCTCACATTATGGCATACCACAAGGCAGGTCTAAATACCTAACTACTGTCGATGGCTTCAAGCAAGTAGAGTGGGGTATAAAATATAACTTACATAGATATGGTTCTATGTGTGCAGCTTTGCAACATTGGAGGCTTAAAGGTTGGCATTAAACAAAAATCCAAAGGGTAAAGAAATGAGTTCAAAACGATGGAAAAAATTAAGACTTACAATTTTAGATCGTGATGGTAGAGTTTGTTATGCATGCAACGGGGAGGCTACAGAAGTCGATCATATTTGGCCTAGATCAAAAGGCGGTGATCCGTTTGACCCATTAAATTGTGCTGCGATTTGTAGAAAATGTAATTTGGCCAAAAGCGATCGTTTTTTTATGCCGTTAGCGACCCCCCCTGTCTTTCAAGGCACATCTCTCCCCGATACAGTCCAGATCGTTCCGCAGTCGCCGTTTAATAGACCAGATACATTAAATTTCAATGCAAAATGATGCAGAAGTAATACCAATTACGCGAGGGGTCGGATTGTTTGGCAGCGCCAAACCTAGAATACATACGCCCTTGTTGTACGGCACAAGTAAAGCGCAAGAAGTTGCAGATTTAGCTGTAAAAATCGGCGTGCCATTGCTTGACTGGCAGCGCTGGGTATTAGACGATCTACTTACAATAGACAATAACGGATTGTTTGCTAAAAAATCGGCGTTATTGTTAGTAGCTAGGCAAAATGGCAAAACACACTTAGCACGCATGCTTATTTTGGCGCATTTATTTTTGTGGGGTAGTAAAAACGTTTTAGGCATGTCATCTAATCGCAATATGGCATTAGATACGTTTAGGCAAGTTGCGTACACAATAGAGGACAACAAAGAGTTAACAAAACATGTAAGGCAAATACGTTTGGCAAATGGTCAAGAGTGCATAGCATTAAAAACGGGCGCTCGCTATGAGATAGCCGCAGCAACGAGAGATGCACCACGTGGCAAAACAGCAGATTTTTTGTACATAGATGAATTGCGAGAGTGGTCACCGGAAGCGTTTGCAGCTGCACTACCTGTAACACGTGCAAGACCTAACGCAATGACATTTATGACTAGCAATGCAGGCGATGGGTTTAGTACGGTGCTTAATGATTTACGCGGTCGTTGTGTGTCGTATCCGCCTAGTAATTTAGGATTTTATGAGTACAGCGCACCGCAGCATTGCAAAATACATGATCGCACAGCTTGGTCAATGGCAAATCCTGCATTGGGCACATTAATTAGTGAGCAAACGTTAGAAGAATCTGTAAACACAAACAGCATAGAAGCGACACGAACCGAGATGTTATGTCAATGGGTAGATAGCACAATAAGCCCATTTGTGTTTGGCAGTATAGAAGCATGTACTGACACAACCTTACAAATACCCGTAGGGCCAACAACTGTAATGGCATTTGACATAGCACCAACAAGGCGCTCGGGCGCATTAGTTGCAGGGCAGGTGCAAGATGGCAAAATAGCAGTAGGGTTAATGCAGTTGTGGTCTAGTGAGGTAGCAGTAGATGAAATAAAGATGGCAAGTGACATAAATGAGTGGGCTAAAAAATATCACCCGCACATAATTTTGTTTGACAAATATGCCACACAAACATTGGCCACAAAACTAGAGCAAACTGGTTGGCGCATGCAAGATTGCAGCGGTCAAGCCTTTTATCAAGCTTGTAGCGATCTAGCAGATGCCCTGGCAAATGTTAGATTAACGCATAGCGGTCAAGCAGAGCTAGTACAACATTTAAATAATTGCGCTGCTAAAACAAATGATGCTGGCTGGCGTATTATTAGGCGTAAATCGGCTGGCGATGTTACAGCTGCAATTAGTTTGGCAATGGTCGTATCCGAATTAACAAAGCCACAACAAACAGCGCAAATTTTTGCCTAAATTGCACTAAATGACCGATTTATGGTATAACATACCTATATGGGTATATTGTCAGCATTGGGTCTAACAAAATCTAAATCTGTCCAAGCACAATATGCTCCTGCCGTAATGGGCGATACAACTATCGGCTACAACTTAGGCACATTCGGTTACGGCCCTATGGATCGCACACTAGCTGTGCAAGTGCCAGCTGTAAACAGATGCGCAAACTTAATAAAAGGCGTTATAGGTTATTTACCATTAGAGCTATACAAAAAATCTACAGGCGAACAATTAGGCACGCCGTTATGGTGTGAGCAGCCAGATATACGCCAGCCGCGATCTGTAACAATATCTTGGACAGTTGACAGCCTTATATTTTACGGCGTTGCATACTGGCGTGTAACAGAAGTTTACGCAGATGATTTACGGCCAGCAAGATTTGAGTGGGTTAACAATTCACGCGTAGTGCCACACTTAAACACATTAGGCACAGAAGTTATGTATTACACAGTTGACGGCGTAAAAGTGCCGCCAATAGGTGTTGGCTCAATAATTACATTTCAAGGTTTAACACAAGGCATATTGGCGACAGGTGGTCGCACAATACAAGCTGCATTAGATTTAGAAAAAGCAGCAAGTGTTGCAGCTGCAACACCTATGGCAACAGGATTTATTAAAAACACTGGCGCAGATATGCCAGAGTCATCTGTGCAAGCATTATTGGCAACGTGGAAGCAAGCACGACAAAATAGGTCAACAGCGTACCTAACTAGCACATTATCTTACGAATCAGTCGGCTTTAGCCCTAAAGATATGATGTACAACGAAGCATCGCAATATCTTGCAACACAAATTAGTAGATTGATGAACGTGCCAGCGTTTTACATTAGCGCAGATATGAACGGCAGTTACACATATCAAAATATAATTGATGGCCGTAAAGAGTTTGTTGCATACAGCTTACAGCCATACATTTGTGCAATAGAGGACAGATTAAGCATGGACGATATAACCGCACGCGGTCATATTGTTAGATTTAATATAGACGAGTCATTTTTGCGCACAGATACAATAAAAAGATTAGAAGCAATAGAAAAAATGTTGAATCTAGGTTTAATAGATGTTGAGCAAGCAAAACAAATGGAAGATTTGACACCGAACGGAAATGAGAGTGCAGATGTTACTTACATTCAATAGTGCAGTAGAAGCAGCTGACGGCGAGCGCAGGATTATAGCTGGCAAAATTGTGCCGTTTAATTCTATTGGCAATACTAGCGCTGGCCCAGTTATGTTTAGCAAGGGCAGCATAGATATAGATGATCCTGCTAAAATAAAAATGCTTATGCAACATGCAAGCGATAAGCCAATAGGCCGCATGCAAAAATTTAATGAGTCAGATGACGGCATTTATGCAAGTTTCAAGATTTCTAACAGCGGCCAGGGCCAAGATGCTTTAATTTTGGCTAGCGAGCAGCTGGTAGATGGCTTGTCTGTTGGCGTAGAAGTATTAGCCAGCAAACAAGAGAAAAAATATATTTTTGTAACAAAGGCAAAACTAAAAGAGGTTAGCCTAGTAGAAAGCCCTGCATTTGCAGAAGCAACTGTTACACAAGTAGCTGCAAGCGAAAGCGAAGCAGAAACAACACAACAACCAACTACGGAAAGTGAGGCAATAGTGGACAACACCACCGAGCCAACAGCAGCACAGGTAGAGGTTGCTCCAGTAGAAGCCGCACGACCAACAATTAGTGCCGCATTTTATACAGAGCCACGCTCACCAATTAAAACAACAGCGCAATACTTAGAACACTCTATTAAAGCAAAATTAGGTAATAGAGATTCTAATGAGTGGGTATTACATGCAGAAGCAGAAGCTGCAAAATTATTAACAGCAGCAGATGACTCATTTACTACAAACCCTGCATTTAGTCCAACAATTTTTTCACCTACAGTCATTGACACACTTATTGGATCACGTCCAGTAATTGATGCAATCGGCACACGTGCAATTCCTGCAAGCGGCATGACAATTAGTCACCCTAAAATTACAACAGCAGGCACAGTTGCAAGCACAGCAGAAGCTGGCGCACCATCAGAAACTGGCATTGTTAGCTCCTATGTAAATTGCACAGTCAACAAGTTTGCTGGATTACAACGCTACAGCGTAGAGCTGTTAGAGCGCTCATCACCAGCATTCTTCCAAGCAATGCTAGAAAACATGACACGTGCTTACAACAAAGCAACAGATGCCGCAGTAATTGCAGAATTAACTGCAAGCGGTACACAAGGAACAGCAGTAGCCGCAACATCTGCAGGTATTATTTCTTATGTATCTACAGAGTCCCCAGCTGCTTACTCTGCAACAGGTGAGTTAGCAACACGCTATCTAGCAGGCACTTCACAATGGTCATTATTGTTAGGCGCAACCGACTCAACAGGCCGACCAATTTACAATGCACAAAACTTGACACAAAACGCAGCAGGTGTTGCCGCACCTACTAGCCTACGTGGCAATGTGCTTGGCCTAGATTTGTATGTTGATCCAAACATTGTTGCAACAACTATTGATGAGTCAGCATTTATTGTTGTGCCTTCATCTGTCATTATTTACGAGTCACCTATTTTGCGACTAAGCACCAACGTAGTTGTAAGCGGTGAAATCGAGACAATGGTTTACGGATACCTAGCAACCAAAGTATTGGTAGCAGGTGGCGTACGCAGGTTTAACCTAACCTAATTAGGTAACAAGCTTGGCGGTTAGTAGCCCTTACTGCCAAGAGCTATTAGCAGAGGAGTAGAGATGGCAGCAACGTATGTAACAGTTGCAGAGCTGCGTGCCAATTTAGGCATAGGCTCTCTCTACTCCGATGCCGACATAGAAGAAATATGCAGCACAGCTGAGGATTTAATAGATAGTTATTTGTGGTACAACTCCGCACCTGTTGTTGGCAGTCAAATTAGCAACAACGTTGCATCGCTAACATTAGCAAACCCTGCAACATTTGTTGTCGGTCAAAGTATTACTGTTACAAAATGTGGCAGCACATACAATGGCACATACACAATAACAGGGGCGTTTCCTGGTACTACTGTGCCGCTCTCTATTGCCACAGGTCTATTTTTAGATTATTTATTCCGCTATCCGTCAGGTTACAGCGTTGTGCAATATGCAAAGACCGCAGCTGACGATGCGTTTCATTTAATTAAACCTTATGGCGTTGTCAAAGGGCCATTTCATAGCACAGCTTACTCTGCAACACCAGCCATAAGAGAAGCAGCCATGATCGTAGCTGTTGACATATTTCAGGCACGTCAGGTCAGTCAAACTGGCGGTGTAGGCATGGACGGCGTAAGCGCAAGTCCGTATCGTATGGGTTACCAACTTATAAACAGAGTGCGTGGGTTAATACAACCATATAGTTCGCCTAACTCATTAGTCGGTTAACATGCCAGCTGCAATAACAACCTTACGCGGCACACTTGCAACAGATTTAGCGAATGCAGGTGTGTGGTCAACATTTGCATTTCCGCCAGCAACACTAATTGCTAACAGCGTGGTTATTACACCTGGCGATCCTTATCTTGTGCCAACAAACAACGACAATATAACAATAGCGCCACTAGCAAATTTTAACGTGCTTATTGTAAAACCTGCATTAGATAATCAAGGCAATTTAGCAGGCATGGAAGATTACATATTGGCAGTTGTTACAAAATTAGCAGCATCTACATTAACATTAAACATATCTAGTATTTCATCACCTAAAATAGTCAATGCAGCCAGCGGCGATTTATTAGTCAGTGAAATAACAGTGTCAATACTAACAAGTTGGAGTTAATATGTCATTATTACCAGAGGATTTAGCCTTTCTCAAAAAGATAGGTCAAATAACAGAGACACCAGCACCAAAACCAGTACCAGCGACCAAAGATAAAGACAAGGAGTAACAATGGCCGTATTTCTAAATAATGCCGCAGTTGTTACGCTCAACAGCGTTGACCTATCAGCGTTTGTAACAGCTGTAACAATTAATCAATCATTTGACGAGCTTGAGATAACAGCGATGGGAGATACAGCCCACAAGTTTGTTAAGGGATTAGAAGCAAGCACAATTACGCTTGATTTTCTTAATGACAATGCGTCAGCTGCCACAATACAAACATTGCGTGCAGCCTATGGCACAACTGTACCATTAACAATCAAGCAAACATCTGCTGCAACTAGCGCAACAAATCCGCTATACAGCACAACAGTTTTAATAAATAATCTACAAAACGTTAATGGTGCTGTAGGCGATGTAAGCAGTCAATCATTGACTCTTACCTGCAACAGCGTCATTACTGTCAGTACCTCCTGATAGGATAAATTATGGCAAGGCTAAAGATAACAAGGGTTAATGGTGAAGTAAGCGAGCATAAAATAACACCAGGTGTCGAGTACGCTTTTGAGTTAAAACATGGCGCAGGTATAAGCAAAGTCCTACGTGACCACGAACGGCAAACAGAAATTTACTGGCTTGCTTGGGAGTGTTTACGTAGGGCTAACGTAACTGTGCCTGTATTTGGCATAGAATTTATTGACACGTTAGACACTGTTGAGGTGTTAGACGACGAAAAAAAATAGTTGGGCGCGACTCGGCGCTCTACAGCATAGCCAGTCTTAGCGTAGAGCTTGGAATAGCGCCTAGCGAATTTATTAACATGGATACAGAAATGTATGCAGCAATAATACAGGTGTTATCGGATAGAGCTAAGGAGATAAAAAATGCCAGTCGTGGTAAACGGCGTTAAACAACTCCAAAAAGCAATGCGTGAAGTTGATGGCGATCTAAACAAAGAAATGGCTAAAAATATAAAAGTTGCCATGTTAATTGTAAGAAATAAAGCACGTGGCTATTTGCCGTTACAAAATGAGGTGTTAAGTGGTTGGGGCAAGGGCAGTGCATCAGCAGATACATTTAAGCCTGGCGTAAAAATTTTTCCGCCATACGATTATGCAAATGCACGTGACAAAATAGCATACTCTGCTGGTCAAAATAAACGCAGCGATAAGGGGTATAAAGCTGCATTTTATGTTTATAACAATTCTCGATCTGGCGCTATATTTGAAACAGCAGGTCGTCTAGGTAAACCACGCGGTAATAAATCATTAAACCCTAATGCACCAGCACAATTTAATGCAGCTGCTGAGATGTTGTCTAGCATAAAAGGCAGCGGTAAACAACGCGGTAGATTAATTTATAGAGCTTGGTTTGAGGAACAAAATAGAGTTACACCAGCTGTGGTTAATGCAATAGAAACTGCTGCGCAAAAATTTAAGACAAAAACTGAGATTAAAAAGGTTGCATAATGCCTAATTTAATTGTAAGTGCAGTCAGCACATTTGACAACAAAGGATTAAAAAAAGGTCGCAAAGAGGTTGCAGGGTTTGACAAACAATTAAAAACATTTGCTAAAACATTTGGCGCAGCATTTTCTGTTACAGCACTTACTAGATTTGGCAAAGCAGCGGTTAAAGCATTTGCAGCTGACGAAAAAGCGGCCAGATCGCTAGAGCAACAATTAAAAAATACAGGCTTTGCTTTTAGTAGCCCAGCGGTAGAGTTATTTATAGCAAATCTACAAAAAACAACAGGTGTAGTAGATGACCAATTACGGCCAGCGTTTCAACAATTACTTACTGTTACAGGGTCAATTACAAAAAGCCAAGACGCATTAAATACTGCGTTAAATATAAGCGCAGGCACTGGCAGAGAAGTAACAGCTGTAACAGCAGCATTAGCACGTGCATACGCAGGCAATACAACTGGGTTGAGTAGGTTAGGCGCAGGCTTAGACAAAAACTTACTAAAAGCTGGTGACATGAATAAAATTATGGCCGAGTTGAATAAAAAGTTTAGCGGTCAATCGGCAGCAAGATTAGAAACTTATGCAGGCAAAATGAGTTTGTTGTCTGTTGCAGCAGCAGATGCACAAGAAACAATAGGCAAGGGCATTGTTGATGCCTTGACATTATTAAGCGATGACAAAACAATAGAAAATTTAACAAATAGCATGCAAGATTTTGCTACAGCTACAAGTGAAGTAATTGTAGGTCTAGGCACTATTGCTGCCAAATTAAAACAATTAACAACAATACCGGGTCTAGGTAGTGTATTTGACATAAAAAATATACCTATATTGGGAGCAATAATACCTGGCTTACGTGCGTTAGGTAGAACGCCGCAACAAGATCGCGGAGGTCAAGAAAGAACGGCGGCACGCATTGCAAAGCAAGAACGTGTATTAGAAGCACGCGCCATAAAAAATAGCACAGCATTGCGTAAAGCAGAAAATGACCAATTAAAGAAAAAAACTGCAATAGATGAGTTAAAAGATAAGTTTGATTTAGAACGTATTGGTTTAACAGTAGCGTTAAATGAAGCAACAGATGCAGAGATTAAGTTACGTATAAAAGCACAGCTTGCAATCCTAGATAATAATGAAGCACTCGCAAAAAAAATACTTGCAGAAATGCAGGCAGCAGAAGCAGCTAAAAAATTAGCATTTATGTATGACAACGCATTAGAGTCTGTAAAATTAATGAACGCAAAAATTGCTGCATTTTTATTGAGTATGAGCATGCAAGGTTTTAACGTGCCAGCATTAGGTGCTACAAGAACTGGCGGTGGCACAAAAGGTATTGGCGGCGCAGCTCCGCCTGTGCCAACAGGTATTGTAGCTGGCAGTAGATTTGACCCCGCTGCATTTAGGCGCGGTGAGGAAAAATCTATGATCGGCCTTGA
>Ga0194130_10005425_pt1 | contig 15360 bp, 14 predicted proteins | sample TA2KigsurfametaG_FD_160084 | JGI IMG/M metagenome (GOLD analysis project Ga0194130, IMG submission 160084) | Freshwater microbial communities from Lake Tanganyika, Tanzania - TA2015050 Kigoma 12 surface | ecosystem: Environmental > Aquatic > Freshwater > Lake | place: Tanzania: Lake Tanganyika... | reverse complement strand
CATCGTACGCTGCAGACGTAACAAAGCAGGATACCGTACGGCAACTATTTGCAACCATCGTACAACGCCATGGTGGAGTAGATGTGTTAGTCAATAATGCAGGGACGTGCTTCATGGATGAATTCACAGAGACCAGCGATGCTACTCTCCATCAGCAAATGGCAGTGAACTTTGACAGTGCGTTCTATTGTTGTCAGATGGCCATACCCATCATGTTAGAACGGCCAGGATTCAAAAAAATCATCAATATTTCATCAAATGGCGCGTACAATTTTGACGTGTTTGATCCTGCCCCCTATAGGGCCAGTAAAGCAGCCGTCGATAGCTTGACGAAACATCTCGCCCGGCGACACGCAAAAGACAAAATCTGTGTCAACTCGATTGCACCGGCAATGACGCGTACGGATTTGTTTGATGTGGTACCAGAAGAGGTACTCGCGCAAGCATTATCAGCCATGCCGCATGGTGATGCCATGCAGCCATCTCAAATCGCTGCCTGGGTGGCATTTTTAGCTTCTTCAGCAGGGAATTGCTGTAGTGGTAACGTGATCATTCTCAATCAGGGGCGTGACGTCCGCTAATCGTACCATAACGGCGCTTTGCGCAGTTCAATCCACTGCTTAGGGCAGTGTCCGTAGATGAGCATGGCATGTTCGCGTTTGGCTAAATCAAGGAGTTTACGGGCGGAAGTTCGTGCTAATTCGCGATCTTCGGCGTCCCCCCACGTATCTTCGATTAACTCATCGGGACGTGAAATAGCATCAGCAGCCAAAACTACATTCCCCGAGTTTGTGAGATTAACCAACAATGACATGTGCCCAAGTGTATGTCCAGGGGTTGGTATTAGCGTTACCCCTTGGATCATCTCAACCGTGTTGGTGATGATGGTCGTTGACATGTTCGGCCACGTAGCAATGCGCGATTTGCCTGCCCAGTAGGATGGGCGTGGCAGCGCACGTTCTTGTGCAGTGATCCATAGGCGGGCATGTGGGAACTCGCTGATGCGCCCAACATGATCAATATGTCCATGAGTAAGTACCACATCGGTTATTTCAATTTTTGAGATACCAAGAAGTTGGAGTTGCGTGCTTGGAGTGTATCGTGCAGAGTAACCGATCAAGCGCCCAAAATTCGCTAGTTGATCAGAGGCTGATACACCGATTGGGTCTGCAAGATAATCAACATGAAACCCCGTATCAACGAGAATTTTGCGACTACCGGCATCAATCAGATACCCGGGTATTCCGATTAATCGGCCATTCTGATACACTTCAAAAAGACCAAAGTCAAGAATTGCTAATCGCATACGTACCTCAAACGGAGCAATCATGCCAACAATAATCACTTCTCACGGAGCGCGCATTTCATACTCGTGGCATGGTGTCGCTCCCGCCAAACCAGTACTCTTCATGCATGGATTCACCGGTACCGCCAATAGCCATTTCGCAAACGAAATCAACCTACTCGCACCAATCGCCTCGATCGTCGCACCTGATTTACGAGGTTATGGTCAAAGTGCTCCTCCACCCCGTGAATTCGGTGCTGATTTTTACCAGCGTGATGCCAATGATATGAGCGAACTTCTCACCGCACTTAACCTGTATGACGTGACGGTCATCGGATTTAGTGACGGCGCAGAATCTGCCCTTTTGCTCGCAGTCATTGCACCCGAACGCATCAAACACGTCATTGTTTGGGGCGTATGCGGCCAAATTAGCACTGAAATGGTCAACCGTGTGCGTAAGTGGCTACCTGTTGAATCGTGGGGACCCGAACGCGACGACTGGAAGAATGAGATTATTGCCAACCATGGACATGCTCAATTCAAACCGCTCATCGAAGGTTGGGTTGCCGCTGCAGAAGCAATTGCATCACGTGGTGGTGATATCGTACATCACGTTGCACATCAGATTTCGTGCCCTGTGACCATAATTCATGGACGAAACGACCTCGGCAACCCTGTTCCTGTGGTTGAAGCACTCGCTGCCAAAATACCGCAATGTACGCTCCACCTCATCGATGATGTCGGTCATTCGATACAAGATGAAGCTGCACCGATACTTCATGCCATACTGCGCAGACTACTTGTGTGAAGCTGCTGCCAATGTGCGCGCTATTTGATCGACATGCGAGAGTGCGTGACGTGAGTAAATTTGCAACAAATCGTCAACAGTACGTTCGCCATAGCTGACACTGATACCCACACGCGCAAACTCGGCATCTGTAAGTGATTCAAGCAGTCGCACCCAGCGAATTTGCAAACGTCGAAAGAGTTCTAATGAATCATCGATGTCTGCAATTTTTGCATCCGCTAACGATGCAAAACCGTCTGGGCTGTACGGTTTCCACGTTGGTTTATCTTCGGTCAGCACCAAACGAATGTTATTGATTGCATAACTGTGTGAATCTGGCATATGATGGACGTTTTGTGCAACCGTCCACTCACCAGGAATGTAGACCGTTGTCAGTGCGTCGTGTGACAAACCATTGACAGCACGAGCGATTTCATCTGCAGATTCTCGCAGTAATCGTATTGCTTCTTGACGTTCAGAATGTGTAAGCACCAGTTGTTCCTCCTTAGATAACCTTTTTCTATAATAACATATCACTCGTGCATACCCTTGGAACAAGCCCTCACGCTGTATTTCGTTCTTTCCATCCATTCATGCTCCACTACTTGCTATACACATGTGAGCAAAGAGAGTGATATGATGCTCTTGGACAGAAGAAAGGAATTGGTCGTGACCACACATAATTTCAATGCAGGACCTTCCGTACTCCCATCAGAGGTTCTCTTGCGTATTCAATCAGAGTTACTCAATTATCACGGTACCGGCATTTCGATACTAGAATCAAGTCATCGAAGTAAAGAGTACGAACTCATAAATCAGCGCGTCATTGAGCGACTTAAGCGTGTGCTATCGTTGCCTGACACCTACAAAATCGGACTTCTCCAAGGCGGTGCGAGTCATCAGTTTGCGATGTTACCTTTGAACACACTTACCACTTCAAATTGTGGCGCATACGTCCTTACCGGCGTGTGGGCAGAAAAGGCATATGAAGAGGCAAGTCGCATTGGCGCGGCACACGTTGCAGCATCATCAAAAGTACATCGCTATAATCAGCTACCAGCGATAAGTGAATGGCAGATTCCGGCTAACGCTGCATATGTACATATTACGTCAAACAATACAATTTATGGCACACAATGGCCCGAATTACCACGTACTGAGCACGCACTCGTTGTTGACATGAGTAGTGACATCGCATCTCGGCGTATCTCATATGCAAATGCCAAAATGATCTACGCCGGTGCACAAAAAAATCTTGGCCCTGCAGGAGTAACAGTGGTTGCAATCGCTGAGGACTTTTATCAGCAAATGCATGATGAAGCACCTCAAATCTTGCGCTACAGCACACACATCAATAATCAATCGCTCTTCAACACACCACCTACATTTTCAGTGTATGTGCTTGATTTGGTACTTGAATGGATTGAAACTCAAGGGATCGACACAATTGCACAAAATAATCTGCTGAAATCTTCAGCTATCTATTCGACAATTGATGCATCAGGTGGCTTTTATCGTGGACACAGTACGCATGAAGCACGATCACACATGAACATCACATTTCGGATTGCTGATGAATCACTCGAGCCTCTGTTTTTGCAAGAGGCTCAACATCACAACATGATCGGACTGGCTGGACACCGTAGCGTCGGTGGGTTACGTGCGTCGTTGTACAATGCGCTTCCATATGCCTCCGCCAAAGCGCTTGCCGATTTGATGCGCGAATTTCAGCGGAAACACGGCTAATCGAATGGCCGCCGAGGAAACCTCGGCGGCCTAATCATTATGTTGACTTAACTGTGCGACGAACTAACGATTCAATGGCACGAAGTGGTCCAGTGCGCACGGTTGTCTCAGGTAATGACTCAAGAAATTGCGTACCATACTTCTTCGCAAGAATGCGTTTGTCCAACACAATCACAATCCCTCGATCATCTTTGGCACGCACTAAACGGCCAAACCCTTGCTTGAACTTCAAAATGGATTGCGGTAAAAAATACTGATTAAAGGAATCAACGAACTGCTCTGACCGCGCAGCGATTACAGGATCATTTGGCACAGAAAACGGTAATTTCGTGATGATAAGTGCCGATAACGCATCACCAACCACGTCCACACCTTCCCAAAAGCTCAACGTACCAAACAAGACACTGCGTGGTTCGCTTTTGAAACGTTCCAAAATTTGTCGGTTAGACCCATCAAGACCTTGACCAATCAAAATAATGTCTTGTCGACTGAACTGATCGACGAGCTGTGAATAGGTTGTCCGTAACGCACTATTCGACGTGAAGAGCACGAGTGTGCGTCCTTGCGCTGCAACCGCCGTATCAAGAATGGCCTGTTCCACACTCCCTTGATATGGAAAATCCTTTGGTTCTGAAATATCTTGAGGGATATAGACAAGCACTTGGTCCTTATAGTTATAGGGGGATTCGAGTTGATAGCACGATTCAGGTGGCACAGGTGCGCCGAGACGTTGCTGCATATACGTAAAACTATTGTTCACCGACAACGTCGCTGAGGTGAGTACAACGCTCGCTTTTTTGCTAAACAGTCGCTCATTGAGGAGTGTGGCCACTTCTAGCGGGTTAATGTTTAGATCGAGGATGTTTTTGGCATCGCTATAACGAATCCAAGTGATAAGTGATGCATCAAGTCCAATAATTATCTGATTCGCATTTTCGACAAACTCTGACACAAATCGAAATGACCGTGTTGCTAATGTAACTAGGACTTCATAGTCAGGAATACTTGCATCAGCTAATTCGGTTACGGCACGGTTCAATGTTTCAAGTTGCTGTGTAATAATCCGCAACTGAAGCGACAAATTATCCCATACTGGAATGAGACTTTGCCAAGTCATCGATGCTCGAACGGTGTCAGTTATTCGCAAGCGCGTATCATGCGCATTCGATTCGTTGTATTGCTCCATAAGTCGTGTTAACAGCGCAAAAAACTCTTCGCTACTCTGGCGTGCGCGCTCAAGCGCAGGCTTTGTATCACGCAGAATCCGACTAAACTGTTCGACCACAGGAGATGACGCCGTACTTCCCTTCAAAAACGTGGGAAGTCGAACAAGTAAACCATCGCCTGATTCATCTGAATTCTCGATCAACAACCCATCGAAAAATTCAACGAGTTTCTTCTGATTGGAGCTCCAACCAAATTGATCGGTTGCAACATCTTCGAGATTATGTGCCTCATCAATGACTAGGAGGTCATATGCAGGCAAAATTGGCGAATCAATTACCATGTCAGCAAGCAAGAGTGCATGATTAACGACAACTAGATGTGCAGCTTCTGCTTTGCGCCGTGCATGGAAAAACCAGCACTGGTCGAAGTGGAGGCATCCAGGACCTTTGCACAAGTCGAACGAAGCGTGCAATCGGTCCCAGACTAACATTTCACGATCAAACAAGGAGATTTCATTGCGGTCACCAGACGTCGTGTGATTTGCCCATGCAGCTACTTTGAGAAGCACTTTTGCTTCGTCATCGCCTAATGTCGTGGATTTAGACTCTTCGAGACGGTGTAAACACAGATAATTACTTCGCCCTTTGAGAAGGGCTGATTGCAGGGCAACGTCGGGAATATACGGTTTACCTTCTTGTGACTGATGATGTAATTCCGCATCAAACATCTCAATGAGTTTCGGGATATCTTTGAAATAGAGCTGATCTTGCAGATTAATCGTATGCGTGGCCAGAACAACTCGTTGACCGTGTTCCATTGCATGAAGCGCTGCAGGCACCAGGTAAGCCATACCTTTACCCGTACCTGTACCCGCTTCGACAATGACGTGTTGACTTCGATTAAACCCATCGGCAACTGCTTGCGACATAGTTACTTGGGCATCCCGTTGTTCATACCCCGGGAACATGCGACCGAGTACTCCCGATGTTGAGAACATACGCTGTATCGTACTGCGTTGTATCACCTGTGACGACCCCGTTGGCTCAAGTGGAATGTAGTCATCCAACGAACGGACAACACGTGGTGACAGCGGCCGCGAAAACGCGCCACGCGCGATGTCAACTTTTGCGTGTTCGAAAATAGTTCGAAGCGACCATTGAATGATATTCCGTGAAATGCGTAAAATTTCATCGACGTATTCCATATCGCGCTGACACAATTCGTTGTACAAGGCGACAAACAAACGATGCGACATTTGCGCGTCAAACAAGGCACGATGTGCATCACCTGCATCTGGCATTTCGACGGAGAGTTTTTGAATTAAATCACCCAAGCGAAAACTACCAATACTCGGCACGATCAGAGTCGCTAGTGTATATGTATCAACAGACGGCTGTTTGAAGCGTAATCCGGCTTGTGCGAGCATTTTGATATCAAAATCAACTGAATGCCCGACTATCGGGTCATCTCCAACAAAATCAGCAATTTGCTTCCGCACATGCGCAAATATCGGCGCATCTGCAACCATTTCATTCGTGATATGCGTCAGGCGGGTAATTTTGTACGGAATCTCACGATTTGGATTGATCAGTAGCGATAGCGTATCTAATTCTTTTTCACCTTCAAATCGAACTGCTGCAACTTCAATAATTTCGTCGTCAAACTCATCTAAACCGGTAGCTTCGACATCGAGTGCTACCATACGCTGATTAAACATACCAACCTCCACACAGAATACTGTGCATTATACATGAAGGAGGCTGTAATCACCGGCATTGGTTTGACACATTCATTGAATAATCGTATAGTAATGGCATGATACAAAAACAATGCTCTGTGATGACAACCACTACTACTACAACTACTTGGATCATGACTGGTCCGGGCGGTTCTGTATGGCGAGGTGGTGGTTTGTAGGTCGACAGCGTAGTCGCCCCCCTCCCAAACAGGGAGGGGGGTTTTTGTTATGAAGGGATGTTGCATGCTTCTCGAAAAGTACCGTGCGTATCTACCGGTCACAGACAAAACGCCGAAACTCACACTGAGCGAAGGTAACACGCCGTTATTGTCGGCACCACGCCTAGCAGCCGCCATAGGTGTAAAAGAACTCTACCTCAAGTTGGAAAGTATGAATCCAACCGGATCGTTCAAAGACCGGGGCATGGTGATGGCCGTGGCGAAAGCAATTGAAGAAGGTTCGTCACGGGTGATTTGTGCATCGACAGGCAATACATCAGCGAGTGCTGCGGCGTATGCGGCTCGTGCAGGTATTGACGCTGTGGTAGTGGTACCTTCTGGCAAAATTGCACTTGGCAAATTGGCACAAGCGTTGATGTATGGCGCACGCTTATTAGTCATCGAAGGCAATTTCGACGACGCATTACGGATTGTTCGCGACATATCGCTCCAACACCCTCTCACGCTGGTAAATTCGGTGAACCCTTATCGTATTGATGGGCAAGCGACAGCAGCATACGAAATTTGCGACGTGCTCGGTCGTGCACCAGATGGGTTGGCCCTGCCCGTGGGGAATGCAGGCAATATCACAGCCTACTGGGCAGGATTCAAACGCTACCAAGAGGCAGGCATTATCAACGAATTACCGCGGATGCTCGGATTTGAAGCAACCGGATCAGCCGCTATCGTACAAGGTGCTCCAATCGCGTACCCGGAGACGATTGCCACGGCCATTCGCATCGGCAATCCGGCGAGTTGGTGCTATGCAATCACAGCTCGGGATGAATCAGAAGGCATCATTGATGCAGTGACAGACGCACAAATTCTCGATGCGTGGCGAGATTTGGCCAAACTCGAAGGAGTCTTCATTGAACCGGCATCCGCTGCAGGCGTGGCTGGTTTGCGCATGCTTGTTGAACATGGACGTGTTAAACAAAACGGTACGTATGTGGCAGTGCTAACCGGACATGGACTCAAAGATCCAAATACGGCTGTGGAGCAATTTGCCACCCCCGAACCAGTACCAGCAAAGATGGAAGCTATTACCAAATGGCTCGCTTTATAGCCACAAGGAGACATTCATGAGCGTTTTGGCAATGAAATTTGGCGGTACTTCCGTTGGAAGTAGTGAGGCAATCGGCCAACTCTGCCAAATTGTAACCGCACAACAACAAGAATGGAGCAATATCGTCGTCGTCGTATCAGCCATGAGCAAGGTCACTGACATGTTACTGAGCGGTGCGCATGCCGCCGCACGTGGTGACCGTGCGAGTGCAAAGGCGACGGCTGAGGCGTTACGTAGCCGCCACCAAAGTGCATTACATGCACTTGCAGGGCAGAGTGACGATGCACACACCGTCAATGCACAAATCATGGCACTGATTGACGAATTCGAACTCCTCACACAATCGGTGAGCGTTCTTGGTGAAGCATCTCCACGTGCAATTGATGCGATATCAAGCCTCGGTGAACGCATGAGCGTGCGTCTAGTAGCCGCCGCATTACGCGCCACCGGAATCGCCGCAGAAGCCATTGATGCCTCTGATGTTGTGTTGACGACCGCTGAGTTTGGCAACGGTGCCCCGATCTACCCACAAACACGCGAGCAAATTCGCAGTCGAATTCTACCGCTTTTCTCACAAGGTGTGATTCCCGTGGTCACCGGATTTATCGGTGCTACCGCGAGTGGTGCGGTGACCACACTAGGGCGCGGCGGCAGCGACTATTCGGGAGCAATTTTCGGCGAAGCCTTAGATGCTGACATGGTCGACATCTACACGGATGTTGACGGCGTCATGACTACTGACCCACGTCTTGTTCAGAGCGCACAGGTACTGGACCGGTTATCGTATGCAGAAATGAGTGAACTAGCCTACTTTGGTGCAAAAGTTCTCCATCCAAAAACAATACGACCAGTCATTGAACGTGGCATCCCCATCCGCATTCGCAACACATTTAATCCGAGTCATACAGGCACTCTCGTCACACGCCAGTCCGAATCTACACCACGTGCAATTCGCGCAGTTACCGTGATTCGCAACATGAATCTGATTACCGTGGAAGGTCGTGGCATGATTGGCGTACAAGGAGTAGCCGCACGTACCTTTGGTGCAGTTGCACAAGCCGGCGCGAATGTGCTGATGATTTCACAGGCGTCGAGCGAACAGAGCATCTGTTTTGTTATTCCAAACGATCATGCACGCCAAGTCGTTGATGCACTTGAATCGGCCTTGAAACATGAGATTGAACGTGGCGATATCGACCAAATCAAATCACGTGATGAAGTAGTTATCGTCACCGCTGTAGGTGTGGGTATCCACGAACGTCCGGGTGTGGCGGCCGGCGTATTCTCTGCATTAGCACAAGCTGGTATCAACATACTGGTGATTGCACAAGGGTCTTCAGAATGTTCTATTAGCATGGTAGTAGCTGCCAACGATGGCGACAATGCAGTTCGTGCATTACATGCACTCGCATTGGGGTAACTGTCACATGTATCGTATAGCGCAGATTCAGAGTGGCCAAGGGCAAGCATTACGTACCATTCGCATGCAGAGCGTACATCATGCAAATCTCGCGTCTGCGATTAGCCAGACACAACTCCTAGCCCTCTCGCCCGATCAGTGGGAGCAAAAGTGTGCCGAGAGTCGTGCTGGGCAGAATAACGCTATTTTTCTCGCCTGGCATCAGCAGACCGTGGTAGGTATGGTCGGAGTGCGCATTGATCCATCGCCGAAGATGCGGCACGCAGCACTGGTGTGGGGCATGTTTGTAGCACCGCATCATCGTGGCAAACGACTCGGCACACAGCTGCTTGAGCGCGTCATCGACCATGCCCGTTTACTCAGTTTGCTCGTGATAAAATTAAGTGCAACCACGAATCAACCTGAGGCAATTCAGTTGTACTGCAAACTCGGTTTTGAGCGATATGCCTACGAACCCGCACTGATGTATGTAGACGGAATCGCCATTGATGCCCTTCACATGCACTATAGACTTGAAAGAAAGTGATTCCAGATGAGCCGTATTCCAATTGCCATTCTCGGTGCTACTGGCGCCGTGGGACAGCGGATGATTCAGCTACTTGCAAATCATCCATGGTTCGAAATTGCCGTGTTGACGGGTTCAGACCGGACTATTGGCAAACCATATGGAGAGTTGGTCCGCTGGGTGCTAGATGGCAGTCCACCGCCGCACATTGCCTCCATGATTGTGCAACCATCTGATAAGGTGGCTGATGTGGCACTTGCACTATCGGCGCTCCCGACCGATGCCGCACGAAGCTATGAAGAACTCTGGGCAGCTCACACTGCTGTCTGCTCAAACGCATCTGCGTACCGCATGACACCCGATGTACCCTTGATTATTCCCGAAGTGAATCACGAGCACCTCAGTTTGATTGATGATCAACGCAAGACCAGAGGATGGCGTGGGGCATTGGTGACAAACCCAAACTGTTCGGTAATTGGCGTAGCAATGGCCATCAAACCCATCGAGTCAGCGTTCGGGATTCGGCAGCTGCATGTATCGACGCTTCAAGCGGTATCCGGCGCAGGGTATCCTGGCGTCGCATCGCTCGATATCATCGACAACATCATTCCGAACATCGCAAATGGCACCGAAGAAGAGAAAATCGAAACAGAACCAAACAAAATTCTCGGCACATACGCAGCAGGACGGATTGATTCCGCTCAGATACAAATAAGTGCACAAGTCACTCGCGTCCCGGTCATCGATGGCCATACGGCACTCTTGTCGATCAAAGGGGTACACGCAATTAACGCTGATGAGGCACGGTCTGCGATTCGAGAGTACGTTGCACCCGAGATAGTCAAAAACCTACCATCCTCACCGGAACGTGCAGTAATCTTGCACGACCACGCCGAACGGCCACAACCACGTCGCGACCGCGATGCAGGGAATGGAATGAGTACATCAGTTGGTCGCTTACGTGCCTGTCCCATCAACGATGTACGCATGGTAGTGCTTTCGCACAACACGATTCGCGGTGCCGCAGGTGGCGCCATACTTAACGCAGAACTCCTCGTCGCAGCTGGGTATATCCGCACACATTAACAAGGAGCGTTCGATGCAAATCTACGCACGGCAATCACTGCGTGACCTACTCGGCGACCATGTGGCATTCCGCAACATTCGCCCAGCAGACCACCGTCTCCCTGGACTCCAACAAATTGCACCAAACACGCAACCGCGTAAGGGCGATGATGCGTACGCGGCAATTGCCATTACGATTTTGCATGCGGCGCAACAACTACGTGGCGGCCAACCTCTGAAGAAGTTTTTGATGATTGGTGATACCCGCCAGAGTGATGGTGGCACATACATGACCATCGCAAAACGCACGGGCTGGGAAGGTGGCGCGTTTATTTGCGACGAAAAACGCAACGACGACCCGTACTTCAGCCAGTCAAATGATGCTGGAGTGTATACGGCAAATCGCTGGCGAAACATTGAACAGTTCGCAGATTTGATGAACGTTGACAGCCAAACAGCAGTCATCATAGATGTAGACAAAACACTCGTCGGTGCCCGCGGGCGCAATCATCAACTAATAGACAGTGCTCGACTTACAGCTCTCAAGCGTGCAGTGAATGATGTTCTTGGTAGCACGTACGATGACACACTGTTCAGCGATACGTACCATCGATTTAATCAGCCACGATTTCATCGTTTTACCGGAGACAATCAAGATTTCCTGGCATTTATCTGCGTAATGGCAGGCGGTGGCATCATTACCCCCGATGCACTTCAAGCCATGCTTGAGCAAGGAATCATGCGTGATTTTGATCATTTCGTGGATCTAACTGGAGCACGCATCAGCTCATTTAACTCACCCCTCCTGCCGTTTCAAACACATTTTGCCCAGTTGTATGAACAAGGCGATATGACGCCTTTTAAAGCATTCAGATATCTCGAATACATAGAGACTGCCGCACGCTTTGGCTGCGCTCCGCACGACCTAGACGCAATTGAATTGCTCACACGAGAGATTGTCATCACTGCAGAAGTCTGGCAAGTCGCACAACGCTGGCAATCTGCCGGCGCACTGCTCTTTGGACTATCCGATAAACCTGATGAAGCTGCATTCGGTGATGGCACCGGATCACCAATTCATCATCTAGTGACCCACGTGGTAGGGAGTTAATTATGACAACCATGGCAACTATACTGCGTACCAGCAAAACAATTGCGGTTGTTGGGCTGTCTGATAAACCAGATCGCCCAGCGTATCAAGTCGCAGAGTACATGCAACGCGCAGGGTATACAATCATCCCTGTCCATCCAACGGCAACAACCGTTCTCGGTGAAAAAGTGTACCGCACGCTGCAAGAGATACCAGTATCGATAGACATTGTGGACGTGTTCCGCGCATCAAAAGATGTTCCTGAGGTAGTAGACGATGCAATCGCTGCACATGTACACGTGCTTTGGCTGCAGCTCGACATACGTCACGAAGACGCTGAAGCAAAGGCAACTGCAGCGGGAATCACAGTCATAACAGACCATTGTCTTAAGATAGTTCATCGTGATTTACACGAGTAATGTGCGATTGTGATTTGCGTAATATTCGTTACGAACGCTTTTTTTTGGTGCGACGAATTTCATTTACCAGAATCACGGTTGCGGCAAATAGTGTTAGAGGCAAAACCAATATGGGTTGCAGTATTGCACCTATATACAAAATCTCACAAACGCTGGCCACACCTGCAATAACTGCCAATAACGCTGGCCAGCGTTCTCGGATAAACAAAAATCGAACTGCATACAAATGATATGTCACCAGCGATGCCACAAAGAAAAGTGGTATTGCAATCGTATGTAAGACATCAAACAGCAAAATACTGAGTGAAGTCCCAACAAGAATCAACCCAAAGAATACAGCGACACGCGCTTTTGCGGCAACGCCTATCACACACGCAAGCACGCCGCTTACGGCGCACAGCAACGACATCTGTGGAAAGTTATACAAGAATGCCGCAACTCGTTCCCCGCCAATGATCGCAATGATACACAGCACCACAATTGTAACAGCGATGACCCACACATCAATCACACGCTGTGGTTGTGCTTTGAGCGGAATCGTGGGAACTCCAGCAGACGAGATAAAATCATCAGGATAGTCTGGTTGCTGCTTCATGGACACATTACCTTCTACAATTCGTCTCTTGTATCATATACCATCATGTCATTTACAATGTGACGTATTTGAAAGCTTGTTTACCGTAACAATTGCGGGAGTAAACGACACGCAACAGCAACATCCTGCGCATCAACATAGCCATGGACTGAACAGCGAATCCTGCGCAAATCGTGATCACCCCAAATAATAAGATTCTCTGCTTGTGCCGCCTGTACGATGTACGCTGCATGTTCGGTAGCGACACAAATATTTCCTGCGCGATGATGCGACTCAATAGGCGTAATTGGGCGATGGCCATGTTCTTCAAACATCGCATACAATTGTGCACCAAGTTGCAGTGCGTGTGCCTCTCGAGCTTCAATAGAAATACTATTTGCATAGCGCAGCGCATTTTCTAGAATATAGAGATCAATAAAGTTCGGATTACCGACTTCGGCACGTGCAGCATCAGCATGCAACTCATACTCATCGGGTGCGGCCACAGGTTTAGCAGAACGCCAACCAACCGGCGAATTCAATTGAGCGACAAGATTACGGTTCCACATCAGAATGCCAAGATGCGTACCCAGAAGCCATTTGTAACCGCTACATACCAAATAATCGATATTTGAGGCATCAACAGGGATGATACCAAGCGAGTGGGTGGCATCAACTATTAATTCAGCACCGACTGCATGTACGGCGTGTGCAAGCGCATTTATGTCAATACGACGACCAGTGCGCGTACTCACATGACTGACGTATACAAGCCGCGTACGCGGTGTCAACGATGCAATAATCGAAGTAAGTTCATCATCTGGGTTAGGCAGATACTTCGGCATGATCACACGCACACCAAATCGACGCAACCACACAAATGCATAGCGGCCACTAGGATACTCATCATCGACAACAACAACTTCATCACCGTGCTGACAATTCAATGCATGGGTAACTTGATTGATGCCAGCCGAACTATTCCCGACAAATGCAATGTCCCCTGGTGAAACAAACATCATGTCAGCGAGCAAAGTCGCTACACGCCGTCGCACCTCAAAAAATCGCTCGCGACCTGGCATACCGAGCGCTTTGTCATGAGCAAATTGTGCCATTGCATTCAGATGGCTATGTAACATCGGCGTTTCACCACCTGCAGCCAGATGATGCACGCCTTCAAGCCCAATAAAATCTGATTTGGGATAAAGCATGACTACACCTCAGCTGACGCATGGCCTGCGGCACGCATCGCCAGAACAAGCGCACCGAGCATACCCGCACGATTCCCGAGCGCCGGTGGAACAATGAATTCATCGATGTGATGAGTAATTGGTTCTAGATTTATGTATCCGTTGAGGCGTTCGAGCACTCGAGTGCGTATCATCGGGAATAGGTGTTCTTGGTCCATCACACCACCACCGAGGATGATTCGTTGGGGTGACACAAACAAAATGGTATTCATGACTGCTTGTGCCAAATAATCGGCTTGAAAGCGCCATGCTATGTGATCTGGAGGGAGTAGATGCGCTTTGACGCCCCATCGCTTCTCAATTGCTGGGCCAGCCGCCATGCCTTCTAAACAGTCAACATGAAACGAACAGTTACCAGGGAACGTATCTTCGGGTAATCGTGAAATGCGCTGATGACCAGCCTCTGGATGCGCAAGACACGCGATTGGTTGCCCATTCGTGATTACGCCAGCACCTATCCCGGTACCAACGGTATAATAAACAACATGATTGAGCCCCTTGCCAGCGCCCCACATAAGTTCGCCAAGTCCAGCAGTGGTAACGTCCAAATCAAAGCCAACTGGAATAGTAAGTGCTGCACGTATCGGTGCAACCACCTGTGCATTACTCCAGCCTGGCTTCGTTGTTGGAGCAACACTACCATAGTTCGACAGTGAACGATCTAACACAATTGGACCAAACGAACCTATACCAACGGCAGCTAATGGGCTTTGCTGATGATGACGCTGAAGGAACGCAATGATCTGCGGAATGTTATCTTCGGGTGTCGTGGTGGGGAATCGCACTTCGTCGCGGACGTCGTCTGGTCCGGCCACAATGGCACACACCATCTTTGTGCCACCTGTCTCAACCACGCCATACAATGTCATGATTACTACCTCAACAACACGCTCTATCGAATTACGACCATACGCACACCATTATTATAGAGCATGTTTCGCACTCGAATTATTCATGGTTGCGCTCGGACTGTTGACTTTCTATTTCACCGAGTGCAAGTAATTGTGTGTACGTGCCACGTGCACGCATC
>Ga0194130_10005422_pt1 | contig 15362 bp, 18 predicted proteins | sample TA2KigsurfametaG_FD_160084 | JGI IMG/M metagenome (GOLD analysis project Ga0194130, IMG submission 160084) | Freshwater microbial communities from Lake Tanganyika, Tanzania - TA2015050 Kigoma 12 surface | ecosystem: Environmental > Aquatic > Freshwater > Lake | place: Tanzania: Lake Tanganyika... | reverse complement strand
TCACGGGCCAGAGATAGGCCTCATCGAGGCCGTAGTCGCGGGCGAGGTAGCTGAAGGCGCCTTCGCAGCTCACCAGCAACCGCTGATGGGGCGGCACCTGAGCCAGGGCTTGGCGCAGGTCGGCATCGAGGGCTTGGAGCTGCTGTTTGTAGGCCTCGCCCCGCTGGCGATAGCCGGCCGCACCGGCTGGATCCAAGTTGGAGAAGGCCGCCACCAACCGATCCACGTAGTGCTCGGCCCGCTTGGGCGACATCCAGGCGTGGGGATTGGGCTTGCCGGCTGCCACATCCCCTTCGATCAGCACCTGCTGCATGCCCTGGCTGAGGGTGACGGTGGGCACCTTGCCGGATGAGGCCACGAAGCGATCAGCCCAGCGCTCCAGGCCAAGACCGTTTTGCACGATCAAGCTGGCGTCTTGAGCAGCCTCGAGATCGCTGGGGGTGGGCTCGTAGCCATGCACCTCGGCGCCGGGCTTGGTGATCGAGCGCACCTCCAGACGATCACCCGCCACCTGCCGAGCTAGATCGGCCAGCACCGTGAAGGTGGTGAGCACCACAGGCTTGCCCGTGGCTGCAGCGGGGTCGTTCTTGGCGCGGCGCTCTGGGGTTGAGCAGCCCACGAGCAGGGCCGATAGCAGCGCAGCGACCCAGCGGGAACGATTGCCGAAGGCTCGAGCAGAGCAGGATGCAGCAACAGGAGCCAAGCCCAGAACAATCTCAGGTTCAACCCTAAGGAGATCGCCGCTGCAGCGAAGCGTGCTTGGCCCCGGTCGTGGGCAGGATTAAGCCTGCTGATTACTCACCCAGTGCGTGGCCGCCTTCTGGGTATGCCAGGCCTGCAGCAGTTGCTTGGCGAGATGGCGCAATTGCTCAGGATCAGCCGTGGCATCGATCGCGCGGCTGAAGCGCTCGATCTCGAACTGTTGGCCAATGGAGAGTTCAACACCACCAGACAGATCGGAATGCATGAGCCACACCGTTCAGGGCTCAAGCAACGTAATCATTTGATGCGTTTGACCCGTAACAACGGCAACCAACCCAGCCGCTGATCAGCACTTCAACGCAAGCCATCCGTGCTGCACGGTGATGCAGCCCATCAGCGCTGACTCGGATATTTCTGGCCGAGACGCCAAAGTTCGTTGCTGGTTTGACCCGGCTCCACAGCACGCAACTTGCACACCAGGTTGAACACATCCTGCTGCGACAGCTCACCATCCTCCTGCCATTTCAAGCTGGCAGGCTGAAGCGAACGCTCCGGTGTGGAGGGCGGATGCTCGGACACGACGCAAATCGGTTGGTTGGCGCAACGCTAAGGACTTCGAGCGCTGCTGCAGCCGCATTGCGACAGCTGAATCAGGAAGATTTTGTAAACGTGTGACGCTTGTTACGCGCCAGGCTGATCACTGGGCGACTCGACAGCCCCAGCCAGATCTTGCAGGAGCATCAACACCGCCACGCCCATCAGGGCCAAGGCCGTGCCGGCATGCTCATCACCCACCAGCTCCAGGGTGCGAGCAGCGCTCAGGTGTTGGCTCCAGCTCAAACGCATGGACGGCTCCTGCGGTTCTGTACTCCTAACGGATTCACAGAGCGGCCACGCGCAATGCCGCAGCGTTTTACAAACAGTCACCGTTTGAGATCGCTGACCTGCCCCCTGGCTGGGTAACCACCGCTACGCCCGCCAAGGCGATGCTCCATACGGTGGCTGGGTCCCATCGCCGTTGATCGATGGCCCCGATCGAACTCACCCTGAATCAATCCTTTGAGGTGGAGCGCCTCAAACGCGAGATCGATGCCCAGACCGATGCCGAGGCCCTGCGCCACCTGGCGAAGGATCTGCTCAAAGCCTGGTTCAGCGAACAAGCCAACACCCATCAGGCGATCAAAGCCCAATTCGGCAGCTGAGCCCTCAGGCCAGGGATCGGCCCTTCCAGGTCCATCCGCGGCCGGTGAGGGTGCGCCAAACGGATGTCGGGCCGATGGCACCCACCAACAGGCCGCCGGCCCCCATCAACCACCAGAACCGCATCGGAACCTGAAATTGGCTGCGGCTCCAGAGCCGCAGCAGCAGCTGAAGCGTGATGCCCAGGGCTGCCAGGGCAATGAGCGCCAGCCACCAGCTTTGCTGCAGCGGCATCACCTGCAGCAGCACCAGGCCTGAACCGAGCAGCAGCCAGGGGCCGCTGAACATCAGCACCACCACGGCCGCTGCCCCCAGAGCCTTGCTCACACTGGAATCGAGGCCAAGAAACCAGTTCTTGCTCCAGCCTTCCCAGAGGGCGGCCAGATTGGGATACATCCTGAGCTCCAGCGCATCCAGCCCCAGCAGGTAACGGAGGCGCAGGCCCTGGCTCTTGATCCGGCGGGCTAGGGCGAGGTCTTCGACCACCTCAGCAGCCAGGGCCCGGTGGCCGCCGATCTGCGCATAGGCGGCGCGGCGAAACAACATGAACGGCCCAGCCGCAAAGGCCACTGGGCTGGCGGGATCATTGGCGGCCTCGATCGGAAAACCCAGGCCCAGCAGGCTGGCCATGATCGGCTGCACCATCCACTCCGCCAGGCAGGTGCAGGCCAGGCGCGGCGCCAGGCTGAGCAAATCGGCCTGATCGCTGTTGGCCTGTGCCAGCGCGCGGCGGAGGGCGTCGGGCTGCAGACGCACGTCGGCATCGATGAACAGCAGCCAATCGCTGTGGATCTGTTCAGCGGCTTGGCTGCAGGCCCAGTTTTTGCCAACCCAGCGCTGATCTGTGGGTCTGGGGCCGGCCTGCAGCAGCGCAAAGCGCTCGGGCGGGCAACCGCTTGCCGCAGCCGTGGCCGTTGCCAATGCCGCGGTGGCATCGGTGGACGCGTCATCCACCACCACCACTCGCCAGTCGGCGCAGGGGGAATCAGAGGCCAGCACATGGCTAAGGCAGGCCTCGATGTTGCCGGCTTCGTTGTAGGCAGGAATCACCACGGTGAGGGATTCCGCGGGAAGCTGAGGCTGGCTTGGCAACGGCTGCAGCCGGGGCGCCACGGCAAACACGCGCTGCAGGCCGGCCAACAGGATCAAGAGGCCCAGGCAGGCCGCTGCAGCGGTGGCCACCAGCAGGGCCGCTGGGAGCGGAATGCTTGCCAGATCGATCACGCCAAGCTCCGCAACAGGCTCAGCAGAGCATCGCGGGGCCGATCTGGCATGGCCGGCGGCCTGGGCTCTGGCGGATGCAACAGCGGCGCCAGGCTGCTGAGCCCCAGCATCACGAACGAGAACGCACCGAGCAGCGCCAGCAGCCGCAGCCCCAACGGCCGGCCGCGATCCACGGGCCAATCGCCGTCATCAGGCTCAGGTGGATGCCAGCGCTTCATGCAAAGCCGCGATACTGCGCACCGATTGCACGTCTTACCTACCCGATGACCCGCACCATCGCCGTGAGCGGCGCCTCGGGCAAAACCGGTTTCCGGATCGCGGAAGAACTGCTGCGGGTGGGCGATCAGCCGCGCTTGCTGCTGCGCCCGGATTCGGTGGTGCCTGCTTCCCTGGCACAATGCGAGCAACACCGGCTGCAGCTCAGTGATCGCGTAGCCCTCGATGCCGCGCTCACGGGCTGCGATGGCCTGGTGATCGCCACCGGGGCCCGGCCTTCGGTGGATCTCACCGGCCCGATGCGGGTGGATGCCTGGGGCGTGCAGCACCAGGTGGAGAGCTGTGAGCGGCTGGGCATCCGGCGCGTGGTGCTGGTGAGCTCGCTCTGCGCCGGCCGCTGGCGCCATCCGCTCAACCTGTTCGGCCTGATCCTGGTGTGGAAGCGCATTGGCGAGCAGAGCCTCGAGCGCAGCGGCCTCGATTGGACCGTGATCCGCCCCGGCGGGCTTTCGGAACGGGAGACGGAGCTCGATCAGGAGGGAATCCGCTACAGCAACGCCGACCAGCAAGAGAGCGATTCGATCCCACGCCGGCTGGTCGCCCGCTGCTGCGTGGAAGCCCTGAACACGCCGGCCTCGATCGGGCGGATCCTGGAGGTCACCAGTTCAACGGAGCTGCAGCCGATCAGCCTGGCCAGCGCACTGGAGACCCTTCCACAGGTCGCCTAGGCTGAATTAACACTTTGTAAAATCGGCATGCAAACCGACTACAGCACCGCCATCACAGCCATGGTGGTGATCGGACTGGCCCTCACGGGTGGTGTGCTGTTTGTGCTCAGCCGTCCGAGCGATCTCGACAAGTCGAAGCCATGATTTGTGCCATGAACTGATGCGAGGCGGCGATCGCCTGCTCCAGATTGGCGCTCTCGCTCAGGCCGGAGCGCTTGGTGGGCTTGAAGCTGTGGTCTCCATCGGCAATCCAGTGCAGCTGCACCGCTGAGCTCAGTTCGTACGACTCCACTTCGGCGCGGCGGCCAAAGCTGTCGCGTTCGCCCTGCACCACCAGCACGGGCTGCGTGAAGGTTTGGAGGTGATCGATCCGGAGGCTGTCTGGCTTACCGGGCGGATGGAATGGATAGCCCAAGCAAAGGCACCCCAGCACGGCAGCGGCCTGAGCTTGCTCCTCGAGCACCAGGCTGGCCATGCGGCCACCCATCGATTTGCCGCCGATGAACAGCGGCCCCTCGCTTGCTGCGGCAGCCACCTGATCGCGCCAGCTCTGCAGCAGCACCGGCTGCCGATCCGGAGCCCGGCGCTTGCCGCTCAGGCGCGCCTGGGCCATGTAGGGAAATTCAAAACGCACCACCCGCCAGCCCAGGCCCGCCAGACCGCAGGCCACGGTCTGCATGAACGGGCTGTCCATCGGCGCGCCAGCGCCGTGGGCCAGCAGCAGCGTGGCGGGGGCCGAAGCCGGCCCATCGATCAGCTGCAATGAAGAGGGCTGGAGGTTTTCTGGCATCGCTGCATTAAAAAACCCCCGCCGCAGCGGGGGTGCCAACTGGGCTGAGCAGCCCAGCCGAGGGATCAGCCAATCGCCGGAGCGGTGAGGGCCACGGGGATCGACTGGGTGGCTGCCAGATCGAGGGGGAAGTTGTGAGCGTTGCGCTCGTGCATCACTTCCATACCCAGGTTGGCGCGGTTCAGCACATCAGCCCAGGTGTTCACCACCTTGCCCTGGGAATCCAGGATCGACTGGTTGAAGTTGAACCCGTTCAGGTTGAACGCCATGGTGCTGATGCCCATGGAGGTGAACCAGATCCCCACCACAGGCCAGGCACCCAGGAAGAAGTGCAGGCTGCGGCTGTTGTTGAAGCTGGCGTATTGGAAGATCAGGCGACCGAAGTAACCGTGGGCAGCCACGATGTTGTAGGTCTCTTCCTCTTGGCCGAACTTGTAACCGTAGTTCTGGCTTTCGGTTTCAGTGGTTTCACGCACCAGGGAGGAGGTGACCAGCGAACCGTGCATGGCGGAGAACAGGGAGCCACCGAACACACCAGCCACACCAAGCATGTGGAAGGGGTGCATCAGGATGTTGTGCTCAGCCTGGAACACCAACATGAAGTTGAAGGTGCCGCTGATGCCCAGGGGCATGCCATCGGAGAAGGAACCCTGACCAAAGGGATACACCAGGAACACAGCCATGGCTGCCGACAGCGGAGCGCTGTAAGCCACGCAGATCCAGGGGCGCATGCCCAGGCGGTAGGAGAGCTCCCACTGACGGCCCATGTAGCAGGAGATGCCGATCAGGAAGTGGAACACCACCAGCTGATAAGGACCGCCGTTGTAGAGCCACTCATCGAGAGAGGCCGCTTCCCAGATGGGGTAGAAGTGCAGACCGATGGCGTTGCTGCTGGGAATCACAGCGCCGGAAATGATGTTGTTGCCGTAGATGAGAGATCCGGCAACGGGCTCACGGATGCCGTCGATGTCAACGGCAGGAGCCGCGATGAAGGCAACGATGAAGCAGATGGTGGCCGACAGCAGGGTCGGGATCATCAGCACACCGAACCAACCCACATAAATGCGGTTATCGGTGCTGGTGACCCACTCACAGAATTGTGACCAGGAGCTGGAGCGGCCGCTGCGAAGAGCAGTGGTCATGAATCAGCAGACTCTCTCGAGCCAGATGAAAGGAGTGCCACAGATGCGGCACGGCCACGCTACGAAGCCCGGAAAAAAATTCTCGGAAGCAAAAATTAAGTTCGCCAGACCTCAAGCAACTTCATGAAGCACTTCATGAACGCTTCATGAAGTTGTTCGCTGCGCCGATGCTTGCAAGGCGCGTGTTCACGCAGCAGACGGTGAAGCCTTCAGGGCGCCAGCGGCGCCGCTCTGCTGCAACCACTGCTGGGCCTGTTGCAGGAAACCGGCCCAATCCAGCTTTTCCTCCTCCGCGGCCCGGGCCACCAGCAGCGGGGCCTGCTGTTGGAGCAGCAGCTCCAGCTCCGCCTCAGGAACGCCAACAGCCAACGCCATGTAATCGGCCATCGCCCGCCCCACCACGCGCGTGAGATAGGCGGCGCTGAGGGCCTGGAGCGCACCGCCCACCAGCCAGGTGGCGCCATGCAACTTCACCAGTGCAGCCAGGCCCTGGCTGCTCCACTCCACAACCCCCAGCGCCAGGCAGGCCTTGGCCAGATGCAGTGCTGCCGCCTGAAGCTGCTCCAGCGACCAGGGGGAATCCCACAGGCGGGCCATCTCCTGCAACATCAGCCCATTAGCGGCCGCCAGCACCAGCAGATCCAGGCTGGGCACCGGGGCCACCACCACGCCGGCGGCAACGGTCCACTGGGTGCGTTGGATCAACTGCTGCCACTGGCGGCGGCGCAATGTTTCCAGCGCCAGCTGCCAGCTGCCGTGCAGTTCCTCCAGGCAGCGCTGCTGGGTGAGGCGCAACCGCTGCGGCCCAAGGGCAGCAAAAGCCTGAGCCAGAGGCTGCAGATCAGCCCCGCAGGCCTCGTTGAGCTCGGGCGACCAGGGCCAGCACTGCTGCCGCAGGCATTCGGGGAGTTGCTGCTGGAGCTGTTGCATGGCCAGGCTCACATCCCCTTCAGGCCGATCCACCAGCAGCAGCACCTGCTGCCCCTTCGGCAACGCTTCCAGCCAGCGCAGATCGGCCGCGGAGAGCGGCAGGCAGAGGCGATACACGATCAGATCGCAACGCCGAAAGGCATCGGGCCACTGCCAGAGCGCGCTGCTCGGCGGCAGAGGCTCACTGCGCAGCACCCGCAGCGGCAAGGGCGATCGGCAGTGCTGGAGGAGTTGAGCCGCCTGGTCTTCCGTCCAAGCGCAGCGGCCCACCAGGGCAACCTGCAGGTGCGATTCGCCCAGGCGCTGGCGCAGCTGCTCCAGCTGCGCTTGGCGCTGCTGCTGCTCCAGCGGATCCGCATCCGGCTCAAGCCGCTCAAAACTGTCCAGCACGCTCTGGCAGCGCTCCAGCCAGCCCTCCACGCTGGTGGGCAAGGCCCGCCCCGAGGGACGCAAACGGCCGCTCAACAGCCAGAAGCCAGCGGCCGCGGCGCTGAGGCTGATCACCGAAGAGAGAGCGCCATGGCTGCTCTCAAGCAGGATCGCGCCACCACCCAAGCCAGCGGCCAGGGGCCAGTAGCGACGCAGCTGCGGCAGCAGCCCGGCCGTGAACAGGGGCGATGAAGGGATCAACGGCTGCAGGGTTCTGCGGATGCGCCGGATCTCTTTAGCTCAGCTGGTGTGCACTGCCCAGACCCAATACCTTGGGTGCACGGTTGTGAGCCTGCCGGGCCATGGGAGTCGCCAGCACGGATCAGGCAGCGTCAACCGCCGTGCTGCAGCGCGATGACAACCGCGCTGCGGTGAAGCGCGTGCTGCTGGTCGCGCTGGCCGTGAACGTGTCGATGACCCTGCTCAAGCTGGTGATTGGCCTGCTCACGGGATCTCTGGCGGTGCTGGCCGATGCGATGCACAGCGCCACCGATGGCTTGAGCAGCCTGCTGGGCCTGATCACCAATGGGCTGTCGGATCCGAAGCCGGATCGTGATCACCCCTACGGCCACGACAAATACGAAGGTCTCGGTGCCCTCGCGATCGCGGGGTTCATCCTGTTCACCGCGTTTGAAATTCTCAAAACATCGCTGGAGCGCATCGCCGCTGGCCTGCCACCGCTGCGCCTCGATGGCCAAGACCTGTTGTTGCTGTTGATCGTGCTCGGCTGCAACCTGCTCCTGGCGGGCTACGAGCGCAGCGAGGGCAGACGCCTGGGCAGCCAGCTGCTGCTGGCCGATGCCAAGCACACCACCAGCGACATCTGGACCACGGTGGTGGTGCTGATTGGCCTGGCGGGTGTGTTGACCCTGGGCATCAACTGGCTCGATGTGGCCATGGCCGTGCCGCTCTGCGTGCTGCTGGTGCGGGCCTGCTGGCAAGTGCTCAAGAGCAACCTGCCCTGGCTGGTGGATCAGATCGCCATCGCACCCGAGGCCATCCACGAGGTGGCCATGGCCGTGCCCGGTGTGTTGAACGTGCACGACATCGCCAGCCGGGGGGTGTTGGGTCAGCGGGTGTTCATTGAGCTGCACATGGTGGTGGACGCCAACGACCTGCCCACGGCGCACCGCATCACCGAGCTGGTGGAGGAGCATCTCGAGGCGCGCTTCGGCCCGGTGCGATGCACCATTCATCTGGAACCGCGGGAATACGCCATCGCCGACATCACCTTCCGCGGCACCCATGGCTGAGCTGCTTGTGGCGCTGACGCCGCGGTTGCAGGGTCAGGTGGATTCCCTGCTTCAGATCCAGCAGCAGCAGCAGCGGTGGCACGGCGCGCTGCCGGTGCTGCTGCTCGATCGCTGCTGGCTGCAGCTGCAGCGGGTGGGCGTGGAAGAGCTGGCCCGGGCACTCCCCCCCGACAGCACCGGTGACGCCCCAGAACTGGTGATGTTCCGCGCCTGGCGGCAGCAGGGCCTCGATCCCCTCCAGGCCCAGGAGCGCATCTGGCAGGAATTCGGCCGCGAGAGCTGCAGCCTGGCGCTGCGGCGCTTCTGGCAGGCCCAGGAGCGCGGCCACCATGGCTGGACCCTCAGCGCTTATCTGCAACTGCTGGAGCGCTACCGCCAATTGCTGGAGGCGGATGGCCCCACACCCATTCCCCTGCTCGTGCTCGCCCGTGAAGGCAACGCCGAACACCACCGGCTGCACTGGTGCTGGCCCTGACCACCAGCCATAGGGCACACTTGCGCCTGACTGTTCAGGTGTGCGGCCATGGCCGACGGCGATTTCCAACCCAGCTCGAACGAACGCTTCCGCGGCGACCGTGGCCCCCGCCAAGGCGGTGGATCCCGTGATGGTGGTGGCCGCGAAGCCGGTGGCTTCCGCATCCGCCTCAGCGATAACGAAATGCGTGCCGCCCGCGCTGTTCAGGAGGCCTTCGGCCTGCGCTCCACCGTGGCGGCCCTGGGCCTATCGATCCGCACCGTGGCCCAGCTCCTGGACGAGGGCAAGCTCGATGAGGTGGTGGCTCAGCACCGCGCCAGTGGCGGCGGTCGCCCCGCTGGCGATCGCCGTGGTCCCCGCCCCGAGCGCGGTGAGCGCCCCGCCTCCAGCCGTCCCAACCCCTTCGCGCGGCCGGCTAAACCCGTAACAGCGGCACCGGACGTGGTTGCCGAAGCCGAGGAGCCCGCCGATGTGGCCCCTGAGGCTGCCACCAGCGAAGTGGAACCTGACACCCAGTCCACCGAAGCCGCAGCGGCTGAAGCCTGATCGCCCAAGGCGGGTTCGCCGGATCGGCCTCAAGGCAGAATCCGGCGACTCGCCAGCGATCACAGATGTCAAGGGCCCGGGTTCTCTCAGGGGTTCAACCAACCGGATCGCTGCACCTGGGCAACTGGCTCGGCGCCATCCGTAACTGGGTGGATCTGCAGGAGAGCCACGACACCTTTTTCTGTGTGGTGGACCTGCATGCCATCACCGTTCCCCACAACCCCGAGCAGCTGGCGGCCGACACCCGCAGCACGGCTGCGCTCTATCTGGCCTGCGGCATTGATCCGGCCAAGGCCACGGTGTTTGTGCAGAGCCATGTGCCGGCCCACAGCGAGCTGTGCTGGCTGCTCAACTGCGTCACCCCCCTGAACTGGCTGGAGCGGATGATCCAGTTCAAGGAAAAGGCTGTGAAGCAGGGCGATCAGGTGTCGGTGGGGCTGTTGGATTACCCGGTGCTGATGGCCGCCGACATCCTTCTTTATGACGCCGATCTGGTGCCCGTGGGCGAAGACCAGAAGCAGCATCTGGAGCTGGCCCGCGACATCGCCCAGCAACGCATCAATGCCCGCTTCGCTCCCAAGGATGCCGATGGCGAGCCGATCCCGGTGCTGAAGGTGCCGGAGCCGCTGATCCTCAAGGAAGGCGCCCGCGTGATGAGCCTCACCGATGGCCGCAGCAAGATGAGCAAAAGCGATCCCAACGAGGGCTCGCGCATCAACCTGCTCGACCCCCCTGAGCTGATCACCAAGAAGGTGAAGCGGGCCAAAACCGACCCGATCATGGGCCTCGAGTTCGGCAATCCCGAGCGACCCGAAACCGACAACCTGCTGGGCCTCTACGCCCTGCTCAGCGGCAAAGGGCGCGAAGCGGCGGCCAGCGAATGCGGATCCATGGGCTGGGGCAGCTTCAAACCGCTGCTGGCGGAGGTGCTGGTGGAAGCGCTGCGGCCGATCCAGGAGCGCTACCGCGACCTGAACAACGACCCCGCCGAACTCGACCGTGTGCTCCGCGAGGGCCGAGAGCGCGCCAACGCGGTGGCCGACAGCACCCTGGAGCGCACCCGCCAGGCCCTCGGCTTCCTGCCCGCAACAGCGTGATCAATTCGGAAGGAAACATAAAGACGGCTGATTGATCACGTAGCCGCCGGCGCAACCGGCACACAGCCCTCTCGGTAGTCGCAGCCAGGTCTCACACCGAAGGCCTGGCGCTGAGCACATCTGCGTCTCATTTGTCCAGCTCGGTTGGGATGGGCTCGTGCCGACCCATCGCTGGGCTGCAGGCTGCCCAGACCTTGTTGGCTTGCCCTTGCGTCTGCGTCGTCATCTGCCATCCGCCTCCCGCCCGGCCCCTGCATCCGCGGCTGCCACAGCCCTGGGGCTGCTGCTTCTGGCCGCAGGGCCCCTGGTCTCCCCGTCGCAGGGACGCCAGCAACAGAGCGAGGGAGCCCAGGCTGGTGATCCACGGCACGCCTCCGCCAGCCGCAACGGCAGCTACACGATCACGCCGCAACGGCGCGCTCTGCTCAACACCATCCGCTACGCCGAAGGCACGTGGAAGCAGGGCCAGGAGGGCTACCGCACCCTCTACGGCGGAGGGCGGTTCAGCAGCCTGGAGCGCCACCCGGAGATTGTGGTGGTGAAGCGCTACACCAGTGCCGCCGCAGGGGCGTACCAATTCCTGCCCGGAACCTGGAGTGAAGCGGCACGCAAACTGCAGCTCGAAAGTTTTGAGCCCAGCAGCCAGGACCAGGCGGCGCTTTACCTGGTGGACCGCCGCGGCATGCTCGATCACATCGATCAGCAGGGACTCACCCGCGAAGCCATGGCCGTACTGGCCCGTGAATGGGCCTCGTTTCCCACCCTCGCCGGCCGCAGCGCCTATGGCCAACCGGTGAAGCGGGCCGATGAGCTGCAGCGCTTCTACAGCAGCAATCTCAAGGCCCTGGCGGCTCAGGCCTGAGGTTCGGCGTCGCCGCGTCCATCCGGTGGCAGAACCACACCGGCGATGCGCAGCATCGAGGAGAGGTTCCACACGCGCATCATCAGGCGATGCCAGGGCGCCATGGCATCCATATCCACAGCCATCGGCGTGCTGCAGGCTGCGCGCAGAGCACGCGTGGCGGCAATGGCCTGCAGCGCCTCTTCGAGCTTCTGCCGCAGCACCTGCTGCTCGGAAGCCGGCAGCAGCGCATCGGGTGTGAGCTCCAGCAGCACCAAGCCGCGCTGGAACCAGAAGCTGAAATCGTCGAACAACGACTGCAGCAACTGATCCAGCAGCTGAGCTGGCTCTGAATCCGGTTCAGAGGGCGAGGGCGGGAGGGAAGGATCCATTGGCTGCAGGGTAGGAATCAGCCCAAATGCCCTGCGTAGGATCAGGGTTGCTACCCCACCGCCGTGACCGCGACCCGCCCTGCCGCCTCCAGTTCAACCGGCAGCGTCGCAACCACTACGGCAGCTGAAACGGCCAGCGGCGAGGCGGTGCAGACCGCTCCGATCCACCTGCCGAAAACCAGCGAAAGCGAGCAGCTGCTGCGCATCCGCCATTCGATGAGCCACGTGATGGCCATGGCGGTTCAGCGCCTGTTTCCGAAAGCGCAGGTCACGATCGGGCCTTGGACCGAGAACGGCTTCTACTACGACTTCGACAATCCGGATCCCTTCACCGAGGCCGATCTCAAGGCCATCAAGAAGGAGATGATCAAGATCATCAACAAGAAGCTGCCGCTCGAGCGCATCGAGGTGAGCCGCGCCGAGGCGGAAACCAAGATCAAGGCCCAGAACGAGCCCTACAAGCTGGAAATCCTGGCGGGGATCCAGGAGCCGATCACGCTCTACACCCTTGGTGAGGAGTGGTGGGATCTCTGCGCCGGCCCGCACGTGGCCAACACCAGCGAGCTCAACGCCAAGGCCTTTGAACTCGAGAGCGTGGCCGGGGCCTACTGGCGCGGCGATGAGAACAATGCCCAGCTGCAGCGCATCTACGGCACCGCCTGGGAAACCCCCGAGCAGCTGGCTGAATACAAGCGCCGCCAGGAGGAAGCCAAGCGCCGCGATCACCGGCGCATCGGCACCGATCTCGATCTGTTCTCGATCGAGGATGAGGCTGGGGCCGGCCTGGTGTTCTGGCACCCCCGCGGCGCCCGCATGCGCCTGCTGATCGAAAACCTCTGGCGCGAACTGCACTTCGCCGCCGGCTACGAGCTGCTCTACACGCCGCACGTGGCCGACATCAGCCTCTGGAAAACCTCCGGCCACCTCGACTTCTACAGCGAGAGCATGTTTGGCCCGATGCAGGTGGATGAGCGGGAATACCAGCTCAAGCCGATGAACTGCCCGTTCCACGTGCTCACCTACGCCAGCACGTTGCGGAGCTACCGCGAGCTGCCGATCCGCTGGGCGGAGCTCGGCACGGTGTATCGCTACGAGCGCCCGGGCGTGATGCACGGCCTGATGCGCGTGCGCGGCTTCACCCAGGACGACGCCCACGTGTTCTGCCTGCCGGAGCAGATCAGCGATGAGATCCTGGCGATCCTCGATCTCACCGAACAGATCCTCTCCACCTTCGATTTCCGCAACTACGAAATCAACCTCTCCACCCGGCCCGAGAAATCAATCGGCGAAGACGCCGTGTGGGACCTGGCCACCAAGGGCCTGATCGAAGCCCTCGATCGCAAAGGCTGGACCTACAAGATCGATGAGGGCGGCGGCGCCTTCTATGGCCCCAAGATCGATCTCAAGATCGAAGACGCGATCGGCCGGATGTGGCAGTGCTCCACGATCCAGCTCGATTTCAACCTGCCCGAGCGCTTCAACCTCGACTACGTGGCCGCCGATGGCTCCAGGCAGCGGCCGATCATGATCCACCGCGCCATCTTCGGCTCGTTGGAGCGGTTCTTCGGGATCATGACCGAGAACTACGCCGGCGATTACCCCTTCTGGCTGGCCCCCGAGCAGGTGCGCCTGCTGCCGGTCACCGATGAAGTGCGCCCTTACGCCGAGCAGGTGCTCAGCCAGCTCAAGGCCGCCGGCGTGCGCGCCAGCATCGATCACTCCGGTGATCGCCTCGGCAAGCTGATTCGCAACGGCGAGCAGATGAAGATCCCCGTGCTCGGGGTGATCGGCGCCAAGGAGGCCGAAACCGGTGCCATCAGCCTGCGCAGTCGCCGCGAGGGCGATCTGGGCAGCGTGGCCCTGGCCGATCTGGTGGCGGCGGCCGCCCGGGCGAATCAGGATCGAAGTGCAGGTCTGCCCCTGGGCTGATGACCACCCTCCTGGCCGGCGACATCGGCGGCACCAAAACCCTTCTGGCGATTTACGCGCTTGAAGGGGATCGGCTCAGCCAACAGCGCGCCGAGCGGTTTGTGTCGGCCGACTGGGCCGATTTTGGTGAGCTCGTGAATCACTTCCTGGCCGCTGAGCCCAGCAGCACCAGGCCCTGCCACGCCTGCTTCGCCGTGGCAGGGCCGGTGCGGCAGGGCCGGGTGAAGCTCACCAACCTCCCCTGGCAGCTGGAGCAAACAGCCCTCGCCGCCCAATGCGCGCTGCAGCAGGTGGACCTGGTGAATGATTTCGCCGTGCTGATCTACGGCCTGCCCCACGTGCAGCCCGATCAGCACTGCCTGCTGCGGCCAGCGGCGAGCGGCGCCGATCCTCAGGCGCCGGTGGCCATCCTGGGGGCGGGCACGGGGTTGGGCGTCGCCATCGGGGTTCCCACCGAAGGTGGGCTCAAAGCGATGGCCAGCGAGGCCTCCCACGCCGAATTCGCGCCGCGCAGCGAGGCTGAATGGCAGCTGAAGTGCTGGCTGAAGCAGGATCTGCGGATCGAGCGGGTATCGATCGAGCGGGTGGTGAGCGGCACCGGCCTCGGCGAAGTGATGCGCTGGCTACTGGCCACCGATCCCAGCGGCGCCGGCCATCCACTGGCTGATGTGGCCGGCACCGATCGCCCGGCCGCCACCGCCACAGCCGCGGCAGCCGGCGACCCCCTGGCTCGGCGCGCCATGGATCTCTGGCTGGGGGCCTACGGCAGCACAGCGGGGGATCTGGCCCTGCAAACCCTCTGCAGCGGAGGGCTTTGGGTGGGCGGCGGCACCGCCGGAAAGCTGCTGGAGGAGCTGAAGTCGGCGGCCTTCCTGGGGCCATTGCAGCAGAAGGGGCGCCTCAGTTCCGTGCTGGACCAAGTGCCCGTGTATGCCCTCACCGACCCTGAAGCCGGCCTGTTCAGCGCCGCGTGCCGCGCCCGGATGTTGATGGGCTGAGTGGGACACTGGCCCCAGCAGAACAGACCGTATGGTCCGCCCCCGCATCGGCCAGGGGGTTGTGGTGGATGTTCCCGCCACGACAGCCAACCTGGGCCCCGGCTTTGATTGCCTGGGGGCCGCCCTGGATCTCAACAATCGCTTCGAGATGCGCTGCATCGAAGGCGATGGTGAGCGCTTTGAACTGGTGATTGAAGGGAGCGAGGGCTCCCACTTGCGCGGCGGCCCCGACAACCTCGTGTACCGGGCAGCGCAACGGGTGTGGAAGGAAGCCGGTGAGCAGCCGATCGCGATCGAAGCGCGGGTGCGCCTGGCGGTGCCGCCGGCACGGGGCCTGGGCAGCAGCGCCACCGCCATCGTGGCGGGGCTGATGGGGGCCAATGCCCTGATCGGCGAACCACTCAGCCGCGAAAAGCTGCTCGAGCTCGCCATCGACATCGAAGGCCATCCCGACAACGTGGTGCCCTCGC
>Ga0194130_10005417_pt1 | contig 15369 bp, 14 predicted proteins | sample TA2KigsurfametaG_FD_160084 | JGI IMG/M metagenome (GOLD analysis project Ga0194130, IMG submission 160084) | Freshwater microbial communities from Lake Tanganyika, Tanzania - TA2015050 Kigoma 12 surface | ecosystem: Environmental > Aquatic > Freshwater > Lake | place: Tanzania: Lake Tanganyika... | reverse complement strand
CGAATCGAGCGTTGACTGATCGCGATTGGCTTTGCGATCGAGCTCCTGGTGACGGATGAGAATGCTTTGAGCCTGTTCCTTGGTGATGGCTTGCTTGCCAGGATAGGCAATGCTGCCAAAAGCAGAGCTTTCGATGTAACGCCGCACGGCATCGCGTTCTCTCTTGAGCGCAATAACGCTGGGGTCGTTTCTGGTGAAGGTTTGTTGCCGACGAATCAGCTCTTGGTTGAGCTGTGCTAACAGAGCCAGGGGGTCATCACCGTTTGGCTTGATTGAAGAGCCACTGCTTCCACTGAGGTTCAGTGCTGTGGGGCTTATGGTTGAGGAGCTGAGCAATTGAGAGATGTCAAGTCCAGCACCACCACCACTTGGGGTCTTGAATGAAATGCCATAAGTGAGTGAGAATGAGTTGAGCGCTCGGAACGAAGCATCAGAGCGTTCGCGGTAAATCCGGGCTTGCTCATCGGCGAACTTGAGAGAGTTTTTTAACGACTCATTGCGTTCACGTGTGGAGTACTCCAGGTAGGTAGCTGAAAGGGAACGCAACACCGGAATGATCAGGCTTTGATTGGTGTCGCGATAGCTAATGGAGAGCACCGAGGTGCCCTTCTCGAGCTTGATAGTCAGATTCCTGGCCCAGGTCTTGAAGCTGTAGCTGGTCATGTCCTCGCCCAGAGCGGCTTTCCGGGCGCGCACCTCATCGAAGACCGGTTTCAGAACAGAAGCGCTCTCGAGGATCTTCACTTCGGTCTCGAGCTCTCCTTGGGCTCCACTCCCGCTGAGGCCTGCCAGGTTCGCCAGCGTGGGGTTAGAGCCGATTACGCTGTTTAGGCCGCCTCCCTGGTTTCTGGAAGCCACCACAATCTCAAATCTGCCCTCCCAAGTCGGCTTGGTGCGTGAGGTTGTCCAGGCCGCTACCAAGCCACCTAGTGCCATGCCTGCGAGGATGAAGGGCCAGCGGCGTCCCAGCGCTGCCAGCAACTGCTTCAAGTTGAGCTCTTCGGTCTCAGGGGCCTGAGCATGGGTGACACTCATCTCAGGTTGAACAAGCTGTACACGGAATAGATCCCCACCGCGGGCCCTGTGATTTCATTCAAGACCCCAACACCAGCAGAGAACAACGAATCGTTGACGCGCACAACGTCACCACTCATCAGAACCGGATTTTTGTAGTCATCCGTTGCAGCGGAAGGGTTGTAGCTGAATTGCCGGCGATCGGTTCGGCCATCCGGATTGAAGCGCAAAAATTCAATTCCGCCCCGCAGCAGCTTGGGGCCCCCAGCGCTGGCGATGGCTTGATTAAGGGTGGCCCCCTGGGGCAGGCTCTTGGGCCCTGGCTCCGTCACGCGGCCGCTCACGAACACCTCCACAAAATCCGGGGAGAGGTTGGTGCGGCTGGCGGCGAGGAGCTGATCGCGCATTACCTGGGGTGAGCGGGCCACGCTGATCACGTCGCCGTCGAACAGGCGGATGTTCACGCTTTCATCGCCGCTGCTTACAAGCTGCAGGAAATTCACGTTGGCACGCACCTTGCCTCCTCCGGCGCTGAGGGGTTGTTTGCGGGTGACCTGCACGTCAGACAGGTTGGAGTAGGGCGTCACGCCCTGGGCTGCACGCAGGGCGTCGAACATGGTGGGCCAGCGATTGGGCTGTTGCGAGGAGATGCCCAGGATGTTCGATACGTCGTCGCTGGAGCTTCGCTGCATCCGCGGGCTGGCTTCTCGAGGGCCCTGAAGGGTGGTGGCTTGCTGGCGCATGGCCGCCGGTCTGGGGGCCGTGTCGATCTCGAGCTGGTCTTGAAGGATCTGGCCCCCGGAGAGCAGGTAGTAGCCGGGCCGTCCGATTTCGCCGCCCACGTAGACACGCACAGCCCGGTAGCCCACAGGCTTCACGTAGACCTGCGGATCCTTCACGTAGGTCTTGAACTGGTCGGTGAGGAAGTAGCGCAGCTCCTCCACGGTGAGGCCCTCCACGTAGAGGGCGCGCAGGCGAGGCAGGTAGATGGTGCCGTCTGGGCCGATCGAGAACCTGCCGCTGAGCTCAGGGATCTGGAGCAGCTCGATTTGGAGCTTGTCGCCTGGGCCGAGGATGTAGGCGTCGTAGACGGCGCGGTTGGCTTGGATCGTGGGTGTGATGCGGTCAGTGGCGCCTAATGCTGATATTCCCATCCCCAGCCAGAGGAGTGCAGCAGCTGCGGTGGTGACTGGGAGTTGTCTGCAAGCCATGGGGTCACTCTATCCAGCGAGCCCCCAAGTTCCGCCAAGCGATGGGCGCTGTCGCGACTGGAACGCCATGGTTCGGCCGTCTGGCGGATCTGGCGCAGATCTGTGCCAATCTCAAGGTTCTATTCGAGGCGATCGAGCCAGGCTCTCGCCCGGGCTGTAGTCACAGCAATGCTGTGTCTTATTAACCCCCAAGCTCAGCTTCCACCCATGACCGTTTTGGTTACCGGCGCCGCTGGCTTCATCGGTTACCACCTCAGCCAGCGCTTACTGGAGCGGGGTACAGCGGTTGTGGGTTTCGATAACCTCAATCCGTATTACGACCCCTCGCTCAAACGCACGCGCTTAGCGCAGCTCGAAGCCACAGCAGCCCGAACGGCCACGCCCTTTGAGCTGATCGAGGCCGATCTCGAAGATCGTGCAGCGGTGCAGGCGGCCTTTGCCACTCACCAGCCCAAGCAGGTGGTGAATTTGGCCGCACAGGCTGGAGTGCGCTATTCGATCGAGAACCCATCGGCTTATATCCAGGCGAACCTGGTGGGCTTCGGCCACATCCTCGAGGGCTGCCGCCATCACGGCGTGGAGCATCTCGTGTATGCCAGCAGCAGCTCGGTGTACGGGGGCAACACGCAGCTGCCGTTTTCAGAGCACCACAGCGTGGATCACCCGGTGAGCCTCTATGCGGCCACCAAAAAGGCCAACGAGCTGATGGCCCACACCTACAGCCATCTCTACGGGCTTCCGGCCACGGGTCTGCGCTTTTTCACCGTGTATGGCCCCTGGGGCCGGCCCGATATGGCCCTATTTCTCTTCACCAAGGCGATCTTGGAAGGCCGGCCGATTCAGGTGTTCAACAACGGTCAGATGACCCGGGATTTCACCTATGTGGACGACATCATCGAGAGCTTGATTCGCCTGCTCGTCAAGCCTGCCGCTCCCGATCCCGCCTTTGACCCGGCCCTCCCAGATCCAGCCACCAGCTGGGCCCCGCATCGGGTGTTCAACATCGGCAATTCCAATCCAACCTCTTTGATGGCCTACATTGAGGCGGCTGAGCAGGCGCTGGGCATCACGGCCGAAAAGCAGTTCGTGCCGATGCAGCCCGGTGATGTGCGTGCCACGGCGGCCGATACATCGTCCTTGGAGGCCTGGGTTCGCTTCAAGCCCAACACCTCTGTAAGCGAAGGCGTTGCTCGCTTTGTGGCTTGGTATAGGGAGTTTTATGGGGTCTGAGCTGCCACTGCCATTCCCTGCCCTGCCCACCTGCACGGTGGCGGTGATCGGCCTGGGCTACGTGGGCCTGCCGCTAGCCGTGGAGTTTGCCAAGGAGCAGGCTTGCGTTCACACCGGCGCTGCCTTGCGACGCCGGGTGATCGGCTTCGATGTGAATCACCAGCGCCTGGAGGAGCTGCGCCAAGGCCACGACCGCACCAACGAAACCAGCCCGGAGGAGTTCCAAGCTGCCATGCGGCTGGAGTTCACCGCAGACGCAGGGCTTTTGGCAGCGGCCGACGTGTTCATCGTTACTGTGCCCACCCCGATCGACAGCGCCAAGCGCCCCGATCTCACGCCATTGGAGATCGCCAGTGCCACGGTGGGGACAGCTCTCAAGGTGCGTGCCGCCCAGGGAGCCAATACAACGCCAGTTGTGATTTTCGAGAGCACCGTGTATCCAGGCGCCACAGAAGAGGTGTGCGTGCCCATTCTTGAAAATGAGAGCGGTTTGGCGTTCAACCAAGGCTTCTGCTGCGGCTATAGCCCAGAGCGGATCAACCCGGGCGATAGCGAGCACAAACTCACCACGATCACCAAGGTGACCAGTGGCAGCACAGCTGATGCGGCGGTGTGGGTGGATGCCTTCTACGCCTCGATCATCAGCGCCGGCACCCACCCCGCCGCCAGCCTGAAAGTGGCGGAAGCGGCCAAGGTTATCGAGAACACCCAGCGGGATCTCAACATCGCGCTGGTGAATGAGCTGGCAATCATTTTCCGCCAGCTGGGGATCGACACGCTCGATGTGTTGGAGGCGGCCGGCAGCAAGTGGAACTTCCTGCAGTTCCGGCCTGGTCTGGTAGGCGGTCACTGCATCGGTGTTGACCCCTATTACCTCACCCATAAGGCCGAGCAATTGGGCTACCACCCGCAGGTGGTGCTGGCGGGCCGCCGCATCAACGACGGCATGGGCCGCTGGCTCGCTGAACAGCTGGTGCTTGCGCTGGCTGAGCGGCGCCAGGAAGTGGTGGGCACACGGGTGCTGGTGCTGGGCCTGAGCTTCAAGGAGAACTGCCCCGATCTGCGCAACACCAAGGTGGTGGATCTGATCAGGGGCCTGGAGCGCTACGGCATGGAGCTGGACGTGGTGGACCCCTGGGTGGATCCGCAAGAAGCTCGGCGGGAATATGGCCTGAATGTGTTGCCCGAGATCCCCGCTGATACCCGCTACGGCGCGGTAGCCGCCGCGGTGGGCCACCGGCAGTTTTCTGAGCTCTCCGCTGAGCAATGGCACCAGTTCCTCACCCCTGGTGGTGTGCTGCTCGATCTCAAAGGCATCGTGCCGCGGGAGCTTGGGGCACTGCGGCTGTAAGGCTTTGTCTGTAATCCAGCTAGTTTGAGAAGGCTGCCGCTCGGCCGCGATGATGCTCACCACCAGCTTGATTGAAGAGGCGCTGCCGCTGAGATTGCCTGCCGCGCTGGGTTTTACCCCAGAGCAGTTTGCGTTGGTGTGTGCTGAGAACCGTGAGGCGGTGCTTGAGTTGTCTGCTGATGGCCGTGTCATTCCGATGACCCCCACAGGCGGCGAAACAGGCGCTCGCAGCGGGGAGCTCTTCTTCCAGTTGAAGCTGTATGCGAACTGCACGGCAGCCTGGAAAGCCTTTGACAGTTCCACAGGTTTCAGCCTTGCAGATGGTTCAGTGTTGAGCCCCAACGCTTCCCTGGTGGGCTTGGAGCGGTGGATGGCGCTGACGCCTCAGCAGCGGCGTGGCTTTGCACCGCTTTGCCCCGATCTGGTGGTGGAGCTGGCCAGCCCCAGCGATGAAGGCCCCCGTGGCGTGGCGGCTCTGCGACGCAAAATGGCCGATTACCAACGCAATGGCGCACGCCTGGGCTGGTTGCTGCTGCCTGAGGAGCGCGCTGTTGAGGTGTGGCCAGCCGCTGGTGATCCTGAGCGATTGGAGGATCCAGCGGTGCTGATGGCTCCGCCTGAATTCCGTGGCTTGTCGCTCCAACTGGCGGAGATCTGGTCGACCTAACGGTCGAACGTCTTGCTATCCCCGCCTGAAAGCTCAAATCTGACTACGCCCTTATCCCGGTTGTTTGTGCAACGGCTCTACTCGCTGCGCACCAAGATCCCTCAATGCCCGCACCCCCATCAGCCACCCCAGTCCCAGCGCCCAGCCTCTTCCAACTCCTCCGACAGCTCTGGGATTACCTCAGCCGCCGTCGCCGCGTGCAGCTGGGGATTTTGCTGCTGGTGATGCTCGCCAGCAGTGCGGCGGAGGTGTTCAGCCTGGCTGCGGTGCTGCCGTTTCTGGCGGTGCTGGCCAATCCCGAGGGCCTGTGGAACCTGCCGCTGGTGCAGCAGTGGGCGCCGTGGTTGGGAATTACCAGCGCCGATGCGCTGCTGCTGCCGATCACGATCGCTTTTGCGCTGGCTGCCTTGGCGGCCGGCGCGATCCGGCTGCTGAACCTGTGGCTGAATGGCCGGATAGCGGCAGCGATCGGCTCCGATCTGAGCTGCGAGGCCTATCGGCGCACGCTCTACCAGCCCTATTGCGTGCATCTCGCACGTAATAGCAGTGAGCTGATTGCCTCCATCAGCACCGATGTGGGTCGGGTGATCTATCAGCTGCTCAACCCGCTGCTATTGCTGCTCGGCTCGGCTTTGATTGCAGTTAGCTTAATTGCCACTCTTTTAGTGATCGATTCGGCCCTAGTCCTGTGGGTGGGCCTGGTGGTGGGGCTGGTATACGTCCTCTCAATGGCTGCAAGCCGCCGGCCGCTGCAACAGCTGGGTCAGCTCCAAGTGGTGCTCAATCGCCGCTTGATCCAGGCCCTGCAAGAAGGCCTAGGGGCGATTCGTGACGTGCTGCTCGATGGCAACCAAAACCTTTATGGGGCCATCTACCGCCAGGCCGACCGCCCGCTCCGTCGCGCAGAGGCTGACGCAATGTTTCTCAGTGCCTTCCCGCGGCTGGTGCTGGAGCCTGTGGGCATGGCCCTGATTGCCGGTGCTGCTTATGTGTTGGTGCGCGAGCAAGGGGTGGCAAAAGCACTGCCTCTGCTGGGGGCGTTGGCCTTCGGAGTCCAGCGGCTGCTCCCCCTCGCGCAGAAGGTGTATGAAGGTTGGGCCCAAAGCCGCCTGGCCAAGGAGAGTCTCACCACCGTTCTACAGCTGATCCGCCAACCCATACCTGCACATAGCGAGCTCTCCTCACCGGATCAATTTCCGTTTCAAAGAGCCCTTGTACTTGAGAGAGTGCAATTTCGTTATGGGCCTGATTTGGACGAAGTGCTCCAGGGCTTGAGCCTGGTGATTCACAAAGGCGAGCGGATTGGGTTGGTAGGCAGCACGGGTAGTGGCAAAAGCACCACTCTTGATCTGATGATGGGGTTGTTGCAGCCCACAGCAGGCCGGATTCTGGTCGATGGCAGTTGTCTTCATGATCCTAATTATCCGCAGCGCTTGGTAGCCTGGCGGGCAACGATCGCCCATGTGCCCCAGACCATCTACCTGTCAGATAGTTCGATCGCTGAAAATATTGCTTTCGGCGTACCGCGGAGTCAGATTGATCCGCAGCGGGTACGGCGTGCTGCTCAGCAGGCTCAGATCGACGAGTTCATAGAGAAAAGTCCGGATGGGTACGCAAGCTTTGTTGGAGAGCGGGGCATTCGCCTCAGTGGTGGGCAGCGCCAGCGGATCGGGATTGCCCGGGCTCTTTACAAGCAGGCTCAGGTGCTGGTGTTCGATGAAGCTACTAGCGCTCTCGACACGGACACTGAGCAGGCGGTGATGCAGGCGATCGAAGGGCTTAGCCGAGATCTCACGATCGTGATGATCGCGCACCGGCTCAGCACGGTGGCGCGCTGTGATCGGATCATTCGTCTTGAGAAGGGATTGGTAACACTTGACGGGAGCCCAGACGTAGTGCTCGAGACGATGCAAAGCTGATTTGTAACAGAGAGACCGCAATGCTTGAAGTTAGGGAGCTATTTATCAGCCGCTTGCGCCAGCCAAAAGCAGCGCTGTTTCTCGACCGAGATGGGGTTGTGATCGAGGATTGTCATTACCTAAGCGACCCTGAGAAGGTGAGTCTATGCAAGGGGGTTCGTAGCTTGATCCAATCAGCCCAAGCGAATAGCTGGCCGGTTGTGGTGATTACGAACCAATCTGGTATCGCTCGAGGTTTCTTTTCATGGTCAGACTTTGAGCAGGTAAATAAACGCATGCAGGAGTTGCTTGGAAATGAGGCTCCTTTGGCCGCGATCTATGCCAACGGTCACGCCCCTAATGCTCCCATCAACAGTTGGCGCAAGCCAAGTCCTCAAATGCTCCTGGATGCCCAAAAAGCGCTTAACATTGATCTCAAGAGATCGCTGCTAATCGGCGATCGCCTCAGTGATCTTCAGGCTGGCGCAGCCGCTGGAGTGGCCAAGGTGTTCCATGTGCTCAGTGGTCATGGACCTAGAGCCCGTGACTCCGTTCTGCATTGGTATGGGCAACTAGGAGCAAACCCATTAGCTCCGCACATTCCTGATCTGGAGTTTCTCGATAGTCTTGAGTCGTTTCCGCAGTCAGTTTTGATAGACGGCAACGCATCCTCTCGATGATTAACCACTCTTGCGATGTATTGATCGTTGGTGGCGGCATGGTGGGCCTTTGCCTCGCCCACCAGCTGCTCGAACGCAAGATCACCACTAGTATTACCCTCCTCGACAAGGAGCCTGAACTCGGGCGTCACAGCTCCGGCCGCAACAGCGGTGTGCTGCATGCGGGGCTGTACTACAAACCCGGAAGCGTCAAGGCGCACGTGTGCGTGGGTGGCGGTCGGCGGCTGCGGGCGTGGGTGCAGGAGCGGGGTCTGCCACTGAATACCTGCGGCAAGGTAATCGTGCCGCCCCGACCTGAGCTTGATGGCCAGCTGGATGTGTTGGCTGAGCGTGGTACTGCAAACGGTGCCACGGTGGAGTTGTGGGATGAAAAGCAGCTGCGCGAGCTGATTCCTGAGGCCCGTACCTCCAGCGGCCGCGCCCTATGGAGCCCTAACACCGCGGTGGTGAAACCGATCGCAGTGCTCCGAGAGCTGCAGCAGGAGCTGCTGGACCGTGGCGTTGCATTTATCACGGGCCAGGCGGCTTGGACGGCCGAGCCGGAACTCCGTCAGCTTCGGCTGTCGGATGGGGGCACGATCTCCTATGGCCATCTGATCAACTGCGCCGGCCTGCAGGCAGATCGGGTGGCACATTTGTTCGGTGTGGGCCACAACTACACCCTGCTGCCGTTCAAGGGTCTCTACTGGCAGCTCAAGCGGAGCTGCCCGATTCAGCCCCGCGCCAACCTTTATCCGGTGCCGGATCTCAACGTGCCGTTCCTGGGGGTGCATTTCACCCCCAGCGCCGATGCCACGCCGGTGGTGAGCATCGGCCCCACCGCCACCCCCGCCTGGGGCCGCGAGAACTACCGCGGCCTGCAGGCGCTTGAGCCGGCTATGGCGGCCGCGAATCTCACCGTGCTGGCCCGCCAGTACCTGGCCAACCGCGGCGGCTTCCGCCGCTATGTGCACGAGCAGGCATTCCTGGCTCTGCCGCCGCTGTTGCTGCAGGCAGCCCAGCAGCTGATCCCCAGTGTTCGAGCCGAGCACTTGGAGCTAAGTCAGAAGGTGGGCATTCGCTCCCAGCTGTTCAACAGCCGCACCCAGCGCCTGGAAGACGACTTCCTCTGCCTGACGGGCCACGCCAGCACCCATGTGCTCAACGCAATATCGCCGGCCTTCACTGCCAGCTTTGCACTGGCGGATCTGATACTCGATGAGGCCGCCCCACGGATGGACCTGGCATGAACCGTCCTCTGCGAGCACTGCTGCTGGCCGCGGGCTTCGGCACCCGCCTGCGGCCCCTCACCCTGCACACCCCTAAGTGTCTGGTTCCGGTGGCCGGTGAGCCTTTGCTCGGCCGCTGGCTCAGGCAACTGGAGGCCGCCGGCTGCGAGGCCGTGCTGATCAACACTCACCACTTAGCGGATCAGGTGGAGGCGTTTCTGCGGGAGCGCCCCGCCGGCCCCATGCGCGTGCAGACCATCCATGAGCCGGAGCTGCTCGGCACCGCCGGCACGCTGCTGGCCAACCGCGGATTTTTCGAAGGCTCCATCGGCCTTCTGATCCATGCCGACAACGCCATGGCAGAAGACCTACAAGGCCTGCTCGGAGCACACGCAGCTCGCCCCGCCCAGTGCCTGCTCACGATGCTCACATTCCGAACCGACAAACCGCGCAGCTGCGGCATCGTGACTACCGATGCCCAGGGCGTTGTGACTTCCTTCCACGAAAAGGTGGCTGATCCCCCCGGCACCTGCGCCAATGGCGCGCTGTACGTGTTCGATTCGCCATTCCTTGATCATCTCTCGATCATGGCCCCGCAGCCCAGCGACTTCAGCACTGAAGTGATCCCTACCCTGATGGGGCGCATCCAGACATGCCACGCCGAGCACCCCTATCTCGACATCGGCACTCCTGCTGCCCTCGCAGCCGCGCAGAACTTGCTGCCCACCACCTGATGACCATCACCAAGAGCAGCTTCGCTATTGCTGCTGGCGATTATCTCCTGCGTTTGCAATGTTGCTTCAGCGCTGACGTGCTGGCTTCGGTGGAAACCCTGGCACAGGCGTTGCGCCAGGCCTGGATCGAGGGGCGCCACGTGTACATCTGCGGCAACGGCGGCAGCGCCGCCAATGCGATGCATATGGCTAATGATTTTCACTACGGTATCGGCGCCTGCGGATCAGGCCCAACCCTTCCTGGCCTGCGGGTGGAGGCGCTGCCAGCCAACTCGGGGATCATTACCTGCCTGGCCAACGACACCGGATATGCAAACATCTATGCCCACCAGCTACAGGTGAAGAGCCGGCCCGGTGACCTGCTGATCGTTCTCTCCGGCAGCGGCAATTCCGCCAATGTGGTGCAGGCGCTGGAAACAGCGAACGCCATGGGGTTGAAAACCTTCGCGATCCTGGCCTACTCTGGCGGCCGCTGCCGCGAGCTGGCGGAGGTGCCGATCCATTTCGCCATCGACGACATGCAGATCGCCGAAGACACCCAGCTGGTGGTTGGCCACCTGTGCATGCAGTGGCTGAACAGCAACAAACCCAACGAGCTCAACCCCCTTCGCTGAGAACCCTGACCGGAATGGCTGCAATTGATTTTATGAGCGTGCTGCACAAGAGCACGCAGCGCGACTATCTGGCCAGGGTGAATGATCCGGAGTTTCCTAAGGCCAAAGCCGCCGAACTCGCGAAAAAATTTGACTTCGACTACTGGGATGGCGACCGTCGCATCTGCTATGGCGGCTACCGCTATCTGGAGGGCCGCTGGGAGAAGGTGGCGCGGGCGATAGCCGAGCACTACGCGCTCCCGCCCCAGCCGAAGATTCTCGACATCGGCTGCGGCAAGGGCTTTCTGCTCTACGACTTCCTTAAGGTGATCCCCGATGCCGAGATCCACGGCATCGACCTCTCCCCCTATGCGATCGCCAACAGCAAGGAGGAAATCCGCGACCGGCTGCAGGTGGGATCAGCCACAGCGCTGCCCTGGCCCGATGATCACTTCGATCTGGTGATCTCGATCAACACCCTGCATTGCCTGCACGCCCAGGAGCTGGATCCGGCATTGCGAGAGATGGAGCGGGTGGGCAAGGCCAACAAATACCTGTGTGTGGAGAGCTGGCGCAACCAGGCCGAGAAGGCGAATCTGCTGTATTGGCAGGTCACCTGCGAGGCCTTCCATACACCGGAAGCCTGGCAGTGGTGGTTTGAGCACACCCGCTACAGCGGTGATCACTCCTTCATCTATTTCGAATGAGCGATACCCCCCCGAATCGCCCCGCCACCACCCAGGCCGCGATCCTCACTGCCCAGCAGCACCCCCTGGTGGTCGACACGATCGAGCTGCCCGCCGAACTGGGCGTCGGCCAGGTGCTGGTGCAGCTGCGGGTGAGCGGCATCTGCGGCTCCCAGCTGGGCGAGATCGATGGGGTGAAGGGCCCCGATCGCTACCTGCCCCACCTGATGGGCCATGAGGGCTTCGCTAAGGTGCTGGAGATCGGCCCCGGCGTGAAGCACGTGCAGCCCGGCGACAGCGTGGTGCTGCACTGGCGCCCCGGTGCCGGCATCCAGGCCGATCCGCCGCAGTACCGCTGGCGCGGCGCGCCGCTCAATGCCGGCTGGGTCACCACCTTCAACCGTCACGCCGTGGTCAGCGAAAACCGCTGCACCAAGGTGCCGGCAGACACCGATCCGGATGCGGCCGCCCTGTTCGGCTGCGCAATCACCACCGGCTTCGGGGTGGTGGAAAACAATGCCGGCCTGCGCATGGGCGAGGCGGTGGTGGTGTTCGGCGCCGGCGGCATCGGCCTCAACATCATCCAGGCCGCCGCGCTGCTGTCGGCCTGGATGATCATCGCCGTGGACCTGTTCGACAGCCGCCTAGAGCTGGCCCGCCAGCTGGGGGCCACCCACACCATCAACAGCAGCCGCGACGACGCGGAAGCCGCCATCAAAGAGGCCTTAAAAGGCCAGCCGCTCGATGTGTTCATCGACAACACCGGCGTGCCGGCGGTGATCGAGCAGGGCTACCGGCTCACCCACGGCCAGGGGCGCGTGATCCTGGTGGGGGTGCCGCGCCAGGGCAACAACGTGAGCCTGCACACGCTGCCGCTGCATTTCGGCAAGGTGCTCACCGGCTCCCACGGCGGCGAAAGCCGTCCGGCGCACGACATCCCCCGCTACCTGCGCCTGGTGCAGCAGGGCCGCCTGCAGCTGGATCGCTTCGTGAGTGCCCGCTATCCGCTGGAGGCGATCAACACCGCCATCGCCGCCATGCGTGATGGCGCCACCGCCGGCCGCGTGATGATCGACCTTTGAGCCAGACGCTGTTGACCCTCGAGCAGGCCGCCAGCCTGCAGGGCTGTGTGCTGGCCTACGGCCACTTCACCACCATCCATCCGGGTCACATCCGCTACCTGCGCCATGCGCGCAGCCTCGGCGCCTCGCTGGCGGTGGCGCTGGTGGGCGACGGACCGCCGGATCAGCCGTCGCCCTATCCCTTCCGCCAGCCGGAGCGGGCCGAAGCCCTGAGCCTGCTCGGCATTGCCGATGCGATCGTGCTGCTGCAGGCCGATGAGCTGAGCGACGCGATCGCCACGCTGCAGCCTGAAGTGCTGGTGCTGGGCACCGAGCTGCAGGGGGCGCTGCGGATGGAGCAACCCCTGGCGCTGCTCAAGGCCCAGGGCGGCAACGTGCAGTTCCACGCCGGGGAGGTGACCTATGCCAGCGCCGATCTGCTCACCAGCAGCGAACGCGACCTGCGCCAGCAGCGGCGCCTGCAATTTGCGGCTGCCTGCCAGCGCCAGGGTCTGAGCCGGCAAGACTTGCTGGCCACAATGCAGGCCTGGCCGCAGACCCGCCTGATCGTGCTGGGCGACACGATCGTGGATCAATACGCCGCCTGCGAGGCGATCGGCATGAGCGCCGAGGCGCCGGTGGTGGTGGTGCGCGAGCTGGCGCGGCGCAACTTCATCGGAGCGGCGGCGGTGGTGGCGGCCCACATCCGGGCGCTGGGGGCGCAGGTGGATCTGGTGTCGGTGGTGGGCAACGACAGCACGGCCGATCTGGTGCAGCAGGAGCTGCAGGCCCAGGGCATCGGCGATGCGCTGACGCGCGATCCCTCGCGGCCCACCACGTTCAAGAAGCGCTATGTGGTTGAAAACCAGAAGCTGTTCCGGGTGAGCCGCCTCGAGCAGCACAACCTCGATGGCCCGATCGAAGAGCAGCTGATCGCCCAGCTGGAGGCGCTGGCGCCCCTGGCCCAGGGCATCGTGGTGTCGGACTTTGTGTATGGGGTGGTGACGCCACGGGTGCTGGCGGTGGTGCAGGAGCTGGCCCATCGCCATGGGTTGCTGCTGTTCGGGGATTTGCAGTGCAGCAGCCAGGTGGGTTCGATCAGCCGCTTTCGGAATTTCTCTCTGCTGAGCCCGAATGAGCGCGAGCTGCGCCTAGCCCTGCAGGACAAGGACAGCGGCCTGGAGAGCCTCAGCCAACAGCTACTGGCAGACACCCACTGCGAGCGGTTGATCGTGAAGCTGGCGGCCGAGGGCTTCATCGCCTACGACCGCGACAGCGACGGCCGCATCCTCAACCAGCCCTTCCCGGCCCTGAGCGTGAATCCGTTGGATGTAGCCGGAGCAGGAGATTCGGTGCTGGCGGTGATGGCCACGGGCCTGGCCAGCCGCCAGGCGATGATGCCCACCGCAGCTTTGGCCTGCTGCATGGCGGCCCTGGCGGTAGAAACTATGGGTAACACGCCCATCAGTGGCGAAACCCTGCGCAACAGCCTTGAGGAGGTGCTTGCTTCATGACCAGCTCGAAGATCCTGGTGATCGGCAGCAACAGCTTCAGCGGCTCCCACTTTGTGGCGGAAGCCCTGCGGGCTGGCCATCAGGTGTGGGGCGTCAGCCGCTCGCCGGAGCCCGATCCCGTCTTCCTGCCCTACCGCTGGCCACAGCCCACAACGGGCCAACCACTGGCCACAGCGGACAACTTCCACTTCCAGGCGACCGACCTCAACAGCCAGCTGCCCGAGCTGCTGCAGCTGATCGATCAAGTTCAGCCGGCGGTGGTGGTGAATTTCGCGGCCCAGGGCATGGTGGCCGAGAGCTGGCTGAATCCCATCCACTGGTATCAGACCAATGTGGTGAGCCAGGTGGCCCTGCACGATGAGCTGCGTCAACGGGCCTTCCTGCAGAAATACGTGCATGTCACCACCCCGGAGGTGTACGGCAGCACCGATGAGGGCTGGATCCGCGAGCACAACCACTTCGCCCCCAGCACGCCCTATGCCGTGAGCCGGGCGGCCTGCGATCTGCATCTGCACAGCTTCCACAAAGCCTATGGCTTTCCGGTGGTGTTCACCCGGGCGGCCAATGTGTATGGGCCCGGCCAGCAGCTCTACCGGATCATTCCCCGGGCGATGCTCAGCGCCCGCACCGGCAAACCAATGCAGCTCCATGGTGGCGGTTACTCGGAGCGCTGCTTCATCCACATCCGCGATGCCATGCAGGCCACGCTACGGCTGGCGTTGGAGGCCGAACCCGGCAGCACCTGGCATCTCTCCACCCGAGAGCCGATCAGCATCCGCGCCCTAGTGGAGAGGATCTGTGAGCGCTGCGGGGTGCCCTTCAGCACCGTGGTGGAGGAGAGCGGCGAGCGGCTGGGCAAAGACCAGAGCTATCTGCTCGATAGCACCTCCATCCGTGAGGCCTTCGGTTGGGGTGATCAGCTGGGCCTTGAAGAGGGCCTCTGCGAAACCCTGGCCTGGGTGGATACTCACCTCGATCAGCTCAAGACCCTTCCCTGGACCTACCAACACAAAGCATGAAACTTCTGGTCACCGGTGGCTGCGGCTACAAAGGTTCGGTGTTGGTACCGCTGCTGCTGGCCGATGGCCATGAGGTGGTGAGTGTCGACACCCAGTGGTTCGGCAACCACCTGCCGCAGCACCCCAACCTCACCAACCTCCAGCTCGACATCCGTGACACCGACGCGATTCCCCTGGAGGGCGTGGAGGCGATCATCCACCTAGCCAACATCGCCAACGACCCGGCGGTGGAGCTCAACCCCACCCTCAGCTGGGAGGTGAATGTGCTGGCCGGCCAGCAGTTGGCCGATCGGGCCGTGCGTGCCGGGGTGAAGCAGTTCATCTTCGCCAGCTCCGGCAGTGTGTATGGGGTGAAGGACGAGCTGAACGTGACGGAAGACCTCACCCTGGTACCGATCTCGGTCTACAACAAAACCAAGATGGTGGCCGAGCGGGTGTTCCTCTCCTACCAGGATCAGATGCAGGTGCACTGCATCCGCCCGGCCACCGTCTGTGGCGTGTCG
>Ga0194130_10005415_pt1 | contig 15374 bp, 13 predicted proteins | sample TA2KigsurfametaG_FD_160084 | JGI IMG/M metagenome (GOLD analysis project Ga0194130, IMG submission 160084) | Freshwater microbial communities from Lake Tanganyika, Tanzania - TA2015050 Kigoma 12 surface | ecosystem: Environmental > Aquatic > Freshwater > Lake | place: Tanzania: Lake Tanganyika... | reverse complement strand
ATGCAACTTTTAGGGAGCTAAATGTTAAGATGTTTTTATCAGAGAAAGAGAAGCTAAAAATAACCCCTCTTTCCTCTGACATGGAAACACGACGAACTTTGTCTCCCGTCCAAAGTTGCCAAAGTATAAGTTTTTTGTTGAGCAGGCGGAATAGTTCAAGCGGCTTGCAACCATAGTGTAGGTAGAATAAGGGTTGGATTGTGCGCAGAACTGCATTCTATGCCTTATATCTAATGCTGCATACTCTCAGCCTATGCTGGCCTTCGTTAAACTACCTTAAATGCGTTCAAAATGAATACCAGAATGGCAAATCTGCCGTTTTGCTGAAACATTTTGATTGCTATGCAGTATTTACACCTTTCAAACATCGAAACGTTTATTCGGCAACCTATGGCCGTGGTTATGTTCACCCTGCCCGATGGAATCGGGTGCTGGGAATGTGAGGTAACCAAAATTAAACTGGACTACGCCGAAACCCTGACCAAAATGTTCAAGGAAAAACTGTCGAATGAAGACAAAGCCGCCTTTTACGATGCCTATTACCCCGAAGATCCCGTTGGCCTGTTCGTTGTTGAACTGAACGTAAAAGACGAAGTAGATATGCTAAAATACCACAACATAACACAACTTCCCTGCGTGGTTCGGTATGAATACGGTGTACCCGTCGAAAAACACGAAAAATTAGCCGATTACCAACAACTGGTGAACCTTATGTTCCGAGATGATTACGATGAATACTAAAAATTGGACTTAAATTGATTTAAATACACCTTAAAATGATGAAAAAAATAACGAACATGGCCGAGTTTGAAGAACTGTTGAAAGAGGAGCGGACTATGCTGTTTTTTATGGGCTTTTTTGATGGAACATCCAAAATGCAACAAGGTTTTATACTGGAAGAGTATTACTATTCCATTTTGCTATACCATCTGCACCAAAAGAAAGTGGACTTTGCCTTAGGAATAGTAGATCTACACGGTGAAGAGGTCCCATTAGAACTATGTGAATCCTATAGTATTAAATATGTCCCCCAGGCCATTTACTTTAAAAATGGAATTCAAATTAACCGAGAAATAGCTTTAATAAAAGGGCATACCGACTTTTTTCAATCGGCTCTAAAAGAAAACGCAGACGATAAAGAGAAAGGTTAATCTTCAATTTTATCAATCCGATCGGCATGCCGGCCAGCCTCGAAGGCAGTAGATAAAAAAGCCTCAACACATAGAATGCCTTGCTGAACATCTAAAAATCGACCTGGAAGAGCCAGAATATTTGCGTTGTTGTGGGCTCGAGAAAGCGCTGCACTTTCGGGCGACCAAACAAGAGCTGAGCGAATTCCTCTTACCTTATTGGCCGTAATGTTCACCCCTTGTCCACTTCCACAAATTAAGATACCAAAATCAAAGCGATGGGCGGCCACAGCCTGGGCAAGAGCCTTAGCCACGTCGGGATAATCGACCCGATCTGGACCAAAAGCCCCATAATCGTGTACGGCATACCCGTTTTCAAGCAAATGGCTCAATAGCCTTGATTTTAAATCGAAACCGGCATGATCGCTGCCAATGGCTAAGGTAGGTTTAGAAGAATTCATAGCTGCGTAGTTAACAAACCTGTTAAAACCTGTTGAAAAGTGTTGATTGTTTTATTTGCTTGGCAAAGATACGTGTATATAGGCTTGGGTTATGAACAATGCAACTTTGTTAAGCAAAATTTATGGCTGATTTTTTAGCATTCTATTGACCAGAAGAACGCTTGATTTTAATGAAAAATAAAATCAACACAGACTTATGAACACATAAAAAAGAATGTTGAAAACAAGGGAAATTCCTTTAAAATAAGGCATTGAAAAGACATAGGGTTGTTTATAATCTGTTGGTGTACTGTTAGCCGAACAAAAAGCAAGGAAGCGTAAAAAAGACTTACCAACAAATGAACAATGCTAATAAAGAACCAAAAGAAATTAAAATTTCCTTTTTGTAATTATAAGGGATGTTGAAAAGTAAAAAGCGGAAAAAAATCAACGGGATAAAACCACCAAACCAACCCGAGGTTCGGTGTTAAAGGGCAGGTTTTCTTCTACCTCGAAGCTGACTTTGTAGGTGTACACACCAACGGGCGAGGGAAGGTCTAGATGGTTTCCATCCCAACCTTTATCTAATTTATCTGAGGTAAAGATCAGGTCGCCCCAGCGGTTAAATATTTCGAGTCTGTAGTAGCTAATTCGAGTACCAAAGGCCCTAAAAAAGTCATTAACTCCATCGCCATTGGGCGTAAAAATGGAGGGAATATACAAGCTGGGATCGCAGCCGTTCCGTACCCAAACGGTGTCTTCAATAATGCAACCATAGGAATTTATGCCCTGTACTGTGTACAGCCCTGTATCAGAAATGGTAATATCTGGGCTGTTTCCACCGGGATGCCAGGTCCAATCAATGCTGGGATTTAAAGAAAAGTTCAGGCTGCCTTCGCAAATGCGTGCCACTTCGGGAAGAACATTCGGCAGAACAGGTACTTCAAGCAATCGGTACCAGGTAATGGAATCGCAACCCATGGCCGTGCTTAGTTGTTCTTTTACTGTGTTGGTTCCAAAGTAGGGAACGCCTTGAATCCAGCGGGCAGAATCGGGGCATAGCCAGAAGCTTAGGGTATCTTCGTAGCTTGGATGCACCGTTAGTTCAGAAACATACACCGAATCGCAACCGTAGGCATTTTGAAGGGAATCAACGTAGGTTCCTGATTGGTTTTGTGGTCCAGAAGCGGTAAAATAACTTTGACCTTGGCAAATGTTCACATCAACGGTTTGGAAATGAACGGGGCGAATTACCAAGGTACTTTGAATGTTGCTGTCGCAGCCGTATTGGTTTTGAAGAACAGAAGTATAGGTTCCCGAAGTGTTAACCGATGTACCGTTGGGTAAAACATAAGAATCGCCTAAACATCGGAAAACGGTTTCATTTAGGTTGTGAACGGGCCATTGAACCAGGGCTGTTTGAACGGTTGAATCGCAGCCATGAATACTGGGTACGGTGGTTCCGTAGGTACCCGGAGCAAACACCTGTTGGCCGTTGGGCAATGTGAACGAACCGCCTTGGCAAAATCCTCGGTTGTCGGTGGTTTGATAGGTTAAATTTTGAACAACCTGGGTAGTAATTAGGCTGTCGCAGCCTTGGCTGCTGTTCAGGGTAACCGGGTAAGAACCTGCTGTGCTGATGTACAATCCGTTGGGCAATTGCAGGGAATCGCCTTGGCAAAGGCCAACCTGAGGGTTTTGGGAATACACCGGCGCCACTGCAAGTTGAGTAAGAACGATGGAATCGCAGCCGGCAATGCTAGAAAGGGTAACGCTGTAGTTTCCGGCCACTTGCACCGAATTGCCATTGGGTAGGGTGTGGGATTGGCCTTGGCAAATTTGAACAGGTACATTGACAAGAAAGGTATCTTCAACCGAAAGGTTGGTGGTGATGATGCTGTCGCAACCAAAAACGCTGCTTAAATTCGACACATACGATCCTGCCGTGGTTACAACCTGACCGTGTGGAAGGGTGTAGGTTTGCCCTTCGCATATGCCAGGGCTTTGGGTTATGGCAAACGTAGGATTAATGTACAGAATGGTGGTAATGACGCTATCGCAGCCGTTGATGGTGCTTAAGTTTGAAATAAAAGCACCCCCTTGGTTTGTGGTTTGTCCGTTGGGTAGGGTATAGGTTTGCCCTTGGCAAATGGAATCGGCTTGCTGTTGGTTGTACACCGGCCACAGCGATACACTTACATCGATGGTGGAATCGCAGCCATGAACGGTATTTAAGGTAACTGAATAGAGCCCTGCTTGGCTTACGTAACTTAAATTGGGAAGTTGAAGGCTGTCTCCGCTGCAAATAAATGGGTTTTGGGCAACTCGGAAGGTATCGTTCAGCACCAAAACCGAGGTAATTAGACTGTCGCAGCCTTTAACTGTTGAAAGCAAGGAAGTATAGCTGCCCGCATTGGTCACGGTTTGCCCGCTGGGAAGGGTGTAGATTTGCCCCCTGCAAATGGCTGGATTTTGGGTTAAATTGTAGGTAGGATTAACGGTAAGTTGTCGGGTTACAACGCTATCGCAGCCAAAAATGGAGCTCAGGTTATCTACATAGGTTCCGGCCGTGGTTTGCCAACCACTTTGGGTGAAAATGGAATCGCCTTGGCAAATAACCGGGGTTTGGGTATGGGCAAAAACGGGGTGAACCTGCACGTTGATGTGGGCGGTATCGCTGGGGCAAAAGGCATCGTACACCAGTACAGAATAGGTACCGGAATGGGTAGAATCTACGTTTGAAATAGTAGGATTTACAATGGAATCGCTAAAGTTTAAGGGGCCTGTCCATTGAATGGTATGGTTTTGAGGAAGGGTAGACTGCAGCTGAAGAATATCGCCGTCGCACAGGGGGTTGTTGTATTGCAGTTGGGGGGTTTGGGGCTGTTGAATAACAGTTAAGTCAAAGGTATCGGGTTCTACGGGGCAGGCTCCAACGCTGCCGTTGATGATGTAAAGACCGTCGTGAATCGGCATACCGGGGTTTATGGTGAGGGAATCTCCGTTGGCGGTAAAATTATTGGGTCCCGTCCAGTTGTAGGTAGTTCCGTTGATGGGGGCCACTTGGAGCAAGAAGGGGCTTCCTTCGCAAATGGTATCGGCGGGTAGGGTTTGAAGGTTAAACTGGAATTTATTGTAGTCGCTAAAGTACCCGTAGCGGCAACCGGATGAGGCGCCGCCGTGCACAATGCCCATGTGAAACAGGTGGGTGGAATTGTTGAGTCGGGAACCCAGTCCTTGGGGTACCGAGTTCGACAGGTTAATTTGGGCATACATCCAAGCCCCGTTGGATCCGGGAACGGGGCTAAAGGCTGCGGCAGTAACCAAGCCGGCGTTCCCGTTCAGGGTAAAGCTGCCCTGCCCCCCCGTTTGAACAATCAGGTTAAGGGCAAAAAACTCGTTGGTAGAACGGGTAAAAGCGATGCTTGCGGACCCGGTGCATTCGATGGTGGGAAGCAAAGCACCGCCAACTTCGCAGCCAAAACCGGTGGTGTGGAGCAGGTAGGTGGGTTGGCTGCTGGTTACGTAGGCAACGGGATTGCTTAGGGTATGCACATAGGTTTGTCCGGCGTTTATATTTGCCACCACCGAACCATTTACCGAAACGCTGGTACCGTTTGCGGTTGCCAGCACATAAAATTTATCGGGCCCATTTAGGTAGCCTTTTACCACAATGTATTCATCGCCTACGCGGTTTACAGGCACAATTTGGTCGCCCATAATATCGCCGCAACCGCCGTAGGGTGCACCCGACATGGTATCGTCGTTGATGGTAATGGCGATGGGTTTGTCGCTAATCACCCTGGTTCCTTCCAAGTGGTCGGCGGTACCAAACCCGGCAGCCCTACCGTTCCAGGTTTGCCCGGCGTTTAGGGTAATGGTGAACGGAATGTTGGCGTTGTGCCCAACAATGTTTTTGGTTGGAGTTATGGTAATTGTGGTGTTGTTTTGGGTAGCAACGATATCAAACCCTGAACGTGCCGTGCTCCAATTGGAAAGGAAATTTTGAAAGGGGAGGAAAAAGCTTGTTCCCAAGGCGTTTTTGCCTTTTAGGGTAAAGATATCGGGGTTGCAGGCGCAGCCCGGATTGATTTCGTAGTAGGCGGTGATTTCGCCGGTAGAACGGATTCTAAAGCCATAATTGAGTACCGTGTTTGGGGGGTTGTTTTCCACCATATTGATCCAAGAGGTAACATCGAGCGAAGTAGCTGCGTTGGGCTGCAGGTTCAATGTCATGGGTGGAAAATTGGGGTTGGCCGGTTGTTCTATTAAAATCGAAGCTTGTTGGCCGTAGGAGGCAAAACGGAAAAGAATGGGTCGGTCGCCATGGCTTTGAATGGCTTCGGGAGCAACAAACCAAAAAAGGGTATCGCGCTGAGCAAAGGAGTGGCTGTTTCCTAGTAAAAACAGGAAAATAACAAAGAGCCCTGGACGGAAAATACTGCTCAGCATGGTGTATGAATACAGATTCTCCATCGAAATTAACACAATTTATGTCAATCTAAAGTTAAATTTCAACCGAAATGGCCTTAAAATCAGCTTTTCACATAGATATAGACAAAACAATGGCTCCAAATGTTTCTAAATTCTTACAAAATGCACGTTTCAAAAAGGCCAAGCGAAAATCCGTTTACCTTTAGGTTCAACAAACTTAAAACAGCGTAGTTATGCGTAGAGTGGTACTGGTATTTTTTGGCTTATTAATGCCTTTTGTTCTTTGTTCGCAGGGAAATTTGCAGTTCAATCAAGTCTTGTTGCTGACGGCTACGGGCACCGTTCCTTCGGGTAAGGTATGGAAAGTAGAATCGGTGTTGTCGAGCAGCACCTTAGCGGCCTACAACGACAGCCCTTCTAGTGTGAATACCGTGAGTTTGAATATTTTGGTAAATGGGATAACGGTTACGGTTGAGCGTTCGAGCGTTGGGATTGCCTCGCAAACAGGAAGTGCGGGAGTCATGCGTGCCTATTGGGGGTATGCATCGGGGGGCCTAACCCGACTGCCCTTTTGGCTGCCGGCCGGAAGCACCTTGGCGCCTTCGACCAACGCCATGGGGGTTTCGGTTATAGAGTTTAATGTATTGCCATAAGGTCAAAAAGGGATAAAACCTTTCCTGGTTTTTTAATTCCGTTGAGTTCGGTTTACCTTTGAAAATAAATAACAGCCGTGGAAACAAAAGAAGAAATAGTAAAAGATTGGTTGCCCAGGTACACAGGTAGGCCCTTGGAGGAATTTGGGGAGTACATATTGTTGGTGAACTTTCAGAATTATGTGCACATGTTTGCCGAGCAATTTGGGGTACCTGTTGTGGGCGAGGGCAAGCCGATGCAATCGGCCAGTGCCGAGAACATCACCATAATAAATTTTGGAATGGGTTCGGCCATGGCGGCCACCATTATGGATTTGTTGTCGGCCATATCGCCCAGGGCGGTTTTGTTTTTGGGCAAATGTGGGGGATTAAAAAAGACCAAAATCGGGGATTTGGTATTGCCGATTGCCGCGATACGTGGAGAGGGAACATCGAACGATTATTTGCCAGCCGAGGTGCCGGCTTTGCCGAGTTTTCGGTTGCAGATGTCGGTTTCGGCCATGATACGGAAATTCGAATTGGATTACTTTACCGGAACGGTGTACACGACCAACCGCAGGGTTTGGGAGCACGACCAGAACTTTAAGAACTACTTGGTTGACATTCGAGCCAGCGCCATTGACATGGAAACGGCCACCATATTTACCACAGGATTTGCCAACAGCATACCCCATGGGGCCTTGTTGTTGGTTTCGGACAATCCCTTGGTACCTGAAGGGGTAAAGACCAGCAAAAACGATGCAGAGGTAACCAAGAACTTTGCGACCAACCACTTGAAAATAGGCATAGAATCCTTGCGTGAATTGCGTGATTCGGGTGAATCGGTGAAGCATTTGCGGTTTGAATAAGGGCTAATTCGGTACGATGTGGCCATGCGGGCCGGATTGAAAAAGGTAGCCCACCAAGGCTGAAGGGCTGCCGCCCGCGAGCTGCGGAGGCGACCTTGGGAGCCACCGCAAAGCCGCTGGGCAGCGCCCTGAAGACGGCGGCCTACCTGTGAAAGCCGGATACCCGCCCAAAAAAATCCGAAAACCAGCAGGGAGGCCGAGCGCAATTTTTGTACCTTTCCCCAAAGTTTTTTTGTGAATCTTGATGTGCTGAGTGCCTGGTTGCTGCGGACGGCCATTTTTATGGTGATGTTTGCTATGGGGCTGGGTTTGACTTGGAAAGAGCTGACTCAGCTGGTGGTGAAGCCGGGGAATTTGCTGATAGGGTTGCTGGCGCAAATGCTGATGTTGCCTTTGCTGGCCTTTGCTTTGGTGTGGTTTTTGCCGATTGATCCGGCCTACAAAGTGGGTGTTGTGCTGGTGGCGGTTTGCCCGGGCGGTTCCACCTCGAATTTGGTGAATTTGTGGATGGGCGGGAATTTGGCGCTCTGCGTAGGATTGACCTCGACGAACGCATTTTTGACTCAGTTTAGCATACCCATATTGCTGCAATCGGCCCTGTGGATTTTCATGTCGGCCACGGCGCAGATTACCCTTCCCTTTTCGGAAATGATGTTGGAAATATTTTTGTTGACCTTGCTGCCGGTGGCTTTGGGTATTTTGGCGAAGCCGAGTTTGGGAGTGCTGGCGGTGCGCCTGCAGAAGGGCATAAAGTTTATAGCTCCGGTCCTGATGGGGCTCAGCATTTTGGGTTTGGCAGCCTTGCGTCAGGATTCCGACAACCTATTGTCGGCAACGGTTTTGCTGTGGTTGCTGCCCTTGATGGTAGGTTTAAATGTATTGGCTATTTTACTAGGATTTCGGTTGAGCAGGCGGTTGGGAGTTCGGGCAAGGGGAGCGATGACGATTAGCGTTGAGGTGGGTTTGCAGAATACGGCCTTGGCGATATTGTTGGCGGAATCGCATTTGGGAGCGCATGCGGCGGTTTTGGCTCCGGCGGTGGTGTATGCGGGCAGCTCGTTTTTTGTAACCCTAGCGATGGCTTGGTGGTTGCGTGGGCGCTGGGCTTCGGGGGGGGATTGGTGAGGAGGGAAGCTTCATTCGGCACCACCAACCTAAATCCGATGTTGTTGCCTCGGATTTCAGGCAGAGCATTGCTACGGCTGGCCGAGCGGCAGTACCCAGCACCGTAAAGTTGCCCCCCTAAAAAAGCCCCATACCACAGCACAACGCTGCATCCATTCTTAATACAAATAATCCCAAGCCGACTTGTACCCACCCTGCGATTCAACCCAGGTCAACCAGGCCGAAAAAAAGGCATCGCTTCCCCAAGTAGCACTGTCGCCAACCACCAGCAGTTTTTTGCGGGCCCGAGTAAAAGCCACATTGAGTCGGCGCGAATCGGCCAAGAAGCCATATTCTTGCTGTGGGTTTGAACGAACCAATGAAACCACCACCATGTCGGCCTCTTGCCCTTGAAAAGCGTCGATCGACGACCAGGGCCGGCTGCCCGGCCATGTTTCTTGGTTGGCTAGGTCAACCTGCCCCCGGTAGGGCGATAAAAAAACCAGGTTGTCCGGGAAATCCTGCTTCTCAAGCCAGCGCCGGATCAATTCCCGCTCGCCCAAATTGTGGTGGCTTTTTCCATACTTCCCCGTAGCCTCATCGTAGCCCGTACCGGCGGTATCTAAAAATTCAACCGGAGCACCAAATTCCGCGTTCAACGGAACCCCTTTTCCCGCAAGCAATTTGTTGCCATAAAAATACGCTGAAGGGAATTCCATGATGCTTGGATGCATGCGGTATTGGGTTTGCAGCATGCACGAAGCTCCAGGAAAACGGCCCAGTCCTTTTTCAAGCAAGGTGGTTTTTAGGCCGGTTTGCGCATGCAAGGTCGGGGGCAATTGAAAGGGGTCTCCGGTCAAACACAGTTTTCTTGCCCGTGTTAGTGCGGTCCAAATGGCGGGTTCCAAGGCTTGGGCCGCTTCATCAACCATCAACATGTCGAACCGCAGTTTGCTGGGAAGGGCAGTTTGGGCGCTAATTAGGGTTGCCACCACCACCCGGGCTTGCTCTAAAATGGAGTCGCGCAGAAAATCTTCCATGGCATCGGCTTCCTCTTGCAGCATCCTGGCTTCTTGCTTGGCAGTGGACCGCTCTTCCCGTTCCCGTTCTCCAAAGCTACGGCGGTATTTGTCGGCCTCTTGCCAGGCGCTTCGGCTTCGCTTTTGGTAATCGACCACCTCAGAATACCGGGGATGCGCCTGAATTCGATGGTCGAGCGACAGGGAACGAACCCCTTCGCTCATGCGTATAGGGTGGCCAATGCGCACCGGGTCCAAGCCCATTTTTTGAAGCTGTGCCGCCAAATTGTCGGCAGCGGCATTCGAGGAGGCCGTGGCTAAAATGGTTTTGTTGTGCCGCACCATTTCCCAAGCCAGCATGGCCAAGGTGGTTGTTTTACCTGTACCCGGAGGACCATGCAGAAAAAAGAAATCCTGTTGGTTCAAGGCGAGCTGAATGGCCTCTTGCTGCCCCGCGTTCAATTCAGGGTGGGCCTTGGCCCGAACGGGCTCCCGCTCATCGTGGCGCATTCCACGAATCCAACTCTGCACCAAATCGGCAAGGGGACTGTTTCGTTCTTTTTTAACCACCTCAAGTCCATTCAGCATGGCTTTGTACGAGGTTTCATCGGGCTGCAAATCCAGCACCCAGTCTTCTTCAAAAATGGCCTCGGGCAGCGCCTTCCCCAGGTAGCAAAATTCCAGTCCGTTGGATTCAACCCTTCCGGCAATGCCTTTGATTTCAAACGCCGATTTTCCATTTCCGGCCGAGAGTTTCAATAGGCAACCTTTGCTAAAAAGGTGGGGATGGTCCAGGTTTTTTTCGCGTTCAATCCAGACCGAAAGCCAAGCGTGGCGGTGGTACATTTCGTGGCGGGCACGGGCTGGGAACCACGAAATTCCCTCCTCAATGCGGTCGCGCAGGCTGCGTTGGTTTAACAATCGGCTAAACGCCTCTTGTTCGGCCTGCCATTCCAACTTCAGGTCTTCTTTTAGGTTGTTAAAATAATCTTCAATGGGCAACGTTTTCATACAAATATGCCGTAAGGTGGTTACCTTGGCACGAAAGTATGACAGCCTATCCATTCCACCTATTGTTTTGGCTTTTTATGCCCCTGGGCTTGCTTGCTCAATCCTTGGAATTTAGCCGGCACCTGGTTGATTTTGGTTCGGTAGAAGAATGGAACAATCCCCCCGCCGAATTTTCGTTTGTAAATGCTTCGGTTGGCGGGCAGTATTTTTTGGCCCCCAAGCACAGCGCTAAGGTGCTGCTGCAGCTGCCCCGAAGCCGCATAGAAAGTGGGGAATCGGGCCTGGTGCGCGTCTTTGTGTACCCCGGGAAAACGGGGCCTTTCGAAGAAACCGTTGAATTTTACACCTCGGGTTCGACCGACCCCATTCGTTTGGTGGTTCGTGGAAAGGTAAAGTCCCTGGCGGCCAATGCCGCCCTGGAATGCCCCAAATTCGGCGAATCGGCTACGGCTCCGCCCAGCGATCGGGCCCTTGTGGGGCAGGTGCTTAGCCGGGCAACGGGCAGGCCCATTGGCAGCGCCCGAGTTGACTTTCCGAAGAATACCGGCATTTTTACCAACGCCAAGGGCCAATTTGGTCTGCGTCTGCCCTTTGGATTGTACACGGTAGCTGTCGAAGCCACCGGATATCGGCCCTATTATGGCTTAAGCCGCATTGCCTTTTCGACCGACACCCTGACCTATTGGCTTGAGCCTATTGTCTCCGATAGCCTTGACCGCCCCGACAGCACCACGGTTCTGCAGCCAGGTTTGCCTCCGGCTCCCGAGCCCAACACCGACCCCGGCGATTTTGATCGGGCCAGCTTTAAGCCCAACAACGTGGTGTTGTTGGTCGATGTGAGCGGAAGCATGCGGCAAGACGACCGGATTGGGCAGGTAAAAGAAGCCATGAAAGGCTTGATTGACTTGTTTCGGGACATTGACGCCATCAGCTTAATGACCTTCAACACCCAATCAAAGGTTTGGTTTGAATTGGTTCCTGGCAATCAAAAAAACCGAATGTTGAGTAGGGTAGATTCCCTTGTTCCCGCGGGCCAAACCAATGGGTTAACGGCATTGAATACGGCCTACGACCTGGCCAACAAGGGTTTTATTTCGGGGGGGCAAAACAGGGTAATCTTGATTACCGACGGGCAATTTGCCCTAAATCAAGAGTTGAAAACGCGGTTAAGTCAAGAGAGCAAGAAGGGCGTCGAACTGCTGTTGATTGGGTTTGGGGGCGAGAAGGATCGGGGGCTTGAATCGCTGCGCCGTTTGTCGGAGGCGGTGAGCGGCCTGTTTTTGCGGTTTGAGCCCGGGGCATCGCAGCGAAAGACCTTGACGGAGTTTATCAAGGCCTCGAGTAGGCGTTAGGGCATGGTTGGGGCGGACGGTTGCATGATCTGGAAAATATAGCCTTGAACGGATGCGCGGAAGAACGAAACCACGAATGAACGAATCGGGGAACGAACGAATGCGCGGATGAACGAATTGGGGAACGAACGAATACGCAGACGAACGAAACCACGAATGAACGAATCGGCAAACGAACGGAGGCGCGGAAGAACGAATGCGCATACGAACGAAACCACGAATGAACGAATCGGCAAACGAACGGAGGCGCGGAAGAACGAATGCGCATACGAACGAAAACACAGGGCTGCACCCTGTGCTAGTGTATTTCGCCCCTTCGGGGCTGGGCGGCTCGATGTAGGATTCGGAGATTTAGCCCCAAAATCGGCATACATTCGTGCATTCGTGGCCACCCATTCCAACGCGGGTTTTAGGTTATGGATTATGGCCCTGGTTGAAGCCGTTTGACCTCCAAAACGCCCAATCCCCGCGAATTCCCCTACCTTTGCCAACACTATGGGAAAAATTGTAGCCATTGTCGGAAGGCCCAACGTAGGGAAATCGACCCTATTTAACCGCCTAACCGAAAGTCGGCAGGCCATTGTCGATGAATTTAGCGGTGTTACCCGCGACAGGCATTACGGAAAAGCCGATTGGCAAGGAAAAACCTTCTCGCTCATCGATACCGGTGGATATGTAAAGGGCAGCGACGATGTGTTCGAAGCCGAAATTAGAAAACAAGTTGACTTGGCCATCGACGAAGCCGATGTGCTGCTTTTTGTTGTAGATACCACCACCGGCGTTACCGATTTGGACGAACAGGTGGCCGACATGCTGCGCCGCAGCAAAAAAGAAGTACTCATCGTCGCCAATAAGGTCGATAATTTTGACCGCCTGGCCGACATCCATGCTTTTTACGCCCTGGGGCTGGGCGAGGTGTACGGCATTTCTTCCATCAGCGGCTCCGGCACCGGTGAACTGCTCGACGAACTTATGCTTAAGCTGGGCGATTTCAACGAGACCGAAGAACTCGACCTGCCCCGCATCGCCATTGTTGGCCGCCCCAACGTGGGCAAAAGCTCCATCACCAACCTATTTTTGGGCGAAGACCGCAACATTGTTACCCCCGTTGCCGGAACCACCCGCGACGCCATCGACGTTCGCTTCAACGCCTACGGCTTCGATTTTTACCTGATCGACACGGCCGGACTGCGTAAAAAAGCCAAGGTCAACGAAGACCTCGAATTCTACTCCTCTTTGCGCTCTGTGCGCAGCATTGAACGCGCCGATGTGTGCCTATTGATGCTGGATGCCTCGCAAGGCATTGAAAGTCAAGATATAAACATTTTTCACCTGATTCAAAAAAACCACAAAGGCGTGGTTATTTTGGTGAACAAGTGGGACTTAATCGAAAAAGACCACAAAAGCGCCGACCGCTTTAAAGAGGCCATTTTAAACAAAATTGCTCCCTTCCGCGACGTGCCCATCATTTTCACATCGGTGCCCGAAAAACAGCGCGTTTTCCAGGCCCTAGAAACGGCTGTAAAAGTGTATGAAAACCGCTGCCGCAAAGTAAAAACAAGGGAGCTAAACGACTACATACTTCCCATCATCGAAGCCTTTCCGCCGCCAGCGTACAAAGGCAAATACATCCGCATCAAATACGCCACCCAGCTGCCCATTGCATATCCGGCCTTCGCCATGTTCTGCAACCTGCCCCAGTACCTGCGCGAGCCATACAAAAGGTTCATAGAGAACAAGTTGCGCGAAAAGTTTGAATTCACCGGCACGCCCATCGAGGTGTTTTTCAGGCAAAAGTAAGGGAGATTTTGGGGGCCTGCCGGGCCTGCGGCCGGCACCGGGCTTTCCGCTGCAATGCCCTGCGGGCATTTCCACTGCAATCCCTGGCCCAATCCTCGCCCCATGCGCCGCAAGGAAGTACGAACCTGGCTCTTTTGCCCATAAAACACCACCAATTTCTTCGTCTGTTTTATACTTTTTCTTCAAGTCGGTTACTATGTTTTATGTAACTCTAAATTGGAAACGTTGAAAACAAAGGGCGGAAAGCGGACAAAAAAATCAACAGTTTCTTGGAACGAAAAATGGGAATGATGTATTCAGCCCAAAAACCGCGCTACCGATTCGGGCCCCCTGGGGGAAAAACGGCCCCCCAATACGAAGGTACGAAGGCCGCATCCGATTATCCGTTTGGTAAACGTTTAATACTAAACCTTGTTTTTCAACCTACGCAACCAAACAAAGTCAAACAATCTAAATATTTAATATTCAAATACATAGTAAATACAATGCACATATTTTGCGGTGGAGATATTTTGTAATTCAAGGTGTTTTTTGGTGTCAATGCTATACCTATGTTATACCTATTTGAAACAAGATAGGTGTTCATGGTTATTTAGTTTCAAGGTCCGAGTAAAGTAAATTGCCACCATGTGCTCCAAAAAAAGTAGCTCAAGTAGGGTGTCAACCTTTGCCATCAATGGGTGCTCGATTGTGCCTGAGTTGGCAAGGAACACCTTTCTAATGTCATCAAAATTTGATGCCTCAAATGAATCAATTAGGCCACGCAAAATGGCGCCCATATCAACACCATAATCCAATGATAGTTGGTGCAATTTTTCCTTTTGCTTTAAAGTCAAACGAAGGGAAAATTGATGGCACAATCGTTCATCTTGCCTTTTTGCAATCAAGAGGGGTTTTAAGTCATTTACGCCTTTATTCATATTTAAAGTTACGAAAAACGTACTGCAATGAAATTCATCGCCAAGAATGTTGTATTACAGGTAAAAACAATGGATTTTGAGAAGTTTAAGTGTTAAGCCTAAATAAGGCAGGCTCCAAAATCGCCCCAGTTTGTTGAGCGTCGTTTACGGCTCCGAAGAATCAAAATCACCCCATTTTTTTGATGCCGACCTTTTAGTATAAATTGGAATTGGAAAAATTATGGAGCATTTGCTAAGCAATGAGAAGGCTCAAGCTTCCTTGTAAAAAGCATTTGATTTTTTGACCAAAATAGTCAAACTCTTGGACCGTTAATGGTTGAGAAATATCTTTCAATGTTGAAACTCAGAGCTGCCAATTTAGGCAAATAGGGAATAAAAAATCAGGAGGTTGAAAAGGCCATCAATACACCCCAACTTTGCGCCTATTCATAAACCTCGCTACATCACTCCGGGTATAAACCACTTTCCCGTTCTCACCCCCAAACCGAATAAATGGCAGTTCACCCCTTAGCCGAATATTGGTTATTAGACAGTCTGACGGTTTCGGGCTTTACGTTGGTGGGCTTTTGAAACCGTAAACTGTCTGCCAGCACCAACGTTTATTAGTTGCTCAAATGTTTGTATTCGCACTGCCCGCCCACTAACGCAAAACCCGTGTTACCT
>Ga0194130_10005414_pt1 | contig 15377 bp, 18 predicted proteins | sample TA2KigsurfametaG_FD_160084 | JGI IMG/M metagenome (GOLD analysis project Ga0194130, IMG submission 160084) | Freshwater microbial communities from Lake Tanganyika, Tanzania - TA2015050 Kigoma 12 surface | ecosystem: Environmental > Aquatic > Freshwater > Lake | place: Tanzania: Lake Tanganyika... | reverse complement strand
TAGCAGAAAAAACAGAGTGCAAATAGCAGAAAAAACAGAGTCCAAATAGCAGAAAAAACAGAGTGCAAATAGCAGTCCAAATAGCAGAAAAAACAGAGTGCAAATAGCAGTCCAAATAGCAGTCCAAATAGCAGTCCAAATAGCAGTCCAAATAGCAGTCCAAATAGCAGAAAAAACAGAGTGCAAATAGCAGTGCCGACAGGTGTTCACATGGGTCTGCATATTGGTCTGCATATTGGTCTGCGACAGGTGTTCACATGGGTCTGCATATTGGTCTGAAAATTGGTCTGCATATTGGTCTGCGACAGGTGCTCACACGGGTCAGCGACAGGTGCACATATTGGTGTGCGACCCAATATACGCACAAACGAGAATTAAATAAGTATAGTATTGTAATACGTGGTTAGTGGAGGTTGAAGGTGTAATATCCATATAAATATTTTAATAACAACATAATGTAATGAATATTCAATCAACCCTGGATGAAATATATAAAAATGTGAAAAAGCTCAAAAACACTGGAAAAAACGCAGAGTATATCCCTGAACTTAAAAAAGTGAATCCCAACCTGTATGGTATTTCTATTTATACCGTGGATGGAGAGGAATATAATGCAGGAGACTGCGACGTGGAAGTTGCGATTGAATCAGTCTCAAAAGTATTTAGTCTGGCACTTGCTTTGAAAACAGTGGGGATAAGCAAAATGTCCAAAATGGTGGGGACAAGCTGCACAATGAGCCGATTTAATTCTGTTGCGGCGATTGAAGCTTCACAGAGCCGCACCATAAACTCATTCCAAAATGGGGGCGCAATGGCCACAACAAGCATTTATTTTAATAAAAATCCGGCAAAATACGAAAAAACGATTTTTGATAACATAAGCGAATTCGCCGGTAGGAAAATAGTGTATTCAAAAGCGACATTTAAGTCAGAGATGTCTAATTTAGAACATAATTTAGCAATTGGTTACTTGTTAAAATCGTATGGCCGATTTTACGGGGAGGTAATTCCTAGTATTACTGCGTATACAAAACAATGCTCTGCGATGGCAACCACGAGAGACATTGCAGTAATGGCCGCAACCATTGCCAACTACGGCATCAACCCGAAAACAGGAAAACGAGTAGTAGACAAGAAGTTTATCCCTTATATTATAACCCATATGGCGACAAATGGGATGTATGAATATTCTGAGACGTGGATGACTCATATTGGAATGCCTGCCAAGAGCGGGGTTGGCGGAGTAATCTTGATTGTTATCCCAAATGTGATGGGGATTGCAGTGCTTTCTCCGCCACTAGATGAGCACGGTAACAGCGTAAAAGGTATTATTACTGCAAAACAATTATCTGAAAAACTCCATTTAGGAATCTTTGATTCTAACGTGAAATAGAAGTTCCCATTTTTGAATGTTACAAGGTTATGAATGTTCCCGGACACGGAACAAACAAACAACCATATATTTTCTTCCTTTGAATAAGAAAGGAACAAAAACAAAAAGAAAAACAAAAAGAAAAACAAAAAGAAAAACAAAAAGAAAAACAAAAAGAAAAACAAAAAGAAAAACAAAAAGAAAAACAAAAACAAAAAAATTGAAAACTTTTTTCCAAGACAATAAAGAGCAAAAAGTATATATAGCGACCTAACGAGCGACACAAACAATCCATTCACCCCATTAAAAAATGTTTCTGCCCAATGACCTAATCAGTATGATTTTGGAGTATAACCCATCACATCGCGATATGATGTTTGCCAGCCTCGTGGAGATACAGGGCAGATGCGTGTGCAGCCAATGCGGAAAACATTGCATCATGGAGATTTGCCTATTGCCGAACAGCCGAACCTTTTGTAGCGGTTTATGCAAAAGTTTTTGGATAGAGGAGAGAATGGAGGATATAGATTGGGACGAGCCAGAGGATGAGATTGACGTGCTGGTATTCAGGGACGAGTATGACCAATTTGTGTATGAAGAGTTTGTAAACCAGATGAATAATTACGAGAGCGAGTATGATAGCGAGAGCGAATAGTAAAAATAGAGTAAATAGTAAATAGTAAATAGTAAATATATTAATGGGCAAATACCCTTTTTTTTAAGCGAGGAATGTTCACCAATGCCAACAAACCAAAACAACCAAAAACAAAAAAATTGAAAAAAGAATCAAGAAAGAAGGAGCCACAAAAAAGTAATTGAAAGCGATAAAGCGATTAAAGAGAATATACAAACTAAGAGAATGAATACCGAAATGACAATTGATATGCTCGCGACCCACGACTTGAGCCTTGTGTTACCACCAGCACTAAATAGACAAGTAAATGTGCTTAATTCAAGACCAAGAATCGGGAAAGAGAAATACTACCGACAAGCATTAACAATGGACCTAGATGGCAAACAAGTGGACACTGGCTACACGATGATAAAGAGCTACGAAACGTTCGGCCTCATCATGCTTTGCAACAATGAGAAAGTGTATCCGCACGCGTATAAGAGGTGGGAATGGTTTGGCAAGGACCATTACGAGACAGATGACTATGAAGTGATTGACTTGGCCACGGAGAATGTGCTACAATACTGGGGCTACCATGAAGATACCAACCAGCTGTATATAGCGAACCAATCAAACAAAGACAACTGCCCAATGTGCAACAGAAAAGAGTCCGCACTCTGTCAGACGATGGAGTGCGTGGTGATAGTAGAGCCGCAAAAGAACGACTTATCAACGTGCGCATACAGCGAGGAGATGTATAAAAGGCTGATGAAAATCAGCAAAGAAAACCAGATGCCCAGACGAGATAATGGTCAGAGCAACACACCAGAACAAGAGCCACAGCCAGACCGAACCCAGCTTAGCCCAGAGGTTAGCAAAAGAATAGACCAAGAAATACGAGAGCTGATAAATAACGTGAGACAGCGCAAATAAATATAAATAATTATGTAATGTAGTGAATCAATGTAGATATAGATGAATAGTAATCAATAATTAATAGTAATTAGTAATTAGTAAATAGTAAATAGTAAATAAGGGCAACCCTTTTTTTCATAATCCTTTTATAATCCGTTTATTTTTTGCGAGTGCCACGATTGCGCTTCTTATTACCTACAGACTTACGACCAAGTTTACGAGAAGACTTACGACCAGACTTACGATACGCTTTACGGCTGCGCTTACCGCCTTTTGGTAATTGATTTTGTAAAGCCTGTCCGAATGCATTAGAATCAAAACTGGAAGCAAGAGCCTGTTCAACAGGAACCAGCTCAAAGCTATGAACAACGCCGCCACATTTTATTTGAACATAGTTAACAGCGGAAGATTGCAAAATGTTGTCATTTTTTTTCAACGTATACGTTTTCCCATTTACCACAAATGTGCCGGTAACGGAGTCAATATTGGGGCAATCAATGCGTCCGTTGTAGTATTCACCCTCAAAAACGAGAACAATGTTTTTATCATCCGTTAAACTAGAGTCGCCGGTAAAAGCGAGGTCTACTGGTTGTGAGTTACCATTGAGCGCAAACGTAGCCTTGACATCATACTTACCTTTGGATGCAGATTGATACATAGGGTTTTCAGCTTCATTAAAATCAGTCATAATAATATAACAACATATAAAAAAACAAAGAAGGCCTAAAAGTGACAACAGAAAATCGGACAAGATGGCAAACGGATAAGATGACAAGTTACTGTAATCTTACCGTAAACTTACTGTCGTGATTTCCCAATGTGGTAACACTCGTAGCAATAGGTATCGCAAAAGAAGCGAACGCTCAAGAAGATGCGGTCAATACGGGAGACGGGCTGAAAACAAAAGCCGCACTCCCGATGTTCAAGAATATACTGGAGCGACAACGAAAGAAGAGGCCGATGCGCGCAATTGTATTCGTAAATAAGGTGTTGAATGGGTGTAGGGAGGGTCAAGATACGATTACAAAGCTGGACAATACGCGGGTCGGCGTCTAAATGCGAACCAACAGAATCAATCGTAGTTAAGGACATTGGATTAGACAAAGGGATATATGAAACATAACTGAAAGAGAAAAGAAAATCAATTTTATATAGACAAACAAGAATAAAAACAGCAAGGATAGTATAGATATAATATAATGACAGACCCAGAACAACAAGAACTAGAACTAGAACAAGAAAAAGAAAAAGAATCCCAAGAAGCGCCAGACAATGTAACAAATATACTAACCAAATTGAACAAACGCGCATCCGATAAAGGATGGAGGTTTGAACAAAAAACAAACGAAAAATCGTTATCCTTGGACAAAATCAATCCATCAGAGGGGATACTGGTGATATTGAAAATGGACCAACCCGACATATTGAGGATAGATTGCGATATGTTTATGGAAGGCATAACTCGTGAAATGAATATAAATACGAAAGACTTGGTCAACAGCGAGAACAGAATATACATAAAAGAGAGGGGGCGCTACCTACAAATAGTCTATGTTGAGACGAGAGAAAAAAGCAGAGTATTACCCGTGTCCAATTTTGTAAACTGTGTGGACAACAAGGACCCAAGCTCAAAGTGCAAACTGCCAGAAGTGATAAAAGAGCTGATATGGGAATGCATAGAGCCGAAAATAAATGACCCAACAACGAATAAGGACTGGATAGATGAATTGCGAAGGTTTTACTTACCAGAGGTAGAATTACAAAAGCTTGTCCCAGAAGAAAGAGAACCGCCATTATGTGATTTTTTCAAAGAGATTGGACCCAAAATCAATATAACAACCCCGAATGTGTGCGGCGACAAGATGATAGATTATTTAAAGACCCACTTGGCAGATATGAGGGAGGATATAAACAAGATATCCAAGACGGGAAAACAAAAGGAGACGGCGGATTTTGAGAAAAGCGTAGAGATGGAGCTGGCGGGGAATGAGATGTGGGAAATCATAAAGAGCGCAATAGACCAACCAACTGAAACATTTGACCCCAACAGGTTTATAAAAGCAAATATAAATATGCCAACAACCCAAGCGGACCAAGACGTGGAACACAAGGAGCAAGAATAGCCAACACTACAAGCCAACACGGCCATAGCGGAGTAGAGAGGAGGAGATGCGAACAACGAAAAAAGCACACAGTAAGCCGAAGACTGCGCCAACAACCACTTGAGCAGGAGTATGAAGACGAAAGACAACCCGCTGGGCGCAACCGATAAGGGCAAGCGCTACATAAAACCAAATCATTGCAGGTGGTTTAGAATACGAGAGAAGAACGAACGCAAGAGAGTAAAAGAGGAGTTGTGCGTGTCCAGAAGGCATCCCGTAGCGAGAGGGGTCAATATATTTGTTATGCTCAAGATGAATGCGGAAAAGCTCGGCATTTTGATTGGGTCGGGGTTGTTTAAACAATATCTTCAAAAAGTAGTTGGACACTAACGCGAACGCGTAGCCGAACAAGAAGAAGTAGGCACGGGTTTTATGGGTGCGTAGAGTGAACATAGTGACCAAAAAAAGAATAAGAGGGGAGAAGGAGCCGACATAATAAAACATAGAGTTGGGGTCCAACACCGAGAACTCGGGGGCATCAGAGAAATAAGGGAAGAAAAAAGAATAAGACAACATACAAGTTATACTATGAGTAGAATAAAATACATAAAATAAAAACAACATATACAGAATGTTTTGTATATGTTATATTCACCCCATAAACCAGCCTAATACTGATACAAGTTTTCGCTAATCAGCGTGCAAGCCCAGTCGCTACCGTTGAGGTTGACAGTGTAGCCCTTGTCATCAATAAGCCGCACCCGTAGGCGTTCAATATGGACAGGCCCAAAGTAAATGCGTTTGTTGTCTTGTAGCGAGCCACCGAGCTCAACATAGACGTCTCCGAAGCGCAGACCGTTTACTTTGAGAGGGACAATGGCGAGGGCATCGGAGGAGCTGGGAGGTTTGCCGCGGTAGCGGATGGTTTTTTCGCGGTTCTTGATAATTTCATTGATGGTATAGATTTGCGCCTGGGTAAGAGTGCGAGGCGCGGAAGGAAGAAGAACAGGAGTGACCGTGTTGCTCATATAGGTGTTATCGAGGACGAGACCAGCGAGATTATTAATGTTGACCCCAGCCGCCCTGGCCTGTAGTTCATTCAAATCTTCCACCCCGCCCACATTCGTAACGCAAGTGATGGGGTAATCGGGGCTATAATAGGTGGGCAAAGAGATGCGGGAGGAGTATTCGGCAATGTTTACGACGCCGTTATTGATGTGGTTTTGGTTAAAGTCGTCAATGATGAGAATGAAATATTTGGGCCCGCTGACATTGACGACGGCCGTCCCGACATTGCCGCCGCTATAGATGGGGAACGTATGGAGCCGAAATCCTAGCGACCAGCCGAGAGACCTGTCAAAATACAACGTGGCCGAGGCGCATCCCTCTTTGCACTTGAGCTTGCGAGTAAAGTCAAAAAAAGTGATATAGGGGCTACCCGCCTCAGCATTCGCCCCTTCGGCAATGCCATAAATAATATTGCCAGAGGGGTCCACTGTCCCGCCTAAAGAGAGGGTTACCTTGCCATTCGTGGCGCTATAGGTGGCTACACCAGTCGGGGAACTGACAAGAAACCCTGCCTGAACAAAGGCCGCATTCAAAGCGGCACACAGGTCCGCCGCACTGTAATTGCCAGAGTCAATTTCAACAAGAAACGTATTTCCACTATTGGTGACCCACAAGCAGGTGTTCCCATAGGCGACATCAATCACATACCAAGTGAACGGGATTTGGATAGAGAAGAGCCGCAAACTGACGACATTATTGAGGGTTTCGGAGAGGTCAACCGTATAATCGGTGGAGCTGGCGCCAGCAGAGCCGTCCATTTGGCGATACTGACTATCAAGAACGAGAACGCGACTGGTGACGTTTTCAAGATTGGGGTTAAGCTTATCCTGTGCGATTTTGGTGTCAAACACATTGTTAACGGGAACCGTCTTGCGACTCATAGGCATGGGTCCTTCGCCATACACTTCGTTGTCTTCGTCGATAAGCTCGCGCGGGTTCGCAATGCCAATCTCACGAGTCGCGGGACTAACGAGAGCAGGTACCCCGCTGGCTTGGTATTCAATTTGTGTTTTGATATCGCGAATATACTGAACGAGCTTGCGCTGAATATTAGTAAAAAAGGAAGCAAACACCGTGTTCGGCTGTTCGTACTGAAAGCGCTGGATATAGGAGTTGGACACGTCCAATATATCTTGTTCATTGGGGTCGTCGAGTTCCAAGATGGTGAGGAGCTCATCAATAGAATAATTGTCCACGTTGGTATCAACGCCTTGCAAAAAGGACTCCTCAACCTCATTTGGATAGATATTGTTTTGCATAGAAGTAAGTATATATAAATGTATATATAATAGGAATACGTTATCTTTATATTAATGAGCCCATTAAGCAAACCCCAACCCCAACCCATAAAAAAATACCTAGACCACTAGATAAACTATATAATACCTTGTAACAACTTACAATAACTCCTCTTCTAGTACACAAGGCGGCTTATCGGAGTGTTTGCTGCCACCTATAGGCAAATAGGAATATTTGATAGAGAACGCTTGATTAAGCTCACGAACGAAGGAGATATGAGAGAAGGATTGCAACAGTTTATCGGGAATGATGCTGATGCCAGGGATGCGCTTGAGGTGACTCTTCCCCTTGAAGCAAATGGTTTCCAGAGCGCAAACGAGGTCCGCATCAAAGCCAACCAGCTCATCACGGTCAAGGCGATAGATAGTTTTATAGGTATATAAGTTAAAATCGGTGCTGGAGTATACTTTATAAAACTTATCGGTGACGATGAAGTTTTTAATGAGTCCGATGCCGAGGATTTGATTGGTGGAGTTATTCATTTCCACGATATAGAGGAGGGAATTGAGAGGAATGGACGATTTGATACGTTTGCGCTGGCAATAGATATATTCGCGCAAAGAATGCGTTTCGCGATAAAGGGTATTTTGGGCATAGGTTTCATTGGTGAAACGAGTGGAAGCGAGGAATGGCAACATAAAATCAGAGCAATAAGAGTATTAACGAAAAGGAAGAAAAAGAAAACGAAATCAATTTTTCGCATTATCCCCCGCCCAACCAACTTATACCTATACCCCAAGAACCTGTTTCCGAGTGTGGCGTTTGTTTGCCCCGATGCGAATGCGTTTGGTGAGGGGTGCATTCGGGCGAGGCGCGCTCTCATAAAAAAGAATAAAAAGGTCATTAATATCGTGAAAGATGTGAATGCTTTTCTGGAGGGGGATGTTATGGATATGTAAAGAGGGGGCTAAATAGTCTTGCCCGATGTTAAGCGGGGGTATATTGGATTTAAGAAAAGAGAGAAGCTGGTGATTATGAATGGTAATATTAAAGGTGAGAATACTGAGAATGCTGTATTTGATGCGGTCCATCACGTTATAGGTTTTGATGAGATGCAGAAGCTCGTCGCGGAGAATCATATTGGGACAAGAAAGAGGGACAACATGCTGAACAGTCTTGGTGATTTCGGAGCGATTATTGATATAGATGGCGTGAAAAGAGATGGAGGTAATATCTTCTTGATAGAAGGAGGAGTATTCTTTGTCCAACGATTCAAAACGTTCAATCCAAGACAAGTCCACCACTTCATCTTGTGGGTCGTCTTCCTTGGACAATATAGTATTGGAGGAAATCATACGTTTGTATTATAAAAGCCAAATATAAAACAAACAATAGCTGAACTAATCAAGAAAAACATAAAATACCATAAAACCCCTCAACCCCTCAACCCTCTGTTACTCGCTCTCATCCGAATCGCTGCTCCAGTCGCTGTCGTCACTAAAATAGGAGTAATCGTAATTGGGCATTAAGAACGTGCGCGCGTAGCAATCGTATCCGTAGCACTGAATGAAGTGGTCGGCGTGGTCGCAATAGTTTTGCTGAAGGGTGGCGTGCATTTTGGTGAAGCGATAGTAGGACAAGTTGGCTTCTTTATCTTGAGCGTCTGGTTTGGGTTCACGTTCTAGCATTGTGAGCGTATTCGTGCGCTTATTGAGCGTATATTGGACGACACCAGGAGGAAGCACCTCGTCTATTACTGCTACCGCAGTGTTAACAGGTTGCTGGTCCACAATGGAAGAGAAATCCAGTGAACTATCTGTGGGTTTACTAGTGGGCAAAGGATTCGTTTGATTCGTTTGATTCGTTTGATTCGTTTGATTCGTTTGATTCGTTTTCGTATTACTACTTACCAAGTCAGGAAAGTCCTTGTCCAAGCAAAAAGTATCAGGAGAGGCAACAGAAGCAGTTCGCCCATTTACAGGTCTTCGGTCGGATGGTCGAAAGATGTTCATACTAGGTGTGAAAGCAGTCGCTTTGCGGTTTCGTAAGGTAATAATATACTCCTAAATGTGTTTAAGTAATAATTAGAAAAGAGAAAGTCCCAAGTGGTTAAATGAGCAAGAAAAAAAGAGGATAACCCCACAATTAGATAACAATAGCAGTAGTAGCAGTAGTAGCAGTAGTAGCAGTAGTAGCAGTAGTAGCAGTAGTAGCAGTAGTAATAAATCAAATGTAATAATTAATTAAATATCATCAATATTAATATCATCATCGTCCTCGCCTTCGCCCTCATTAATATTGCCAGGGTGAAGACCAATGACGGCAGGTCCAGAGTTAAGAAGGATGTTTTGATACTCTTCGGTAGCATCACTGTGGAAGATATCGTCCTTGGCGAGAGTGGTAGAATGAGTGCCGTCTTGGATAAGGAGGGCGTGCCAGTTGGCAGAGACAGAGTTTTGTAGTTTGATTTTGTCGGCATCGCTGTATATTTCTAGGAGGTCGCATTTCTGGGAGGTAGATTCCCACTCGCGAATGCCGACGAGAACCCAAACCCCAGGGCTCAATGTATTGTCGCGCTTGCCACGTCCAGTGAACTTGCCGCGAATGATGCAATTGCGAACGACGCCGTCAATGCACTGGACTTGGCACATACGTCCGCCGAATATTTTAACAACGACGGCATAAATCTCGCCTTCTTCTTCTACCACACGAAGTTTGTTATTGGAGCGAGAAGGCGCCACATTTTTTCGGGCGAACTTTTTATTGTTAGAACCACCAGAAACGTTTTTAACCATTGTATAAAGTTTGCTTGTAAAGTTTTCTTGTAAAGTTACTTGTAAGTTGTTTTGAGAAACAGTAGTATTGAGCTTATAACAGATAGAATAAATAAAAAAGAAAGTTCAATTTTTTATTTATAGGTGTTTTTTTATCAATTTATTCAATTCATTCAATTAATTAGAGCAGAGCAGCACGTATATGATTTCCCCGCATAAGGATTCCCGACGCATCCGACACCGTCTTTATAAGTGCATACATTGTCGGTAAAATAATAATTGCTGGTGCCTAACTGGGTGGCGCAATAATTGCACATCCACGCACAACCGGTGCCCTGAGACACTGTAAATGTGACACACTTGTTTGATGGGGTTTCGCTACATACTTCCTGCTCGCCGTTAACCAACGCGAATAAAGAGAAAAAAAAGGTAAAGAGTTTCATAAGTATAATAGGATTATATATTTATTTGTTGTCCCAACCACAACCCAAAGCCGACCCCTTAATCAATAGTCAATCGGTTCCAGCTCCTGCAAGTAGTCGGGATAAATGGGAACGATATTATGCTTGTTATATGTTTCATAAAACTGAACTGGTTTGCAATCGGCGAATCCTCCGACTACGCATTCCTGAATCGCGAGCCTCTGCTCATCGGGTTCCAGCCCATAGGTTTGAAAGAAGTCTTCCTCTTGCTGGAAAGTAGGGAACGTAACGCGCAACAAGGAATGGTCCACGATTGCCCCGTATGAGTCCAACACTTTGCGCCAATAGGGCGTGCTATGCGCATAATAGAGCCAGTTTTCACGAAGCGCTATCCCCGAATTGCGACGAAGACGGAACACGGACATAAACAAGTGAGAGGGAATAGAGTGTTTGCACGCAATGGGTAGTATTTTATAAGGCAAGTGCAAGTCGGCATACTTTTCCTGCTCGCCGAACAAGGGGACGCGCCGAATGAGCTCCATCTGCTCCTTTTTATCACGCGGCAAGTCCATAATGGTATGAAACGAAGGCAGCAAAGCCATATCAAAGCGTAGATAAATGTTTTGTGGTTTGACAGGCGGTTGAATAGAGACAAACATATGAACAATGCGAGACAGCAGCATATGGCGAAGGCGCGCCTCCAGACCCCCCGATTTGTAAAGCTTGGAATAAGAGGTAACCACGTTTTTGCGTATGGTGACGCCCGTCCAAACAAAGTAGTCGTAGGTTTCGGTGAGGATACCAGGCAACTCCCCAAACGGGGACTCAATAAGGATATATTGGGCGATGGCTTCAAAGTTTTGCTCGGCGAGCCACACGTGAAAGGTGTCCTTCACAGAAGAGAACCCCTTGCCGGAAGAGGGGCACCCAATGTCAATATCAATTTCAAACTGCTTGGTCACTTGGCGTAGGAAGAAGATGTCGGTGCTGGAGGAGCGAAAGCAAAGGTTAATAATGATGTTCGCCACGTGCACCACTCTTCCCTCCTCCTTTTCCCCAACAGACGCAAGCCAATCCTTATGAACGGAGCACAAGTAAGTTTCAAAGGAGGGGTGTAAGGTGTAGTAAAAGTCGTAATAAATGGTAAACAATAGGTCAAATATATCAAAGCCAGAGTAAACGAGCTCTAAACCCCAGAACAATGCTTTTTCTTCCTGCTTTTCAAGTAAAGCACATAGGAGCGCGCGTTCCACCTCCACTCTAGAATATAAGTAGCGGGTAAGTTGCAAAGAATGAATCATTGCCGTAGTAGTAGTAGTAGTAGTAGTAGTAGTAGTAGTAACACTGTAAAGTTGCGTTGTAATTATAAAGAGAAGGAAGAAAAAGAAAAAGGATTCAATTTTATACAATAATCCATCCAACAAAATAAAATATATATAAAATGTATAATGACGGAATGGACAGATTTAGTAACCAAGGTGTATAACGAGAACAAAAGCAAGCCAGGCTACAAGTTTAAGAATGCGCTAAAGGATGCGGCCAAGATATATAAGAAGTCTAAGAAGAGGAGCGTAATCAAGGCGAAGCCCTCGAGAAAGAGAAGGGGAACCCGAAAGGCATAAACCAAAACCAAAACCAAAACCAAAACCAAAACCAAAAACTAAAAACCATAAACAATTAAAACAAAAGCGAAAAGTCGGCCAACGTGTTATTATAGCAAAGTTTAGAGAACAATTGAAGAATCTCTTCGGGGGATTTGCGTTTGGCTACGGAAGGCTGAATAGACACGAGAAGAAGTTTAAGCCATCCACAAAAGAACCCTTGTTTGAAGACGGGTTCAGGAAAAAGCATAAGTAGAATGTGTAAATAAATCATACTTAAAGAGTGCAGGTTCCAAGTCTGCCAATGTTTAAGTATGTTTTCGGCAATAGATAGAATGGGAGCATTCACGTATTGCATCAATGTATGATGGGATTGCTGGCGCAGACCAAGAAGGAACGAGTCGGGCAGTTTGCGTAAAGCGCCTTTTGCAAAGAAAGAGTCCACAACCTCCTCCAGATGGTAAGCAGAGAGGCTATTCAGGTTATGCGTGTGCAAATAGACGAGCATTTCGTGCTCAATGGGATACATAAGCGAACCGAGCTGTTGATTGGCGTGAACAAGAACGGAGGGTAGAAAGTCGGCGCGACTGGACTGGAGAGTGTGGACAAAAAAGGAATAATGGTTATTGGTAAAAAGAGTGCGAAACCCGCACCCATCGATGACATGGTCGTGATAAACAAGGAGGGAGTCAAAGGTGAGCCCGAGGTGGACGATTTCATTGAGCGAAAGATAGATGCAAGCGTTAAGAGATTGGATAAAGGTTTGGATTAGGGTGCTGTATAGGGTGCGTTTTGCGAGCGTATCCGACCCACCAATCTGGTCTGAAGAACCAGAGGTAATGGAATGGAGATAGGGCACCAATTTGGGGGAGTTAAATTGTTTGGAGTTGTAATAGAATAGGCCGTATTTATGGGAGGGGTTTAACTCCTGATTGCTGAGAGGGATGCGGTCAATATCGGCGAGCTGAACATAGGAGAAGGTGAGAAAGGTATGTAAAAACGTGCTGTAATGCTCGTAGAAAATGCGATTGGTAGAGAGCGCGTGCTGTTGGTTTAAGGTGTGGAGAAGTTGGATTTCATTTTGTAAAAAAAAGTCAACGTGCTTGAGTTTTTTATAAACAGTGGGCTTATTGTTCCCCAATTTTTTGGAGATGCGGTCAATGGCGATTTCGTCGTATAATGCGTGCAAATCAAACGGCTGAAAAACACAACTAAAAGAGCCAGATTTTGCCATACTAAATGGTTTCGTATTTGTATTCGTATTCGTATTTGTATTCGTATTCGTATTCGTATTTGTAATCCTGTTTGTAATCGTATTCGTATTCATAAAAAAAAGGTATTACAATAAGTATATATAAATATGCGGTAGAACAAACCCATTTACAATGAATTGCAGTTTTTCGCTAAGGAAACAGAGAGTTTGGAGTATCTATTTTTGTATGTTTTTTTGATTTTATCCGCGTCGCCAGAGAGCAAGAGCTCTGCATTCAACTTACAGAAGTCCAAGTATCCGTCGTGGGGTTTTAAGGACTTGGGAATAACGTGATGGAGGATATGCTCGTCCATTGCGCGAAGAGCCCCAGAATCAAGGCGCACATATTTCTTGCGACCAACTTGCGCAGCAGAAACCGTCGGCTTATTGCGAAAGTAGTAGCGCGCGGATACAAACATTTTTTTCATTGCATCTCCTGCGTAGCCGAGCTGAGAGAGGCGCAACGCTTCATTATGGACAAGCTGCGCATTGTTTTCAGTCCATTCGGTCCACTGAGCCTTGAACGTTTTGCGGTCATCGTATTGGTGGATTTTGGAGAACACGGCTAGCTCATTGGTGAAGGGGTCAGACAACTTGAAGCGAAACGTGTGGATATCTACGCGGTCTTGGTCTAATGTTAAGGTCAAGGAATCATTAAAGAACTCATTGTGAAAAGATTCAATCATAGCAGAGGACATTTTGGTATAGCAGAAGTAACGTTACAGTAGACGTATTGTGTTGTATTGTGTTGAATACAAGACAAGAACGAAAAAAGTTTTCAATTTTTTGGTTTATAAAGGTTTATAAAGAATAATAACGCGATAATAAGGCGATAAGAATGCAAAAAATTGAATATAAATAAACATAAATAACTGAACATAAAAAAGTAAACCCCCCATTCTAAATCACCGATAATCAAATCACCAACAACCCAATCAATAAAGTAATAAAGCAAACCGCCAGTAATAGATACAAAGAAGGAAGAATGTCAACACAAGAAAAAGAGCAACAAGAAAACGAGCAACAACTATACGAGGAGCTAACGTTTGGCAAGGCAAAAGTGAAAGACGAGGAAACAATGCGCCACGTATTGGAATACTTATCGGAGCTGTCAGAGGTGCAAAAAAAGGCAATACGAATCGCGAGCAACCATTTGGGGTCGTCGTTCAACATAGTAAAGAGCAACGGCTATGTGGACTGGAAAAAGGAGAAAAAGTATTAAATGCGCCTGTGCTTTAACGTGCGTGTATGTTTATTGGTATGAATAAACTGCTTGATGCTATTATGAATACGTTTTAATGTGTGCACTTTGCGCCCACCGCGGCTTACCGACCCGCCTTTATGCCCAAACCCACGACTTAACCCAAATCCACTAGCATTTTTTTTTGACATACCTGACATAGGGTTGACATCATTGAGCGCATTGGATACGTGCACCTGCGTATCGTCCACGAGGTTATTAATGGCATTGCTCAATTCATCCTGAAGGGATTGAAACTGCGCGCTGGTGCGGTCAACCATATCGGTGGTGGTGCGAACAGTGTTAAGAACATTGCTAACGGCGAGCGCGGCATTGACAAAAACGCCAACGACGGGGATTTCGCCAATGACATTGCCGGCGGTATTAAACAGCTTCCCAACCAACGCGGGAAAGTATCGCTGGATAATTACGGTAAGATTATCAAGGAAGCGCTGAATGGGTATTTCTGCGGCGCGCGAAAGTTTATCCACAACAGGCCGTAAAGAAGGGTCATTCAGGTTTTCGGTGAGGGCGTCGAGCTCTTTTTTTAATAGCGCGTTGACTGCGTCGGAGGCGGGTTGCTTGAAGAGTTCCGAAATGGTTTTAAACCGCTCCAACACGGTAACAAGGAGTTTTTTTTCAACATCTTTGGTCAACTTTGTGAAGACGGATGGAATCTTGGACGCATTGGCAATGGGGTTGGATGCAATCAAACCTACCTGGGCTTGCGTGTCGGGACTCAGAAGACCTCCAGGCAACTTATTGATAATGTTCTGACC
>Ga0194130_10005413_pt1 | contig 15378 bp, 10 predicted proteins | sample TA2KigsurfametaG_FD_160084 | JGI IMG/M metagenome (GOLD analysis project Ga0194130, IMG submission 160084) | Freshwater microbial communities from Lake Tanganyika, Tanzania - TA2015050 Kigoma 12 surface | ecosystem: Environmental > Aquatic > Freshwater > Lake | place: Tanzania: Lake Tanganyika... | reverse complement strand
CGCATCGATGGTGTTGGTTGCCCCGTGATCAACCTGTCCCTTAACCAATGCGGATAGGCGTATCTCCACCGATGAGCCACGGCCTGAACCACTGGTGGCATCGCGATCGATTGACTCCGCTGCACGCGTTCCAGCAATCGCTGGCTGACGACGTCAGGATCGAGTTCAAGGTTGGATCTGGACCACTCGGGCGAAGCATGAATCACCCAGCAATCCTTATCCGAAGAGCTCTTCGGCTTGCTCGATTCTCTTCCCATCCACGATATGTCAGCTTGGAAGAATCTCGCTCCGTCAAAGGGCAATTCCCAACGTCGATCTAATACAAGCATCAATGCCCAGCACGGTGTCATCGCATGCGACGAAAGATCCCTATACCAACTGCAAGTTGCCGGCGCCAGCGATAGCAATTGCTCAGGTGGCGTACTCCAGAGGACGACATCAAAGGGACCACGACGATTCGATCGAGACGAATTTGAAGATGCCACCGACGCCGAGAAGGATCCGCTTTTAACAGGTGCCTTGGGCTCCGATTCGAGCAACCATCGTCCGTTTTCTTGGATTGCTGTTGCGATGGGTGCCTCGTAATACACGGAGAGTCCCTCCGCCAATTTTTTGCCAATTCGGCTCATACCGGGAATTCCAACCCACCGAATACCTTCGTTGGACGCAGGCCGGATTCCTTGGGCATCGATCTCGACAAACGTTCCTCGCCACGGGGCAATTAGTCCGTCATCCTGCCATGACTTTAACCACGGATCCCATTTGCTATCTCGCAACGTCATATAGGGTGGCCCATGATCGAGGCCTAAAGTGATTCCTTCGGAGGTATCTGTACCTTCGATGGCTACGCGTTTTGTGGCACAACGACCGCTCGGCCCACGCGATTTATCAAACAGCTCGACCTCGATCCCTTGATCGGCCAGCGTTCTCGCACAAAACGCACCCGCGATTCCTGCACCAACAACTGCAACTTTGGCCGGAGAATTGCTGATTGGACGATTCACAACCGCTTCATACGATTGAATTTTGATCCTTCGTAAATGCTCCTCGGTCGGCCTATCTCGCACAACACCGTAAATGGGTTTCTCCGGTTCAAAGGGGCGATCGAATTGACCCAGGCACCATAGGATTCCACCGTACGATGCAGGATCACGTCCATCAAGCGCATAGCGATGGTTAAGATCAATCAATAGTGCAAGTGCATCGCTCGCGTTGCGTGTCCACTTGAGTATCGCCTTACCCCACGTCATTCGCACATTGTTATGTAGCTCACCATGCCTGAGCAAACTCAACTGGCAAGCATTCCACAACCGATCCTCCGTTTTAGCTCGGGCCAGAGTTTCCCAAGAATGGATCGCAGGGCGGGGATCTGATCGATGGGATTCCAGGGTTTCGATAGCCCACCTGGGAAGAGTTTTAAGACTCGCGTAATCGTCGCGATAAAAGCAGTAGTTGTAAGCCAATTCACGCCATACCAAGAGTTCTTCGAGATACTTTTCGGCATTGACTCGAGCCGCTTCGCGTGCCAATCGCATCGGCGATACCATGCCATAATGGAGATACGCCGACATCCGACTCGATGCGTCGTCGCAGGGATCATTGCGACCCTGCGCGTAGCGATGAAGACTGGTCTGCTGAAATCGTGCCCAGCGTTCGTATCCCGCCACACTGCCCCCCATCGTATCGGCGACGGGTGGGACACCATGATCGATGTTGCATAAGGCCACTAGCTCCCCCAAGTCCGTTTTCGAAATTTCCGTCTCCGCAAATGGCATCGGGCCTTCGAAGAAACTTGATGTTTCTCCGACGATCGGCCATTCGAGCGGGATCCTTTCTGCAAATAGCTTTTTAGTAGCATCGCGAAATGCAAAAGCGCGATCATATGCACGCCCGACCAACCGCATTGGTACTACACACGCTGTATCGACGGCAACCACCGTCAGATGACGCAAAGCCGCAAGCCGCATCGCCCAACGTTCCGTCGGCTCACCAGGAAAGTCGTCGGTAATGACGATGTCGGTCGTACGGGCTAATTGCAACAAACCAGGCTGTGGATTGCTTCCCGACTCGACGTGCACAGCATACCGAATTCCGAGTTTTTCATACCCTCGCACCAAGTCCCTAGCCGCTTGTAGCTGGAACAAATGGTGGCGATCGGACGCGTAACGATAGGTCTGGCTTAACCCTTGATAGACCAAGATAGGCCTATTTGTTGCATGAGCGACACGTAGGGCAACATCGAGCGCAGCATTCTCATCGACACGAAGCGCATGATGTGTCCAGTAAACGATTGGCCCCTGAGAGACACCGGTGTACCGGCTGGAATTTTCCGCGCGCGGTTTGTGATCTGTTTCCAGAACCCTGCAGCGGGTGGCGAGATGAAGCGGTAACTCCTTCAGCAACCCTAGGATTTCCGAGTTGCGACCCTCTAGAGATAGACTCTGGTTCTGCATGGCTTTGGTAGGCCCTTGGGGATTGCGTTTTCGATCGAAGCCGAGGTAATGGAACGAGAAAGCCAACAAGTTTGAAAAGCGAGATTTGCCTCCGCCGTAACAGATGCTTTTGGCATGACGAGAATTTCGCATCTCGGTCACGAAGCCTCGCGATCATTCATGGGGCGAGGTTAACCGAAACCTCGTCGCAAGCTTACACTACTAGCATCAACCGGGACGGTAGATCAAGCAACCGCAGCTTGAGCATAGGGCCGGAGTTCCCATTCTCAATTGATCGATCAGTTTCAAGGTGAGGCCAGTATTACAGCCGCCGCAAGACTTGTCATCCAGCGGTGCGAACGCCTCTTCAGCGCGGCTACCGACCAGTCGGCGGTAGGTATCTTCGAAATCTGCTGGGATCTTCGCTTCTTCCGCCTTGAGTTCTCCTTCGACCCGCGTGAGCTCCTGCTTGAGGACTACGAGTCGCTCTTGAATCCTCGACTCTGTCTTTGCTGTATCCGATTCGACAACCTTGAGTTTGGCTTCGAGTTCCGCAGCTTTCGCTTGAAGCGCATCGATTGATTCCAGGATTTCAAGAATCTCGTCCGAGAGGACACTATTCGCTTGAGTATCCGCTGCGATCTGGTCTTTGACTGCTTGGTATTCGCGATTGTTTTTCGCCCCGTTCAGCTTGCCCTGCCACTCGTAGAGCTTCGCTTCTCGTTCGCGCTGGAGCAATTGCTTGCGATCCCCCTCCATCCGCTTTTGCTTGATCGCTTCCTTGCATTGAGTGACCGCATCCCGGGCAGCTTGCAACTGAACCTGGGCCATCTTGATCTGCTTGGGCCCCCGCTCGATTTGTCCTCGAATGTCCGCGACTTGCATCAGAATCTCGTGCAATCGGCGAACTGCGGTATCGGTAACAGGCATCGTGGGAGGTCCTTGAGGAGTGCAAGCAAATCTGAAATTCGAAAATTTACCCTGAATTCCTTGCATGAACCAGCCATGGACCGGCGGAAAGGAGTCAGTATTACCGCGGAAGCCGTGTGCAGCCAAAACCCTTTTGAGGCAATATCGGTTATGACAACCATCTCAAAGAGTGGATTTCGCTCTCCAATTGCGAGAGGGATTTCTGGTATCTTAAGACTACAATCCTGTTGATCGTTCGATGAGGTAGAGAGCATGCTTGAGCCCGTTCAAAAGCAACCCGTATCACATCCCTTTCGCTTCCATCTGGGATACCTTTGGCTCGGCTCGCTTCCCCAAAATGCGACGTGGATTTGTTTGGTGGTTCCGCTCACCTACTCAACGATTGCGTTAACAACGCTGGACGAAGCTCGCGGACAAACCTCAGGCAGCGGTCCAACCCCCGCGAAACCGTCTCTCACGCAACCTGCGACCTTCCAGTCCCCTGGATCTGTGAAGGTCTCCGGTACGCGGTCCAACGGAGTGAGATCCAATGCTCCTCGAACCAGTTGGGATGAGCAAGTCGCACCCGCTGCCCCCGGGATTTCCGAACAAACCAAGGAGCCCAGCGAACAGCCCATCTCCGATCGCGTTGCCCCAGACCTCCAAGCATTGTACGACCGCGCCCAAGCGGCTAGTTCGGTGCTTGAGTACAACAGCGTCATCGAAAATTGCCGAACGGTAATCGGCGACAACACGCGGCTATCGAGTGAACGCGCCTACACAAAACGATTGCTCAGTTGGGCGGCAAACCGCCGTGGAGAATTGCGTTCCGACATTGCTGGAAAGATGGTCGCTTCTCAGCAATTCGAGGATGCTGAGAAATTGGATCGAAGCGCAGCGGAAGATTTCCAGCTTTCCATTCAATTCGATCCTGGCCGATGGCGAGCCTACCACAACTTGGGAATCGCGAGAGCGTTAACGGGAAATATGGACGAAGCGATTGAACTGTTCAGCAAAACGATCGAACTTAATCCTAAGTTTGTCGATGCGTTTAACAATCGCGGAGAGATGCATGCTCGCAATCGAAATTGGAAACAAGCAATCGTGGATTTCGGCAAGGCGATTGAATTGAGCCCCGGCGATAGTGGACTCCATCGTGCGCGCGCAACAGCCTTGTTCTCGAACGGGGATACCGAAGCGGCATTAGCGGACTTTCAGAATGCGATGAAGCTCGCTCCAGAGTCGGCAGAGACTGCGTCCGAGTACGCGGATACTTGCCAGTCCCTAGGTCGATGGAAAGACGCCGCCGAAGCCTACCAAAAGTCCCTGAAACTTGCACCATCCAATCCACAGACACTGCAAAATGCAGCGTGGATGATGGCGACATGCCCCGAGGATTTCTACCGCAACCCTGAGGCTGCAGTGAAAACCGCCGAGCGTGCCGTGCGTGCCGCAGGCATTGCACCGAGCGCATCGCTTCTGCATGTGCTTGGTGTCTCCCAGGCCTCCAATGGTGACTTCGATACGGCTATTGCTACTCTGAACGAAGCGATTCAGACCACCACCGACCCGTCGCTGCGACGCGAGATTGGCGAGCATCGGGCTCTTTTTCAACGCAAACGCCCCTTCTTTCAATCCGGGCCACAAAAATAACCCACTCGGATCTGCCTCCCATCACTGCGCGAGTGAAGCGTCATGCGAGTGACAAGCCACTAAAATCGCTGCTGCGATCGCGGCTAGGCCGCCTTGGCGAATTTGGGTACTGACAAACCAAACAATCCAAAGATCTCGTGTTGACTTAGCCCCAAATTCCCAGGTGTTCCCGTTTCTGCAAACAATGTGTTGAACAAGGCCCGCTTCTGCTCCAGCACTTCATCGATCCTCTGCTCAATTGTCTCAACGGCCATCATTCTAGTCACCGTCACCGGTTGCTTGACGCCGAGTCGATGCGCTCGATTGATGGCTTGATCCTCCACCGCAGGATTCCACCAACGATCGAACAAGAAAACATAGTGGCAGAACTGTAGGTTCAATCCCACAGCGCCAGCCCCGTAGCTCATCAGAATAACATTGCAATTGGGGTCATTCTTGAACTTTTCGATCACGCCATCGCGTTTGTTGGATGGCACCCTTCCGTGGTACTGCAAGGGATTAAAACGATCCAGTTTATCGGCGATGACTGATAGTGTTTCAACCCACTGGCTAAAGACAATCGCTTTCTGTCCACTGGCAGCGATTTCTTCCATGTCCGCTTCCAGTCGCTCCATCTTGGTACTCGATCCGGTGGCAGGATCGAAATTGCAGATTTGCTTGAGTCGCAGTACCAACTCGAACACGTGCTGGACCGTGATCGACTCCCCCAATTCGGAAAGATGAACGATTCCTTCTTCCTCAGCAGCTCGGTAGCTAGCCCGTTGCTCCTGGGACAAGTCCAAATCAGCCTTACGAAAAAGCCTGGGTGGCATGTCCGTTAGGACTTTATCTTTTGTCCGTCGCAATATGTAATCGCGAGTCGCTTTGCCTAACGACTTCAAATGCATATCATCGCGAAGGTAACCCGGTGACAGAAACTCGAAGATACTCACTAAATCTTCAACCGAGTTCTCGATCGGCGTTCCAGTAAGAGCCCACGACCTACTGCGAGGAATCGAACGAACAACCTCGCTCGTCGTACTGGTCCGATTCTTGATCCGTTGAGCTTCATCGAGCACGACAAGGTCAAAGTGAAGCGATTCATCATCGATCACACTGCTGTCACGCAGCATCAATTCATAATTGGCTATCTTCACAGGAGCCTGGGGATTCGACCAAACCCAAGCACGTTTGGACGAGTCACCTTCGATGACTGCGACTGGGATTTCAGGTGCCCATTGCCGAAACTCGCGCACCCAGTTAGTAACCAAAGGCTTGGGGCAAATCAAAAGGGTATTTTGGAGCTCGCCCGACAATAACAACATGCGGATCGCTGTTATCGCTTGCATGGTTTTCCCAAGCCCCATTTCGTCCGCCAGAATTGCGGCATTACGAGGGAATAAAAACGCAATACCTTCCATCTGGTATGAGAAGGGCTGAAACGGAAAGGTGAGTTTCGCGGATTGTACAATTGTCTCAAGAGGAGGTTGCAGCAAATAGTACAGGCGATCTTCAAGCCGGACCAAGTCTTTGGGTGGGTTTAACCGCGTTCTCTTCCCCGTCGCCACGTCCGTGCTTCCGAAAAGTTTCGGAGGTGCTGCCGCTGGACTTGCGTTGCTTTCGCTTCCCTCCGCACTATTCGGGACGCATCGATTCGTCGCGTCTCCCCCCGTGGAGTTCCCCTCTCCTCCATTCGCGGGATTCGCTGGTGGAGCACTTGGGTTCGGGGACTTGCCAGCCGGACTCTCTGACTTCAACCAAGATTGGGACTCCGGGAACGAAAAACCAAGGGTCTTTGGTAGCGGCTGCGAAAGCTGGATCGCTAGGACCTTGGGGCTTTCGATTCCACAAAGGATAGATACCGAGCAGCTACTTGCATTCGAAATTGCTACATCATCGATTTGAAGTGCATGCGTGAATGGATGATCAGCGAAATCTACGGTCAAATGAAAGGGAGAGGTAGTACCGAGTGACGGGAAGAAAGTCGATTCGACTTCGATCGCGGTAGCTCCGTCTGGCGATGGCATCGTTCACGCTGCTTTCGTCCGCGGATTGGCTTCGGAAAGAGCCTCGTTGATCCGCGAAAATGGTTCGAAAAGATCCAAGGGGAAAACGCCGTCATCGTGGAGCCCTTCCAACGCACGTGAATCGTTGGCGTATTTGCTCAACCACTGGAATTGATAATCCCCTAGTTGCAATCTACTGAACTCATCCTCCGCACGCGAAGCGCTGGGAACCCGGAATCCTTCGTGCTCGCTCCCAAACCGCTCCGAGTCCCCCACGATCAAGAAGACAGGCAAATCGACCCAGTGCCGTACCGAAAGCGCAGCCGGACAATCGGTGAAAACCACTTTTGGCTTTATCTTCGATTTGGTGAGCAGGGCTCGAGCAATCTGCTCGCCGCACAAGAACTCGTCGAGCGTCTTTCCGAACAGTATCTGCTGCGCTCGCGTCGGAACGATCGGCAACGTGCAATGGAACTCCATAGGACGAGCCAACGTGTTGACGACGAGAAATCCGCCGAAATAGCCATGCGGCGAGCGTTCTCGAATCGATGCAAAACCGATTGAGTGCTGTGCAGTTCCCTGATGCGCTTCCATGCAATGTGTTTCGTCGAATTTCGAGGATGTGTCCTAAGAGACAAAACCGGTACCGTAGCTTCGACTTCCAAGCCGCTTGCAATCCACAGTTCCTAGGCGCAGCAGGATTTCTCCGCACAAACCGCCCAACTTGCCAACCGGAATGATGCGATTTTGCGCTCTGTTCGATCCTTGATCAACAAAGGGATTACTGGAGTTGATTGAAGGTTCTGAAGAGCAAACGCTCGACTTTTGATGGCTTACGTGACTATACTGAAGCAGTGCTGTGTTCGAGCGATCCTCGATCTGCCCCTTTGCGTCCTGTTTGCCGCTTCACGACACCAACCCCATCGAACATCCATGTCTAACGATCCGGGTCAATTCTCACCAGTCTTTTCGATCAATGTCTCGGCGGATTCGGGGAATGCGGCTGCAGCGAGAGAACGCCCAGCCGATGTCGGCGCTACCTTGATCGGATTAATCCGACAAATGATTGAAGTCCAGCACAGGCAAAACCAAGTTCTCGAACAACTCCTACAAGTCAGCAAGCAATTGCTGCAGAACTCAACACAAGCGAATAACCAGCGTCAAAATGAGTTGAATCAGTGGCGAAACGCTCACCCCGAGTTGGTTCGCTCATGCCGCTCCGCATTGGAAACTCTCTCCGGAGTCCAAACCGAGTTCCTCCAGAAAATGGCTGACGAAGTAGAAGATTCAAAAGACGAGCTAGCAGAGAGCGAGTACATCTTTTCCGATTTCCTCGATCGTTACGGCCCTCGCATGGCTCACCTGAATGGCGTGCTTCAGGTCCTAAACCACCTCAGTGGCTGAAATTCTTAATCCCCCGAAGAGCCGGTCGCAGAGTCCAGGATCCACTCTCGTCCCATCCCCTTGAAACTGCCGATAGACAGATCCATTGTTTACGCAGTTTGTAGAGGGGTATTGCTCAAGCTCCCATGGTTGAATTGCCGAGCTAACCACTGGATGTATCGACTTTAGCAGTCGTAACGATTGTTCGATGCTAGCGTTCGACGAAGCACGAGGGCATTATGCGGAAAAAGATTCAGTTCCAATCCAAACGACTGCAAATCGCTGGTGGTGTTTTGCTTGCAATCACATCGGTTGGCTGCGTGAGCAAACCTGGATTTCGTCCGTCTATTTGGCCAACCGAAAAGGTAGATGGTAGCTCTGGAAAGTCGATGTCAGAAGCGCTATCGAGCACTTCGCAATCGGTCAAGAGTCAGTTCGCTACCGTCGGCTCCGCGATGAGCTCGGCATACAGCAAGACGAAATCCGCCATCACTTCACCGTTTACCAACGCTTCGAACCCAACCGAAGTCAAAGATTCCGCGACTGGCTTGTCGAAACCTGTCACCATTGGACCTGAAGTATTGGTCGCCCAAGGGAGTTACTTTGAATCACAGGGCAATTATGCAAAGGCTCTCGACAGCTACAGCCGAGCCTTGGAGGCAGAAGCCAACAACCCAGTGGCGCTGATGAGTATGGCAAGACTATACGAAAACCAAAAAGACACAGCGAAGTCCATTGAGTTCTACAAGAAAGCTGCCAAGGTTGCGCCGAACAATGCTGACGCCTATGCAGAGCTAGGTGCCGTGTATGCTCGTACTGGTGATCTCAAGGCGGCAAAAGATGAATTGCAAAAAGCTGTCAATCTACAACCCAAGAATAGAACCTATCGCTCGAGTTTGGCGGGTATCCTCCTCGATTCAGGCAACGCTCCAGGAGCCCTCGAAGAGCTGCAGCAAACCGAGTCTTCTGCGATGGCTCAGTATCAAATGGCGTATCTCCACTTTAATCGCAAGAACATTCCTGCCACTCAGCAGCATCTGAATGCCGCCTTACAGATCGATCCCAATTTAAAGCCTGCACGCGATCTACTGGCAAGTATGGGAGGTGCACAAAACGTCAGTCAAATGGTGCAACAAGGCCAACAGTTCGGCCGGCAAGCGATGGGTGTCTATCAACAAGCAGGTAGCCTTGCCAATAGCGTTCAATCCGCCTGGGGAACGCCATCAGCAGCACCTTCGGCAAATGTGGCAGGGGTTCCTCCATCCACGCAAGCCGTTCCGTACGTAGCACAAACCCCTAACGGCTACATCCCGGTACCTGCCGCGCCCCCAAAGATACCAAGTGCTTCCGTGCCACCGCTCCCGACCACGCCTCAATTAATGCAGCGGTAAAGCGTTATCTCCCGATGCTAGCCATGAGCGAAACATGGTTTCTAGCGACGTGGAGGTTTCTCCAGCCGGTGCTAACTCTTAGGGATCCGATTCGCTTCGCTTCGCGAAGCCAATCCGAGCTACGCGTGTAAGCAAGCAGTGATAATCTGAAAGAGCAAAGACCGATCGTTTAAGGTCGCAGGTTCCCATAAAGTGTTGGATCGTCAGAAACTTCCGATTCCAACGGATGAAATGCGGGCTTCGTGGGAACGGGGTGGAACTTTGGCCATGGTGGACCTTGAGCCTCCTCCCGCTTGCGTTGTCGCCACGCTTTATGGATTTCCCACTTTTCGCGCAGAGAGTCAAGGCACTTTCCTGAGAGAAGATTGGCTTCTTCCGCTGTATGGTGAACGTTTTCATGGATCCAATGGTTCATGAACGGGATGCCAATGGGTTCAACCACGACTCCTTCCGCACCCGGGTATCCAACATCGCAATGAGCATCGCACGCATTGCAACCGTCTTTATGGCATGTCGAACGGCCAACAACTTCAGGCGTTGAATCCACGGAGAACTCAATCAACTTCGGTGGATCCGATGAGTGAATAATAGATACACAACCGCCTGCGGGAAAAACCATGGCGGAAAGAAGCAACGCTCGAAGCGTACTCTTTCTTGCCTTTGGGTTTCGCCGAGACATGGCTGGATTCCTACCTGGTTGCTGATATGAACCTGCGAATCACCCATAACCCTCTACTGAGAATCAAGGTTTGTTCCACCGCGCGCAGCGGTCCCCGCAAATCATGGAATCGCAGGTTGGTCCTTCTTCCAAAGTATCGGCAAAACCGACTAGGAGGATTAGGTTGAGTTTTCGGATTCGTAGCGACGCGAAGCCGCTGCCGCTTGATTGCATGCAAATGGGCATTGCTCCCACACCGAAACGGAGGACGATTGCATGCCCTACGAACTCGGGTTTCTAACCGATGTGGGTGCACACTCGGAGAACCATGTCCTTACCGTCTAACCGCTTTCAGGAAAATAATCCTGAAAATCCCTGAAACCTCGTGGCCGTTCAACCCGACTTCCCTGCAAAAACGAAGGTGATTCTTCGTGCCATTGGGGTCCACTCAATAGTCGAAAAGCGACGATTGTTGCCCTTCCGCTTGGCCGAAATCACTCGTGATTTCGGGGACATGCTTGCAACCTTGCGTCGGTGCTGTGCCTGGGTTTTGTTTTCCGTTGTACTCCGACAGGGACGCTGGATATACTAAGAAAGCACGTGGTTTTATCCATGTTTACTTCTCATCTGCCCACCCCCTATCCTCCTTCCGATTCGCGTCGAAACCACCCTTCTGTCTATTCTCGAAACGCGTGCGTCTCCAACTGGAGTTCAACAACGATTTCTTGATGACGGCGGTCGGATGGTGCTTCGCTGAACCACTCAGCGGTATCGCTTCGCGCATCGCTTCACTGCCATGACCGGTAACGAGAACGATCGCCCGCGATCGAAAATCAAACCTGATGAAATTCTCTCCATTGCGGAGGAGATGCTGCGCGAACGCACTGCGGCGCCGGTGGTTTCACCGGGAGAACATCGTCCTGTACTCGACTTCGCGACCTTGCAGAGAATGTCGCCGAGTGAACTAGGAGAGATTGCCGTTGTCGAGGAGATTCCTTCATGGGACATCCTAGAACGCCAGGAACTCGTTTTCCAGATTCTAAAATCTCGCATGCAGTCCTCTGGGATGATGATGGGTGAAGGCACCCTCGAGGTACTGGCAGATGGCTTTGGATTCCTTCGTTCTACCAGCCACCATTATGTCGCATGTCCTGACGACATCTATGTCTCGCCTTCGCAGATACGCAGGTTTGGACTTACGACGGGCATGACAATCTCTGGACAAATTCGGCCACCGAAAGAAAACGAACGCTACTTTGCACTGCTTCGCGTCGAGGCAATCAATCATAGAAACCCAAATGAGGTGCGAAGCCGCAAGCCCTTCGATTCACTAACCCCGCTGCATCCCAAAGAACGAATCGTTCTCGAAACAGAATCGAACGAACTTTGTCCTCGCGTGGTGGATTTGATAACACCCATCGGATTCGGCCAACGTGGATTAATAGTCTCCCCACCGCGCGCCGGAAAAACCGTACTCATGCAAAAGATGGCTAAGGCGGTCCTCAAAAACTATCCAAACTCTTACGTGTTTATCTTGCTCGTTGACGAACGACCGGAAGAAGTCACCGATATGCAACGCGAGGTCCGCGGACCGAAATGCGAAGTTGTCAGCAGCACCTTCGATGAACCCGGCGCTCGTCATATCCAAGTAAGCCAAATGGTTCTGGAGAAATCCAAGAGACTCGTCGAGTACGGGATCGACGTTGTGATCTTCCTCGATTCGATCACGCGCTTAGCGCGTGCGTGGAACGGCGAGTGCACCCAATCGGGAAAAACACTGACCGGAGGTCTTGACGCCAATGCCATGCAAAAGCCGAAAGCGTTTTTCGGTGCAGCCAGGAAACTCGAAGAAGGTGGATCGCTGACCATTCTCGCAACGGCATTGGTTGGAACGGGAAGCCGGATGGACGATGTAATCTTTGAAGAGTTCAAGGGAACCGGAAATCTGGAAATTGTGCTCGATCGCGGATTGGTCGACCGACGGATTTGGCCAGCGATTGATATTTTTCAGTCGGGAACACGGCGAGAAGAAGCGTTGCTCGACCCCATGGAGTACCAAAAAATTTCGCTCTTGCGTAAAGGTCTAGCTGGACTTAACGCTCCGGAAGCGATGGAGCAGCTCCTTAGCAGCTTGAAAAAATCTCGTAATAACGCTGAGTTCCTGCTGGGGCTCAAGGGATTGTAGGCAACGGTCGCCTCAGTTAGGCAAGGCACCCTTAGATTTCATCGGGCTTTCTCGGATCGGGGAGTCGACATCCCATGGATGTTGCCCGACAATAACGGCCTTTACCGAGCCTGGCACCCTGTACAACTTCACACGCTTTACGGAAGCCGCTCTCTTCCCATCCTCCATTCGATACGTTCATTCATGCCTCTGGAAATATCAGCCTCATCCCAGCACGCCGAGTTACCTTCGAACCAATCGATCGGTGTGATTGTCTCCACCTACAATTCTCACATTACTGAAAAGCTTTGCGAAGGAGCGATTGCCACACTGACCGCCGGAGGAATCTCTGAGGAGCGAATCGTGGTAGTGCGTGTCCCAGGTGCTTGGGAATTGCCATTCGCTGTCCAACGCTTGATCGCAATTCGAAGTTTTGCAGGCGCGATTGCTCTCGGAGCGGTCATCAAAGGGGAAACATCCCACGACCAGCATATCAACCGAGCAGTCAGCAGCATACTGATGCAATTGTCTATGGATCATAACAAACCAATCGCTTTCGGCTTGCTGACAGTAAACTCACTGGAACAAGCGATCCAGCGAAGCGGTGGGAACAAGGGGAACAAAGGTGAGGAGTGCGCGACCGCATTGCTGGAGTGCCTAAGACTTGGCACGGCCCTCGATCGCATGGATACGCTGGATAACTAAATTGCTGAGTGCGTCGAGACATGAGGACTCTTTGGAACCCCAATCCGAAAACCCGCCGAAATCTCTAGCAAAGAAATCGGTTTTAAGCCTGCGCGATTGGGTAATTCTGCTTTCCTTGGCGTCCGTGCAATTCGTCAATATCCTCGACTTCATTATCGTGATGCCGCTAGGGCCTCGATTTTTTGACGAGTTAGGTCTGTCTGCCGAACAGTTCGGTTACGTCGTGGCAAGTTACGGGTACGCGTCGTCCGTCGCAGGGATTGTAGCTGCTGGATGGATCAATCGGATCGAGCGCCGCAAGGCGTTGCTCGTGATCCTTTTTTTATTCCTGCTCAGTTCACTTGCATGCTATTTGTCAGGCCGATTCACTTCGCTGATCCTGGCCCGATGCATGACCGGAGTGTGTGGTGGATTGATCGGTTCGATGGTCATGTCGATCGCGAGCGATTTATATGCGGAATCCCGCCGGGGCTACGCGCTTGGTGTCATCATGACATCGTTCTCAATGGCGTCCGTCGTCGGAGTTCCCATCGGTCTATGGCTTGCAGAAAGAGACTCTTCGGCCCGGACTCCTTTCTTATACCTTGCCCTGGTATGCATACCTATTTGGATCCTTCTCTGTTCCTTTCTTCCACGAGTTCCTAGTCACAAAGATTCGGGCGATCATGGATACTGGGGAACATTTTGGGGTGTCCTGAAGTCACCCTCTCATCGATGGGCGTTCTTATTCACCTGCATCCTAGTCTTCCAAACTTTTTTGATCGTCCCCTTTCTGGCGACGTATGTGGTGAAAAACGCTGGTCTGCCGGAGGAATACCTTCAATTTGTCTATATCGTCGGTGGTGCATTCACGTTCGTCACGATGCCTCTAGTCGGCAAACTGTCCGATCGGTTTGGCAAACCACTGATCTACAAAATCGTCGTCTTCTTGGCAGTTGTCCCTGCCGTCGTGATCACCCATCTTCCCCCGGTAGCAGCGTGGCTCTGCGTGCTGGTCACGACAACTTACATGGTGATGACATCCGCGCGCATGGTACCCGCCCAGGCGATGATCTCGAGTTTATCGCAACCTCAATGGCGCACTGCTTTTCTCAGCATTAGCAGCTCGGTCCAGTCGTTGGCCATCGGGGTCGCCGCCAGTATTTCCGCCAACATCGTGGTTGAAAATGCCCAAGGAAAACTCGAAAACTTTTGGATCGCCGGCTGGGTAGGGGTTTTCTTTTTTATTGGAAGTTTGTTCCTAATCCCAAAAATTGCGAGCCTCCGAACAGACTAGGCTGTAGCGTCAAGGCATTCCCAGTACTGCCTTGGCATCTCTTTTCGATAGTTGGTTGTGCGGTTAAACTGTGGTCTAAGTACAGGGGCTCATAGCTCAGTTGGATAGAGCAACGGATTTCTAATCCGTAGGTCGTAGGTTCGAATCCTACTGGGCCTGTTGGATGGGGCAGCGAAGAGGTCTACTTTTTCGACTCGCGTTGTTGGAGCGTGTTGTTGAAATCCCAGGTAAAGCCCTCCCCGCGTTGAATCGAATCGCGACACCGTTCGCACAGCTCTCGATTTTCTTCGGTTGCTTTTTCCTCCGCCTTTTTGAGTTGCTTCAATGCTTCGTCGCTTCTTCCTTCGGCTTCTAGGGCGAGGCTGAGTACAAAGTGGGGAAACCAATCGGGACGAGGTTCCAGGTCATAGGCCATTTGTGCTTCCTTGATGGCTTTCTTGCCGTTGGCAGGAACCCGCTCCGAGCGAGCGCAGTGGAGCAAGGCTAACGCGCGTCGGGCTTCGAGTTCGAAAGGCTTGAGATTCACGAGGGGTTTCCATTCCGATTCCGCCGTGCCGAACTGTTTTTGGGAAGCAGCGATTCGGGCTCGAAGCCATCGGTCCATGGGGGATTGGCTCCGAATTTTAGCTGCGCTCACGAAGGCGGATTTTGCTGCAACGCCCTTGTCCGAGGAATACAGAACACTTGCCTTCACTAGCAACGCAGTCGACTGTAGCGCCGTATTTGCCTGAATTACATCGTCGAGAATTGCAAGCGCTGCGTCATGATGACCTAAATAGCTCCACACCGGGGCAGGTGCGCTTGGGATAACTGATATTCCAA
>Ga0194130_10005399_pt1 | contig 15416 bp, 11 predicted proteins | sample TA2KigsurfametaG_FD_160084 | JGI IMG/M metagenome (GOLD analysis project Ga0194130, IMG submission 160084) | Freshwater microbial communities from Lake Tanganyika, Tanzania - TA2015050 Kigoma 12 surface | ecosystem: Environmental > Aquatic > Freshwater > Lake | place: Tanzania: Lake Tanganyika... | reverse complement strand
GCCGTGAGGTTTGAAGAGTTGAAGAGTCTGGTGCGGGCGCGACGCACCGACATGATGGTCGACAAAGACCGCATGCCCGCCGACGGCGTGGTCGAAAAACTTTGCGAACTGGCGATGTGGGCGCCGAACCACAAACTCACGTTCCCCTGGAAGTTCGCCGCAGTCACGGGCGATGCCCGCGCCAGGCTGAGCAATTGCGTGGCCGACGCGATGGCTCGCGAGGGCGATGCGGCGCACAAGGTCGAAAAAGCCCGCACCAAGTTTCAACGCGCACCGGTGATTTTGATCGTCGGCAGCGAACCAGGCGATACACCACTGCGCACCGAAGAGAACCGCGACGCCGTGGCGGCGGGCATTCAAAATATCTTGCTCGGCGCGACGAGTCTCGGTCTGGCGAGTTTTTGGTCGAGTTGCCCGACCGGGGTAAACGACGACGTCGCAAAGTTCGCGGGTTTTCAAACCGGCACCCACATCACGGCGATGATCTACCTCGGCCACCCCGAACGAACCGCGCCCGAGATCGAGCGACCCCCGGCCAAGATCAACTACATCGCCGAATAGATCACCGCCAGCGCACGAAAGCCAAAAATCGACCGGGGCGCAGAGTCAACTCGGCTGATAGACGCCGAACTCTTGGCGCAACACATCGCTCACTTCACCCAGCGTGGCCCCGACCCGCAACGCTTCTTTCATCGGATACAGCAAGTTGTCGTCGGTCTTCGCGGCCGCGAGCAATTTTTCGAGACGTGCCGAGACATCACTTTGATTTCGCGACGAACGAAACTTCTTGACCCGGGCGACTTGGCTTCGCTCGACTTCAGGGTCGACTTCTTTGGGCACGAATTTTTGCTCCGAATCGGCGACGAATTTGTTCACGCCCACCAATACGCGCGAACCGTCGTCGACCGACTTGGTATACGCGTATGCCGACTCTTCGATCTCGCCCACTTGAAAACCCGATTCGATGGCCTGCACGGCGCCACCCATCTGCTCGATGCGCTCGATGTACTCCCACGCCGCGCGCTCGACCTCGTTGGTCAGTGACTCGACAAAATAAGAACCGGCCAGCGGATCGGGCGTGTCGGTGATGCCGCTCTCGTAGCCGATTATCTGTTGGGTCCGCAACGCGATGCGCGCCGCGTCCTCGGTTGGCAGGCTGAGCGCCTCGTCGAAACCGTTCGTGTGCAGACTCTGCGTTCCGCCCAAGACCGCCGCCATGCTCTGCACCGCCACGCGCACGATGTTGTTTTGCGGTTGCTGAGCGGTCAGTGTCGAACCACCCGTCTGGGTGTGAAACCGCATCAACGCGCTCGCGGGATTCTTGGCCCCGAACCTCTTGGTCATGATCTCGTGCCACATGCGTCGACTGGCACGAAACTTCGCGACCTCTTCGAAGAAATTGTTGTGGCCGTTCCAGAAAAAACTAAGGCGCGGCGCAAAATCGTCGACGCCGAGACCCGAATCGACCGCCGCTTGCACGTAGGCGATCGCATTCGAGAGCGTGAACGCGAGTTCTTGAACGGCCGTCGAGCCCGCCTCGCGAATGTGATAACCCGAGATCGAAATCGTGTTCCATTTCGGGATGTGTTTCGCGCAATAGGCGAAAACATCGGTGATGATGCGCATCGACGGGCGAGGCGGATAAATATAGGTGCCCCGCGCGATGTACTCCTTCAGCAGGTCATTTTGAATCGTGCCCGAGATGTCTTTGGCCGCGACGCCCCGCTCTTCTGCCACCAATTCATAAAGCAAGAGCAATATCGCCGCCGTCGAATTGATCGTCATCGATGTCGTCACCTTGTCGAGCGGAAGATCGGCGAGCAAAGTGCGCATGTCCTCGATCGAGTCGATCGCCACGCCGACTTTGCCGACCTCGCCCATCGCCCGTTCGTGGTCGCTGTCGTAACCCATCTGGGTGGGCAGGTCGAACGCGCAAGAAAGCCCCGTCTGCCCCGCGTCCAACAAAAACTTGAACCGCTGGTTCGTGTCGGCGGCCGTGCCGAAACCCGCGTACTGACGCATCGTCCACAGGCGGTCGCGATGCATCGTCGGGTAGATGCCCCGCGTGTATGGTGCCGAGCCCGGCTGACCGAGACGCGCGTTCGCGTCGAAACTCGCCAGTGACTCTTCGGTGTACAGCGGCTCGATCTGAATGCCAGAGTCCGTCTTTTTTTCAGACGCCGGTTGATTGCTTTTGCTCATAATCGCCAAGGCAAGGCTACGAGTTCGGGTGCCTCGCAGCGAGCACGGCGATTTCGACGAGCCATTCTGATCGGGCCAGCGCCGGCACGGTCACGAGCGTGCTCGCCGCCAGATGACCGTTCAACGCCTTGTCTCGACCCGCCATCACGATTTTGAGTCGTTCGCCCAGATCGGCCGAGTGCACGACATACGTCGTGACCGAGACGATCGACTTAACGTTCATTTTTCCTTCGGCCAAGATCGCCGCGATGTTTTGCCAGACGAGGCGAACTTGTTCACCCAGATCACTCGGCACAGACCCGTCGGGGTTCGTCGGCACCACACCCGAGGTGGCGATCAATTCGGCGCCCGCGGGCACGTGTATCGCGTGCGCATACGCCGCGGCGGGGGCGGCCATTTGCTTGGGCGATAGTGCGCGCGGCTCGGTCAAGACCTTTTACGATAAGCCATAATTGAACGGTGAGCAAGAAAGCAGTCGGACAAGAAAACCTCGCCGACATCGCCGTTCTCGAACGAATTCAGCAACGGGTTCTCTGGCTCGCGGTGCGCATGGTCGATTTCGCCAACCGCGAACGCGAGACACCGTCGGCTCCCGGCGGGCGCGACGCCGAATTCAATGTCAAGGTCGGCGGCCACATGGCCAGCAGCGCATCGGTGGTCAGCATCATGACTTCGCTGTGGTTCGGTCACCTGAACGGCGACGACAAAGTCGCGGTCAAACCCCATGCATCGCCGATATTTCATGCGATCAAATATCTGACGGGCGAACTCGACAAGTCGTATCTGAAAAAACTTCGCACGCTCGGCGGTCTGCAGAGTTACCCAAGTCGCACGAAAGATCCGGATGTCGCCGATTTTTCGACGGGCTCGGTCGGGTTGGGTGCCGTCGCGCCGTTGTTCGCGTCGATGACGCGCCGCTACATCGACGCCCACTTCACGCCCCGACCGGCCGCCCGATTCATCGCCCTGGTCGGTGACGCCGAACTCGACGAAGGAAACGTCTGGGAGGCGATCGCCGATCCGTCGCTGCAAGGTTTGGGAAACGTGATGTGGGTCGTGGACGCCAATCGTCAAAGCCTGGATCGCGTCGTGCCGGGGATGAAGATCAAAAAACTCGCCGGTTTTTTCGCCGACGCAGGTTGGCATGTGATCGAGGCGAAATACGGCCACAAACTTCAGGCCGCGTTCGCGATGCCTGGTGGCGAGTCGTTGCGCCAATACATCGACGACATGTCGAACGAGAGATACCAAAGTCTGTTCGCCCTGCAGGGTTCGGCTCTGCGTGAAAAGTTCTTGGCGGGCGCGCCGAGCGAGGTCGTCGCGTTCATCAACGACGTCTCCGACGCCGATCTGGCACCGCTGGTGCAAAACCTCGGCGGCCACGACATCGAAATGTTGCTCGACGCCTATCGCGAGTGCGATCTGGTCACCGACAAACCCAGCGTCGTGTTCGCCTACACCGTCAAGGGCTGGGGCTTGCCGATCGCCGGCGACCCGCTCAACCACGCGGCGCTGCTCTCTGAAAACCAGATCGACGACCTGCGCAAGCGCAACGGCTTGACCCTCGAGACCGAGTGGGAGCGGTTCGAAAAAGACAGCGAAGAAGATCGGGTCTGTCGCGCGGTGGGCGGCGACATCAACAACAAAGAGATCGCGGATCGGCCGCAACTCAAGGTGCCGCACGAGGTGAGTCTGGCGATCGGCAAAAAACCGATTTCAACCCAGGAAGTTTTTGGTCGACTGCTGACCGGCCTCGGCGGCAACCCGGAAATCGCCGAGCGCATGGTGACGATGTCACCCGATGTCAGCGTCAGCACCAACCTGGGTGGATGGATCAACAAGTTCGGCGTGTTCAGTTCTGACGAGCAACCCAACTATTTGGGCGACGATCGTCTGCTGCGTTGGAACGAAGGTCCGCAAGGTCGACATGTCGAACTCGGTCTCAGCGAGATGAACCTGTTTCTGGCGTTGCACGCCTTCGGGCTCGGGCACGAACTTCACGGCGAGCACCTGTTGCCGATCGGCACCGTTTATGATCCGTTCGTCTGTCGCGGGCTCGACGCGCTGATCTACGCGCTCTACAACGGTGCGCGATTTATCTTGGTCGGCACGCCGTCTGGCGTGACGCTTGCGCCCGAAGGCGGCGCGCACCAGAGCACCGTCACGACTTCGCTCGGGCTCGAACTGCCGGGCATGACCTATGCCGAGCCGTGCTTTGCGCGCGCGCTCGACTGGTTGTTGTGCGACGGCCTGCGACGGCTCGGCGGCAAAGACGGCGACAGCATGTATTTGCGCCTGTCGACCAGACCGATCGACCAGACGATCTTTGAACAATTGGTCGCCCAACGCGGTGCCGATTCTTTGCGCGCCGATGTTCTCGCTGGCGGATACCGATTGTGCGAGCCGAGCGAACCCCGCGCCGCCGACCTGGTCATCGCCGCGGCGGGCAGCGTCGTGCCCGAGGCGGTGGCGGCCGGCAAATTGCTCGCCGCGGAGGGCATCAACACGGTGGTGCTGGATCTTTGCTCGCCCGATCGCGTTTATCGCGGCTGGCGCACAGCCCAGCAACTTGCGACGCGAAACGGGGTGACGACGCACGATGTCGGTCACCTTGGCAAGTTGTTGGTCGATGGCGAGCGCAAACTGCCGATTTTGACGGTGCAAGACTCGGCCAGCCATTCGTTGGCCTGGCTGGGTTCGGTTTTCGGCGCGCGCACGGTGCCCGTCGGGGTCGACGAATTCGGCCAGTCGGGCACGATCGCCGAACTTTACGCGACCTTCGACCTGCTTCCCGAACAACTCGTCAACGCCGCGCTGCTCGCATTGTCGTAGCCTGAAGCCATGGCGATTATCGAGCAAGAAACCAAAAAAACAAAAACGATCGATGGCGTCGAACTGACCGCCAAGACGGTCGCCCAAATGGCGCCGCCAAAATTCGCCACGGTCGAAGAAGAGCGACAGCACCGCAAACAAAAACTCGCCGGTGCGATGCGCATCTTTGGTCGCCTGGGTTTCGGCGAGGGCGTGGCGGGGCACATCACGGTGCGCGACCCCGAGTTCACAGATCATTTCTGGGTCAATCCGTTCGCCAAGAGTTTCAGATACATGCGCGTCAGCGACCTGATTCTCGTGAACCACGACGGTGATGTCGTCTACGGGTCGCAACCCGTTAACCGCGCCGCGTTTTGCATCCATGCCGCGATTCACCAGGCCCGACCCGACGTGATCTCGGCGGCGCACGCGCACTCGCCTTTCGGCAAGTCTTGGTCGTCGCTCGGCAGAAAACTCGACCCGATCACGCAAGACTCGTGCTATTTCTACGAAGACCACTCGGTGATAACCGAACAAGGTGGTGCGGTGGTGCTCGAAATTTCGGCGGGACAAGAAATCGCCGCGAAATTTCCGAAAGGCAAGGCGGCGATTCACCAGAACCACGGTTTGTTCACCGTCAGCGACACCGTCGATGCGGCGGCGTTTTGGTTCATCACGATGGAGCGTTCGTGCCAGGCGCAACTGATGGCCGAGGCCGCCGGCACGCCAAAATTGATTCCCCACGAGATGGCCAGTTACACCCGCGATCTGACGGGGTTCCCCGCCGCGGGCTGGTTGCAGTTTCAACCGCTGTGGGAAGAAATCTGTCGAACTGACCCAGAACTTTTCGATTGAGCGTCGACAAAACTTCTGGTTCGCTCAGCCGACTAGCCAACAACACGCCCCCCGAGGCGTTGTTCGTCGTCTCGGCAACGGGACAATACTGCGGTGCGGTGATCGCTGTTCGTCTGTTCGACGACTTGGCGCCCGCCAGCGTGGCCTGGTTTCGCGTGATCGGTGCGGCGATCGTGTTGATCGCGTTCTCGATGCCGACGCTGCGCCGCTCGGGCGCGTGGTCGCGCGAGCAGATTTTTGCGGTGAGTCTGTTCGGCGTCTCCACCGCGTTGATGAACCTGTTCTTCTATCTGGCGATTCAGCACCTCGACTTGGGCAAAGGCGTGGCGATCGAATTCATCGGACCAATCACCGTTGCGGCGATTCGCACCCGCACGGGGCGCAACGCTTTCGCCTTGTTGTTGGCCGTGATCGGCGTGCTCATTTTGTCGGGTCTCGAATTGGGCAACGAGCCGCTCGGGTTGGTCTACATCTTTCTCGCCTCGATCATGTGGGCTATTTACATCGTCGTCGGGTCGAAAGTTGCGCGCTTTAATCGCGGCGTATCGGGCCTGGGCGTGGGGTTGCTGATCGGCGCGGTGTTCATCGCACCGTTCGGCGCGCCGACCAGCGGGCCGGCATTCAGCGCACCCTGGATTCTCGCGACATGTTTTTTGGTCGGTATTTTGTCGAATGCCGTCGGCTACGGCATCGACCAATTCACTCTGCGCAGAATTCCCGTGCGAAGATTTTCGGTCTTGCTCGCCCTGCTTCCCGTGACGGCGACGATTTTCGGATTGCTGTTTCTCGGTCAAGTGCCGAGCGTCATCGATTTGATCGGTATCGGTTTCGTGTTGACGGGCGTCGTCGTGCAACAACGCGACACATTGCCCCCTACCGAAGTCGTCGCCTAGCAACCGATAGACTGTTCTCGCGGGCGAGGAGTTCAATTCTCTATGCCTACACCCCCAATTTTGAAGCGCCGTTTCACATCCGTCGTCGTCGCCCTCGCGGTGTTGCTTGGCGTATTTCCCGCGACATCGGCACAAGCCGACGAGGGCCAACTACCGGGGGGCGTCGTTATATATGGGCGGGGCTTCGGTCACGGTCGTGGGCTCAGCCAATACGGTGCTTTCGGCTGGGCCACTGTGCACGGCTGGTCGTGGGAGCAGATCCTCGACTTTTATTACGGCGGCGCGACCGGCAACGCCCGCTCGACGCTCGAGGCGCCGAATCAAGAGATGACGGTCTGGCTGAGCGCGATGAGCAACAAACAGACTGGCGTCGTTTCAGACTCGGGCACATTGCGCCTGCTCGAAGACCCCGATCAAGGGCGTCGGTTCACGTCGATGGTCGCCAGAGAGAAGTCGGGCGCGCAACGCGTTTATCAAGTTTGGGGTTCGAACCAACGCAAATGTTTGAACGAATCAGATTCGCCCGAGGGCGCGGGCTTCGCGTTTCTCGGCGAGTTCAACGAAACGGCATCGTTCGTCACCAACGCCAGCGCCGATCCGGCGTCACCGGCGCTCGAGTCGGTGGGTCTTTGCGAGCCTCGCTCTGCCTCGGCTAACCAGGTTCGCTATTACCGCGGCGTGATTCGCGCGTTGAACAACACGCGCAACGAGAATCGCACGATCAACATCGCGAGGCTCGACGATTATCTTCGCGGCGTGGTGCCCCGAGAGTCACCCGCCTCATGGGGTGACGCAGCCGGTGGCGCGGGCATGCACGCGTTGCGCGCCCAGGCGGTTGCCGCCCGTTCATATTCGGTGACCGAGAACCGATACACGGCGCTGGCCAAAACTTGCGACACGCAAGATTGCCAGGTTTATGGCGGCGCCGCCCTGCGAACATCGGTCAACGCCGCCCCGTCGGTGCTCGAGAGCGCGAACACCGACCGCGCCGTCGCCGAGACATCGGGCGTCGTCATTCGCAACGCCCAAGGTGGCGTGGTGCGAACCGAGTTCTCGTCATCGAACGGTGGCCGAACCGCTGGCGGAGCGTTTCCGGCGTTGGTCGACGAGGGCGATCTGGCGGCCAACAGTTCGTTGATGGTCTGGACGCGCGCCTTCACTGCCGCGCAGATAACCGCGAAATACCCGAGCGTCGGCGTTCTGACGTCGGTGACCACCACCAACGACGGTTTGGGCGGCGACTGGGGCGGTTACACGGTCGAGGTCACTATCACCGGCACCGCCGGTTCGGTGAAAGTCTCTGGCTGGTCGTTTCGCACGACATTTGGTTTGCCCGCACCGTGGTATGGCGCGACACCGATCTTCGGCGCACCGCTCGAGTCGGGTGTCGTCGGTTCGATGCTGTTCGTCGGCGACTCGATCGGTCAGAGCATCGTCAACGAATTCGGCGCCATCGTCTCCCCCGCGTATCCGTCGGTGAACTTTCAGGCCATCGCCAATCGCTGCATGGTCGGGCCGTCTTGCGTGACCCCAGACAAGGGCCTGCCCGACGCCATCGGCGTGGTCAATTCGCTCAGCGCCGAGCAACTGCCGACGATCGCAATCGTTCAATTGGGATACAACGACGACCCGAACACGATGGCCGGCGATGTCGCCCAGGTGATCAACGCACTGAACGCGCGCAACGTGCAGCGCATTATTTTCGTCAACCTCTCGACTCGGCGCGCCTCGCAAAATTACGCCCTTTCAAACGCGGCGCTGACTGCGGCGGCCCAGACCAACCCGAACGTATCGGTGCTCGACTGGAACGCCGCGAGCAGCGACCCGAGCGCCTCGCGCTGGTTCAGCGACGACATCCACCTGACGGCCACGGGCCGCGCCGAATTCACGCTGTTTTTGCGCCGACAACTCGACGAATTGCGGGCGCAAGGTTTGATCACGCCGAACCCAGAGAGCGTTCTGCCATTGGCAGTGCCGCTCAGCGTCGGCAACAAGGGTGAACCAGTGGCGCAACTGCAGAAGTCGCTGAACGATGCGCTCGGCCTGAAGAAAAAGCAGAAACTCGCCACCGATGGCGCGTTCGGCAAAGGCACGGCCGCCGCGGTGAGCAAGATCGAAGAACTGAACAACCTGCCGATCGACGGCGTCGCCGACGCCGCGGTTTTGGCCGTGCTCGGCATCGACCCCGCGAGTTTCAAACTCGCGCAGAACTCGCGGCACACCTCGGTGGCCACCGCACAAACGGCGTTGTCGAGGGTGCTGAAAGTCAAGATGAAGGCCGACGGTATTTTCGGCTCGGGCACCGCGAAACAATTGAAACGATTTCAAAAGAGCGTCGGGTTGAAACAGACCGGCGTCATCGACCGCACTACGTGGCTCTCGTTGCTCGCCGCCAGTGCGACCGCGCAAAAATAACTATTTAGCGGCGAAAAGTTTTTGCCACGACTGGTCGCTGACCAGGTCGGCGTAGGCCGCTCGATACTCGCGCTTCAGGCGACGATAGTTGACCGCGATATCTTTGGTCACCACGCAAACCTCGCGCAACAAGCGAAAAAACCTGCGAGTGTCGCGCTCGACGACGAAACCTTCGGGCAACCTGTCGTGCCGATAAAGAATTCGGTTGTAACGCGTGGCCAACCCGACGGCCCGTGAATCGATCGGCGCGGTTTTCAAGACATCCCGACGCAAAAACCTGGGCAGCACATAGCCGCCGACGAGCGGCACGGCGAGGGCGAAGCCGATCAGGCGAATCGGTTTCGCCCGGGGCTTGGTGATTTGAACCGCCGCCAACTCGGGGGTCAGCGGGGCGGGTTTTTCTTCGGCGACTTTTCGCAAATCATCGTGCAGGGCCGAGTGGTCGGTGGTCAGCAGGGCCGACGGCCCCTGCAGATAGGCGCGCACGCCGCGAATCATGTATTCGACGCTGGCGTATCGCATCGAGAACAGGTTCCTGAAACTCAGGGCGATGAATCTGCGCGCCAGATGCCACCAGTGATGCCGATCGAATACGAGCGTGTCGATGATCGCGAAGTTTCTCTTCTCATAGAACAACGACGAGGGATTGTTCTTCAAGCCGAAGTCGGCGTGCCAAACGATCACGCCGTTAAGCGTGACGCTGTGCCGACCCGTGTGCAGCAGACCGTAACTGACGTCGTCGCCGCGCACGAAGATCGGCAACGGATTGTCGCGGGTTATGCCGACCGGAAAAGCCGTGTACCACCAGGCCGTATAGGCGAACTTTTTCTCGCGGGCGTCGCGCAACGCCAATCGCCGGTCGCGTAGGTCGTCTTCACGCCCGATCGCGCGCAACGGATAAAGCGAGCGCCAGCGATATTTCGAACCCGCCTCGAACTGCATCCACGCGCGCTCTTCGCTGAGCATCGCCCCGTGCACGCAAAGATTCTCGTCTTTGGCGAAACTGAACAGGGCGAACGTTCGCACCAGCGCGTCGGGTTCGAGGGTGATGTCGTCGTCCATCAACAAAATGTGGGTCGCCCAACCTTCGTTGCGCAGGTGAATGATGCCGCGGGCAAAACCACCCGCACCGCCCAGGTTCGGGTTCTGCACGACCGTCAGAGGTGCGCCCGGCTCGATGTCGAAACTGATGTTGCGCGCGTTGTCGACAACCAGCACGCGCAACTTACCGTTCAACGACCCGACCGACTTTTCGAGCCGCAAAACACTCGCCACCGTCGGTTTGACGTATTCTTGCCGATTGAAAGTTGTGATCGACAGCGAAAGCCTCACTTCTCTCGCCGGCAAGGTGCTTGTCGACCAAAAACCTCGCGAGACAGTCACATCGCCCTGTTCGGCGCTGACGCGCACGAAGTATGTGCCGTGGTTCGCCGCGGCGAAATCGGGTATCTCGACTTTGGTCGTGCCGCTCGACGCGATATTCGCCGAGGCCACCACCGTCTCGACGCTGCGCAAACCAAACATGCTCTCGATCACGCCGACCACTTCGATGCGGCCCGAGCCCGAGGCCACCACCGTGACGGCAAGATCGTGGATCTTCGTCAGGCGGCGCCATCGACCCGCGGCGAACACCCCGAACGAAGTGTCGAAACTGAGTTCTGCGCCTTTGCGCAACACCGCTTGTTCGCCGACAACTTGAACATCGCCGTCAGAGCGCACATACAACAGCGGCTCGGTCGTGTTTTCGCGCGGCAAATTCAGGTTTTGCAGGATGAATTCGTTCATCTCACGCCATCGGATCTACCGAGAAACTCGGCAGTGGTTTTCGGGCCTCGATGCATTCGAGCATCTTGTTCGCGGCGGCAAGCGCCTCGTGAATCGTGACGTCCATGTCTAAATAACGGTAGGTGCCGAGCCGACCGATAAATGTGACCTGCTTGGCGTCGCGCGCCTTGGCGACATAGTTGAGCAACTGCTGTTTTTCTTTCACCAGCCGAATCGGGTAATACGGCGTGTCGGTCTCGCCGCACAGTCGCGAATACTCGCGATACACGATGGTGCGGTCGTGCGACTCCCACGGGGCGAAGTGTTTGTGTTCGGTGATCCGCGTATACGGAACATCGGCGTCGCAATAGTTCACGACCGGGTGCCCTTGATAGTCGCCATCTTTGACCTCGGGCGAAAAATCGAGCGTTCGATAACCGAGCCTGCCGAATTCAAAACCAAAGTAGGCGTCGATCGGCCCCGTCCAGACGACATGGTCGAACTTCTCGCCAGTCGCGGCGCGATCAGGCTTCGCGGCACGATCAGGCTTCGCGCCGCGGTTCGGTTCGAATTTGGTCGACAGACGCAACTCGATCGCCGCGTGATCGAGAATCGCCTCGACGATCGGCGTGTATCCATTTTTGGGAATCGCCTGATATGGGTGATTGAAATAAGAATCGTCGTCGTTGAACCGCACGGGAAGCCTGGCCAAGATGCTCGCCGGCAGTTCTTTCGGATCAACCCCCCACTGCTTTGCCGTGTAGCCCGCGAAAAACGCGTCGTAAAGTTCTCGGCCGACGAATTTCAGGCCTTGATCCTCGAACGAGACGGGGCTGGTGATGCTCGAGTCGGCCTTTTCGGCGATGAACCTTTCGGCCTGTTGCGGGTCGAAGTCGCGCGAAAAAAACTGGTTGATGGTCGTCAGATTCACGGGCAACGAATACATCGTGCCGCGCGAAATCGCCTTGACTTTGTGGCGATACGGCATCATCTCGCCGAACCGGTTTATGTATCGCCAGACATGCTCATGCTGGGTGTGAAAGATGTGCGGCCCATAGGTGTGCACCATGACGCCGGTCTCGTGGCGCGCGGTGTGGCAGTTTCCCGCGACATGGTCGCGCGAGTCAAAAACAACTATCTGGTGACCCGCCTCGGCGAGTTCTCGGGCAACTACCGAACCGGAAAAACCGGCACCCACCACCGCGAATCGCACCCAATAATCATACGACTTCGAATCGGGGCGGCTATTTCGAGAGCCAAGGCGCGCAAGCGCCGTCGAGATCGCGAACCTGAATCTTCTCGCGATTGTCGAACGTCACAGCGTTTTGCGGGTCGCGCTTCAAATTGAAAGTGCGAAACGACATCTCGGTCGTGTCGATCGTGAGAATTCTTCCGATCAACGAATCGCCGAGTTCGAGCAAGAGTTTCAGGGCCTCGAGCGCCTGGATCGAACCGACGATGCCCGGCAACACGCCGAGCACGCCCGCCTCGGCGCAACTGGGTGCGAGTTCTGCCGGCGGCGGCACCGGCACCATGTCGCGATATGTCGGGCCCAACTTCGGGTGAAACACGCTGACCATGCCCTCGAACCTGAAGATCGAACCGTGCACGACAGGTATGCCGAGCTTGACGCTCGCATCGTTGAGCAGATATCGACTCGGAAAATTGTCGGCGCCGTCGACGATCACGTCGTATCCGGAAATAATCTCGACGACGTTTTCGGCGCTCAGGCGCGTGTCGTATGTAACGACATTTACATCGGGATTCAACATCGTCAAGGTTTTCTTCGCCGAGTCGACCTTGCGATCGCCGACCCGGTCGAGATTGTGCAAAATTTGTCGCTGCAAATTCGACGCATCGACCACATCCATGTCGACGATGCCGAGCGTGCCCACCCCGGCCGCCGCCAAATACATCGCCGCCGGCGAACCCAGGCCGCCAGCACCCAACAACAACACCTTGCTCGCCAAGAGTTTCGCCTGACCTTCGACACCGACCTCGGGCAACAACACATGACGCTGGTATCGGTTTCGTTGCTCGGGCGAAAGTATCGCGGGGGTCGACCACGGGCGACCCTCGTCTTTCCATTTGCCGAAGCCGCCGCCCATGCTCAGCACCTGCGAGTAGCCCAGTTCCTGCATCGTCTTGGCGGCGAAAGCGCTGCGCACTCCGCCGGCGCAATAGACGATTACAGGTGAATTCTTATCGACGATTTTCGATTCGACCTGCGCCTCGAGGTGACCACGAGGAATATGCACAACCGCGGGCAAAGCACCCTGCTCGAACTCGTCTGGCTCGCGCACATCGAGCACGACGACTCGGCCAGAGGCGATCTTGTCGGCGGCCGTCTGCGTGTCGATCTCTGTGATCTTGGCTTTGGCGTCTGCGAGCAACTCGCGGAAACTAGACATATCAATACCCTACCGACTTTGTCAAGTTTTCGAAACCGAGTAGCTCGACTTGCGCCGAAGCCGAACTCGACGCACACAACTCTGCATGGCCACAAACCTCTGCGACTTCACGAACCCCGAAATTTTCGTCACCGAGTGGGTCGATCCGGTCACCAATAATTCTGGCTTCGATGCCTGCGGCGAATATGTCGAGACTTACTGGTTGGGTGTGATCGGCCCCAGCGCGACCTGGGCGATCAGGTTTTTGGCCCGCGAACTCGAGGTGTTTCCGAACGGATACTGCATCGATCTGAACGACACCGCCGCGGCGTTGGGGCTTTCGTTTCGGCACGGCTCGGGCTCGCTCGAACGAGCGATTCAAAGGTGCGCGACTTTCGGCCTGGTCGGCCAGACGCCGCAATCTCTGGCGGTGCGTCGTCGATTGCCACCCCTGACCAAGCGTCAGTTATTGCGCCTACCCACCGCGTTGCAGCTTCGCCACGGCGAACTTTTCGCCCGCAACTAACTTGACGACCGGTCGGCTACAACTTTTATAGCCAGAACCCGAATAGCCAGCGACTATTTTTCGGCGACCGTGCGACGAATCTCGACGATTTTTTCGGTGTCGTGATTTGCGTCGTCACCTTTTTCGGCCAGGGCGACGCTTCGGTCTTTGGCCGCTTCACGCTCGGCCAGCGTCGTATCGACACGCTTGATCGCCGCCTCGGTGCCGTGCTCGTGAATAAAAGTGGCCCATTCGACGAGCGCGTCGACCATTTCACTTTCGGGAACGACGGCGACATTGCGACCCTTGACGAACAAGTGCCCGCGCTTGTTGCCCGCGGCGATGCCCAAGTCGGCCTCGCGAGCCTCGCCAGGCCCGTTGACCACGCAACCCATCACGGCGATCTGTAACGGCAGTTTTTTGTCGGCGAAAGCCGACTGGGCCTTCTGGGCGATGTCGATCACGTCGACCTCGGCCCGACCACAACTCGGGCAGGCGATGAGGTCGACATTTTTTCGCTCGCGCAAACCCAAAGACTCGAGCAACTGACGGCCGGCGCGCGCCTCTTCGACCGGGTCGGCGGTCAGGCTGTAGCGAATCGTGTCGCCGATGCCCTCGAGCAGCAAAGTAGATATGCCGGCAGTGGCTTTAATCAACCCACCCGGCAACGGCCCCGCCTCGGTGACACCGAGATGCAGCGGAAAGTCGGTGACTTCACTGAGCATTCGATAGGCGTCGACCATCAACGGCACGTTCGAGGCCTTGACCGAAATCTTGACCAGATTGAAGTCGACCTCTTCGAAATATTTGAGTTCTTGTTGGGCCGACTCGACCATCGCCGCGGCGGTGAGGCCGCCATGCTTTTCGTAAAGCGCGGGGTCTAACGAACCCCCGTTGACGCCGATGCGTATCGGCACCCCGCGATCGCGCGCCTCGGAGGCGACGACTTTGATGTGTTCTGGTTTGCGAATGTTGCCCGGATTAAGTCGCAGACCCTGCACACCCGCCTCGAGCGCGGCCAAAGCCATGCGATATTGATGGTGAATGTCGGCGATGATCGGCACGGGCGAACGGGGCACGATCTTGGCCAGACCCTCTGCCGCCGCGGCGTCGTTGCACGTGCAACGCACGATGTCGCAACCAGCGGCGGCCAAGGCGTAGATCTGTTGCAGCGTCGCGTCGACATCGGCCGTCTTGGTTATCGTCATCGACTGCACGCTGATCGGTGCGTCGCCACCGACCGCGACTTTGCCGACGTTGATTTGTCGGGTCTTTTTGCGCAAATATTTTTGCGGCCCGTGGTTCGCCATCGCCCTCAAATCTTAACGATGCGTCAACCGAGCGGGCTCGTGATGTCGAGATAGAGCCCGGCGAACATCAGCGTCACCAGCAGTATCACGACGGTTGTCGCCACCGGGATCATCTTGCCGACATCTGCCCGATAGACCCTGCCGCGTCTGGAGCGGAGCCGCTCGTAGGTGGCGATCGCCGCGTGGCCACCGTCGAACGGCAAAAGCGGCAACATGTTGAATACGCCGACGAATATGTTGACGCTTGCCAGCAGCATCAAAACGCCTTTCA
>Ga0194130_10005396_pt1 | contig 15419 bp, 15 predicted proteins | sample TA2KigsurfametaG_FD_160084 | JGI IMG/M metagenome (GOLD analysis project Ga0194130, IMG submission 160084) | Freshwater microbial communities from Lake Tanganyika, Tanzania - TA2015050 Kigoma 12 surface | ecosystem: Environmental > Aquatic > Freshwater > Lake | place: Tanzania: Lake Tanganyika... | reverse complement strand
GTGCTGCTGCTGCCCACGGTCCTTGCCTTGTCCCTGCCGGGCGCCCCGCGCTCGGCCTCCCTGCTCCCGGAGACGGCCTGGGCGCTTGCCGCCACCCCGGAGCCGGCCAGCGAATCCACGCCCCTGGTGGAGAGCGCGCCCGCGCAGGCCAGCCCGGACGAGGCCCCGCCTGCCGCAGTGCAGGCGGACCTGCCAGGACCCTTGCTGGTCAAGGACGTTCAACCTTGGCGCGTGTGGGCCGGGGCCATCACCGGGGGCGTGTTCGCGCTCGGCGCCCCCGTGGCAACCTTTGCCTTCCTCCGGGCAAACCCGAGCCTGGTGCCCAGCGGCTGGACGGAGGGGCTGTTCGTGCTGCTCGGGACGCCCGTGTTGGCCGCGTGGCTGGCCGGCCCCCTCGCCGCCTCGTTGGCCATGGGGGCGTGGCCGGTGGCAGGTCGCGTCTTCATGCATGCCGTGGTGGGGCTCGCCATCGGGCTGGCGTCCACGGTCATCCCCGGCCTTGGAATCCTCACGTGCCTGGTGGGACCCACGGTGGGCGCCGTCTACGCGGTGGCCACCAGCCCCGCGGACGCCTTCGCCCCACCGGTGCGCGCGAGCGGCCCCTCCGCGCCCGGGCCGCTCCTGTCCTTCTCCTTTTGAACACCCGGGAGTCACCCACGTGACCGTCCTCTTGGTGCTGACTTCGGTGCTTTCGCTGTCCCTCCCTGCGCGGCCCACCCCAGAGACACAGGTGGAGGCGCTGGACGGTCACCTCAACCCGGGGACTGCCGCGGGGAGCCCCTGCGCGCTGGCGGATGCCCCCCGCGAGGCGAGCCTGCTGGCGCAGGCGCCAGCCCCGGCACCGGCCGCGGAGGCCACCCCGTTTGTGGAGAGCGGCCCGGGGGAGGCGGCGCCACCGCTCGTGGAGGTTGCACCGGAGGCCCCGGTCCCGGACGTCCCCTCTGCCGCGGCCCTGGCCGCCTCGCCGCAGCGGTCCCTGACCCTGCTGGACGAGGAGCCAGGGCGCGTCTGGATGGGCGGCATCCTGGGAGGGTTGGGCGTCCTCGTGGGGGGCGTGGCCGGCATCGCCGTGGGGATACAGGCCGTTCCCCGGGGCAACGACAGCATCGGCGTGGGAGGCGTGGTCTCGCTGCTCTTCGCGGCGATCGGCGCCGTGGTGGGGGCTTGGGTCGTGGGGCCGTTGGCGGCGGCCACGGCCATGGGCGGCTGGCGTGTGCCCACGCGGGTGCTGCTCGGGGCGGGGGCCGGCCTGCTTCTGGGGCTGCTCTCCGCCATCATCCCCGGGGTGGGCATCGTGACCCTGCTGGCCGGGCCCACCGTCGGGGTGGTGTGCGCGGTGGCCACCAGCCCCGCGGAGTCCTTCGCGGGGCCTGCGCGCTCCCTGGCGCCCGCCGGGCCGGGGCCGCTGCTGACGTTCCGATTCTAGGCATGCGCCGCGCCCCCTACGCCCTGCTGCTCTGCGCGGCCCTGTGCCTGGGCGCTTCGCCTGCGCGCGCGCACCCCCTGCCGGAGGCGCCACCGGCGGCGGCCCCGGCACGGACCCACGCCGCCACGCCGTCACCCGCGGAGTCCAGCGCCCCGCGCGCGCGGCTCGGCCGGGGGTTGCTCGCGTCCTTGGGACTGGGGCTGCTCGCCCCCGCCGCGCTCACGGCCGCGGGGGCCGGCATCTCCTGGGCGGCCGCGGGCAGGGACGAGGTGGACCTGCTGGTGGGCGGCTTCGCCGGCTTCCAGCTGGGCGTGGCGGTGGCGTGGCTCGTGGCGCCGTACGTGGTGGACCTGGCCATGGGACAAGGTCGGTACGCCCTCGCGGGGGCGCTGGCCGGGCTCGGCGCGGGGCTGGTGGGTGCGGTCGCCGTCTACGCGCTCGCGTTCCTCGTCGGGGCATCGGCCCCGCTGCTCGCGGTGGCGGGCGCGGTGGCGCTGCTGGGGCCGTCGCTGGGCGTGGTGGCCGCACTCCAGGCCGGCCCGGCCCCGGCCTCTCCAGCTGCGCTGGCCTTCCGCTTCTGAGCTACAGCCCGAAGCGGACCTGGGTCAGCTGCTCGGACACCTCCCACAGCTGCCGCGCGGCCGCCTCGTCCTTCGCGTGGGGCAGCGGCTGGGTCTTCTTCGGGTAGCCCTTCCACTCCCCGACGCCGTCCGGCCCCACGTACTCACCGCCCCGGATGTCCGGGTGGACGGCGGCGTACAGCGTGGGCAGCGCCCCCTGCCACGCCGGCTGTCCCATCACCGCCGCGCCGACGGTGCCCAGCCAGCCCAGGCCCGGCGGCAGCTTGAAGAGGTTGGTGGCCGAGTAGCCAGGGTGGCACGCCACCGACAGCGCTTTGCGCCCGGCCGCCCGCAGGCGCCGCTCCAGCTCGTAGGTGAAGAGCAGGTTGGCCAGCTTGCTCTGGCCGTACGCCCCCCAGCGCGAGTAGCCCTTCTCCCAGTGCAGGTCCGCGAAGCGCATGCGCCCCATGCGGTGGGCATTGGAGGAGACGTTCACCACGCGCGGGGCGGCAGCGGCCTCCAGCGCGGGGAGCAGCAGCCCGGTGAGCGCGAAGTGGCCCAGGTGGTTGGTGCCGAGCTGCAGCTCGAACCCGTCCACCGTGCGGGCGTAGGGCGGGGCCATCACGCCGGCGTTGTTGATGAGCAGGTCCACCTGCGGAAACTCCGCGAGCGCCTGCGCGGCGAAGGCCCGGACGGACTGCAGCGAGGAGAGGTCCAGGGCCCGGGGCTCCACGCGCGCCGAGGAGCCTGCCGCCTGCACCTCGGCGGTGGCCGCCTGGGCACGCCCCGGGTCCCGGCAGGCGAGCACCACGGTGCAGCCGCGCGCGGCCAGGCCCTTCGCCGCCTCCAGCCCGATGCCCGAGTTGGCCCCGGTGATGAGCGCCACCCGGCCCGAGAGGTCCGGCACGTCCACAGCAGTCCAGTGTCCCATGGCGCTGGTGCCTGCTCCCCGGCGGGGTCGCGCGCAAGCCAATCCACCCGGGACGAGCAGTCGTGCTCGGTCTCTGCCCGACCCAGCCCGATGAGCGAAGCCTTCCCCCTCCCCACAGACGCGGTGCTGTTCGCGGTTCGCCGCCGGCTGCTGCTGCAGCTTGAGGGCGGCGCGAAAGCGGCGCTGGACGCGGAGGTGACGTCCATCCGGTGGGCGCTGGTGGTGCGGGTGGAGCCGGACGTGCCCCAGCGGCTCGTGGGAGATCCACTGCGGCTGGGCCAGGTGCTCACCAACCTGGTGAGCAACGCGGTGAAGTTCACCCCGCGCGGCGAGGTGGGGGTGACGGTCACGCTCCGCAGGCAGGAGGGGCGGGGCGTCACGCTGGCGCTGGCCGTCACGGACACCGGCAGCGGGATGACGCCGGAGCAGCAGGCCCGCGTGTTCCAGCCCTTCACCCAGGCCGACAGCTCCACCACCCGGCAGTACGGCGGGACGGGCCTTGGGCTCTCCATCACCGCGCACCTGGTGGAGTTCATGCGCGGCCATGTGAAGGTGGAGAGCCAGCAGGGCAAGGGCAGTCGCATCACCGCCGCGGTGGTGCTGGAGCGGGACCCTTCCGCCGAACCGGTGGGCGGCGGGCTGCAGCTCACCCGCAAGGTGCGCGCGCTGGTAGTGGACGACGTCTCCTCGGCCCGCCGGGCGCTCGCGGCGCAGCTACAGGGGCTGGTGCGCGAGATGGACACCGCCGGCAGCGGCGAGGACGCACTCGCCCGGGCGAGCGAGGCCGAGTCCAGGGGCCAGACCTACGACGTCGTCTTCATGGACTGGCGCATGCCGGGCATTGACGGGCTGGAGGCCACCACGCGCATGCGCAGCGCGCGGGCCGCCCCCGAGTCCACCCGCGTGGTGCTGGTGACGGCGCTCTCGCGCGACGAGGGGCTCTCCCACGCCACCGAGATGGGGGTGGACCTGGTCCTGCAGAAGCCGGTCAACCGCTCCACGCTGACCGACACGCTGATGCGCTTCTTCGGCCTGCCCTCGGACCTGGCGCGCCGCCAGCCCAGGCTTCCCCACGCCGAGCAGCCGTCGCGGGGCCTGCGGACGCTGCTGGTCGAGGACAACGACATCACCCGGCAGATTGCCACCGAGTTGCTCACCTCCGCCGGCGCCGAGGTGGTCTCCGCCGTCCGCGGCGAGGAGGCCTGCCGGGTACTGGAGGGCGGGGCGGATCCCGCCCCGTTCGACGTGGTGCTGATGGACCTGCAGATGCCGGTGCTGGACGGCTACGAGGCAACCCGCCGCATCCGCGCCCAGAGGCGCTTCCAGTCCCTGCCCATCCCCGCCATGACCGCCCACGCCCAGGGCGACGAACTGGAGCGCTGCCTGCAGCTGCCGCCGCGCCACTGCCCGGGCCCGGCCAGCCGCCCAGCCCCGTCTTCAGCCCGGACGAGGCGCTGCGGCGGATGGGCGGCAACCGGAAGCTGCTGACCGGCGTGCTGCGCCGCTTCACCGCGGAGCACGGCCGCGGGCTGCCCGACCTCCAGTCCCTCCCCGCAGACGCCCAGGTGCGCTATGCCCACACGGTGCGCGGCGTGGCCGGGCTGCTGGGCGCCACGCCGTTGCAGGAGGCGGCCGCGGGGCTCGAGCGGGCGCTCACCCGGAACGGCTCCCTGTCGTCCTGCGACAAGGAACTCCGCTGCCGCGAGCAACTGCTCCGGGAGACGGTGGCGGCCATGCAGGCGCACCTCGGCGCAGCGCAGGGGGCTGACCGGAGCTCAGCGGCGATCTCGGCGCCGCCGCAGCAGCAGCCCGAGCAATACGCCCCACCCCGCGGCGGAGCTGCCCGTCACCGCGGAACACCCCCCCACGGCAACGTGGAAGCCAGGCGGACCCAGGATGGACCCGGAGCCGCCGTCCGGCCCCGGCCCCGCCACGCCCGCGTCCGGAGGGAGTTCGCCGCCGCCGGTACCGCCGCCCTCGCCGCCGCCCGTGCCGCCGCCCTCGCCGCCGCCGGTACCGCCGCCCTCGCCGCCGCCGGTACCGCCGCCCTCGCCGCCGCCCGTGCCGCCGCCCGTGCCGCCGCCGGTACCGCCGCCCGTGCCGCCGCCCTCGCCGCCGCCCGTGCCGCCGCCGGTGCCGCCCAGGTCGCAGGCGGCGGCCCCCGGTGCGCCCGCGCAGGTGCCTCCCTGGTCCGAGCAGTCCTCCTGGGTGAAGGTGCCGTTGGTGCAGGTCTGGAGGAAGTAGTCCTGGCAGCTGGGGCCCTCCGGCTTGCCGGCGCAGCGCGGGTCACCGCAGGAGGACGCGCCGCTCGGCTCCACGCGGCAGCTGCTTCCCTGCGCGGCGCAGTCCACCTGCGAGTACACCCCCGCGGCGCACTGCGTAAGCAGGCTGCCATCGCACGCGGTGGAGTCCGGCGTGCCGTTGCAGCGCGCGTCCACGCACACCGCCAGCCCCGCCACCACGGCGCAGCCCGCCCCGGTGGCCGCGCAGTCCTTCTCCTCGTAGACGCCCTCCTTGCAGTTGACGATGCGCGTTCCGTTGCAGCTGCCGCCGCTCTCGGGCGGGCAGCGCGGGTCCAGGCAGTAGGCCCACGTCCCGTCCGCCCGGCACCCGAGCCCGAGCGCGGCGCAGTCCCCCACCGAGTGGGTGCCTCCCTCGCACGTGTGCAGCTGGGTGCCGGTGCAGTACCGCCCCTTCTTCAGCGTGGTGCACTCCGGGTCCGGCGCGGCCCGCACCCGCATGATGGCGAAGTGGTTGGCCACCGTGCGCTCGGTGGACTGGCCCACCGGGAGCTTGTTCACCCGCGTCCCGCTGACCACCAGGGTGCTGCTGCCGCCGCCGTCCTGCATCACCGCGCCGTAGCAGCCGAGGTTGTCCATCAGCGTGACCATCTCGTCGAACGTCATCCCGATGGCGTAGGGCGAAGACGCCCCGCTGGACTGGGACCGCCGCCCCTCCACGACCACCATCCACAGCGTCTTGCCGTCCTGCGACAGCCCCATGGCGCTGCGAGGGTGGCGGGCGGTCTGGCTCCCGTCGAAGCTGCCGCCGTAGCGCTTCGTCCCATTCTTGATGAGCGTGGAGCCGTTGGAGCCCACCGCGGCGAACCAGCGCGGGTTCATCACCGCCGAGGCCGCCCCGCCGGAGAAGTCCAGCTTGCACTCATTGCTGTCCAGCGTGCAGGCCACGAAGGACCAGTGGGCCTTGTCCGCCTTCCAATTCTGCCCCTGGCCAATGGCCAGCCCCTGGACGCTCCAGGGGGCGGACGCCGTTCCCCAGTCCCCGTTGAGGACCACCAGCGCGCGCGTCCCCAGCAGGTTGGCAAAGCCGGTGCCCGTCTTGCCCTTCTCGTTCGGGCCGGTGGCCCGCGCGTAGTAGCTGGGGTTGGACAGGTCCACCTTCACCGCGTGGATGACGTGGTCCGGCGAGGTGAGGACGCGCTTCAGCCGGTCAATGCCGGGTGCGACATTGGTCCACGTGTCCACCGCCCACGCGGGAAGGGCAAGCAGCAGCAGCAGGCAGGTGAGCCGTGGAGAAGGACGGCGCATGAGGGGTCAGTCTCGCAGGAGACCGCCGCCGCCGCTATCCTCTCTCCATGGCCAGTCTCCCCCTGCTCACCGCTGCGCTCCTGCTGCTCCCCGTCGTCGCCACCGCGGCCGGGGACGGTCCCCAGGTCATCCGGGGCCCGAGGCGTGGAAACAAGGCCCCCGCGGCGGAGGGGGCCGCCCCGTCCCCTTCCGCAGAGCAGGCCGCGCGCAACCGGGCGCTGGATGCGAAGGAGGCGGAGCTGTCGGCCCGCGAAGCGGCGGTGGGGGCGCGCGAGGCGCAGGCCTCGGCGACGGCGGCCGAGGCCTCGCGCGGCGCGGAGAAGGCCGCGGAGAAGGAGTCTGCCCAGAAGAAGAAAGAGCAGGCCGAGGCGGCCAAGCGGCAGAAGCAGTTGGAGGACCTCGCCCGCAAGACGCGCTCCGAGTGGGACCGTGCCGCCGGGGCGCTCGCCGGCGAGTAGGCCGGTCAGCGCCTCAGCCGTTGGCGGCCGGGGCGCACCCGGGCAAGCCCGAGCAGGCACAGGCCGAGCGGCCACGTGGCCCCCGGTGCCGAGGCACACCCGCCGCTCCGCGGTGGGCCCGCGACAGTCCCCGCGTCCACCCCACCGCCGCCCCCACTGCCACCTCCACCGCCGTCCACGGGCGTGCCTCCGTCCAGCGGGGTCGGCACCTCGCACCCCTCGTCCACCACACCGTCCCGGTCGTCGTCCAGCCCGTTGCCGCACGCCTCCAGCCGCCTCGGCGGCGTGGCCATGCGCAGCGAGGGGGAGTGGAGCAGCCAGTGCCACTGCGCGTTGCCCCAGGCCGGCCCCGCCACCTCGGTGGGGAAGCCACTCCCGTCCGAGAGCCAGCAGTGCAACCCCGCCGCGCCCCGTGCGCACAGGTCCTCCTTGCCGTCCGCGTTGATGTCCGCGGCGCGCAAGCTGGGGTAGTGGGCCACGTCCCCCCAGCCCCAGGCGTCTGCCAGGGCCGGCCCCGGCGTCTCCACGGCGGAAAAGCCGCTTCCCTCCCACTTCCAGCAGGAGACCCGGTTGCCCCCCCGCACGCACACCTCGCGGTCCCCGTCCCCGTCCATGTCCAGCAGCCGCAGCGTGCCGTGGTAGCGGTGGTGCCAGAAGCCGAGCGCGTCCGCGAGCGGCGGCCCGAGCACCGGCGCCTCCACGAAGCCCGTCCCCGTGGACAGGTGGCAGCGGAAGTCCGCGGTGGTCCGGAAGCAGGCGTCTGCCTTGCCGTCACCGTCCACGTCTGCCATCCGAAGGCTGAGCCCGAAGCGCGGCAAGTCGTACCCGAACGCGGTGGGCATCAGCGGGCCTTCCACCCGGGCGGGGAAGCCGCTCCCGTCCGAGAGCCGGCACACGAGCCGCAGCGCGGTGCGCCCGCACACGTCCAGCCGCCCGTCCCCGTTGACGTCCACCATCCGCAGCGAGCCGAAGCCCGCGGGCTGGTCGAACCCGCCTGCGTCGGAGAACTCGGCGGTGTCCACCCGGGCACCGAAGCCGCTGCCCGTGAAGGGCCAGCAGTGCAGCCCGCCGCCGCCGCGCAGGCACGCGTCCGCGCGGCCGTCCCCGGTGTAGTCCCCCAGCATCAGGGTGAAGCTGCGCTCGTACGGGTGCCAGGGCTCCGCGGCGGTCTCGGGCAGGCGCCACTCAACGGGGTCGAACCCCGCGCCGGTGGAGCGCCAGCACCGCACCCCCAGGGCGGTGTCGTACGCGCAGGCGTCCGCCCGGCCGTCCCCGTCCAGGTCCGCCATCCGCATGGAGAGGCCCCGCGTGGGCCACCACCAGTCGTCCGCGTCACGGAGCGCCGGCCCCCGGAACGGCGTGCGGAAGCTGCTGCCTGCCGAGGTGGCGCAGGTGATTCCCTCCGCGTCCCGGCCACAGGCGTCTGCCTGCCCGTCCCCGTCCACGTCGGAGCTGTCCCCCTCGTGCTGGTGGGGAAAGCCCACCAGCACCTCCTCCACCGCCCGGTCGCAATGGGCCGGCGGCCCCTGGCCCGTGGCGTAGACGGCCAAGTGGTTGCCCACGGTGCGCTCGCTGCCATCCGAGGGGTTGTTCACCACGCCCGGCCCCTGCATCCAGAAGGTGCTGCTCCCGCCGCCGTCCAGCGCCAGTGCCCAGTGCGCCCCCAGGTCCTGCATGAGGGCGGTGAGCTCCGGGAAGCTCATCCCCCGCCGCCCCGCCCAGGCGGCACGCCCGTCCACCACCGCGAGGATGAGCGTCCGCTTGTCCCGGGACAGGCCCATGGCAGTGCGCGGGTGCGTCCCCACGTCCCCCGAGTTGTCCTGGTAGACGCCGTCCTGCAAGAGCGTCCAATGGCCGCTGAGGACCTCCTTCCACCAGTACTGCGGGGAGGTGAGGTCCCAGTGGGGGTAGGCATGGACCTGCTCCGGGCCGAAGACGAACTGCGCCACCTCCCCGTGGTCCTGGGTGTCCGGCCAGACCTGCCCGTCATGCGCGGTATAGCCGTCCGTCCGGTAGGTGCCGTTCAGGTCGAAGTAGTCGCCGTTGATGGCCAGCTGGGCGCCCACGCCAGAGCCGAACGCGGAGGTGCGCTGGCCCCGCTCGTTGCTCGCGGTGACGCGCACCGAGACGCCGTCCGCGCACAGGTCCACCACCGCGGCGTGGATGTCCTGGTCCGACAGGACGCGGTGCAGGTGGCGCACGCCCGGGAAGGGGGTGGTCCAGGTGTCCTGCGCGAGCGCGGTGCCGGCCAGGACCAGGGGCAGCAGGGCGAGGCGGGCGAAGAAGACCATGCGGCCATTGAGCGTCCCTCAGCTGCGCAGCCCGGGTCCACGGGATGTGCCGGCGCACACTGTCAGGGGACCGCGGGCCCGGTCGTTGGATTCGCCCATGGCTCCCACCGAACAAGTCCTCTCCCCGTCCCTCCGCACCCTCCGCTACGAGGTGGAGCGCGCCCGCGAACTGCTGGATGCGGGCGAGTGCAACGAGGCCCGCACCCTGCTGGAGGAACTGCTCGGGCGGTCCCGCGCGCAGGGGCTGGAGAGCGCCCGGCTGCGGACGTGGCTCGGACAGGCGTGCGCGCTGTGCGGGGAACTGGAGGCCGCGGTGGAGCACCTGCTCACCGCGGTGTGCCTGGAGCCCTTCTGCGAGGAGGCGCGGGGGGCGCTCGAGCGCGTGCTGTTGCGCGTGCGGCTGTCGCTCGCGGACACCCGGTGCCCCACTCCGGAGGCGCTCTACGGACTGCTGTGCCGGGCCCACGCGGCGGATGACCAGTCCCACGCCGCCATGGTGCGGCACCTGGTCCGCGACGGGCGGACGGTGGACGCGCTCGCCCTGGCCGAACAGGTGCGCGCGCTGGACCTGGGCGGCGCCGCTGCCATGCTGGCGTAGGCCCGGGCCGGCTCAGCGGCTGCGCCACAGCGTCCAGCGCTTGCCCGCCACCACGGCGCTCACCGCGGGCAGCCCCGCCGCCCCCCGGCCCGTCCGAAGCAGGGACCAGCGCAGCGGGCTGCCGCGGCGGCTGGGCTGGGGCTCGGCCTTCCAACCGCGGGAGACGCTCAGCGTGGGGGCGCCGCGGCCCCGCCACTCCACCCAGAGCCGGTCCCCTTCGCTGCACAGCAGGAAGCCGCCGCCGGGCACCGCCCGCAGCAGCACCTCCTCGTCCCCTTGCGCCCGGGCGGCCAGCCGGACGGGACCTTCCGGCTCGGCGGGCCGCGAGAAGAGCGCCACCACTTTGCGCTCGCGGGACAGCGCCTCGCCCAGCGCCAGCGCGGCCTTCTCCAGGGACTCCTGGCCCGAGGCGGCCCGGTGCGCGCGCAGGGCGTGGCCGAGCGCCGCCACGCCGTCTTTGGACAGCGGGGCAGCTGCCTCCTCCCCTCCCTGACTGGGCGCGCGCCGCGTCATGTCCAGAATCTGGACCTCATCCTCTGGGAATTCACAGGTCCCCGCAACGCCTCGGGCCGGCCGCGCCTGACAGTCACGGCCGCTCGGTCCCCAGCTGCCGGGCCAGCTCCTCCCGGCCCCGGCTGAGGTGCTGGTCAATGCCCCACAGCACCCGTGCCACCTGCGCAGCGGGCACCTGGTCCGGCGCCCCCCGGAAAGCCACCACCCGGACCACCCACGCCTTCCAGGCCGCCCCCTCCAGCGTGCCGCGGCGCCCCCGGAGCAGCCGCCAGGCCGCGTCCACCGGGCGGGCGAAGAGGCGGGCCCCACCCCGCCGGTACCCCGCCGCCGACGAAAGGTGGGCCTTCTCCAGCCCCTCGGGGGCGTACACGGCCAGGAGGATGAAGCGCCGGACCGGGCTGGACAGCTGCCCAATGGCCGCCCGCACCGCCTGCTGCTCCCCCCGGGCCACCAGCGTCCCCAGGACATCCCCGGAAGCGTCCACCGGCTCGGGGCGGCGGGTGCGCCCCGGTCCCTCCTCCGCCGGCTCCAGCGGCTCCGCCCGCCGCTGCTGGCGCCACTCCGTCTTCAGCCGCTGGCGGGCCCCCAGCATCAGGGTGTGGGCCGTGAAGGCCCGCCACCCGGAAGGCTCCACGCCGTCCAGCACGCCCCGCTCCAACTGCTGCAGCAGGTACACCACCCCGGACTGGAAGGGCTCGCGCCAGTCCACCCGGGAACGTGCGGTCAGTCGCCTGCACCACGCCTCGAACCAGCCCAGGTGCGGCGACAGCGTCTGCGCGAGGAACTCCGCGGGCGTCGGGCGAGGCATGGAGGGACGGCGCGGACGATACAGCGGGCCGGCCCGGGGGTGGAATTCCGTCTCACGCACGATGTCAGCCAGCGGTCAGTACGCGGTGTAGCGGAGCAGGGCCGCCACGTCCGGGAGGGAGGGACGGCCCTGTCGGACGGACCGGATGAATCCCCGGGCGGCGCGGTGGAGGACGGGGTGGGTCCGGACGCCGTCCAGGCCGCGCTCAAAGGTGGCGGCGGCCTCGTCCCAGGGGGCCTCCGCCGGCGCGGGGTGGAGGCGGCAGGCGCGCAGCAGCCCCAGCCCCCGCAGCCACTGCCGGAGCGGCGAGCGCTCGCGGCGGCAGCCTTCCACCAGTCCTGCCACGGCGGTGGCGTCGCCGGCCCCGAGGCGGAGCAGCAGCCCCAACTGCTCCAGCCGCCACCGGGCCGCCAGGGCCTCCGGCAGCGCGGCGGCCCGGGCCTCCACCCCGGCGGCAAACAGCCCCGGGCGGGGCCGCTCCAGCCGGATGAGCCCCTCCGTGTAGACCATGAAGCCCTCCACCTGGGCGCGCTCCAGGTCGAACACCCACGGGAGGGCGTCGCGCGCCCGGGCCAGCTCGCGCAGCGCGTCCGCGGGGCGCTCCAGCCGCCGCAGCAGATCCGCCCGGTCGCACCGGGAGCGCGCCCACTGGGCCCGCGGGCTCCATGCGAGCAGCCGGTCCTGCACCGCCAGCGCGCGGCGTGGGTCCCCGTTCAGCAGGTGGGCCCGGCGGAGCACACCGAGCAGCTGCAGCAGGGCGAAGCGCTGCTCGTCCGAGGCGTGGGCCCGCGCCCCCGCCAGCCGGCGCTCCCACGCGCGGGCCACCGGGCCCACCAGCCGAAGCGCCTCCGCCGGGGCGAAGCTGTCCACCCACACGCCGGCCTGGTGGGTGAGGGCCTCCACCCGCAGAAACGGGGACACCCCGGGGGCGCGCGTGGCCTCGCCCCGGAACAGGCGCCGGGCGGCGGCGGTGCGCCCCGCGTGCAGCTCCACCGCGGCCAGCCTCAGCCGCGCCTGGGTGCGCCAGGCCTCTGCCTGCGGTGGGCGCCCGGCGCGGGGCAGCCCCTTCAACAGGTGCAGCACCTCCCGGTACAGGGGGCGGCATTCGTCGTACCGCTGCAGTGCGAACAGCCCGTCTGCCGCCCGCAGCCGGGACAGCACCTGCGCCACCGGCGCGGGGGCCGGGGGAAGCAGCCGATCCGCCAGGAGGGACAGGGGCATGCCCGGGAGCAGGAGGTGGAGGGGCTGCCCCGGAGGCGGGGCCGGGTCTCCGTCCGCGCACAGGTAGACCGGGAGACCCGGGCGCTCCGCCGCCGCGGCCCGCAGCTTGCCCTCGCCGCCGGAGACCGGGTGCAGCACCGGCTGCGCGTCCGGCCCCTCGGCGAGGCTGGCGGAGACGACGGCGCGGGCCGGGGGAAGGCCGCGGGTGGCGGCGAGCCGGGCCAGCCCCAGCGCCCCCAGGCAGGACTCCCCCTCCAGCGTGAGCCCGGCCAGCCGCTCCCCGAGCCAGTCCCGCCCGGGGACGATGAAGTCGGTCGCGCCCGGCAGGGGGCACAGCGCGTCCAGCCGGGCCTTCAGCGCCGCACCGTCCCGCAGCGCCCGGACGAGCGGCTCCGCCCCGGCCGGCGGTGGCTGTCCCACCGGCACCGCCACCGCGCGCAGCACCGCCCCGTGCAGCCACGCGGGGGCAGCGCCCGAGGCCACCACGGGAAAGTCCACCGCGGCGTGTTCCGGCGCGGCAGGCAGGCGCTGACCGAGCCGCTGGAGCGCTGCGAGCCGCCTCTGCCGCCGGGGCGTCAGGCCGTGGCGGATGCCCTGAAGCCGCGCCGCCTCGGCCGCGGCCGCACCGGGGGCCAGCACCGCCCAGCCCTCGAGTTCTTGGATCAACGAGTCCCAATCCATGTGGAAACTCTCCGCCCCCTCCCGCCGAACATCCCGTCATGCAGGGTGCGGCTTTCGCACCTTCCTACAAAGGACGGTTGTCATGCATGAACATCGGCGGAATCATCGGGCAGGCGGCACCCATGTTGGGCTCCCTCCTGGGTGGGCCTGCGGGCGGGATGATTGGCGGGCTCGTGGGGAAGTTGGTGGGGCTCATCGACGGCAAGGGCGGTGATGAGGGCGGTCAGGGCGGCAAGCAGATGCCGCAGATCGACCTCTTCAAGGACTCGTTCCAGGCCTCCAACCCCATGGCAGCCATGTCGAAGCTCATCGGCGGCGGGATGTAACGTCCGCCCGCCCGCGACGGGCTCCACACCTGCGCCCGGACAGGCACGGACTGTCCGGGCGTTGTCGTTTCCGGGTAGGGTGGTGCGCATGGTTACGACGCCCCGCTTCCCGTTGGCGCTGGCGTGCGCCGCGTGGTTCTCCGCCTGTGGCGCGCCCCCCATCCAGGTCCCTCCCGAGGAGGACGCCGGCAGCGCGGCGCCCGACGCCGCCGTGCCCGCCCCTGCGGACGGCGGGGCAGCGGCAGAAGACGCGGGCAGCCTTCCGGACGCAGGGACGCCGGACGCAGGGACGCCGGATGCGGGCGCGCCGGACGCCGGCGCGGAGCTGGACGCCGGGACGCCGGTGCGCTTCGTGGCGCTGGGGGACACGGGCAAGGCCAACGCGGACCAGTACGCCGTGGCCGCCGCCATGCAGCAGAAGTGTCAGCAGTCCGGGTGCGACTTCGCGGTGCTGCTCGGGGACAACATCTACCCGTCCGGCGCCGGCTCGGCGAACGACCCGCTCTTCCAGTCCCACTTCGAGCTGCCCTACGCGAACCTCAACTTCCCGTTCTTCGTGGTGCTGGGCAACCACGACTACGGCGCCAACGGCGCGGGCACCAACTTCGGGGCCGGTTCCTACGAGGTGCAGTACACCGCGCGCTCCACCAAGTGGCGCATGCCGGCGGAGTACTACCGGTTCGCCTTCGGCAACGTGGAGTTCTTCGCCACCGACACCAACATGGCCATGTTCACCTCGGTGTCTGCTCAGCGCAGCGCGCTGAAGGGCTGGCTGCAGCAGTCCACCGCCACCTGGAAAATCTCGCTCGGCCACCACCCGTACAAGAGCAACGGCGAGCACGGCAACGCGGGTAACTACGACGGCGTGCGGTGGGTGCCCATCGTCAACGGCGAGAACGTGAAGGACTTCTTCGAGGACGTGCTGTGCGGGAAGGTGGACCTCTCCCTGTCAGGGCATGACCACAGCCGCCAGTGGCTGGACGTCCGCTGCGCCGGTACGGAGCTGGTGGTGTCCGGGGCCGGGGCCTCCACCACCACGCTGCACAACAACAACCCGGCCCTCTTCACCCGGGACACCGTGGGCTTCCTCTGGGTGGAGGTGCGGGGCAACACGCTGAAGGCGGAGTTCGTTGACGCGGCGGGGAACGTGGAGTTCACCCGCGTGCTGACCAAGTAGCCGCCGAGCGCCGCCCGGCGAGATGACGTCCCCCCCCACTCCGTGAGAACGTCCCTCCCATCATGACGCCACAGGAAAGCCGCCGCGCCGCGCTCCGGCGCGTGAAGATATTTGTCGCCTTGAGCGACCAGGACTGCGACGAGGTCCTCACCTGCGTCCGGGGCAAGACGCTGGTGGCCAACGAGACGCTCTACGACCAGGGCTCCACCGGGGACAAGATGGCCATCGTGATGGATGGCAACCTCTCCGTCCGGCTGGACCATAAGGAGATTGCCACCGTGGGGCCGGGCGGGATGCTCGGGGAGATGGCCTGCGTGGACCCGGCGCCGCGCTCCGCCTCGGTGGTGGCCACCGTCAAGACGACGGTGCTGGAGGTGAACCGGGACGCGCTCACGGAGCTGCGCGAGTTGGCCCCGGCGGCCAACGCCGCCATCGTGGGGCAGGTCATCCGCGAGGTGACGCGCCGGCTGCGCGAGGTGAACGAGCGGCTGGAGAAGGACCTGGCCCCCGGCACCAAGCTGCCCTCCGCCGCGGCTGCCGCGCCGAAGCCATCCCCCGCCCCCCCAGGCAAGTCCCAGGTCATCAGCGCCATGCGCCCCGGGGTGGCCGAGGAGAAGAGCGCGGGCGAGGCGCTGGTGTCTGGCTTCAAGAGCTTCCTGGACAGGTTCAAGGGCAACACATGAGCGTCTCCGTCGCCACCCTCCGCAGCTTCGCGTCCATGAAGGAGTTCTCCGACGCGGACCTCTCCACCCTCATCTCCGTGGCGCGCGAGCGCGCCTTCCCACCGGCCGCCATGGTCTGCCAGGAGGGTCAGCCGGGCGCGTCTTGCTTCCTGCTCATCTCCGGCGCGCTGGACGTCATCAAGGCGGGCACGGAGGGGG
>Ga0194130_10005386_pt1 | contig 15448 bp, 12 predicted proteins | sample TA2KigsurfametaG_FD_160084 | JGI IMG/M metagenome (GOLD analysis project Ga0194130, IMG submission 160084) | Freshwater microbial communities from Lake Tanganyika, Tanzania - TA2015050 Kigoma 12 surface | ecosystem: Environmental > Aquatic > Freshwater > Lake | place: Tanzania: Lake Tanganyika... | reverse complement strand
AGTCTTCCATCTCGTCGTCCGCAGCTTCTTCTGCCGCTTCCCATCGTCTCTGGCCTAGTTCCGAAACGCGACACTTGCCAACCTCACTAGCCAGCACCCTCGACAGAAATACCCGACCGAACTTGGGATCCTCAATCACCGCAAAGTTCTTCTCGCGGCAGTCATTTTCCCACTCGCGGTCGCTCTCCAGTCGCTTCTTGACGAGAGTCAGGATGAAATTTCCAGCTTGCATATGCAAACTTCTCACTTCCGCTATGGCGTCGTAGTCCGCCTCCAGAAATGGGATCGAGAGCGCAATGCAGAGTCGCCGGTATCGATCAATTGACTTTGGGCCGATGTAATAGCGACTCGTGTGAATTCGCAGATAATAATCCGGGAGTTCAATTCCAGCTTCACGTAGACGCTGTGCCGAGGCGGGGTTATTGGCTGCTTGAGCGAGAGCCAGCTTAAAACGATCACTCACCTCTCGCCGCGAGGCATAGTTTGTCTTTGAAAGGCTCTCGGCGACTTTTCGCACCACGTCTCGCTGCGGGTCATATGAGTCTTTGCTTTGGCCACTTGCCGAAATGTCCTCACGAAGCATCAAGATTGATCCAAGACGTACGTCCTTTGGATCCGTGCACGTCTGAAATGACAGACTGTAGTCGTCAGGCACCACAACCCGCGCGCTGGGAGGTAGCGACTTCGTGAAAGCAATGACCCACTCTCCAACGGTTTCCGGGTTCTGAGGAGGCGGCCCCTCGATAGTGAGAACTTGACACTCGGTATCGGCTTCCACAGATTCCCGCACTTTTCTGACGACTCGCACCTCCGGCGCTCCCCAATACGTGACTGACCCTGAGTTACGACTCAGAATCGCTGGGGGCTTCACTTCAGGGCGCACAACATAATCACCCAACTCAAACTTCTGACCGACGGACCAAGTGATTACCAGGAGGCGATCGGCAGCTGGCGCAAAGTAGATCCACGAGATCTCCCTCGCTACATCTTCTTTTGTTTCGAATTTGTGATATGGCCTCTGCTGTGTACCGAGCAGAATGGCCGCATCCCAGAAGCGATCCTTTTTGAACTCGCGTAGGCCGACCAGGTCATAGCTCGTGTCCCGAACATTCAGGCACTGTTTCAACTCTTGTCGATGCTGCGTTGACGTCACTATCGCCAGACGATCTACCTGGAGCAGCTTTGACAAGTCGTGCTTTTCCATCAGACTTCTCAGGTCGCTAACCGGGTGCTCAGAGTCCAGGAGTATGTTCAGTGCTTCCGACAGCGCAGCCCATAACTCGATTGGCTCATGAGATGAGGCCGTTATCTGCTCGACGATGCCTCTGATCCCCAAGATGTCATCCGAGGGCCGAATCGGGGTCTTTCGAAGTTCGTATAGCGCCGACCTCGCTCTCGAGATTACGTCCTTGTGCAAGTCGAAAGATCTGCGCACTTTCAGAGCTTTGATAAGGCGTTTGAGCGCTGCGTCTAAATTTTCTAGCGCAGTCCACTTGACTTCAAGAGAATGGAGCTCCAACGAGTCAGCCGCCCGGAAGCGCTCAATCGCCGTGTCGAAGTCTCGGGCCATTCAGTCATCTCCAAATTCGCTGTCGACGTGGTCCGTTTCTGCAACGTCATCGGCATCATCGGGCACAAGAACTTCAGATTGCTCCAACCTCAGTCCGAAACTCCCTGGAAAGTTTGCGGCTGCCGCTAGATGCACCGATGCATCGTGATACGTGTTCAGCGAAGCCGCAATATCGGCGGCGGAAACTCTTCGGTTAACGATCACGATCGTCGGGACTCCGGCAAATGCAGATATCTTCCGTCGAAAATATGCCCACCAGGATGTGTAAATCACGAGCCGCGGCCTGAAACCCCGCAGCCAAGTAGAAATCCTTGCAGAATCGATTGTTAGGTAGCTATAAGGATGATGGAGCACTCGCTCCCGGTTCTGGGTGCCCGGTTTTGAGTACTCGAGAACCGGCAACACCCGTGGATCAATCCAGTGCGACGCTCTCTCGAGAATCGTTTGCCGTTGTAAGTCAACAAACTCGAGGCTTTCTCCGACGACGACGACGGGCGAGATGCAGTGCGTCGTCCACCAGTTCTCGGCAGATCTTGCGGTTCCCTTCGGCAGCTTTCTGAATTGGCGACGAATCTCCTCCCAATCCCGGTCAGCCAGAACCTTCCTAGTTCGATCGTCTGGCACACCCGCTGGCAGCCGCAACACGGGATGACTCGTGGAACGAAGATACCCATCACTCCGATACATGTTCTGAATGTCACCGAAGAATTCTTCTTCTGTCAGGGTGACATCCATGTCGCGAATCTGTGAAGAGCCATCAAATGAAACCGCCCTGAACGTCTCACCGACCACGGCACACGGGTCGGCGATTTTGGGTGGTGCCATGAACGCACCCGCCATCATGAGCGGTCCCAGATACTGACCAGTCGGCACCGAAAGGAAGCACGTTAGAGCCTTCTCGCCAGCTTGGACGTTTGGCCTTGAAGCGAGTTCCTGACCAATTGCCATTGCCGAGAGCGCCCACTGCGGAGGAGGCGCCGCCTCCAGTTCAGACGTAGGCGACATCTAACGGTGCTCCGCCGAAGGTGGATGAAGTCCGGCAATAGATTCAACTAGAGCCCGTCGGAAACTCTCATTGCCGTGCACCTGTGTAACGCTGGTCAGATTTGAGTTGATGCCGGAATTTTTGAAATAGACGAGATACGTCTCCACTAGACCACTCGGCCCAATTTGATTCTCCAAATCCATACTCAGGCGGTAGTCCTCAACCTGCTTCCACGTGATTCCAATCCCCTTCTTCAAGAGCACGTCTTTGAGCCGCTCGAGATCTCTCAGAACGTTCTTCGGTATCTCTCGAAACACGCGTTTGGGCTGAGTTGATCGAAAGAATTCCTCGATTGCTGCTTTAAGTCCTGGGGACTCTGCTTCGGGGTTCCACTCCCTGACTGACATCTCGCCGGTTCCTTTGCGGTCAACATTGAAAGTGATGGTTGATTTCTCCGGATCATTGATCTGCAGGGTGATCAAATAGTGGTACTTGGTGTGTTCAAAGAGATCAAGTTGATACTCCGGCGCCACTCGCAGGATGATTTCCTGCAATCTTGACGGCCAATCGACAATTGTCATGCCCCGAAAAGCTCCCGCCTTTCAATGGTCCCACGAGATGCTCTTATCACGATTGCCTCAAGTCGTGTGACTACATTAGCCGTAACGAGTAGACGTAGGTTCGGAAGTCGATGTGAGCAGCCTCGAATAGGCTTCGGATGTGGCTCGCAAGTCGGACTCAGAGACAAGAGTCGACGCCCTGTTAAGTGCCGCCTGCGCCGCAGGGAACGACCGAATCAATCGCAACGGGATATCTTATTCGAACGACTCCAAGAAGAATGAGCGATTCGTCGTGGAAGTGCTCAGGTCTGTTGCGCCATCAGTAGGTATTCCAGCCGACTCAATCAAGCACTTAGGCGGGAGGGCCTTCCCTGACGTACTGATCGAAGGCATGCGAGTCGGAGTTGAACTCAAGGGAAGCCTCAGGGGTGGCGCGATAACGGGAAACAGCATCTACTCAGGGTCGATGGTCGAGGACCTCGACAAGGTGTACCTGCTCTATTGGATTGACGATCGAAAGCCAAAACTCGGATATCGAGACTATTTCGACTGCGTGTTCGACGCCAAAGTCACCCACTCCCCGCGTTTCGCACTTCAGGTCGACCTCCCAATCGGTGAGTCGATGTTCGGCAAGGGTTCGAAGCAGCTTGGATTTGAGGCGAGGGACTGGTTGACCGGTGAATCAAAGTATGTCGAGAAGATCGTTGTGGAGATTCGCCGGAGGGCTCTAGAGCGAGAGGAAATCCCCTGGTGGGTGGTACCCGAAGTCGAAGGCATGAGCGCAGTTGAGATTGACTCGTTGGGAGGACTCGGGGGACTTCGTTCGCTTAAGGGGATCGGTCGCGACGCCAGCTTTTCGCTGCAAAAGACGCTGTTCCTCGGCTTCCCGCAAGTTCTGTCCGGCGGTTCTGCCGCTCATTCGATCGCAATCGGCTGGGCGATTTCGCAGAAGTCGGTGATCATAAACCGTGACGTGTTTAGCGCAGGCGGAAAGAGAGCGATCAGACTCACACCTCTCGGGATAAATCCCAAGCTCCCAGGAGTCGTTAGCAACTGTGCGGCTATGTTGGCCCGCGGAGCGAACGTCTCGCTAAGAGATTTATCAAGTATCGGGGGCACACTATTCACCAGCCCTAATCAAGTTGTCAAAAGATTTGAGTCAGCCCTAAAGAAGGGCGACATACTGGACAGTCTCTTCGAACATCTTTCAACCAAGGAAAAACTTCGGGTCAAACGAGCCGCTCTGAAGACTGCAGTATCCGATTATCTGGTCTCCCAGATTGACCTGAGCACGCTGAATTAGCGCTTGAAAACGCCGTCCCAGACGTCATCGAGTCGAGTCGCAAGACGATATGCAAGCAGAGGCGGAACAGCGTTGCCAATGAGCCGATAGGCATCAGAAGCCGAGACGATACCTGGCCTCACAAACTCGTACGCATCGGGAAACGTTTGTATTCGAGCACACTCGCGCACGGAAAGGCGACGCTCCGGGAGTCCTCGTTTGGTTTCTTCTGACTGTCCGCCATGAGACTTCGAGAGTCGTCTGTATTCGATGTTGCCGTGATGCTCGGCTCGAATCGTCGGGCCTGGCCGATCGAGTGACACCTCGCTTTGACCTTGCAGTCTTCGCCCCATGTACTTTGCTTGCGAGTACGACCGATGCGACAAGTCAGGACTCTCCTGCGGTTCACCAAGACCGACGAAGGCATCGCCACAAGTGGCAAATGGTCGCAGGCCATCGGCCTCGCCGTGAGTTATCGACGGATACAAGTCGAGTTCATCGGGTAGCTGACCAGTGTTATCGAAATGGTCGATGACGTCACGGCGGACTGCGTCACGACGCAGCCCGATAAAGATGACACGCTCACGGGTCTGTGGCACGCCGTAATCAACAGCTTTCAGGACCCTCGCCGGCAACACGAGGTAAGGGCTCTTTCGAATACTCGCAAAGTCGCGCTCGATCACTTCTTTTGCATCGCCCAAAGAAACAAGGCCCTTCACATTTTCCGCGTAAAACACCTTCGGTTTGGTGTGCCTTACAAACTCGCGCATCCAGAAATACAGCATGCCCCGATTCTCCACAGCAGGTTCATCAACTGTTTCATCAACCAGTGACTGATTGCCTCGGTGACTCTTGTTTGAATTAAATCCAAGTCGTTTTCCTGCGACACTGAAGTCGTTGCAGGGAAAACCACCGGTAACTACGTCGAGCCCCTGTAACTGTGAGGGAACGCTTCGCGAAAAACGTTTCGAAATCTCTACGACACTCTCCAGGTGGTACACGTTCTCCACGTCACCCCGTTGCGCGAAGAAATGGGACCACGCCGTCTGCGCCTTCGGGTAGACGTCGCAGGCGAAGAGATTTTCGAATTTCAATCTTGGCAGAACCACCCAGCGTGACCGACCAGAGAACTCCCTCTCCTCAGGTCCAGAAAGACTTGCACGAATTACTGGAAAGTCGCCCTCAAACCCGAGGTCCATACCCCCACATCCAGAAAACAGTGAGGCGATAGAGCGTGCACTCACTGGAAAAACTCATCGCAAGTAGTTGTTGCCACGGTCAAGAAGATTAGTGGCGGGGTGTCGGGCGTTTGTGACAGCATCGAGAGATCAAGAGTCGAGCGCCTAAGCCCAAGTCGCCTGCCGTTTCCGAGCACATGCGAAGAATTCGAACAAAACGGACTGGGGCCGAGCTCCGAGTGCGGTCGATTTTGCGCCGCCACGGAGTGAGATTCCTGGGAAATCGACGACAGCTGCCTGGATCTCCCGATCTGGTGATTCCAGATCGGACTCTCGCAATTTTTGTTAATGGCTGCTTCTGGCACGGATGCCCTCGGTGCTTTCGGGCCCCAAAACATAATCGCCAATGGTGGCTTCAAAAAATTGAAGGCAATCGAAGACGCGACCGGCGCGCTGCGAGAGCGCTTCGACGTATGGGGTACTCAGTGATTCATGTCTGGGAACACGAGAGCGACAAGCGAATTGCGCGACGCCTCAATCTGTAGAGCCTTGTGGAGTGGGCAAGCTTGTTTGCGCCGTCTTGAATCGGTTAACATCATTGCAATATGACTGTGAACAGCGTGAGTGACTTTCGAGATTGGCTGGCCGCGCAGCACCGATGGACTCCAAAGGCGCAAAATGATCTCATTTCAAGATTGAAGCGAGCGGACAGAATTCGAACCGTCGAAGGTGCGACGTCCTTGGACGACTACGTAAAGTCATTGGAGAGCTCTGTTGAATGGGGCGCCATTCCACGGACCTCTCGCACTGGGATGATTGCGGCATCGAGGCTGTACCTCGAGTGGAAGACTCTTAACTGAGTCTCTCCAATCTCAGTCAATCCATCGGTCCAGCAGTCCGCGTACCTTCGTTGCAATTCCGAGAAGGGACGGGTGATCGAGCGGATAGTCCTTCTTCTCCATCAGTTTCAGAACGGTCTTTATTCGCTCTGTGTTTATTCCAAATTTCAACTTGAATTGCTCGCCCGTAAGTTGGCCCTTGCCGAGTCTTAGTTCTTGCCAGCTTTTGGATGCTTCTGGCACAAACGGTGGGCTACTTTCGGATCCGATTTGTGACTTCTTGAAAAGTTCGATTGGCAGCGTGTCAATGATGTCATCTTCCTGTATTCCTCCAAAGGTAAGGCGTCTCGCTTGATCCCGGAAGTCGGGGACGCCCTCTCGGTCGAGAATCGTTCGCGAGAGCCGGAGAAGATTGGACAACTCCTCGTCACCTGGAGCCAATCTGGAGTTGCTTTTTCGAGACTCACGACGTCGCTCCATCAGTCTCGCCTCAATTGTCCGCAACTTTGATTGCTTATCCCAGTCCAGAATCTCGCCTGAGGTCGCTTCAGCCCACGCATCTTCAAACTCATCGCTACGGCGGTCGTACACGACCAGCATTGGGCTTGTGAATAGACGAAGCGAGTTGCTCCACAGGGATGCCAGTGTTCGAATGCCACCAAGCTCGATAATTTCTATCCAGCTGCTGTCGATCTGAGGGTCTTGCAGTAGAGCTTCGATGACTAGCCGATCGAAATACCCCTCGACGACTATATGGACACGAGAAAGTGACTTGGCCTGTAGCCTGCCGACACCAAGCAACTCAGCGGTGTCGATGAAGCCACTTGGTGGCAGGCTACCCATGGCAATTTCCGTGTGTTCATTGCGCCATGCGAACAACCTCGGACAACCCTGAAGTTCACGTCGATTCATTAGAGGAACGGAATGTGTCGAAGCCAGCACAGAAACCGCGTTCTCTCGACCGAAACTGTTTAGTTCGATAAGAAGCCGCTCTGCCGCAGACGGGTGCAGATGTCGGTCGAATTCGTCGAGCAAGACCATGTTCATTCCTGGACGAAAGCCGTGCGCACGGCGCGACGCCCTGACTATTTGTAGCACCGTATAAATTGCGTCAATCTGCCCGGATGACGCGTTCTCCAGGGGGGTTCTGCTGGCCGACTCCGACGCCTGAATCTCGATACTGAACTTTAGACGTTCGGAGCCAGAAACCTGACTTGAGTCATCGAGCCCAGCAGTCTCAACGGCTCTCAGTGACAACGTATGAACGCCAAGATCTATCCGACGAAGAATCTCTGATGTCCTGGCGAGGTCCTCCTCGGCGGATTCGACCCCCTCGAGGTACAAGCTCCCCCGCGGCGACAAGTCCCTAGTCGAATCGGGGTCGAACATGGGACTTATGGAATTGAATTGCTCGTCTTCAGTACCGAACCTCTTGATCGATCGCCCCGGCTCTTCGGGCTTGCGATCCCACGAATAGGACCATCGACAATCAGCGAGAAGTGACCGAACGACCTCATCTGAATCGACCGACATTGGCACGGCGGTAACTGCGACAATCTCACCGGTCTCAGTATCGAAGGGCTTAAGCGATACCTCCCCGGTTCGGCTGTCCCGGCTGAATAAGTCGAACGGGAAAAGTGGCACAAGGTACTGTCCGGGGTACTCTTCAACAATCTTCTCCCGCTGCTCATTCATTCGTGACAAAAGCGTCTCAAGGTCTCCCCCGGGTTTCGGTCGCGCGGAAAGCCACATACGCCCACCTGATTTCTTGCTGGTAACGGGGTGCGAGACATTGAGTTGGGCTCTGTCAAGCATCTCCCGAAGGCCGTCAATCAGTAAGGTTCGCCAGGACCGTTCTTGAATCCACCTGTCATCCGCAATCTCTACCTCGGCGGGATGTAGAAGGAGTTCCGAACTGACTTGAAACGTTGAGTTACGAATACATTGGAGAAACAGCTGTGGCAAGAAACTGCGGTGTGTTGCAGTCGATGCTTCGAAGTCAATCTCAAGGTTCATCCAGTCGTACGCAATCTCCTCTTGCTGGCGGATTCCATGGCGCATCAGGCTCTCAATTGCGGTGTCATCAAAGTGGTACAGATCCAGAATCTCTGCCGCAGATAATGACCGACCTTCGACCAATACGGTGGTCTCATTCGCCGAGAGCCACAGCCTTCTGCTCAATGCCGCAATCGTGGGGCGATGGACCAACTTGTCCCATGCCTCAATCAAGTGATAGTTCTCAATGTTCGTGAGCTCTCGCTGCAGTTCAATTGACCTCCACAGAGACCCGGCGCGAACCTCGCTGACATACTGCTGATAGTCGTCATCGTCCTCGCGGCTGGGCAGCGTAAACTGCAGTTTGACAATTGGAAAATTGCTTGTGACGCCAGCGCCTAGTCGCTGAAGGCTGCGCATCAGAGACGTCTTGCCAGTCGCATTTTTTCCGAACATCAGTGTTAGTCCATGGCTAAAGGGCGGTAGTTGACTATTTGAACCGTCGAAGTCAACCTCAATACTTCGCAGCTGAGCGTCGTGCGGCCAAGCCGCATGTTCGAGGTCTCCAACATTGCGTCGGACGGAGGAAAAGTCGTCGCCTTCCACCCACATGCGAACGCAACACTAGCCAAATGGCTTCACGAACCCCGAGGTGTTACCGCGTCGTGGCTTCTGGATCGGTGTCGGGATGGGAGATAGGTGGTATGTCCTCCTTTATGGGCAATTTCGCGTTGAGGAACTCCGCGTCTTTCCAGTTCGCAGCAACAATCGAAGTACCACTGAAGTCAGCACCGATAAAGACGCCGCCCCCGAGATCAACATCAACGAGGTCGGCATCAATGAAAGTTGCTTCAGTTGCAACAGTTCCTGAAAGATTCGCTCGTCGCAAGACCGCACCTGCAAAATCGACATGAGCGCATTGGGCAGAATTGAGTTGGGCACCAGTCAAGTTCGCACCTCGAAGACACGCATGAGACATCCTTACCTTGTAGAGATTTGCATCGGAGAGATTTGCTCCGGTGAGATCTGCTCTTGACAGATCGGCATATTTCAAGTCAGCTCCACTCAAATCGGCAAATCTCAAGTTGGTCCTCACCAAACTCGCACCTGTCATTTTGGAGCGGGAGAGAATTGTTCTTTCGAGAATTGATCGATTCAGGCTGGCACGAGATAGATCCACCCCCTCAAGATTTTCTCCGGCCAATCGATCAACACCCTCAAGACGAGCCATGGGTCGAACTCGGCAACCATTGACTACGAGTTCCATCTACCTATGCTCCCGACTGTGAATAGGAGGCACCTACGGTAGCTAGCGAACTACTCCGTCTGCGTCGCGCACGCCGTAAATGAAGATCCGTATCGCGTCGGCACGCCATTCGCTCACCAGCGCATCGCACGCTTGCTGGCCGAGGTCGACGCACGCTGCTGGTTTTGGAGTCTTAAACCCAAAGACATCTGTGAGCGCATAGGACGCAAGTGCGATCGCGAGCGTGATGGTGACAGCAATTGCTGCCCCGATCCACCGATTCTTGTATCGCAACCTCTCTGGCGCAGGCCCTGTCGTTGGCGGCTCGTCGACTTGCCATGTACGACCATTCTCCCCCATTCCATCAGCCGTAACGCCGTTTGACGAATCGTCGAACGCTCCCAGTGCCGTCTCTTCACCAATGGCAGCGAGAGTTGCCCCAGTTGAACCACTGTTCGCTGGATGTCGCGAGCTGCGACCGCCCGGCTCAGACCCAGAAACATCTTTCCCTCCGTCCACCAAAACTGCGGGAGCAGATGTTCGTGGGGCCTTCCGACGTGGCAGCGCCGGAAAACTCCATTCCCCTACCGAATGTCCGTCGAAGTCCTTCTTAACCAGCCGACCGAGTCGCCGCACGACAACGTCGCTGAGCGACTCTCTTCGCACATCCTTGGCAGCCGCGACCGAGAGCACCAGATTTCCACCCTCATCCGACAACACACCCTCGACACGAACGAGCCCACTCTTCAAGCTTGAAGTTGCCTCTTTCACGACGACTTGAACGCGAGATTCAGTTCCAATCCAGATGAGCGTGACGCCGTCACCGTCGACCCGAAGCATGGCATGCACTCGAACTCGCTTACCCATAAAAGGTCGAAGCTCCTCGATCGAACGAACAAGGTCTACGTCCTCCGTTTCGACCCGAGTAATAACGCCCGAATCTTCGAGATTGCGTATTTGAGCATTGTCTATCTGATCCAGCTCTTCGAGCGGAACCGTTGGCTCGGGAACTTTCTTCGGGAACTTCCGTGAATCCAACACATCGAACGGCGACTTAGGCCTTTGCCACTTGAGAACGATCGGGACCGTACGATTGCCTGCAGCTCGATGCTCGTTTACTACGTCGTGAACATACCCGTAAGCCCGCAGTCGAAGATCAATCACTTCCTGCTCAGATGGCGGGACGGAGGGCAGAAAGTCCTCTATCAGCGGCGCATCAGCACCAGGAGTTGTCTTCTTTCGACGGCTTGGACGCCTGCGAGTAACCCTTCCCTTCTGTCGGAACTCATATCTTCCGCTACTAGACAGCCAGTTTGGTTCAAAGATATTTGAGCGAAGTTCATGATTCGCCGGAAAAAAGTTGAAGTCTTCTGGTTTAGCCAACAAATCATAGGTGATCAATGCCGAATTCGGTGCGAACTTCTCGACTAGATGTACTTCGACCGGGTCAGCCGCGATGTACTGAAGGTCTGGTTTGTACTCCGTTGGTCGTTTTGCTATCTTTTTATACAAAGATTGTCGCTGAGTCTCTTGCGTCTTTGGGGGCAGCAAGCACAGATACATCGGATTGTCCTTGTGCAGCTTTGTTCGACGACGCAGTTCGTGTAGGTCATTTAGCGTCTCAAACTGAGACTGCCAATTCCTATCATCGTCACCATTCACGGAGGTGCCATCCACAATGCCAACAATCACGGCGTGCGGTAGTACCGAGGTCAACGCCGAGACGTATCCATCAAAGTCGCGAATGCTGAAGAGAGCATCATCGCGTTTTCCCTCGGAACCACGGAGATTCATCACATCGAGGATTACAACCGCTGGCGATTCGGCTGGCAGAGTCACGGGTGGTACCACTTAGAGTGTACGAGTTGTCGTAAATGCCAATAGGGGGCGGGACATCATGTCAGAGCGGGAACTTCAGGACAAGCTGAACTCCTGGGCGGGCAAGCACACGAACACGTCAGCTGTGTTCATTAGGCGCCTCTCTGAAGCACTCGGATCACAACAGCAGCGCAAACTGTGGGCGTTTGTTGATGTTCGTCGAGAATTCGACTCATCACTCGAGAGTGTCGATGACCTCGTAGCTGACACCGCCGCTTACCGTCGTCGTGGTTTGGTGCAAGTACTTGTTCCCGTTCTCTACGTGCTCCCAATTTTGTTCACGTGGATCGAGCTTGGACTTGCGGTTTTCTCGTATCGCACAGCTTCCAAAGAGCGACCTGACGAGACTCTGGATTTTCTGGCGATGTGGGCCGGCGCACAGGATGGGCACATTGGACTTGGGTTTGAATGGGTCGCGGGATTCATTGTCGCCTTTGTGGGCCTAATCATTGCTGCACACATCGTGAATGCCAGATCTTCGAGCATCGTTACCAAGCTTGCCGCCGCCAGACACAAAGAAGTGCTCGACCTGCTTCTCGATAGTCAGCTGCTGCTAGCGAAAAGTCGTGCGGTCACTCCGGAAGAGATGGCGGATTCGCTGACCGCCGCCGCAGGAGTGTTGCAGGACGCGCTTTCAGAAGTGGCCGGTGTTCTTCCGCAGTTTGAGACAATCTCGACTCGTCTCGATGGCGTTGTGAGTGGCCTCGCGGCGGCGTCTCAGAACCTCAATTCCACCTCGCAAAAGATCGGCTCGGCAGCAGATGCCCTCAACGATCTGCCAAATCGAGCCGCCCCGCTCGTGGAGGCCCTGGCCGACGCACCAAGTGCTATGCAGGAGGTCCTACGCTCCTTCTCGCGAACTGCCGATGAGACGACTCGCACCAATCGCACAATCATCGAGGCTGGATCGCAACTCGCCGCCGACTCCGCCGAGGTTGCGAGCGTCACTGCAGCAATCGGTGACAAACTATCCAAGCTTGCCAGCGAAGTTGAAAGTATGACTACGCTCATCGCCAGGCTGCCAAACGATCTCGTGGCGCCCGCTGATGTAGCCAAGACCCTCGCGCGGGATCTTGAGTCCGCAACGCCCGTTGCTTTGTTGTTCAAGGAAAGTTCAGCGCAGATATGGGCGGCGATGGACGTTCTGAAGGTAATGGTCAGCGAACTCAAGTACGCAGCTGATCAGTACCGGCTCGTCAATGAGCCGCACCGTCGAGATAACTAACGCCCCTCCACCATGCGTCGCAAGAGGCACAACAATCCCGATGCCTACGGCGGGTTGGCCGGATGGCTCTTCGCCGACGTCGCATTGGTCTTGGCGCTTGCATTTCTTTCGTCGCAAGTGGTCGGAGAAGTGCGGCCCGAGGGTGAACCGGTGGTTGACGAACCTTCTGGACCTGTGGTGCCTGAATCCCCCGAGGAGACACCGGGCCCGGAACAAATCGACGGCACTGGTGCAGTTGACGTCAAAGAAATAGAGCTTTCGAGAGTCTGCGTCGGAGAGAGCCAGCTGGGGTCCTTGGCAGAGGTAGCAACTCGAGTGGAAGACAAGCTCGTGGAACTGAACGTCCCGGAGGACTCAAGCTTCGGTGTCGTCCTGGTGTATGCGGGATACCGAGAGGTCCAGCCAACCGACTCGCTTGAAGTTCGCCAAGATGATGCAAAGACGCGGGCTGCACAGTTCCGCGACACGATACGAGAGTGGTCGCGCCTCTCGAAAGAACGCTGGGTCAAGGACCTCGGTCACGACGGTGGGACCGACTTTGGCTGCTACAAGCTGTACTTACTGCGTGAACTGCGATGAGAATTTGATGGTACGTTGAGTGCTCCATCTTCAGGAGTTAGGAGAATCGGCATGAAAGTTGGTGAGGTGTATTTCATACGTGAGCGAGATCGTATAGACGGCGGAAACTCGTCATATGTCAAAATCGGAATCGTTCAAGACGCTTCTTCTAGTGATTCGCAGAAACGTCTTCATACCCACCAGACGTCCAGCCCGAGGCCTCTCGAGCTTCACCACGTAACGCAGACTCCAGGGCCATATCGCGTCGAGCGCTTTCTCCATCAAAGGTTTGGACCGAAACGCGTAAGGAGTGAATGGTTCCGATTCACCGACGTCGACCTGGCTGAAGCGGTGCAGACGGCTGAACGAATGGCCGCAGAGGCGTTCATTTACATACCAATCATGAAGAAGGCCGAAGCGCTGAAGACCGTAGCTTCCGCACCCGACAAGATCGACGCAACAGATGAATCGACGCAGTGGATCACGGCCTTGAGTGTTGCGACAACCGCCGTGAAACATTGCAGGGCGATGTCTACTGCGTACGCGCAGGTCGTGGCCGAGCTCCCGTCGGAAGATCGTGCGCAAGCAGAGCTCGAGGAACTTGTCATTACAGAGCACCGAATTAACAAGACATTCGACCAGGTACAGTTTGCGGAGAAGTATCCCGAACTTTTGAAAGCATACAACGTCACTACAACGGCCGTGAAAGGTTCCTTCAGACCGATCCTGCTCGACGTCGATCTCGCCGAAGCGGCTCGCGAGCTGTTTGATTTTTGTTCAAGCTTTCAGGAAGCATGCGATCAACACCGTCGTGGCGAGTTGCCGTTCGGAGATCTGTTTGACTTACATCAAATCCTCGTCCAGTTCCGTGGCGCTTACTCCTGGGACGAGGAGGTCGCCGATGCCAACTTGCGCGTCATTTGTGGGGCATCGGCAGGAATCGAGGGACAGGCCACATGGAATCGAGCAGCCAAGTCGACAACAGAACTGGACGTGGTGCGTCTGGAGTCGGAACACCCCGACGAGTACAACGAATTCGTCAGGGTGACCGTCACCAAGCACGTAAAGAGGGAGCGTCGCGCACGACTTCAGGCAACGAGGTCTTCGTAGAGTTTCCGCATCCTGCTCGGCTCTGCAGTTCGAAGTTGCTGTTTAGCTATGTCAATTTCCAAGTGCCATAGGCTTGGCAGATGGTCGAAAAACAGACACTCACCAAGTTTGCACATGAGCAACTGGGACATTACGTGTATGCCCTACGAAATCCGCTAGACGGAACCATCTTCTACGTCGGCAAAGGAACAGGCGATCGGGTTCTTGCGCATGCCAATGGAGTTGTCAATCAGGTTAAACGTGAGAAAGACGAGACAGTCGAGTCCCTCAAGAATGACGTAATCAAGCAAATCCATGTTGCCGGGAAGGAAGTAGAGAGCTTCATAGTCCAACATGGCCTCGCAAGTGACAATCATGCATTTGCCACCGAGAGTGCGGTCTACGGCACACTGAAACTACTGGCCGACAATCTCGACCACACTCAATTCAAACTGACGAATAAGGTCGCACCACCTCAATTCAATTCCAAAGGTCTCCGAACAGTGCGACAAGTACTCGCTGATTACGGTAAGCCATCTGATACCTCGTTGATTCCCCACAACAGCCTTATGATCAAACCCACGCTCTCGGGAACTTGGAATCCGAGCATGGGTCGCGACGAGGTCTGGGAAGCGGCGCGTGGCTGGTGGAAGCTGAACGCAACCCGACTTCAGAACGTTCGCTATGTCATCGCAATTCCCAACTTCGTAATCCGTGGAATTTGGCAAGTGCAACCATCCGACTGGCGCTCGCAAGGGCCGCGCGACCGTGGATGGGACGACATCGTGAAAAAGCGTCGGCAAGGCAGGGAGAAGACTCCAAGACTTGGATTCGACTCTCAGATTGATCTCACAGAGATACGATTCAGCGATCTCTTGAATACCAGTATCGAAGAACACTTCATGGTCAGGGGCGCAAAAACGCCAAACTTCTATTACTGCGACGACATCAGAGCGGCGCAGCTACGAAAGAACCGCAAGAAGCCATTCTGGAATGCCGATTTGAGATAGGGCGCACTGGTATGGAGGTGAACGGATACAAGA
>Ga0194130_10005385_pt1 | contig 15451 bp, 11 predicted proteins | sample TA2KigsurfametaG_FD_160084 | JGI IMG/M metagenome (GOLD analysis project Ga0194130, IMG submission 160084) | Freshwater microbial communities from Lake Tanganyika, Tanzania - TA2015050 Kigoma 12 surface | ecosystem: Environmental > Aquatic > Freshwater > Lake | place: Tanzania: Lake Tanganyika... | reverse complement strand
ATTGCAACAAGTCAAAAATAACTGATAAGACTTGTTGGAAGAGGTAATAGTCGCGTTAATATGATTATGTGATCGATTCGAATTCAGTGTGGCCAATAGTAGTGATGAATTAAGTTGAAGAGGATCGGCAATCTGATACGAATCAAGAACAGAATGAATAAACTCGATAAGTGAAGAGTGATCAATTTCGATAGGTTGATCAGTATGATATAAAAAGTTTTTGCTGGACCTGGTTTCTGAAAGCGTTTTCAAGAAAGAATCAATTTGCTCAATATGATTACTAGTACTATGCGCAATAGTTCGCAATTTCCTAAGGGTTGCAATCAAAATGCATAAAGAATAGCATTCTAAATATAAATCTTGCAAAACATCAGTGGAAGTAAGTAAGGAAAAAGTCAAAAAAAGATTGTTTGTATGGGAGATTTCAAGATTGATCGACTTGTCGAAATATGGGCGGCAGTCCTTCGACTCCTGTCGTACGATATAAGGAGTAAATGACAAGCTTTGTTGATTAAATAGCTGTAGATTCGAGTTAATTGGAAGCCTCTTGGTAACATTAATTGTGTCAACAAGATTCAGCAAATCTAATTGCTTTTGCGAGAACCATTGTGACTTGATTTCGTCATAATTGAAATCAGAGTTTATTCGCGAAAGTTTGTTTAGCAGGTAATGAAGTGTTCTTTGTTCAAAATATGTATGCTTTGAAATCTCAACCAGTTCTTTTGCAAGAGAGCTGTTAATTAGATTGCGCGATACTAAATGCTTTGCAAAAAAATAAACTTCAACATGGGCGATTGTTAGTGGTCTCCAAGAATCTTCGGATCCTGAATGTACAACAGCTACTTCGGAATCATCTGTTAGTGAAGACTTCAAATATTCATAAACCTTCCCGTATCCGACCAACCCATATTGAGACATTTCAGAAGCTCTAAGTGCGCCGATACTTGAAGTACCAATAATATTAATACCTCTATGGAGAGCTAATATCAACTCTTTATGCCAAGGAGCTGGAATAGATTTGTATAAGCCGTCGGCAAGAATTATATCAGTAACCTTAGAATATTTTAAGAGGTCTAGAACATCTGATTGCTTAGCAGGACCAAGGTTAACAAGCCAGCTATATTTAGCCAAATCAAGATTATGCGCACTTGGACCGGCGAAAAGATAACAACGTTTCATTTATCCAGCTGCAGGTGAATGTTGATCGTTACGGATACGAGTATCTGAATTTAAAGTGGGTATATTATGCTGCAAGGCAGTGCATTGTGGGTATCCTGGGTAATTATAGCCATGCAAATTCTCGGCTATAACCCTTACAACAAACACCTGACGGTCAATCTGCTCGTATTTATACACATACCATTGTGTCTGAGTTGTTTCAACTGTAAGACGAATTAGATCGTCCAGGGTAGTAACAGCGAGCGCTCGATGTTGTTGTAAAATTAAAGGCTTAGGTTTAGATCTTGTTGAGTTATGATGTTGGTCATTAGGATAAACAGAAAGATAAAATTCTTTATTCATATCTTCACGCGTTCCGGAAATAGATATGAGCCTAGCTTGATTAGCTTCAGTTAATGCTCTGAGTATTGCAACTTCGTAATTAATATGCGTGCCAAATCCAGTCCACCGTGTAGTATCATTTAAAATCACAGCCTTATAAGTTGGAAAGATATCCCACAAAGTATTTTGATAGAGTCTGCAACGTAAACCGTGTCTTTGCAATCTTCTCAACAGCGAAAATATTGGGTCTGATTGAATCGAGAAAAGATCAATTTCATGAGATGCATCGGTGCCTCTTAATTCATTAACAGTCAATGAATGTCTCTCAATTACTTCGTAGATGGCTGATGTGATTGCGTCGCTCCAGCTACTTCCAGAGGCTAGACCATTTGAACTCAAAAAAAATGTATCTCGACTGTAAGGGTCAACCATACGTTGAAAGTCAAGACTAATGGCATCAAAGGGAATCCAATATTTTAAATTATCCCTTAATCGCTCAGTTTTAACCCATTTATTGATTTCGGAATTGTCAAAATCTTTCATGGTTACAGCAAGGGAACGTGGGTCTACCCTTCGACCATCAAGATTATTGAAAGAGCCCTCATGATCCCAACTTGCTTCCTCAGCAGTATGGCATTCGAAACTCTCCATCAGGGCTGAGATTGCGGCCTGAGTGCGCGTTATCCCCTTGCCTCCACTTTGTGACAAGACCTTTGAATTAGGGCGATAGGCGATGGCAACAGGAACATCCTCCTGGGAAAAACCATCAATATAAGAAACTCGGGATACATTGAATTTATTTTTAATGCTGAGCAAATGCTGCAAATAAGCATCAGCTGCGTATGTCTGCTGGGTTGAGGTATCCATCACTTAAATTTAATTTACACACGAGAAACATGGTGGACAATCGTAGCAATTTTTGATAATCGGCCAATATAAATAGGAAAACTAATCGCGATGGTGATGATTTACATGTCTGTCTTCTGGCCATGTGAAGTGGTCATACTTTTGGAAAAATAGGGTGTAACTAATCAATCAAAAATTTTGTTTATCAATAAGACTGCGGAGCTCAATAATCATACCAAAGAAAGGAAATGCAGGAAACGGGCATCGCAAGATCATTGGATATGTATTTATGATCACATCGAGACATAGTCGTTGATTGTCAAAACGTCAACCGAGAATACTAATTAATCAATCTAAAAGTCGTCGCAGACAAGGCGTTGTTGAACTGATCGCGTCCGCAGGAGTAGTGTCAATCTCTCGGGACATCGATCTCTGCGTAGCCAGGGGTGAATGTGCAGCTGAGGAAGCCGGCTAGTCGGCTGGCACTGCATGGAGTGGACAGGCACGGAACCCTGGTTTGAGAATCAGCTTAACCAGACGAACATGACCTCGAAACAGTATGTCGTATCGGCCCAAGCGCCGCTACTGGATGGAAGCACAGCTGGGGGGCCAATTCCCGAGCTGCTGCACCATGGCATGCAACAGCTGATGGAGCTCGAAATCGCTGCCGTGCTCGTCGTTGAGTGCTACAAGCTCATCGAGAATCGCCTTGGTCATCGCAACGGCTACCGGCCCCCGGTGCACACCACATATGTACGCGACGTCGACCTAAAGATCCCCAAGCTGCGTAGTGGCAGCTTCCTGCCGTCGATCCTTGAACCCCGCCGCTGCCTGGATCAGGCCCGCTGCACCGTCGTTAAGGAGTTGTACGTGGGCGGCATTTCCACCCGCAAGGTCGATGAACTGGTGGCGGCCCTGGGCGTGCAGATCGGCATCTCCAGATCCCAGGTCAACCGCGTCTGTTAAACATCGACATGAGAGGGCCCGCCTTGTTGAACCGGCCCTTGGATGAGGCCGGATACACCAACATCGACCTCAAGGCCACCTACCTGCATGGCCGTCAGGGCAAGGCGATGCAACTCTGCTCCAGGGCTGTGGCGAAGGCCATGGGCGCAGACTTCGTGGGGACCCTGGGCGTCGATGCTGACGGACATCGCGAGTTGCTGGGGCTCAAGGTCGGCAACAGCGAAAACGTGAGCTTGTGAAGCGAGTTCTTGCTCTCGCTCAATCAGCGGGGCCTGAGCAGGAACAAGCTGGTGATCAGCGGTTCAGACGTGGGCCTGACAAAGGCGAGCCGCCGGAACTGCAGGGCTGCCTTGCAGAGTGTGGTTACCCAGGAAGGCGCAGAAGAGAGAGAGCCGCGCTGGGATGATCTGGACGGCTCAGTGGCTGAGCGCTCAAACGTGCCACAGAGCTCACGCATGAGGCCAAGCTGGAGGGCCTGACCTTTCGCCACGTCACGCAACAGCACTGGCAGCAGGAGGGCCGCCGCATGATCTCGGCCGAGAGCAGAGACGCCATCCCAGCACTCGATGCACTGGCTGTGCAGGCCTCGCTGCAGGAAGCCACAGCCTGAGCCTCGGACTGGCGCCACTAACGGTGCGATGTAAACAACAGGCTTAGAGATAACGACCGATCAATTCAAATGATCAGGCAGAAGAACAATGAACTCAAACCTGTGCCAAGGCGAGGGATGCATCAAAATAATCTTTCATGGCTGAGCTGGCAGAAGTGCAAATAAGGCTACTTCCCCTTGATGTGAAAAAGTGAATGACTGAAGGGACCTCATTAGGGTCTAAACCTGTCAACGTGTCATCCATGAATACATATTTTCCACCCTTTATAGCTGCACGGACCAACATTATCTTCTTCCTGACATGCACAGGAATAGTTGAAGCACTGGGCCCAATTACAGTGCCCAAGCCCATGGGCAAAGATTGTAAATATTCACTCAACTTAAAAACAGTCATAAGTTGATCCAAATCGTGAGAGCTAATTTTCATGCCTGCTGTAAGATTGAGCTCAAGGCTGCCTTGCTTAAATAATAACTCTTGCGATATATTTGATATGTAACTTCGGAAAACCCTTGGAGCAATGTTAGCCAAGTTTTGCCCTGAAACAACAATAGTGCCATCGTAATTCTCATGCATTGCGCTCAAAAGACTTAGCAGGGTTGATTTGCCGCATGAAGCGGGACCATAAATTAGCAAAGATTCACCGGCGTGAATAGTAAAAGAAAGATTGTCAATTAACTTGCCCCCTGCAGAGTTTTCACTGTATTCGCCAGAATCAGCTTGGAAGGAAAAAGATAAATCGCGAACAGCAAGGTTGCCATTAAAACTTGTTGGAGTATTGTCCAAATTCATCGACTCGCAGGGCAAGTCAACAACATCGGTTGCACGCTGCCAATACGTAGAAACTTGAACAAATGTTGTAATTGAACTATCGATCGCTGATTGAAAACTTGTAAGAAAGGTCTGTGCACATGTGAGAAAAGCAATAATGGCACCAACAGACAAAGACGAATCACCACTTGTAGCAAGCCAATAGGCGGTAGGGAAAAGAAAAAGATATAAGATATATGTTGTCGAGCCAGATAAAACGTCTACACGATCATTAAGTCGCGTTGCATTGAATATTGCCGATACCAAAGGCTTAATAACAACTGCGAATTTCGAAAACATTCCATCTGCGGTATCATATGATCTAAGTTCTTGAATGCCATTGATAGTGTCATTGGCTGACTGAAGCATCAGGCCGTCTATTTCAGTAAGAGACTTGAAATAGGTTAGACGTTCAACGGCAGCTATATAGGTCGAAATTCCAAGAACAGTTGCCGCGGCAAGCACCAACAACGACATTTGCCATGAAAAGACAAAAAGATAAATAAAATTGAATATGACCGAGAGGAATGCTGTCAGAATAGGTGTTAAGTTCGATGTAATCGTCTGTCGCAACTGCGAAATTCCTAATACACGACTTTGGAGAGAGCCTGCACTGTATTTTTTTATATAATCTGGTTTTATCCGCAATAAACGATCAACCATTAAAGATTGTAGATTGGAATCAGTAATTGTCTCAAAGCGAACAAGATATCTTCCTTGAATAATCTGGATTAAGTATGACAAAGTCAACAGGGCTATAGCGGATAAGCCAAAAAACAATAGAGAATATGTATTTCCATAGGGAATGTACAGTGAAGTAAGATTTTGTACAATATAAGCAGGAATCAATGTGGCTGCTGCAAGGACTGTCGCTGTTGCCAATACCAGAAGAAACGGCAGCCATGCATCGCGTAGGCCAATAAGAATAAAATCAATGGCTTTAACAATGTCGGGAGCTGTAGGATAAATTGAAATGATTAAGCCTTCAGGGTGAGGTAATCCGTCAGGAACAAATTCACTTGAGTCTTTTGATATAATTTTATATCCATACCTTACTCTAATACAAGCAAACACGTTTGATTTATTATCAACATAGACATAAGAACGGCTATCGCTAAATTTGCTAGGCGGAGTAGATTCTCGATACGGGATACTTGAAGTCATTAATAGCTTGATCAATGCATCATACTCTGTAATACACGAATCAAGATTAACGCTATTATATATTTTTGAATAAGCAGATTCAACGCGAGCAACCGCACCAAGCACATACATTGTATTGGCAAACTTAGTACTTGTTTTTACAGAATCGCTACTATCTTGAGCTTGATTAGGAGGGAGATAGTCTTCTAGAACCCTTAATGAACTATCGTAAGACTTTGATTGCGCTTGAAGCTGGCTGATTCCTCTGCGCTCTGAGTAGAATAAATTAATAAAATTAAGATACTGAATAAGGTTCGAGAATGATTCAATTACATCAGCATCGCATTCAGAATCTCCACTATAAATTGCTTCTACTACTGAACAATTTCCGGTCAGACTAAAGTACATATGTGGGAGAATTAAGCATTTTTTACACCATTTACTGATTGCAGGCTCGAAGTCGATCTTTGCTGCAGGGAAAATAGATGCACTAGGTGAGCATGAAACAACCAATATTTTACCAGTCTGATTAATATAGGTTTTTAACACAGACCCACTATTGACGTCATTAACAGATGAGATGATGCCGTCTACAGTTGGTTGATTTGGCAGAGATTGTAAAGCTGATTGATAGGCGTTTTGAGCTGCACATACTAAGATCGATTCAAGGTTCAAACCATCGCAGAGCATAGAATCGACGGAATCATTAGTAGGTACTTCAACAAAGCGCAGCGAAATATACTGGTCAATCATCGTCCAAATCTTTTCATCTCGATCTCCAGGTTTAAGATCAAGAAGAAAAAAGGGATAATTTACTCCATCGATATTAAGCTCACTGTAGACTCGACAATATTTCTGAGAGACATTCACAATGTCTCACCTCCATGACTCGCAGTCATCAAATTATTGACAACAGTTTGAGGATCAATTTCCTTCAAATCACGATTTCTAAGTACAAGTGAGCGAGAGCACAATGAAACTATGGCTGGATCACTAGTCACGAATATACATAATGGTACATGTGTGATAATTGACGTTGCAATGCTTATTTTCTCCTTTAATGTATACGATGAAAAAATATCATCAACTATCAAAAATCGGGGTGCTCTGACAAGGGCCCTCAGCAAATGAATTGTTGTTCGATCCGAGGAACTGATAGCAGAATCAGTCCCGATATGGGTATCAAGACCTTTAGGTAAGGTTGAATAAATGCTCTGAAATCCATAGGCTTCAATAATTCTATGAACCTGAGACTGAGAGAAGGAATCATCGAATACGCATATGTTATCAAATGCGGAAGCCTCAAATATATATCGACTCTGAGATACGTAACATACTTGTGTGCGAATAAAACTTTGAGCGAAGCGCTCAAGCGGCTCGGAATTTATGAGATATTCATCCCATTCTGATGTCTGTAAATAGGCAAGACATTGACAAAGTGTGGTCTTTCCACTCCCGGGTGGACCTGTAAGGGAAATTGTATCACCATAGGTAATCTTCAAATCCACATGCTCAAACAGAGGATCTGATATTTTTGAGAATTTATAACTAAGCCCCTTGATAGCTATGTCGTTAATTGTTGCATAGCGGTGCGCTGGATCATTCCACTGTTGAGAAGCTGGAAGAATATTAATTTCCTTGAATTCATTTTTTGCTATTGAATCACTTTTGGCCATCCATAAATCCTTGAGGCGATTAACATCGCCAACAGCATTGCTAAATTGTGAATTCACCTTGGCCAATGAATTTATTGGAGCCAAAAACGCAAGAGCGATGAGACGAAAACTTAGAAACTGGCCAAGATTTATACTGCCTTTAAGGATAAAATAACCTGATAGAATTACTATAATATAGTCACTTAATTGATTGATGTAAGAAGTTGTGGCGGAATTACATTTTTGGATAAAGGATGACTGCTGACTTACGTCCTGAAAATTTGAAAAATTATCGCTCCATTGTTGAAATAGGGATATTTCTTCACCATTTGCCTTAAGCGTTTGAAAATTATTGGTCATGTTAAGTATATTTGAAGTCATCCGGCCAGTAAGCATCGATGTCGTTTGCGCAAACTGACTAAGGGCCTTGGTCACGCCAGTGAGGCTAACAAAATTAATGATGCCGAGAATAACAACAATTACTCCTAGTGCAACATTGTAACTTAACATGATTGCACCAAATATAAACAGTGAAACCATGCCAACTGTTGCGGTTGCCAATGGGCCGGTGAGTATATTGGAGAGATTGACTGTAAGGGTGATGCGTTGGCTAATTTCTCCTAAATCCCGGAGCGGGTAAAAATTTAGGGGCAGCGACAGAAGCTTTGCATAGGTTCGCTCAATAAGATTAGTGAGCATTGACATATGCATTCTTCTTAAGATAATTGCCTGAAGATAGCTAAATAAGAAATAAAGCCCAACAAGAAGCGACAGCAGCCATATGTAGGCATTACTTGCATTATACTCACTTAAAATTGTGTCTGTAAAAAATCCAACAAACGAGCTCAACGCTACTGTTGGAATTGTCGCTGCAGCCCCTAGCAGAACAAAAAGAAATAACGCGTATTTATAAGAATTCAGCAGATATAAAATGTCTGCAACGGGATTTGGCTTGCTACCACTAGGCGTAAAATTTATTGTGCGTTTTGCGCTTAATATAAGCCCCGAATATTGGTCTTGAAAGTCCGCAAAACTGACTCTTTGATGACCCCGTGCAGGGTCACTGAGCAAAAAGTTTTTTCCATCAAATGCTTCGACAACTACCCAATGAGTCTTATGCATCCAAGCGATGCAGGGAAAGTCAAAGTCATCATTTTTATGTGTCAGATCTTTCGCTGAGGGCTGGAATCCATTCGATTCAAGGCCCTTTGCGTTTAAAGCTTGAACAATGTTGTAGGCGTTTGATCCATCCTTTGTAATACCAACATCAGTTCTTGCTTCCTCAATACTGATCCATTTTCCAAAGTATCCCAAAATGATCCAATATGCAACAGCTCCGCATTCAATGGCCTCAACCTGAATTCTGGCTGGTGTTTTGAACTGCCCCATCATTCGATACCAAAAAAGCCTTTTAAGGCTGGGATCGCGATCGTGATTGGTGGGACATTATCAGTGATAACAGAAGCGGATGCTTGAACACCAATACGTGGAAACTGAGAAGGTAAATTTTTAGGCGGACCTGATCCATTGATCCATTCATATCCACTAGGAAACTTAGAATTACGCGTCAGTTTGATAATTACTTGCATGGAATTACCGTTTGAAACCAACTGATTGGCCAAGGCTTCTGAGCCAATGATGCTTGTAGCTTCATCAGCAGTCATGGGAAACTCGGATAAGCTCTCGACATAACCCAAAAGATTTCCGACCGTGTTCGGCTTAACATTCGCGGGTAGTATGACGACTTTCTGTCCCTTACGTAGTTTTGCTGCTGAGATTGGGTTGAAATAAGCTACCAAGGAAATATTTGGTGGCTTAGAAGATCTCGTTTTCTTATGCAAACTAGCACTTGTATCAAGCTGAAGCAGGTTCCCTTGTGGATTGTTTTGCTGACCACTCGAAACGTAAACATTTAAGGCTCTGCCTTCAAATTGAGAGCGTATAATTGAAGCTTGTTGATTTTGAATTTTGGCTTGAGCTAACTGATCAGAAAGACTTTTAATATTTGCTAATGCAGTAGTCAACTGATTTCTTGTGGTCAGTTGATTTTGGAACGCCTGTTCGTACCCCTGTGCCGCACTTTGCACAGTAGTTTCTGATATGGAGCCAGTTTTATAGATAGATTTAGCAAGCGCCAAGTAAGTTGCAGAGCTCTTGACAAGCTGTTCTTGCTGTGCCAAAAGATTCTTAAAGTCAGGGGTGTTGTATTGCTTATTAAATTCAACTTGAGCAACCTGTAAAATTTGCTGTGCTTGAGTGATTTGATCCTCTAGATTGTAATATCTCATCTTGGCAAGCAAATCACCTCTTCGCACGTAATCGCCAGGTTTGACGTAAATTGCTGTGTACGTTCCCCCAGGCGTTCCCGGTTGAGGTATTACAACAACTTGAAAGGGATTGGTTAGTACCCCATTACCAGTATTTGTTTCAGGAATCCTACCAACAAATGCCCAGACCAAGACTCCTAAGGCAGAGGCAATTGACAAATATATCCAGTATTTAATGGGAGTTGTAATGATTTCAACACTCTGCTGATAACGCAGAGGATCCTTCTGGCTCAGTCTTGGCCGATCTTGCGTATCAACGTTGTTAGAATCTTTAGCGGATTCGCTTTGCAAGATTTAGGGGCATTAGGGGTTCATCAAGGAGCCTAGATCGCGCCAACATGACCTGCAATTTAATGTATCATTTTGTTTCGTCTTGCAATTTTGACGCTTGAGCTCGAAAGGCTAATGAAAGAATTGCACGCATCTGCGAATTGGCCAGATTTCTTGTTCAAAGCTGCAAGATTTGCAATTGCATTGACATTGCCTTTTTTGGTAGGACATGTCGATCTTAGAGCCCAACAATCGTCACAAGTAGCGGTCCCAAAAACAAGCAAGTCTAAATCTGATGACACTACATTAACGACCTCCAATTATTTGTGTATTGACAATAGCAACCCTACGATTTTAAATGCAATCAAATTGATTAAGGTTGCATCATCTTGCTCTGAATATAAAATCGTAGACCCCAAAGGACCCGTTACTATCAACGGTATATCCGATATTATTGATCTGACAGCATCCTCGCCAGCGATTAAATCGTCTGATTTTAGTTATTGGGCGTCCAAAATTAATACCAAGGCATATTATATTCAAGCATTTGGTCCGACGGCAAGCCTTTCAGGTGGCAGAACCTATTCCTACTCAGGAACATCGACGAATACGAACATCACAACAGATAGTGGTGCGCCAACAAACGAGCAAAGGCAAGAAACAACATTGCAATCCAGTTGGACAAACTCAGTTACACCAAAAATCACCATACCGCTTTTTTTCCCTTCTCAAATCAGCTTGGCAAAATATTATGGTTCAATTGAAGTGTCGACAGCTTATTCGAGTACCGATTCAGATTTACAACAGTATACTTCGACACTGACTTCCTTTCTCAATCTTTGGGTTGCGCGTCAACAGCTTCTGATTGCCAACCAAAACATTATTTCAGCAATTAAATCACTAGATGTTACCGTCAGTCAATACAGGCTTGGCCTGCTTGCTGTGCCTGATGTAGCCCAATCGCTAACAAATTTACGTACTTATCAATCTAATTCAGTCACCGCAATCCTGGCCTATAACTCGGAAATATTTACTCTCGCAGGATTGCTTGGTTATAGCCCTGAAAGTCTTGCTTTCGAGGAATCATCCTTTGATGACTCATCGATTGCAGCACTCAATCGCTTAGCGATGCCAAATATCGCTTCTTTGCCGCAAGTTGCTATTAATAATGCCAGTCAGGTTTATTCAATTTTATTTCAAGCCGAAGCAGCCATGCGTCAATCTCGCTATTATCTTGCTCAATACGTTCCATCGTTTGGGCTTGTATTTGGCTGGGCACCTAGTAATGAGTATCTGCAGTATCAAGCATTATCAAATGGGAATTTAATCGAGCAATATTCGCAAAGGGAACTCAATTGGGGCAATAGCATATCTATCGGTTTTAACTGGAATATTTTTGACTCGTTCTCAGCGGCTACATCGGCAGCGTCGCAGCGTAAAATCGCTTCTAAATATGTTGAAAATGCAAAAAGTATTGCCTACCAAAAAATAGCCGATGCAAGTTCAGCGTTTAATCAAATACAAGCCTATCAAGCTCAGCTTGAGCAGATCAACCAAGCCATAGTTGCTGCTAACATCTCCTACAAAAATACGCTCACGGCCGTAAAAGCCGGTTTTTCTGATGTGACAACACTCACTCAGCGTCTCAATCAACTGACATCTTCGAAATCAAATTACTGGTCAACGTACAAAGAACTTATTTCCGCTAAAATTAACCTCTCATATCTCACAAGGCAAGGCATATTTGAGAAGGTTAATCCCTATCAACTTTCTTTTGATGGAGCACTCTTTGGTAAGTGGGGGCTTAGGCCTTAAGCGACGAGAGCAGACTCCTGATTTCTTTCACTCATCAAGATGAGGCAATGGCACCGATTAGAATGCATGTCTGGAGAAATCAAGCACTCACCGTACTTCCATATCACCAGATCGCAGGCTTGTGCACTGAAAGCTGACCAGCAGCGAGAATGGATTCAACCCAAGGTTGCTGGCCTCAGGCAATGGGATCTGGATCAATCCATGCAAACGAAGAGAGATGTCTGCAAATTTGGTTGACGATGGGTGCTGAACAGCCTCAAAGGTACGAATTGATCTGATAGTTAACGCGGTAGCTCGATCGCCACCTCGGCACCGCCGAACTCAGCGCTACGGCCAAAACGCAGCTGGCCGCCATGGTTGCCAATGCTCAACTGCACCACCACCAGACCAATGCCGCTGCCACCAGACTTGGTGGAGGCCAATGGCAGCTCGGGATTGAACCCGGGTGGAAAGCCTGGGCCATTATCGGCCACAAAAAGGGTGTAGCCTCCGTCGTGCCTCTGCAGGCTCAGGCATAGTTTGGGCTCCTGGGAATAGCCTCGCGCAGGGCCTCGAGGCTATTTCGCAACAGGTTGAGCAGGGCCAGCTGGAGCTGCACGGCATCGCCCTGGAGCCGGCAGGGATCTTGGGGCAAGCGGCAATCGAGCGTCAAGCCAGCAGCATGCAGTGCCGGCTGCAACTGCAATTGGGCGCTCTGCACCACATCTCGCAGATCGAGGGACTCGTGCGCGGTGTCGACATTGCGCAGCAGCATGCGGATGCGATCGGTGATCAGGTGCATGCGCTCGGCCTCCTGGACCAGGGGCTGCAGCAAGCACCTGAACACGTCCAACTCGGGATGTTCGCCACCGATCTCGCGCAGTGCCAGCTTGCTGTTGACCAGGATCGTGCTCAACGGCTGGCTGATCTCATGCGCTACTGCCGAGGCCGTCAGGCTGACGCGCAGCTTGTCTTCGATGTCCTTGCGCAGGCGCTCCTCCTTGGCGCGCTCACGCCGCAGGGCCTCAAGCAGCTCACGCTCAGCCTGGCGGCTGCGGGTGACATCGATGAGGGCGACCAGCACCATCTCATCGAGCACCACCGCGCTGATCAGCATCGTGAGGCTGCGTCCGTCCTTGCGACAGACGCGGTACTCGGCCTGCTGCACTGATCCCTGCCGGGCCAGGGCACGATCCATGGCGGCGTTCCAATCGCGGAAGACCTCGTCGCGATAGGCGGGATCGGGGTAGGCCAGCCGTGCCCAGTCGGAGACCTTAGGGATGTCTGCTTGGCTGTAGCCGAGGGTGCGGCAAGAGTGGTCGTTGAGAAAGGTGATGCTCTGATCGCCCGGGGTGGCTGTATTGATCGCGATCGCCACGGGGATGTTGTTGAGAATCCGCTCCAGGTCGGCCCGGCTGCGCTCCAGTTGCTGCTGAGCCACGATCCGGTCGGTCACATCGATCAGCACCCCTTCCCAGACCGTGCTGCCATCGGGCAGATCGCGGGGCACCGATTCGGCGGTGATCCAGCGCACCTGCCCATCAACGACGACACGGGTTTGGCCAAAGAACGGCAGTTTTTGGGCGAACACCCTGGCGTTTAGCTGCACCCAGGCGTCGTAGTCGTCAGGGTGCACACAGGCAAACGCCTTGAGCGGATCAGCCAGGGCTTCGTGGCGCTTGAGACCGGTGAGCTGCAGAAAGCGTTCGCTCATGAACGAGAACGACGCCAGCTCACTGCCAGGCCTCAGCACTATGGTGTAAGTGCCCACCGGGATCGCTTCGGTGATCTCCAAGGCCGTCTGCGCCAGCTGCTCGCGAGCGTTGCGCAGCTCGGTCTCGGCCAGGCGGCGGTCGGTGACATCGAGCAGGGTGACCAGCAGCTCACTGCCGACCACCCGCGCGCTGAACAGCACCGAGCGCTGCTCGCCCCAGGCCGTGGTGACGACAAACTCCATGCCGGCCACCGCCGATTGATCGCGGCTCGCCTGCTCAACGGCCGCATCCCAGCGGGCAAAGACCCCTTGGCGGTACTGCGGATCGGGATAGGCCAGCCGTCCCCAGTCCGACACCCTGGGCAGCTGGCTGAGGCTGTAGCCAAACGCGCGCTCAAACTCGGCATTGACCGCATTGATGCTGGGGTCATCGCCATCGAGACTGGCGATGGCGATGACCACCGGCACGCTGTCGAGCAGGCGGCGCGAGTCCTCGAGGCTCGACTGCAGCGCCTGCAGTCGGCGCTGCTGCTCAGTTTGATCGAGCAGCAGCAACTGCCAGCTGCGCGTCTCACCCGGCTCACGCAGGGGTTCGAGCACAAGCCGCAGCCAGCGGGGCTCGGCGCCGCCACCTTGCAGCTGGGTGTCCCATTGCAGGCCGCCGGGCTGGGCCAGGCAGGTCTGTGGCTCGGCCCCCAGGCAGGACAGCAGCGGCTCAGCCGCCTGCCCGGGCTGCAGGCCCTGAGCCTGCAACAGCTGCCGCGCGCAGCGGTTGAGCGCAGCGATGCGCACCACGCCGTCGGCGTCCTGGCGCAACAGCACGGCAGCCAGGGGCAGCTGTTCCCAGGCCGCGCTCATGGCTGCGGCAACGGCTGCGGCAACGGTTGACGCGCCTGGGCGGCCAGGGTTGCCAGGCGCAGCAGTTCGGGGCCGCTGACCCCGCTCTTGGCAGCGATGTTCTTGCGGTGGGTTTCGACCGTGCGCACCGACAGACCCAGATTGGCGGCGATCTGCTTGGAGGTGAGCCCCGTGCCCATCTGGCTGAACACCTGCCGCTCGCGCAGCGACAGGTGCTGATCGAGCGCAGCAGGCCCGCCGCGACTAACGGACTGGCCGTTGGGCTGCGATCACCTCGACCACCGCTTCAAACGCCTGGCCCTTGTCGACCACCCCCGCGATCAGCGGCCGCAACGCCGCAGGGCAGACAAAGGTGCTGGCGTGACCCGAGACCACGATCACGCGGCAGTCTGCTGCGGCAGGGTCCTGCTGCAGGCTTTCGAGCAGCGGCATTGCCGAACCGTCGGCCAGCTCCAGATCAAGGATCACCAAATCAGGCTGGTGGCTGCTGAGCAGTTGACGGGCCTGGGCCTGGCTGGCGGCCAGACCCACGATTGTGAAGCCGAACTGACGGTGGATCAAGTTGGCAAGGGCCTGCGCCACCATCAGATGGTCATCGACGATCAGGCAGCGCAACTCGTTCACCTGCTCCTGCGGCGCAGCGGCCAAGAACCTAGGTCCGATCAGCCGCCGAACCACAGCAAAGATTTACCAATTTATCGGTATTTTTTGCGGCCTGCTCAACGGGAGGGTTGGGCATAAACGCCCGAGCCCACCACCAGGGTCTCGCCCTGAGGCGTTTTGACCTCGCGCACATAGGTGAGCTTGGTCACCGGGGTGCCTGGGTTGCTGGGGCGCGGCCACAGGTACTGGATCCAGCCTGAGCCTTTGCTGGTCGCCAACCGGATGTAGTCCCGCACGTAGAAGGTGCCGGTGCTGTCGCGATTGGCCGACAGATTGGTGCCCTCGAGCGCCGGGAAG
>Ga0194130_10005371_pt1 | contig 15476 bp, 21 predicted proteins | sample TA2KigsurfametaG_FD_160084 | JGI IMG/M metagenome (GOLD analysis project Ga0194130, IMG submission 160084) | Freshwater microbial communities from Lake Tanganyika, Tanzania - TA2015050 Kigoma 12 surface | ecosystem: Environmental > Aquatic > Freshwater > Lake | place: Tanzania: Lake Tanganyika... | reverse complement strand
AAGCCTTGGATGGGTAAAACCCAAAAACTACAGGAGGAACTGGCAACCGCCGTTTAAACATTATGGACTATTGGGTAAGAACACGAGACCAGATTACAGAAAACAAAAACGAAGACCTCATTGTGTTCGTTTGGACACGAGAGGAGCTAGAGGCATCCGTGGAGGATATGACGGACGATGAGTGGGAGATGTTTCTTGAGAAAGTTCGGGACACTAACCATCCCGAAAAACTCGTTCGGCACACGAAGGCGATGAAAAGCCTTCGCCAAGCGGACGTGGACTTGGAAGCGTCTCTGTTTGATTTGGTAGAAGAAGTAAAGAAAGGAATAAAGGAGAAAAAAAAATGAGTATGATATGCACAAAAAAGAAAATGCTGGAAAGATTGTCCTCCGTAGGGGAAAACGAGAAGATTCTATTCCTGTTTTGGGAAAAAGCGGAGTTTGATAGGGACATCAAAGGCCGAGAACTTTTTAATTCGGAATGGGAGAAGATTCTTGAAAGCGTTGAAACCGATTCAGCCGATCAACTTATTAGCGATCAAATCACCGAACAAGTAGGTGAGATTGCTTGTGAGGAAGAAGTACTAGAGAAACAAATTAAAAGATTCCACAGGAGGAAAAAGAAATGAGTATTTGTAAGAAGTTCTTTGCGAAGTATTTGCCCAAGGGTGTGAAGAATAAGTGCAACCAGTTGGGAAAGCGTTATCGCCGTTTGGAAGACAGAGACGAGCGGAACGATACCGATGACTTCCACGGAAGCGATGAGCCAAGCGAAATCCGCGATAAGATTATCGCGTTGATGGAGCCAGCGGTTAAACGCTACGCCAAAGATTTGTTCAGTCCGAAGGCGTTGGAAAAAGCTGATTACATCTCTATGGAGGGAGAGTTTGTAATGACCGAATCTTTCGGTGATGACAGCATTGAATTTTTCTGCGTAAAGCGTAGGAAATTAAAAGGGCATCTGGATGGTCTTGAACAAGGCTACGTGGCAAGCGTACGCACAAGTTATTGGGACGCTCCCGAATGGACTTGTGACGATTCCACCGCAGTTCCCACCTTGGGCGAAGCCTTCGAGTGGGGCTTCGGGGACGCTATGGCGTACCATTTTATTAGCGAGGAGGTGCGTACGTAAATACGTACGAGCTACTTATGCAAATGTCACGAAAAGGGACGGCAACCGCAACCTATAGGCAAAGGATGAAGAAGACGGAAAAGACTAGGGAGAAGAACGCAAAGGCTATCGTGATTGCCCATCTTATTCTTAACGGACAACGAATTAACTTCGGGAGAGACAAAGACCTAAAGCGTAGGACTTCGATTGCTCTCGAAACAATGATGGAGAGACTATGAAAAATAGACTACTGAACTCTATAAAACACAAATGGCTAAAAGCCGACAAACTCGCAAAGGTTGTCAGGCGAAAGCAAGCCAAGATCGAGGAGAAGTCTTGTCATATAGAAAGCAATTTAATGAGGATTGAGGAAAAGTATCAAGAGTCGTTGGTAAAAAGCCTAACGAATGGCGGGAAGTGGGTATTGTCTCCTTCTGATATACTTCGTGAGATTGCAAAGATTCTTACAAGAGAAAAAATAGTTTTTACCATTTACAAAGATAAGAGAAATTCCTCGAATTGGAATGATCGCTCTCCGTATTTTAATCGAATCACCATCCGTGGTTGTAGTAATGTGGACAAGATCGTGGATAGCTTTGTAAACGTGGAGCTTCACGCTCTTGCGGATGACGTGATAAATCGTAGAGATTCAAACCCTTCCACGCTTTCTTTTATTGTTAATGATTACTCAAAGGAGGGGACAAATGAAAACAACTAATGCGGACGGACAAGAGCTATGGTTGCTCATAGATAAAAACTTTGAGCCTGTCCGATATAGCAGACCCTTCACCCGCTTTGGAAAAAGGATTATTTTCTACACACGAGGAGAAGCACTCAAGAAGCAGAGCTTCGGAATGGGGAAAGCCGTGTCCGTTCGGAAGCTACGAGAGTGGGCGAAAGAAGTGGAAACGTTTAACCTAAACGATGCGAAGATTAAAAAAGAGATACTTGATGAAAACCACAAAAATGTTCAAAGGCGTTATCTCCAAAAATTATAGAAAACTCAAATGAAAAAGAAAAAACTTATCGCTATTCATTTAGACACCCTTCAATTTTACCTTGAAGATGCGGAGAAACAATTCCAACCTGTGTGACGCGATGCCAAATTACAATATGACTTGGGCAGAAAGAAGGCGAAAAATCAAGAATTGGGAACGATTTTGCAAATCGTTTCATTCCAAGCTTTTTAAGAAAAAGAAAAACGTAATTTATGACGCTCGTTTAGACATCCTTGAATCTTATCTCAAAGATGCGGAGAAACAGCATCGAGCCACGCTCAAACAGATGAAGCGTCACGGAATCGATCAAGCGTACATCAACAATGGGTGCAAGGGGGAAATAGAGTGGGGCATCTCTGATTTGAGCTACCAAGAGGGACGCATTGAAATACTTCGGAGGGTAAAAAACCTTCTTATGTGGGGATGTTTTACGAGCCGACCACCCGACAACAAGGAATGAGAAAACGATCTTCGTTTATACGCCATCAAAGGCAACTGCGAAGCAACAATTCAAACCTGTGCGACGTGATGCCTAACCAAGACAGCAAGGAGCAACTCCATCTGTTGGCCTTGGCCATTTACGATGCCTTGCAACTTTGCACCGAAATGTCGAAGACCGAGGGCGTAAATATGGAGACTGATGCCGTATCTGCAATAATGAAAAAGTTTCCTGTCTTCCACCAAGAGGGAGCCCTTCGCATCTACAACGAATGGAAGACAGGCAATCCCTTTGGAAGCTGGAAGGCAGTCCTTGAAAAAAGATAGAAACGCCGTTTACCACGCCAAACTACGCCGAGACCTGTACATCATTCGGGCGGTGATTCTGCTTGGCAGAGCCGTTCACTATTGCCTTGTCTTCGGGGTTCTTCGGTTCTTGTGGGGTGGGGATTCTCACAGCGAAAGGGTTAGTTGCCCCACCGCCTACCAAGTCGTTCAGTTTTACCTTCGAGATTGGCACTTTGCGTTGCACAGCCTTTGGGATTGGTGGTGGCAACTTAACCAAGACCTACCAAAAAACTTGCGTCTTCCCCCTCTTCCACCCTATCCTCGGAGAAATGAAAGAGGGCGGTAAGGTTGTTTGTATAAACGACGAGTGGCCAGCGGGCATTCTACGATACTATACCGATCTTCCCAAGAAGGGTCAGATTTACACCATCCGAACCATTGAGGTCGGAATTGGTTGGGACGGAACCGAAGGCGAGGTGGCAGTCACCCTTCAAGAAATCGTAAACCCCGTTTCCAAAACCCCACCGCACAGGGAAAGAGGGTTTAAACAAGAGCGTTTTGCCGACATAGAACCCCCAGAAAAGGAGACCGAGGAAGTCGAGGAACCCTTTGAGGTTGCGGTATGACCGACATCGAGCTTCGGAAAAAATTAAAAGACAATGTTGGGCTGGCCTATTACTGGCCAAAATCTTTTAAGAAGGCAAAAGGTTATACGATTACTACGTGCGAAGGTGAGGAACTTTTAGATTTTACCAGCGGGTGGGGCGTTTCAAATTTGGGTTGGGGAAATTCCGAGATTATTGAATTCCAAAAAGAACAGGTCGAACGTTCGAGCTACGCTCCTCCGTGGTGTCCCACGGAAGAAGCCTTGGCCTTATCCGAAAGACTTATTGGTCTTTTTCCAGACACAAAGTACAAGTGTATTCGAGCGACGGGCGGGGCAAATGCCGTGGAGTCGGCTCTTTCAGTTTTTTCAAACTTGGCTTGTTCTTGCAAGGAGCAAACCCCGTTTTGCGGTTTTCAAAATTGCGATATTGGCACGTTTAACCGCTCTTACCACGGGTGGTCGCAAGCAACTCTTGGAATGAGCGAGCATCACACCTTTAATCTTCCACGGGTTAAAAGTTTTTACAGGTCTATTGCAGTTGATTTTCCGAAAGAAAATGAGGACAGCCTTGCTTATGCCAATAAACTTTTCGACGAGCATCCGTCTATTAAGGTTTTTGTTGCCGAACCGATTCTCGGTAGCGGCGGAGTATTTATACCCCCCAAAAATTTCTGGTCTATTTTCTCAAAGATTTGCAAAGAGCGTGGCGTGTATCTTATCTTTGACGAAACTTTGACGGGCTTTGGTCGCATAGGTCATCCCTCTGCTTGCCATTACTTTGATGTTCGGCCAGACGCAATCGTTTTCGCAAAAGGACTGACTTCTGGGTACGCTATCCTCGGGGCAACGCTTGTGAAGGAAGAATATGTTTTGAAGAACAAAACAAGTGATGTGACGGCTACTTTTGCTTGGACTCCGTATGCTTGCGCCGTGACCTCCAAGGTCTTTGATATTTTCCATCGCGATAAGATATTCCAAAACTCTAATCTGATCGGGGAGTATTTGTATCAAAATCTTGCCCGGGAATTGTCTTGCTGTTTAAACAAACGCTTTGACCTCCGGGGAATCGGCCTAATGTTAGGGCTTTCTATCTACACAGATGCCGGAGAGCCGGACTTATTTACTATGGGTAAGCTCGGTTTCTATTGCTCCAAACAAGGTCTTATGCTCACCACTTCTGGCGACAATAGAACTATAATTATGTTGCCCCCCTTGATCTTGGACAAGGCTGGGGCGGACAAAGCAATCGAAATTCTTTGCGGTTATTTTAAACAAAAATAAGTGTTGCTTGGCCGGTAAATCGTGATAGTAAGTTGTTTATGGCTAAAGATTATATTGTTCGGGTTCCTCGTAAGCACGAAGACGTTTTTGTTGTTCACGCTGAATCTGAAGAACAGGCGAAAGAGTTTGTGGCTCAAGGACATATCACAGATCAAAATGTAGAAGTTGTTTTTGCTGATTTGACTGACGAGAACTTTCGGAAGTCTTGGGTGGCTTACGTTCGAGAGTAGTGAAAGAGTTGCGGTTAGAGCAAGATCAAAGCTCTGGGCTTTGGATTATTAAAAAAGGCAAATGGCGAGTCGGCCAATATGTTTTTAGCGACAAAAAAAAGGCCGAAAATCATCTCCAAGAACTTAAAAAATCTAGGTTAATAGAGCAAAAATGGCGTTGGAAAACAGGTTCTTAAATGGATCGTTGTTGAGTTTAAACAACTTACATTTTGTTTATTAGTTTACTTGTATAAAGACTGACCCTTCCGAACGATTTTATTTATTTTGCATATCCTTTTTGTATAGTTATTTGCGTAAATGTCACGAAAACCTGCTTTGACTTCAACCTAGTGGGTGAGTGAAAGACTCTTACACAAAAAAATCCGAGAAGATTAGCCAAATGTGCGAGACTACTCGAAGTATGGCCAAGCTCATTCAGCTTTCCTTGGTAAGACTCGGCTTGCAACCAACCTCCGTAATTGCACGGCAAGTCGATCTTCCCGAAGGCTTAACCTTTACCGCTTTGATGTATTGGCTGTTAACGGCTATTCGCAATGCCGAAAAAAAGGCAGAGAAAGTCTTACCTGTTGAGAAGGCAGTTAACCTTATTCAGAAATGGAGGATATAATGACCGCAGATACAAAGTCGGTGCTTCAATTCTTGGGTAGTAGCCGAGGCTCGTACATCGTTGGCCGAGCCTTATACGAAACCTACCAACGGGTGAAGGACGAGGAGCCTTCCGATGCTTCGGATATGAAGTATCTCGGAGAAAACTTGTTCCCCATAGGATGGATTTCCGCACAGGCGATGGCGGAACTTGCCCACAAGAAGAAAAAAGAGAAGTCAAAGTTAGGGAGGCGGAAATGAAGAGAATTGCAAAGCCCGATTTCTTAAAACACGCCTCGGATTTGTATACTTCTGATGTTGACGAGAACTTGCAGAAGAAGGGCGGGAAGGCCATTGTTGCCTCGATTGAGGAGCAAGGGGAGGAACTTGTGACCCTATGGCAACCCTTCGAGCATTATCCTAGGGAAGAAGTTTGCGAGGCCATTGAAGATGCCTCGAAATTGCTGGAACAAATGTGGGAAATCGGTTTTCGGGCTGGTCAAGCGAACCCGAAGCCTGTAAAAAAACGACAAAGCTACAACAAAAGCGAACGTTATTACGATAGGTACAAAACAAAAGGAGGTAAGAGTGAAGACAACGACCTTAATAGTCGCTCTCGTATTGAGCGCGATAAATCAACTGCCAGCTAATCCGCCAGTAGTCCGTGGCTCCGATGGGGAATACTTGGGAGTACTTTCGGCTAATCCGTACGAGCCCGAAAGTATTTCCAATCCCTACGGCTTGTTTGGGAGTGAGTACAGCCCTGTAAGCGTCAAAGACACCTTCGGGCTTTATGGTAGCCCCTACAGCAACGAATCTTTGAACAACGAATACTTGGTCAGCGTACCCGAGGAGGAAGAAACAAAATGAGTAAAACACACGAAGCAATTTTAATTGACCCTGTGGAACGAAGCATTTCCGTAGCTGAGAACCATAGCGAAGACCTTGAGGCAATCTACAAGACCCTAGGTTGCGATTGCATCTGTAGCTTTAAGATGCCGTTTAACCACGTGATGTTTCTTGACGACAACGGGCTTATTCGACCCATCGATGAGATTAACAAGCGTGGGTTGTTTTATATGACCAGCTACAAGAAGCCTTTGGCTGGGAAAGGGCTTATTTTCCATTCTACTGCCGATGGCGGATTGGATTCGTGTTTTCTTTTGATTGAGCAAGTAGAGCAGTTAGTACGTTGGAGACCGAAGGGCGTAAAGATGACGGCAGAAGAACAAAAGATTGCCACGGAACTTCAAATCATCCCGTTTAAAGGTATTAGAGATTCTAATGAAGAAAAAGAGTAAATCTAATTGGGAGCCAAGCTACTCGGACATCGAGTGGACGAAGACTCTTATCGGGTCTCTAAAGAACGGGGGTACTTGGATGGTTCCAGCAAACGGGTCTATGTGGACGTTCTGGCACGACTCCACGAAGGCCAAGCTCAACTCTGGCGATCTTGAGGAGGAGACCAACAGGCGCATTCATTTGATACTTACTGAGTACCTTGGCTGGGAGGTATCTTGAAGAATGACGACAGGCCTGTACTTTTGAGACGCAAAATTCGTCGTTGACTAAAAAATGCAGTTTTGCCAGACTAGGCGACCTAAATGACTACCAAAGAGTTTTTTAACAGTTTTGCCGTGTCGCTAAATAACACCTTGCACCACGGCGGTCTCTTCGAGATGTCCGCCCCCGTAGATTCCAAAGCGGAGCCTATGACTTCTTCGGCTCCTTTTTTCCATTCAAAGGTGAAGGCTGGGGAGGCACTTTTAGATTTTGGTTGCGGAACAGGTGCTTTGACCAAAGGTTTACCGGACGACGTAAGCTATGTCGGAATAGATTTTTCTCAAGAAATGCTTAATCTTGCTCCCCCTTCAACTGCCAATATCGAGTTTGTCTTGGACGATTTCCATTCTCTCCCCTTCGAAGACGAAACCTTTGATGTTGTAGTTGCAAACGAATCTTTAAATTATGCTAATGTTGATAAAGCTCATAAAGAAATTTATCGCGTTCTAAAACCTTCCGGAAAATTTTACGCGAAGCTCGGCCTAATTAGCGACGGAAGTTCCTTTGAAGATTTTTCACCCGAAATTAAAAATCTTATTAATCGTGGTGGAGGTTTGGATGTAAACGATTCCGAATGCCTTGGCATTCCCAAGCGAAGCGATTATGTTGCTCAGCTTGGCTCTTTATTTGATGTAGATGTAGAAATTGGGACTGAGTTTTTACCCAAGACCAATAATTTCTTTGCGAAGTGTTGGCGGGAAGATTCTCCGCAGTATTTTCCACCCGACTCTGTTGGGTATTTATTCCCTAATATGAACAAAGGCCAAAGAGCGGATACTGTGTTAAAATTTGTACAGCAAATTAATTTTTGTTACGGGCATTGCGTTTGGAGCAGTCGAAGTCTGTTAACTTGCTCCAAAAAGAAATGAAAAGAGTTTATATTTCTGGCCCGATGACGGGGTGGCCGGACTTAAACTACCCTGCCTTCCACGAAAGAGCGGACAAACTCCGCAAAATGGGATTTGAAGTTCTTAACCCCGCCGAAAACTTTGACGGCCAACAAGACATTCCTAGAAAAGTGTGTTTACGACAAGACTTAAAGCTACTTTTGAAGTGCGAGTACATTACTTTTTTGAAGGGCTTCGAAACTAGCGCAGGGGCTCTTCTTGAGGCGTACGTGGCCAGAGAATGCGGTATTGGGGTCTTGGACGAGCAGGGTGAGGTTTGTGAGCAACTTAGCTAAGCCCGTTTGTCATAGTTTATTTCCTCTTTTGGTATACGAAAATAAAGTTTCTTGCCACAATCAGTTTAAACAAAAATTTTTATCCAACTTTGAAAGTGAGAAGTTTCCAACTTTATTGTCTGAGGGTCAATCTGAATCAACTTTTTTGACGGGAGAGTTTTTTAATAAGACAAAGATTCATAAAAACAAAGAGTACGATTTTTTCTTTTCTGAGCTATATCTACATTGTAAAAGTTACGTAGAGTTACTCGGCCTTGATTCGGAAAAATTAAATTTTTTTATAATGAAAAGCTGGTTAGTTTTGCACGAGTCGCCGCATCAAACTATGAACGACCACGTTCACCCCGAGTCTAACATATCTTTTGCTTACTATTTAAGTTGTCCTGAAGGAGCTCAAAATTTTTACGTTGTAAATTCTTCAAAGCAAAACGAACTATCGCCAGATTGTTTTTTTATCGGCAACAATAGCCGAAGTTCCCATTTTCAGATCTTAAAATCTTGCAATTCTTTCAACGAAAATTCGCATTCAATAAAGTCCGAGGAGGGAAAAATTATTATGTTCCCGGGATGGAAAACTCCCCACGGCACAAAATCTGAAAGATTTGATTCGGGTCAATGTTTGAGAATCGCAATTTCTGGCGATATAAAAATTACTTTAAAACCCGAGTATTCTGGGGCAGTTAGCTTTTCTGCTCCGACGGAGGAGTGGTTTGCTCTACGTTTCTCCGAGTAAAAATAGTCATAATTTCAATGTTGCCTATTTTGTTTAACTTTTCTCGTCTCTCCGCACAACTCTGGCAGTTAGCCAAAGAAGTTTTAAAAACTAAGTCTACTGTTTTGGCGACAGGTTGCGCCACGAAATGAACTGCGTCACCTAGTTTCATCAAGGTCGTCTATTCCGTTCTTATTTTTGTCGCTGTACTGCAACGGATCACGGACAAAAACATCTTTAGAATCCAAAAACTCTTTAATTTTTTCAATTTCTTCGTCATTTTTTGGAATCGCAGGAGCCTTAAAAAATCGGACAATCCGGGCAGTAAACCGACAAGTCCAAATAAAAACTGCGGTTACAAAACCAGCAATAAGAAAAGCACACAAAAGAGCTAAGATTGTCCCGATACCCAAGATTGTGTCTTTTATCACTTGCCCAACCCTTTTCTATTGCGGCTTCTGTTTAAACTCTTCGAACTTATTCGCAAGTTACTGAGTGAGTTATTGGAGGTGTTGTGGTCTTTGTGGTCTATGTCCTTTCCCCTGATAGCCGTTTTCCCGTGCTTCTTAGCCATCACCCGTCGGGCAGAATTTCTCTCCGAACGACGTTTAACCTGCTCCGGTTGGGAGTGATAGTTTTCGTATTCCTTCTTGTAATTGCGCTTTCCGAGGGGCATCTTAGCAACTCCAAAGAACTTTCCTCGCCCAATAATTAGCCCCCATTTTCCCCTTAGTTCCGCCGATACCCCCGCTTCTGGCGCAATAGCTCTTTTTACGCTTTTCGCTACGGTGCTGGCGGTAGTCTTGCATAGAGCTATCCCCGAAGTGAATGAGCTTTTCCTTCCCTCCTTCACAGGCTTTCACCATCATTTTCTTCCCTGCCCTGTCGCTACGGCGGGGCTTATTGCAGGGCATTGAAGCTTTTTTACCAAGTGGCATCTTGACTTAAGTGTAAAAATCGCTTAACGTATGTCAACTATGCAAAAGGGTTTGGGCAAAAAGAACCCCTGTTGGAAGGGGTACAAGATGGTCGGGATGAAGAAAAAGGGCGGGAAGCCTGTGCCCAATTGTGTTCCCTCTAAAAAAGGCCTAGGCCGTTAGTCTTTCTGTTTGTCCAAAGCCTGTCGGTAGGCCTTTGACACGCTTGTAATAACGTCTTTTTTCTTCTCTTTGAGTTGTCGGATTCTCTTGGAATTGTCTTTTCCGGTTCTGTCAGACTCCTCACGAAGAGCTTCGATGTCCTTCTTTAAGTTCTGTAGCTTCCCTGTGGCCGACTGTACTTCAGGTAAAACGCTTAGCTCTGCGGCGTATTTCTTTTTTGCTTCATTTCTAGCTTTGTAGTTCTTTTGCTTTTCGTACATATCTTGCTCCGCCTTTGCGGTATAAGCGGCTTGCTTTATGGTCGAGAATCTTTCGTAGTCAGCATAGCTAGGTTGTTCGTTTATAAACTTTCTGACTAACGGAATGTCGTTAAGCCCTAGGTCTTCGTTCGGGTTTAGGATCTTCTCTGGCAAAGAAACAGTACGCATAATCGTAGAGCCTACTGCACCAGTAAGGTAGCTTGTAAAATAATCTAGATATTCTGGCGATATTGAAATTGCCCCTTCCCGAACTTCGTTTCCGCCCGTGATCTCATTGAGGAAGCCCGTGAGGTGTTTAAACACAGGAGTAACGCTGTTGAAGTATTTTTCAGAGGCCGGGGTCGGGGATGGATCTCCCGGGAAATCGGACGGGGTAATCGGTCTGCCAGCCCAATCTTGATTTAAATAAATGTCCGTTACTGGTTGGAATATTGTTGGTGTCAGCGCAGAAAGTAGGTTGCGGGCTCCCCCAATAGGGTTAAACGATTCTAAGACTGTTTCCGCCATTCTCGAAGCATTTGCCCCGAAGCTCTTTTTCCCGAGAGCTTGATCGCTAAGAATGTTGCCTGTGTGCCAGAAGGCGTTGTACCCATAGGGAAGCGGAAGAGACAAGTATTTGCCCCCCGAATTAGGAATCATAAAGATGATGTTTGTTCTTTTCTTAAACTCCGGAACCTTTGACCACCAGCTTTCTCCGTCCTCATCGTCTCCCCCAAGGACTTCGTTAAACATACTTGCAAGAGCTCCCGAAATAACCCCGCCAATCGCCATCTTCCGAACCCTCGGAGAATTCGCAACGGCCTGAACTAGTCGTGCTGAACCCTGCAAAGAGGCGTTAAAGAACAAATAAAGGCTGTTGAAGATCGGCCCAGCCTCGCCTTTTTTCGTAAAGTTGACTGTTGCATTTCTAGCAATTGCCGCCGCTTGTTGATCGGTTGCACCCATTTGGCGAACGTGATGAAAGACAGCCAATCGCGTTGCGTTTTCTACGCCGCCGTTGGCCTTCTCAACCCATTTTGCCGCCGCATCCCAATAGCGTTTAACCGCCGCCGGGTCTTTTCCGTCAACCGAAACCTTGACTTGGTTGATCTGAGTTTCGATGTCCCCCGTCATCCAGCCAATAAGTTTTCCGCCGGAAGCCACGAAGGCTCGGTAGCTTTCTCCCCACTCATCCATCGTAGAGCCCGGATTGAACTCCTCGGCAAGCGAAGTCCGAAGCGGTTTTAACGAAGCAACTGACTTTACTACCCGACCAGCGAGATCTTGATACTGCTCAGCCGAAAGGTTCATTGCCGCAGTCTGAAGATCGCGAATAGGATTCGTGAAGATAAACTCGGGGTTTAAGCCTGTTCTTGTAAGCGACAAGAATCGCATAAACGTGGCGAGCCCACCGAGAACCTTCCCGCTCCAATGCTCCGGGTTTACGCCGCCGTTTTTAAGGTTGCGGATAAGGTCGGCATTTTTAATGCGAACAAACTTTGTCTCTCCGTTAATTTTTGTGGCAAAAATGTCGGGTCGGTTCATCCAGCTTGGGTCAACAAAGTTTCTTGCGTACTGAAAGACTTCCCCTGTTTCCGAATTTTTTCTAGTAACTAATCTGCGGATTGTTTCCGGTTGAGCAATTTCCCACAAATCGGAGTCTGGGAACAACTGCACGAGTTCGTAAATTGCGTTCCCAATAATGTTCTTTTCCGCCCGAACAATCCCAGAAGCTCCGCTGTTAACTGCGTAGGCAAGGATGTTTTCTGCCCTGCTTAGACGGCCAAGGGTTGGCTTTACTTCTTCGCCACGAATGTTGAATCCTTTCCCGATGGGCTGTCCGCTCGTGGCAATTTCTTCCGCTGTTGCCCCGGGGATGCCCTTTAAAGGAACGTAGTTTTGGTAGCGTTCCGTAAGAGCGTCGTAGAGTGTTTGGCTAATAAGCCCGTCGTCCAATCTTTGGCGAAGAGAGCCGTCGATCATCTGTCGAATCATTTGTCTCGCCTGTTCGAATTGCGGGGCTCTTTCGTCCATTGTGTATTTTGAAATAAAATCATCGGCTTCGGCATCGGACATACCCGAACCTTTTTCGTGAAGAGCTTCGATGTATGCTTTATTTTGTTTAGCCTTGTCGTAAGCCGCTTTTTCTTCTGGGGTAGCCTCTGGGCCGGGGTTATAAGGTTCGTCTGGGATAGGATTGATTAAACGAATACGCTCGTTGCGCTCTTTGGCGTGCAAGGCGTACATAAACTCTTCAATTTCTGCAACCGAGATCCCCGAATCACGAAGCATTTGCAACAGAGGCTCGACAATGTTTTCGTTGAAATCGGTTAGGCGAGCCCCTACTTTCCCGTGGTAGAGCTCTTCAAGTTGATAGGCGTTTAAACTGTCCGGCAGTAGTTCCCCGGTCTGCTTTTCGATAGATTCCTGAATCTTCTTCAGATCGATGAATCTGTCTTGCCAGAATCTACGAAGCCCAAGAATCTTGTCCGCATTGGTTATGTACTTTCCAAGAAGTTCTTTGGCAAACCTAGGCAAAAACGGAACCTTACTAAGATCGAAGCGGTTTAAATCTTCCAGATTGTACTTAAAGCCCTGTAGCTTTGCCGCTCCCAATATATCGGTGGAAGTCGAAAAGTCGGAGTTTAATCCGTTTGCCAGCTTAATTTGATTTGGCTCAAAGACCAAGTACTGCGTGGCCACGGCCTTATCACCGCTCGAAGCCGAGCCAAGCTCAATAGAGTCAAAGCCAAAGTTTTGAGCTACGCCCTTAAAGAAGACATTGGCAAAGGCCTTCGGGTTGGCTAACTGAGACAAGCTACCCTCTTCCAAAGAGTTAACAATTTCGTTGATCCTTGAGCGAACTTCTTTGACGGGTATTTGAGTTTGTGAGGCAATCGGCTCCGCCAAAACCGAGGCGATGCTGTCTTTTATTAGAGCGTTCCCGTTAAAATAGGCTTCCGGTATTTCGGCAAGACGAAGCGGGTTTTCGGCCTTCACAAAGACCGGGACGGAAAGCCTTGGCTTGCTGTCTTCCCGATAGGCTTGCCTAATTTCTTCTTTTACAGAATCTCTTTTGAAGAGGTCTGGGCTGTAAGTTTTTGCGCCCCCAATTTGTGAGATTGTATTAGGAGAACTGATATCTGAGGTAGCCATATAGTAGTGAATGGCTGGCGTGCCGTCGGGTCTGGTGGCCTTACTTTTATTAAACCAATCATTAAATTCTTTGGTTTTGGTGACAAGGTTGTAGGCTTCCGAGCTTGGGTTGACGTTTAGGAAGTAAGGGAGTCGGCTAATAATGTAGTCTCGTACGCCTTGCGGAATTCCGGGGAATACTTGATGGGTAAGCAACGCGGCCACGGCGGGCACAGAATTGCCTTTAAAAGCCATTCTAAGGGCTTCTAAGTCCTCCGAAAGCTTTCCGGCCACGGCGGGATTATCCGACAACATACCCAAAACCTGCTCCATTGCGTAATCAAAGGCTTCCCCAGAGTTCCTAAAGTCCTCAATTTGTTTAAACAGATTGTAATTCTTTTCCCTGAAGTCTGGGTTATCCATTACGACTTCTTTGGGGTTGCCGTTTTCGTCGATGGAAAGATCTCTTTCTACGTATAGATTTTGAATACGGCTAACAAACCCATCAATAAAGGCCTGTTTACGAATAGCCGTCTTATAGTCAAATGGTCTTCCGTTAACAAAGACAGGAGTCTTTCCTTGAAGCATTACTCTGGCCAATGCCACGCTTTGTTCGTCCGATAATTCGGAATTCGACTTTGCAATAACTTTGCCGTCCATAACTTCCATCTGAAGCCAATTTTTCTTGTAGCCGCGAAGATCCTTCTTTGAGAATAGCTCCATTTCGGAGATACTGTTGAAATCTCCGTCCGGAATAATAGCACCTTTTACGGTCAGCAACCCGGAGACGGGTCTTTCCGCATTAAAAGGAACTGCCCCAATTTCCATTAACTCGTATTCGGAGGGTTCGATGGGGTTAATCTTTGCTGCTTGAAGAGTGTTCCCGTAAACAATATCTTTTGCCTGTCGGAAAGAAACCTTTCCAGTATCCTGTAAAAACCTAACCACGTCTTCCGAAGGAATGTACTTGGTAACTTGCTCGGAAGCTTGCCGAAGCTGGACAGGGGTAACGCTATCTGGCTCCGCAAGAGAACTGATGCTGGTCTCGAACAAAGCCCTTTCTGGTGTTCCCTGTTTGGGAAGTTGGGGCACAAAACCGCTTGAAAACTTATTGGCATCCAATCCGCTCAGAGCCAAAAAGCCTTCGTCCGGAGTAACTGTTGCTAGTTCTACGTAAGAAAGTTTGCCGTTGCTTTGAATAATGCCAACGTTCCCGCCAACTGCGGGCATAGGAACAAAAGCCTCACCGCTTTTTGTTTTTAACAACGGAACCTTAAAAAGCGAAGCCGTATTAGCGAGCACTTGTTCCGTTGGCAGATCGGAAGCGTTTAATGTTTTGATGAGACCCGCTTCAAAATTATCAGAATTAGTTTCTGAGTCTAAAGCTTTGTTCCAAAAATCTAGAACTTCTACGTTGTCTTCAAAGGTACTTAGATCGGAAACAATGTCGCGCATCGTTCTGTTCTTTTCGACAACATCTGTCCAATAGGTTTCGCTTTCGACTTTGTTGGCAAAGAAAGCCTTCCGGGCTTGGCTCATACGGCGAAGCGGGAAGTTGAACCCTGCTACGGACTGCAAGAATTTTGTGGAAGGACGAGCCGCACCAAGTTCCCCGGGAAACATTGCTTGCAAATTTTGTTTTATCTCCTGTTCTTCCCAAGGAGCGAGCTCTGATTTTTGTCTTTCGGCCTGTAGTCTTTGCTCTTCCTCAAAGGCCTGATCGTCCTGTGCAACACCTTTGGATTTTAATTTATTTTTTGCCGGAAGGCTTTCGTAAAAGTCACGCTTTTGATCGGAGCTCATTTTCTTCGGATACCCCTGTGCAAGTTCCATTATTGCACGCTTATCGAGCTCGTTGTTAACTCCTTCGGTTTTCCAGTTTATAAATTCTTCTGGCAACAAACCTACTTTTTGCTTGGCGTACGGAGCAGTTCCTTTTTCTGCCTTCAAGTCTCCGCCAAGAAGCGAAAACCTGTGCGGCCCAAAGTTAAACCAGCTATTTTGGGG
>Ga0194130_10005370_pt1 | contig 15477 bp, 13 predicted proteins | sample TA2KigsurfametaG_FD_160084 | JGI IMG/M metagenome (GOLD analysis project Ga0194130, IMG submission 160084) | Freshwater microbial communities from Lake Tanganyika, Tanzania - TA2015050 Kigoma 12 surface | ecosystem: Environmental > Aquatic > Freshwater > Lake | place: Tanzania: Lake Tanganyika... | reverse complement strand
AATCATCAACGGAATTAAAGAAGGTCGTATCACGGATGCATTTGGTGTGGGAACAGCTGCAACCATAGCTCATATTGCTGAAATCGGATATGAGGGTGACCTTTACACCCTCCCTGACCCCGAAAAACGGGTTTTCTCAAATCGCGTACTCGAATCATTGAATGAATTAAGATATGGGCGATCTGTTGACGAGCATGGGTGGAATTTTTTGGTAGGGTCCGGGTCAAGCCCGGACTAATACCGGAGGCAAAAAAGCTGATAAATGATAATTTCAGGAATGAAATTGGGTAAAGGACGTATTACTATTATGTAATGTACGCGCTTGTCAGTTTGTACCTGGTTCGGATCTATTCATTCTTCGAATGCCACGTTTCCTTATCCGATCATCGCGCCTGTCTTCCCGATTGCTACGCTCAATTTCAATCTTCCTGAGCCTTGTTTTTATCTCGGTCTGAGTGGCAGCATCAAAACCAATGGTATTTAAAAGTGCCTCAGCAAATCCTTTCCATATCATATTAAAAAATGATGAACGATCTGGTCTGTAATAATTAAACACCTCTTTTCTAACACCCTGACCTTTCATCGGATTATCATCTTTAATAATTAAACTATTCGCAAAAATTGAAGCAATGCCTTTATTTCTAAGACGACTCGAGTTTTCGCTTCTCTCCAAAAGTTTAATTTTCAGATTATTGTAATAACAGGTCAGATTCCCCTTGACCCCATCTGTGCTTCCTCTGCCATTAAAAACCATCTGATTGATAAACCCCGATTTAACTTCAATCAGAGATAATGGCCGAATAGCCGAATTGAACATTTCCGCATCCAAATTCCCGAGTTTCCCTGAAAAATCGAATGTGCCCTTGGAGTCTTGTAAATTTAAATTCATGGCCATGTCCAAGCGACCACGGTTCATCAAAAGGGAAGTTAGTTCGACTTTACAAAATTTATTTTTAATCAGATTAATCGAATCATTCGTTACATTGACCAGAACTCCATTGATTGCTCCGAATGAGAGTGTTCCCTTGCGCCTGGAGCTGGGGTTAAACTCTGAGTAATTGACCTGTAAATCCTTCAAAATCACAGAATCGATTGTAGTATCGAGCTTGAATCGCCTGAATGCCGGTTGAGGAAAATTGATACCCTTGTCTCTGATAGAATCCGGCATTCCCCTGTTCAAAAAAACAGATAAATTACCTTGATTTATTGTCAATTTAGAAGCTATCAATCTTCTGTCCTGGTTTAATAGCTTATAATCAATATGTTCTAATTCGATGTTTTCTAATTGTCCGAAATAACGTTCTTTTTGGAATTTAAACTTCCTGGAAAATTCCATCTCTGAGAATTTAGGAACAAGACGAAAACCCCTTACATGAGCATAGCGCCCGGCAGTTGATGCTTTAAACTCACTAAATTGAATGTTATAATTCCCATCAGCAGTGATAGTTTTATAACCAAGTAGTTCTGCATAAATATCCTTGGTATAATATAATCGGGTGCGGTCAAGGTGTGAAGTCGAATCGATCAGTAGATCGCTGATCCTAATATATAAATCTTTAAGTTCTGTGGTAATCTCCCCAGCTTCAGCACTGAGGTCGATATACTTGAAATCCGCATTCTTTAAAATAATGGTACCGATTTTAACTGAATTCAAATAAGGCGAGATATGCTGATATGCCCTTTTAATACCTTGAATTTCGGAAACTTTTTTGGTGTTTGTTTTGGAGAATATCACCTTTAAGTTTGGCCTGTCAATTTCAATAGCAGCCATCTCAAGTTTTCCGGAGGAATATATTTTCCAGGGTTTAATTCTCTTTAAAATCAATTCGCTTATTTGAAACTCATATAAATGTCTTGGAGCAAGATCATCGGATTTCAATCTTTCATAAACCAACGAATTTGGTATGAACCTGATATTGGAGACATTCATTCGTCCGGTCACAAAATTTACACGAATATTTTCAAATTCAACCCTGTACAGGCCCTCTGTTGAATTATGAACGGCCTCTTTGATTCTTTGGGTTAAAATAGGTTTCCAATAGTAATTCAAATAAACTGCTACAAGAGTTATCAATAACGCAGGTAGTAACAACAATAAAAGAATCCATTTACGGAGTATTGAATTTTTACCAGTAAGAAACATAGATCACTCACACTTGAGCACTAAGTTAACCTATTTCTTAAAGGTATTCATGAATTATACCAAGTGTCAACTCAAATTAAAATTTTGAGTATATCCCAAAAAGTAACTCTGCCAAATTGTCATTTTAATTAAAAATCCTTATTTTTACAACTTATTCGATAAAGGATGTTTGAGCGATCAATTAATTTAAAAGATTCAAGCCTAAGCACATTGCACGATGAGTCTCGCCAGGGTGAAGCCTTGATGGTAGAAGGTGAAGGTCAGTATTCCGGGCGAAAACTTTACATCGAAAGTTATGGATGTGCCATGAATTTCTCAGACAGTGAGATTGTTGCATCCATTATGAAAGGTTTGGGCTATGAAACCACTACCCAATATAAAGAGGCAGATGTTGTTTTTATAAATACCTGTTCCATACGCGAAAACGCTGAGCAAAGAGTAAGAAACAGATTGCGGGAATTTGGAGCTGCTAAAAGCAAACGACCTGGAATGACCATAGGGGTTCTTGGCTGTATGGCAGAACGTTTAAAATCGAAATTTCTTGAAGAAGAGAAGCTGGTTGATATGGTTATAGGCCCTGATTCTTACCGTGATCTACCTAATCTCATAGCCAAAACAGATGAGGGAGATCGCGCGGTAAATGTGCTTCTTAGCCGGGAAGAAACCTATGCCGATATTAGTCCGGTACGCTTGAACAGCAATGGCATTTCAGCCTTCGTGTCGATTATGAGAGGTTGTGATAACATGTGCTCATTTTGTGTAGTTCCCTTTACCAGGGGAAGAGAAAGAAGCAGAGACCCGCTTTCAATTGTTCAAGAAGTCAGAGAATTATTCAACAACGGATACCGTGAGGTCACCTTGTTGGGTCAAAATGTAGATTCATATCAATGGAAAGGAACTGCCAACGCCTCTGAAACAGAACTCAGTGAGCCACTTAACTTTTCGGGCCTACTTGAACGGGTTGCCCGAATTAATCCGCTCTTAAGAGTGCGTTTCTCGACATCTCATCCCAAAGACATTACAGATGAGGTCTTGTACACCATGAATAAGTATGAGAATATTTGCAATCATATTCATTTACCTGTACAATCAGGTAGCTCAAGGGTACTCGAATTGATGAACCGAACGTATACTCGGGAGTGGTATATTGAACGGTTGGATACCATCAAAAAACTTATACCTGATTGTGCGGTTTCAACAGATATTATCATCGGTTTTTGCTCAGAAAGTGAGGAAGAGCATCAGGATACCTTGAGTCTTATGGATTATGCACAATTTGATTTTGCGTACATGTACACGTACTCTGAGCGTCCGGGCACATTGGCGGCTAAGCGTTTCGAGGATGATATCCCGGAAGAGGTTAAAACTCGCAGATTCAATGAAATTCTTAAAAAGCAACAAGAATGTTCATATGACCGCTTAAAACAGCATGTTGGAAAAACACATCTGGTACTTATTGACGGATTCTCAAAAAAATCAGGAAAAGATTATTCAGGAAAAAGTGAACACAATATTACCGTTGTTTTTCCTGTTCATGAGGCCTTCAAACCGGGCGATTATGTGAACATTAAAATAGCCAATTGTACTCCTGCCACATTAATAGGAAAGATAGATTATTGACATTGGTTTATGGCGTTCAGAAAATCTAATATTCCGGAAGAGAAGATAAAACCTTTAGTCAATTAGAATAATTACAATAAATGATGAGAAAATTTGGAGCGCTGTTACTCCGAAAATTTTCGAAACAAAAAATATCAATTTTCAACAATGGATGTCCAGGATATAAAAAACAGATTTGGGATTATTGGTAATTCCCCACTACTGAACCGGGCTATTGACATCGCCAGACAGGTAGCACCTACGGATATTTCTGTGCTAATTACAGGAGAGAGTGGAAGCGGAAAAGAAGTTTTTTCGCATATAATACATTCATTAAGTGCTCGTAAACATGGGCCATTTATTGCGGTAAACTGTGGAGCAATACCTGAAGGAACAATTGACTCTGAATTATTTGGCCACGAAAAAGGATCATTCACAGGTGCGCATGATGCACGGAAAGGATATTTCGAAGTGGTAGATGGAGGAACTATATTTCTGGATGAAGTTGCCGAATTACCAATCGGAACACAGGCCCGTTTATTAAGGGTATTAGAAACCGGCGAATATATTCGGGTTGGATCTTCAAAAGTTCAGAAAACCAATGTCCGTGTGATTGCTGCTACTAACAAAGATGTCTTCGATGCTGTAATGGCTGGTAAGTTCAGGGAGGATCTTTACTATCGATTGAACACAGTACCTCTGAAAATTCCTGCCTTAAGGGAACGAAAAGAAGATATTAATTTATTGTTCAGGAAATTTATTGCCGATTTTACTGATAAATACCGAAGCCCTTCCGTACAACTTGATCAGAGTGCTCAACTTGTTCTAATGAATTATAACTGGCCCGGGAATGTACGTCAGTTGAAAAATATAGCAGAGCAAATCGCGGTATTAGAAAAAGACAGAAATCTATCGGCAGAACATCTTCAAAATTATATCCCAACGGAAACCGGTAGTACAGTTCCAATGCGAATTTCAAATCAGAAGAAAGATGATTTTTCTGAGCGGGATATCCTTTATAAAGTTCTCTTTGATATGAAAAAGGATATGATTGACCTCAAAAAGCTGGTTGCGGAAATTATCCAAAATGGTGGTAACACTGCCGGCATTCAATCCAATCAAAAAGTTATCAACCAGCTGTATCGGGATATCGAAATACCGGGAACAACTAATTTAAACGCCGACCCTCATCAACTGGTTATTCACCAACCCAATTCTGATAAAGAGTTCGATTTGATGGATGAGGCAGAAGAGGTTGAAGAATCCTTATCCCTAATTGATAAAGAATCCGACCTGATTAAAAAAGCACTGAAAAAGCATAAGGGGAAACGGAAATTAGCAGCTCATGAACTTGGTATATCTGAACGTACTCTTTATCGTAAAATAAAGGAATTAGAACTTTAAACCAAACCAAGTCTATAAAAAGTATGATTTCCAGATTAAGAAATTCGCTGATTTTAGCCCTTTTGCTACTTTCACAGTCATGCGGAACGTATTCCTTCTCGGGTGCATCAATTCCTGCGGAAATGAAGACCGTCAACATTCAGTTTTTTGAGAATACCTCGGCTTTGGTAGTTCCTTATTTAAGTCAGCAATTTACTGAAGGATTAAAAGATAGAATTAGAAATCAATCCAGATTAAGCATTACCAGAAATGAGGCAGATGCTAATTTTGAAGGACGAATCACGGACTACAGCATCAGACCGGTTGCTATCCAGGGGAATGATCGAGCGGGACTGAACAGGGTTACGGTTACGGTTAATGTGAAATTCAGCAATTTACTCAATCCCGAATTAAATTTTGAACAATCGTTTCAGGCCTTTCAAGAATTTAATCTAAATCAAGGTCCGATACAAAGTCAGGAACAAAAATTATTGGCATTAATCATTCGCCAACTCACCGAAGATATTTTTAATAAGGCTTTTGCCAATTGGTAATAAATATTTAGCTTTCACCAAACTGAGTAAAAAGTGAAACAAACAAATCAGGAGGATTCATTAGTCAAATTATTTGCAAATTTCATTGCCGATCCTTCGGCAATTCATGCAGATGATGCAAATACCTTGGAGAATGCCCTGGAAAAATTTCCCTTTTGCCAAATTTTAAATTTATTTTATTCTCGCTCTTTATCCATTGCCAATTCAGATTTGGTCGAGCAACAAATCGACAAGACAGCATTGCTGATTCCTGAAAGAAAAATTCTTTATACTATCCTCAAGGAGCCTGAAAATTTAAGGATTCATGAGGGAATGAAACCCTCTGAATCAGTACGATCGGAAGAACAAATTTCGGAAGAGCCGGAGCGCAATCCGTCCGAAAATATTCATCAGTTTAGTGAAGAAAGTTTAATTGATATTCCTCAAATAATTGATACGGACGATACTGGCAGAACTGAAAACCACTCTGATTCCGACAGTGAAACCATAGCTCAAAACGAGGCATCAGAAGAAAAAGTTGACCTTCAATTGATAGGCAATGAGCCAGAACCTTGGCTTGAGGGAATGGATACCACTCCTGAAAACAAGGAAGAAAAATCTAATGAGGGGGGACTTCTTTCCGAAGGGGATGTGGAGGAAATAATCGCTAATCCAAGCCAAAGTACCACGAATCTGAAAAGTAAAGAGACGGTGGAAACGTCATTATTGGAGAATGATTTTCAAACCATCAATGAAAATTTACCGCTTGAAGAATTGGAATTCATGATGGAAATCGAGCCTTCCATGCAAAGTAAAAATGTGGAAGAATTCAGCGAAACTGAAGAATCAACAGCAGAAGATCCCCCTGTTACAAGTCCAGTTGCAACAAGTACTGAAGCCGTTTCGGAGCCTAGAAATATGGATTTGGAAAGTGAACAAAAAATTTCCAAATACGACGATGATAAAATGCCTTATTCCTTTCTATGGTGGTTAAGTAAAACGCGTATGGAGCATGCAAATACTTACCAACCTTATGTTGATTTCAGATTGGATGTTAGCCAGAGCATTAAAAAAAGTTCTGTAGACCAGCTTAACAGTCAGATAATTGAGAATATATTTCACTTGCAATCACCATTAGAGCAGGTTGAAAACGGACCTAAAACGGTTCCATTTCAAATTAAAAGGAAAGAAGATTCTATTCTTGAAAAGTTTATCAAAGAAGAGCCCCAAATTAAGCCCCCCAATTCTCAAAAATTGGATACGGAAAACAAAGCCAGGAAAAGTGCGGAGGATGCGAACGACTTAGTTTCAGAAACTCTGGCACATATTTATGCTGATCAGATGTTATATGAAAAGGCAATTGCTACCTACAAAAAATTAAGTTTGAAAGTTCCGGAAAAAAGCACGTACTTTGCCGACCGAATTCTTGAATTAGAAAAGAAAGTAAACTAATCGATATGTTATATACAGTTATTATCCTTGCGATCATTGTTTGTGTTTTGTTGGTCTTAATCATTTTGATCCAAAACCCTAAAGGAGGCGGTTTGTCATCAGGCTTTGCAGGGTCAAACAACATTATGGGTGTTCAGCGTACCGGTGATTTTTTAGAAAAAGGCACTTGGATTCTTGCAGTATCCCTAATGGTTCTTGCTTTAATGGTTAATGTGGTTGTTCCGCGGGGTGGAGTAGTTAATCAGGAAATGAATGACATTCAAAACCAGATTAATAAACCTTCTGCACCGGTTACAGCACCATCCGGACTTTCTCTACCGACTGACACCACCAAAAAATAAAAAATTGTTCCGAACAACAGCCACCAGAACGGTGGCTTTTTTTTGCTTTAGGCTGACATTTTACTGACAGCTTGACACCGTAACATCAAAAAGCAAGCAGGGTAAATTAACAAAAAATGAAATTTTGACAAGAAATACCCTTCAAAAGTATTTGGCATAATTCATGTCAATAAAATGCTATAAATATTCAATTAATTTAATTTATTCATTCAATATGGCATTAAATATTAAACCTAGCGCAGACCGGTTAGTTATAGAAGCTGCACCGGCTGAAGAAAAAACAGCATCAGGACTTTACATTCCTGATACCGCAAAAGAAAAACCTCAAAAGGGAACAGTTGTAGCAGTGGGACCTGGTAAATATGCAGAACAAACCGGAACTTTAATACCTATGGCCTACAAGGTAGGTGATGTTGTATTATATGGAAAGTATGCAGGAACAGAGATCTCTCATGAAGGTAAAGAGTATCTAATCATGCGTGAATCTGACATTTTTGCAACACTATAATAGTTGAATGACATCCCAATTCGAATATGAAAATATTCTGATAAGGAAAGAGTCTTAATAAAATTATAATCGTTTAACAAATCAGGTTTTAGATACCGGGAATTGTCTCACATCTAAACTATAAAATCTCGAAAACAATGTCAAAACAAGTTAAATACAATGTTGAAGCGCGCGATGCCCTGAAAAGAGGCGTTGATATCCTTGCCAATGCAGTAAAAGTAACTCTTGGACCAAAAGGCCGTAACGTAATTATTGATAAGAAATTTGGATCCCCTGCCATCACTAAAGATGGAGTTACGGTAGCCAAAGAAATTGAATTAAAAGACGCCCTTGAAAATATGGGTGCACAAATGGTGAAAGAGGTAGCTTCCAAGACAGCAGACCAAGCCGGAGATGGAACAACAACTGCTACTGTTCTTGCTCAGGCAATTGTAACTGCCGGAATAAAAAACGTTGCTGCCGGAGCAAATCCAATGGATTTGAAACGTGGTATTGACAAAGCAGTAGCTGCCGTTGTAGCTAATCTTAAAAAACAATCGCAGTCTGTTGGCGAAGACAACAAAAAAATTAAACAAGTTGCTTCAATTTCAGCCAATAATGACGAAGTGATTGGTACTTTGATTGCTGATGCAATGGCTAAAGTTGGAAAGGATGGTGTAATTACTGTGGAAGAAGCCAAGGGAACAGAAACTGAGATGAAAACAGTAGAAGGTATGCAGTTTGACCGTGGATACCTTTCTCCATATTTCGTAACTAATGCAGATAAAATGGAGGTTGAATTAGACAATCCATACATTCTGATTTATGATAAGAAGATTTCTTCCATGAAAGAATTACTTCCTGTTCTTGAGAAGCAAGTTCAAACCGGTAAACCATTGTTAATCATTGCCGAAGATCTTGATGGTGAAGCATTAGCTACCCTAGTTGTGAATAAAATCCGTGGATCTTTAAAAGTAGCTGCGGTGAAAGCACCAGGATTCGGTGATCGTCGTAAAGCAATGCTTGAAGATATCGCAATTCTGACCGGTGGTACCGTAATCTCTGAGGAAAGAGGATATAAATTAGAAAATGCTGATCTAACTTACTTAGGTCAGGCTGAAAAAGTAGTTGTTGATAAAGACAATACCATTGTAATTAATGGTGGAGGAAAAACTTCCGACATCAAAGCTCGTGTTAACCAGATTAAAGCTCAGGTGGAAACAACCACTTCTGATTATGACAAAGAAAAATTACAGGAGCGTTTAGCTAAACTATCTGGTGGGGTTGCAGTACTTTATGTAGGCGCAGCAACAGAAGTTGAGATGAAAGAGAAAAAGGATCGGGTTGATGATGCTTTACATGCAACACGCGCAGCGGTTGAGGAAGGAATTGTTGCAGGTGGAGGGGTTGCTTTCATCCGTGCTGTTGAGTCTTTAAAAGATCTTAAAGGATCAAATGAAGACGAGAATACAGGTATTGCAATTATCAGACGTGCCATTGAAGAGCCTTTACGCCAAATATGTCAAAATGCAGGAATTGAAGGTTCTATCGTGGTCCAAAAAGTGAAAGAAGGAAAAGCTGATTTCGGATATAATGCACGTACTGATGTTTACGAAAATTTGATTAGTGCAGGTGTTATTGATCCGACAAAGGTTGGTCGTATCGCGCTAGAGAATGCAGCTTCGATTGCTGCGATGCTATTGACAACCGAGGTTGTGCTTGCAGATGAACCGGAAGAAGATAAAGGTGGTGGTGGTCATATGCCTCCAATGGGCGGTGGCGGTATGGGTGGAATGATGTAATATTATTTCCCCTACTACAAAAAAAGCTCCGGATTTTGTCCGGAGCTTTTTTGTTTTTAAGGTCCCTTCCTGATACCAAGAAATGACAACCAAAGCATCTGTTCCAAGCGGAGCAAATTTTTCAATTTCTAAATCAATTCCATATCAAATAGTTTTACAATATATTTCTTAAGTTTTTCCTTAACCTCATCCATCTGCAGAGGATATCCTAATTCCCTTTCCATAGAAGTAACGTCTTTACCATCTATACCACAGGGAACAATATTCTTGAAATATGCTAAATCCGTATTAATATTGAATGCCAGTCCGTGCATGGTAACCCAACGACTGCACCTGACTCCCATAGCGCAGATTTTTCTAGCTCGCTGATTATCCGCATCAATCCAAACGCCGGTATACCCTTCATACCTCCCGCCATCAATTCCATAATCAGCCAAAGTCAGGATCACAGCTTCTTCAAGCGTTCGAAGATACAGGTGGATATCAGTAAAAAAATTGTCAAGATCGAGAATTGGATAAACAACGATCTGACCTGGTCCGTGGTAAGTAATATCACCCCCTCGGTTAATTTTATAGAAAGTAGCTTCTCTGTCCCTTAAAGCAGCTTCATTCAACAGTAAATTTTCGGGCTTACCGCTTTTCCCAAGGGTATAAACATGTGGGTGCTCAACGAAAATGAGATGGTTATTTACCGGAAAATCAGTATTGTTGTTTCTGTTCACAACTTTTGCCTGGACCGTTTCTGCAAAAACTTGCTCCTGCTTTTTCCAGGCCTGCTCATAATCAAGCAGAGCCCAATCCTCGACAATCACTTTCTTATTCTTCATAGTCATCCGCAACAAACCCAATCATGTAACCATCAAATAGCTGATAATGTACTGTAAATTTCCTCAAACGAGCCTTCACAATCAGATTAGCCGTAAATTTACCGCTACCCATAAAATCAAAGGGATCCAAAGTTATATGCTCAAGGAAACTAATGTTCCTTTTGCCATGCAGCTTGTAGATAGCCTCTTTGGCACACCAGCAAACATACAAATGTTCAACCCGATTGCTATCTTGAATAAAATCCAGTTCATCCTTATTCAGGAACTTATGGGCAATCCTTTCTATTTTATCTTTAATCAGTTCGATGTCTATTCCAACAGCTTTAGTCTTACTTATCATCACTGCAGCATAATCATATGAATGACTGAGTGATATGTGGTGGGGGAAATTGTTTAAATAAGGCTTTCCATTTGAATCAATCTTACAATCGATGTATTTATCGGTATCCATCATCCTGCGGAGCAAAACTCGGGTGCTTAGCCAATGTAAATTCCTTTTACCCTTATTCAGGGTATCCAGATAAGATAATTCATGTTCTTTCAACTGCAATTGAGTAAGTAGTTCCTCGGCACTTTCCTCAATCTTCCAGATTGCAAAAGATGTATTTTGGTCTATTTCCCTATGATATGCAAGTGCCATACTTAAAAATAAAATACCTGCAAAACTATCTCAAATAAATCATAATTTAGTCCAAATCTTAAGCTTATTTATGATACTTTCTGATAAACTCATCCTACAGGAAATTGATAAAGGAAATATAATTATCGAGCCCTTCAAAAAAGAGTGTCTGGGCACCAATTCTTACGATGTTCATTTGGGCAAATACCTCGCAACGTACAAAAACCGAGTTTTAGATGCCAAACTTCATAATGAGATTGAGCATTTCGAAATTCCCAGGGATGGCTTTTTACTCCAGCCCAATACATTATACCTTGGAGTTACGATGGAATACACCGAAACCCACAGGCATGTTCCGTTTTTGGAAGGAAAATCAAGTACCGGCAGACTTGGAATCGATATTCATGCCACTGCCGGAAAAGGAGATGTAGGATTCTGCAACACCTGGACCTTAGAAATTTCCTGCACCCAGCCTGTCAAAATCTATGCAGGCATGCCAATTGGACAATTAATTTATTTTGTAGTTGATGGAGACGTAGAAACAATGTACAATACAAAACTCAATGCTAAATACAACAATAAAACTACTAAGCCGGTTGAAAGTATGATGTGGAAGAATTCTTTCTGATCAAAAGAAAAAAAACTCGTATATTATTATAAATTAAAGCCTCAATAAACCTGAGGCTTTAATTTTTAATCTAAGCAATTTGGTGGCCTAAATCCATGATGCTATTGGCAGAAAATAGATTTATTCACCAGTAGAAACATTTATGAAAAAATATTTCATTATCATTCTTTCTACCATTTTCTCGGCGCTTATGCTGGGATTTGTTTATGATGATGAGCCACTAGAAAAAATCCTTGCCCATTTGGAAATATACAGGCTTGGATATCCACAGGAGAAGGTTCATATCCATCTAGACAAACCTTATTATGCAATCGGCGATAATATATGGTTTAAAGCATATGTGGTAAATGCTGAAAAAAATGAATTATCTAATTTAAGCAAAATCCTCTACGTAGAATTAATTAATGATAAAGATTCTATTAAAAAGTCGCTGAAAATACCTCTAAAGATGGGTTTAACATGGGGTGATTTTATGCTTTCTGATTCCTTGAGAGAAGGTAATTACAGAATTAGGGCTTACACTACCTGGATGAGAAACTTCGGGGAAGATTATTTCTTTGATAAAACGATAGTAATAGGAAATTCAATTTCCACTTCCGTTTTAACTCAAGTCAATTATACCTATAGCAAAGACCCCAGGGGGCAAAAAGTTTCCGCTAAAATTAATTACAGTGATATGGCCGGCAAACCTCTTTCCAATAAAGAGGTTAATTATTTTGTAGATCTTGATTTCAGGAGCATTTTGAAAGGAAAAGGCATGACTGATTCAATGGGAAATCTTCAAGTTACTTTTGTAAATAATCAGCCTTTCATACTAAAGTCGGGGCGAATCAGTACAAGCATAAAATTAGATGAAAAACAAAGTGTAAATAAAATTTTTCCAATTAAATCAACCTCTAATGAATCCAGTGTGCAGTTCTTCCCTGAGAGCGGTGATTTAGTAAATGGGATCAGTTCAAGAGTAGGGTTTAAAGCACTTAGTTCGGATGGCCTGGGTATCAAAATCAGCGGATTTATCAGCAATCAAAATAATGAACGCCTAACTGAATTCAGCTCAGAACACGCAGGAATGGGTCATTTTAGGATAATCCCCCAAATAACTGATACTTATACAGCTCATATTACATTCGAGGATGGGTCAGTGAAGACTTATCCATTACCAAAAGTTAAAGCCCTTGGTTACGTATTATCTGTCATTAATACAACCCCTGATGACCTAAAAATCAAAATATCCACGAACGAAACTACCAATACCGAAGAAGAAATTACCCTTATTGCTCAAAGCAATGGAATCGTCTATTTTGTTTCCAAAAACAAATTAACATCCAGTACTTTCAATGCCAGCATTCCTAAAAAACGCTTTCCAACCGGCATCCTTCAGCTGACTCTCTTCTCTGCAAAAAATGAACCTGTGGCCGAACGGCTTGTATTTATTAATCACTCCGATTTTTTACAAATTGATCTCAAAGGCGACAAGCAGGAATATGGCAAAAGAGAAAAAGTCAAATTGATCTTGGATGCAAAAGATCCCGAAGGTAAACCCACCCAGGGTAGCTTTTCTCTTGCTATTTTGGATGAATCTAAAGTGCCTTTTAATGAAGCTGATGAAACAACAATCATATCAAATCTCTTATTAAGCTCCGATCTAAAAGGTTTTATTGAACAGCCCAATTATTATTTTGACGAAGTCAATGAGGATAAGGTCAGGCAACTCGATATCCTAATGCTGACCCAGGGCTGGCGACGTTTTGAGTGGAAAAATATCCTGGCAAATAATTATCCTCCGATAATTTTTCAGCCGGAAACCAATCTTCAGGTAAGCGGAAAAGTGACAACGGCTACAGGTAGACCAGTTGTGGGAGGCAAGGTAACCTTATTCTCAGCATCTGGGGATGTATTTATGCTGGATACTCTTACAAATGCCAATGGAGAATTTAAGTTCGATAACCTGTACTTTAATGACAGCACAAAATTTGTGATCCAGGCTAGAAACGAAAAGGATAGGAAGAATGTAGAAATTTTTGTCGACAGGATACCGGAACAATTAGTGACGAAAAACAAAAATGAAGCCATGTTGGAAATAAATGTCAACCGATCGATGTTAGGCTATTTAAAAAACAGTCGCTCTCAATTTGATGAACTTAGAAGATACGGTATGATACAAAGAAATATCCTGCTGGATGAGGTTAAAATCGTAGAGCGAAAGGCAGAAGTAAAAAACTCCTCTAATTTGAATGGTGCAGGCAGGGCTGATGCCATAATAAAAGCCGATCAGCTTCAAAACTGTTTCGATCTTGCCATGTGCTTGCAGGGCAGAGTGGCTGGATTAATTATCAGGAATAATATGGCCTACTTAATGAGAAGTATGGCCGCTTCATTCAGTGGTCCAATTCCAATGCAGGTCGTGGTAGATGGTGTTATATTGGGACCAGAGTTTCTATCTGTTGTTAATGTTCAAGATATAGAAAGTGTCGAAGTGCTGAGAAGTATTGCAAATACTGCCATATATGGGTCAAGCGGAGGTGGCGGTGTATTGATTATTAACACCAAAAGGGGTCAGGTAAATAATAACTATAGATCTTATGCCCCCGGTGTATTGAGCTATAAACCTCAGGGATTTTTCAAAGCAAGAGAATTTTATGCTCCAAATTATGATGATCCTTCCATTAATGCGAAAATACCCGATTTGCGAACAACCATTTACTGGAATCCAAATGTGGTCAGCGATTCTACCGGAAAGGCAAGTATTGAGTTCTTCAATTCTGATGGCACAGGAAATTATAAAGCCATAATTGAAGGGATCAATATTAATGGAACAATTGGAAGAAAAATAGTCAGATACAGCGTTAAGTGAAATAATGAACACGATAAAAGTTAGAATAAAAGATAAAATTGCGGTGCTTTCTCTGGACCGTGGCCGTTCGAATGCCATCAATTCCGAAATGGTATCTGAACTACATCAAATGATCAGAAACATTGAGAACGAAGATTCCATCGCAGGCCTTATTCTTACAGGAAAGGATGGTTTTTTTTCAGCAGGGCTAGATCTTATTGAACTCTACAGTTATAATCAAGAACAAATCAAAGAGTTCTGGATTGAATTTTTAAGTTTGGTTACCTCAATGGTTTCTTTTAAAAAACCTATGATTGCCGCAATCAGCGGACATAGTCCGGCAGGTGGCTGTGTTTTGGCTTTATGCTGTGATTACAGGGTAATGGCCGAGGGGAAATTCATTATTGGACTGAATGAAGTACCGGTCGGGATCATTGTTCCAGATAGTATTTTCCATTTGTATGCCTTTTGGCTTGGGAATGCCGAAGCATCACGAGCACTATTAGAAGGTAAATTAATGACTACACAACAAGCCCTGAGTGCAGGTTTGGTTGATGAGCTTGTCAATTCTGATTCGATCCTTCATGCGGCAGAACGTAAAATGCTAAGCTATATACAACTTGAGCGTAAAACCTGGCAACAAAGCAAGATGAACATCCGTAAAGATTTACTTGAGAAGGTAAGCGCCGACCAGTCGGATATGCTTGTACATATGCTTGAACAATGGTGGTCTCCAACAACCCGATCAATATTAAAAACAATTATTCAAAATCTTCAACAAAAATCTTCCTGATATGTATAATGAACCCATGTTACGTGATGACGCGCTC
>Ga0194130_10005364_pt1 | contig 15484 bp, 28 predicted proteins | sample TA2KigsurfametaG_FD_160084 | JGI IMG/M metagenome (GOLD analysis project Ga0194130, IMG submission 160084) | Freshwater microbial communities from Lake Tanganyika, Tanzania - TA2015050 Kigoma 12 surface | ecosystem: Environmental > Aquatic > Freshwater > Lake | place: Tanzania: Lake Tanganyika... | reverse complement strand
GAGCGCATGACAAAACTTGAGCAAAAGATTGATGGAGCTGTTGTGCTAGTTGACGAAAGCAATGATATCATTCGCGATGTTCGTACTGATCTAAAGGGTGACATTGATAGCCTACAAGCAGATTTAGATGCTGCCGAAAGACGTAATCGCGAATTGGACAAAGAAGTTCGTACATTTGTGGGTGTGACAGATCGCGACATGTCAGGGCGATTAAGAACGATCGAGCGCGAAACGGACGCTAAATTGAAGGAATTGGAAAAGAAAGTCGACGAAAAAATCCAGAAAGCATGGGAAAATCCGTTGGCTAAATAGGATTATGATAATGGAAACATTATGTCTCCGCAATGAGCCAAAACGATATATCGTGACTTTTCGTAATAGAATTCTTATATTAACTCAAGATCATATGGTCGCGATGAAATATATGGAATTTGTAAAAATTGCGAAAAACGTAATAGGAGAATAAAATGAGTCTATTAACAGGTCTACGTTCAATGGTCGCTGATGGTGCAGATGGTTCCATCTCATCTAAGCGTGTTATCACTACATTAGCAACTGTATTGGTTGCTCTTGCATTTCTGTTAAATTTATTTGCAGGAATGACTGTTGATAAAAATATGTATGATTCGATGATGATGATTGTGATCGCTGGTTTAGGTACTACTGTTGTTGAAAAGTTCGCTAAAAAATAATCTTATATTAGGAGTTTAAAATGGGTACATTAATTGTTGTATTGCTACTTGCTGTTGCTGGTTGGGTTGTTTGGAAATTATTAAAAGATTCAGACAAAAATGATGATGGTAAAGTCGACATTAAGGATGTCGTTCTTGCTGCAAAAGAAGTTGTTGCTGAAACAAAGGATGAAGCAGTCAAGGTAGTCGAGAAAGTCAAGAAGGCACGTAAACCAAAGGCACCAAAGTAATGAAGTACGCAAGATTTGTTGCGCTACTCATCGTTGGGTATGTCTGTGGTCTTTTTGTTGGAGACGCAATCGCCAATCCTTATGACTATAAAATCATCAGGGTTGCTGATGGTGACACTGTAGTCTTTGAAGCACCATTCATGCCACCACCACTCAAGCCGCAATTAAGTTTGCGTGTTCTTGGTGTTGATACACCAGAAAAGGGTGGTCGTGCTGCATGTCCATCTGAAGCAGCTGCTGCCGAAAAGGCAAGTGCGTTTACAAAGAACGCAGTTGCAAATGCTAAGAAGATTCAAATTGAATTGAAAGAGCATGACAAATTCGGTGGTCGCGTCCTCGGTGACATGATCATTGACGGTCAGCGTTTATCTGAACTTTTGATTAAAAATGGTCACGCACGTGCATACCTCGGTGAGAAGAAAGCAAGTTGGTGTAAATGATGTTTATCTTTTCGCAAGCAGCAATTCCGTTTATTTGGATATTGAGATTACTTGCTGAATTGTTTAGACATATTTCTCTTGGATGTTTTTGGTTATATGAAAAACTACTGGGTGCTAGCATCTGGTTGAATGATATAACTGAAGCGGAAGTTTGGCCAAAGGATTAAATTTATGCTTATACCATTACCATACAAGATACTCGCAGTAGTTCTTGTAGTCGGCGGTGCATTTGGTGCTGGCTACAAGAAAGGTACTGCTCAAGGCGAAGTGATGATTCAACAGGCTGCAAATGAAGCAGAGCAGTTGAAGATTGAACTTGAAAAAGAACAAGCCAATATCAAAGAGCGTGTTGTGACTGAGTATGTTGACAAGATTAAGGTTGTCACTCAGAGAGAAACAATCTATCGCGACGCAGCAGAGAAGTCAGTTCCTGGTAAATTCAACCTTACGAATGGTTGGGTTTACTTACATGACACAAGCGTCAAAGGCGAAGAACTGAATCCTGAAATGACAACAGATGATACTGATTCTGTCGTAAAGGATAATCAGGCTCTTGGTACTGTACTAGCAAATTATTCTATTTGTCTACAGAACTCGCAGCAACTTGTTTCTTTACAGTCTTGGATTCTTGAAACGCAAGCATCAATAGACAAACAAAACGCAGATCGTGGTTTAGATATTAAACTTCCTGACATGCCTTGGAAGAAGGGGGAGGCTGCTAAATGAAATATGTTGTAGCACTTTCTTTTTTATTGCTTGCTGGTTGCGGCAATCCTTTGACACGATTAGTTCCAAAAATTGAAATGCCTGCGCCACCTGCAGATTTAATGAAAGCACCAAAACCACTCAAGACAATTATCCCATCAACAACGGAAACTCCTAAAGATGTCCCACCTAAATGAAGTAGGTTATGGATATTTTCAGCATTTATATCGTGCGTGGAAAATTGCGTTTATTCTTTTGATTCATGGCTTATTTCCTAATGTTTGGAAAACGAAAGCAAGTGATATGCTATGTAAAGAAAGACTTGGAGATGATGCGACTCGCGCTTATTTGTTAAAACATATGTATGGCATTGAAGAAAAAAAAGATACCATGTATGATGACATGAAGAACTGGGAATATCCTTGGACAAAAAAAGATGAAGAAGAAATGCCAAGTTTCTGGGAGAGAAGGTCAGACAGAGCTCTGGCAATTCTTCAGTCTAAGAAAGAATGAACCCAGTTCTCGTTCTAGAGAACCAATCCCCTGAACAAATAGCATATCTCGGAACTTGGTTAAAAAATAATAATATTCCTTATGAAGTGCATAATGCAGCAATTCATAAACAATTTCCAGAATCAATAAATCCATATTCAGCGTTGGCAGTGATGGGTGGATATATGAGCGCAAATGATCCACTGCCAACAAATCGTCAAGCTGAGATATTAATTCTACAAGCAATGAATAATGACATTCCAGTGATTGGACATTGCTTGGGTGGGCAATTAATGGCAAAAGCATTAGGTGCAAAAATTGTTGCATCACCAAAACCTGAAATTGGTTGGATGCCAATAGAATACACTGATGATTCAGAAGTAAAGGATTGGTTTGGTGAAAACCCAACTAATAAAGTTATGCATTGGCATTATGAATCATTCGAATTGCCGCATGGCGCAAAACTATTAGCAACAAGTCCATATTGTCACAATCAAGCATTTAGTTTCGGTATTCATCTTGCAATGCAATTTCATATAGAAGTAGATGAACATAAGATTAATTTTTGGGCTTCTGATGATGAAGAAGAATGGAAATTGAATCGTGGACTGCACGAATCAGTTCAAGATGGATTAGAAATGATGAATGGTATTGACTCATACATGAACAAACATAAAAAAACTGCAGATGCAATTTATTCCAAATGGCTAAAATTGGTCTTGAATAAATAATAGATGAAAACATTCAAACTATTCGTAGAAGATTGGAGCAACAAATACAGGAAAAGTATTGACTGCTCAAACCCAAAGGGTTTTTCGCAAAAAGCGCATTGTCGTGCAAGAAAACTTCGCCGCGCTGGAATCACAACAAAGAGTAAACCAGTGCAATGATTGACTTTGAAGCCAGATTAGGTAAAATAGAGACTGAGGTCGCTGCAATGCGAGAGAAGGTTTCCTTCTTTACAGTCATCTACGAAAAGTTTGACAAGACTCTTGAGAAATTTGATGAGCGTCAAAACGATGATCGCAAAGAATTGCAGTCAATGATGGATGAATTGCGAGTTGATTTGTTGCAAGAAATAAAATTAATGCGTGAAGAAGCAGCATCTCAACATGCAGCACAGCAAAAGAAGATTGATGAACTCAACAAATGGCGTTGGGTTGTGATGGGTGGTGCAGTTGTTGTTGGTTGGATTTTATCCAAATTAGGGTTGCCTTTTGAAATCAAATAGTATATAATGATTAATCCGTTGGTGAATATTTTTATAGCATGTCAATTTATATTGAACGCAAATTTTTGGGCTTTATATCATCAAAGTTAGAACAGTATAAGCAAAAGAATACTGATCTATACAACTTTAGATGCCCCTATTGCGGCGATTCGCAAAAGAACAAATTAAAGGCGAGAGGCTATGTATATCGCAAGTCCAATGACTACTTCTTCATATGCCACAATTGCGGCAAGTCTACGACGTTTGCGAAATTCCTGGAGCACGTCGATGGTACATCCTATAAGCAGTACATCTTGGAACGATATGCAACTGGTGAAACAGGACACCAGCCTTATAAAAAGCCAGACTTCTCAGAACTCAAAGGAAACGCCTGGAGCAGATTCCAGTCTACTGGTACAGAGTCCAGAGGAGATTCAGCGCAGACTGAAAGCCTGGAAAGAACTTGGCGAGCGTTTGCACATTATAGCATAAAAAATCTTCCTGACGAGCACTATGCTCGTGCCTATATAAAAAACAGGAAGATTCCTGAGCGATTCTGGGACGAGATTCTATTCGTTCCTCAGTTCAGAGAATTCCTTGACGAAGAATTCCCAAATCACGGTAAAGACGAGGTTCCCAACGACGATCGTGTAGTTCTCCTTTATACTAACGAAAAAGGAGAGATTACAAACGTCGCAGGGAGAGCACTGTCTGACACCAAGATTCGATACGTTACGGTGAAGGTGGCGGATGAGAAAAAAATATTCGGTTTGCACAGATTGCAAACTCAAAATAAAATCTACGTCTTGGAAGGACAATTTGATTCTTTCTTTGTTGACAATTCCGTTGCCAGTGGCGATAGTAATTTGGGCAGCGTGGCAGCAATATTTCCAGAGTTAGATGTAACTCTTGTTTATGATAATGAACCGCGCAATAAAGATATTGTAAAACAAATTGAAAAGTCTATAGATAAAGGATATAAAGTTTGTTTGTTTCCCGAAAGTGTAAAAGGAAAAGATGTAAACGAAATGATACAGAATGGCTTTACTTCTGAAGAAATTAAGAGTATTATAGATTCTAATACATTCAGTGGTTTGACCGCCAAACTGAGATTCACGCATTGGAAGAGGTGCTAGTATGAGTACACTAGACGAAGAAGGCTTTGAAGTAATCAAACATCCAATTAAAAAGGTTCGGCTACAATTTCATAGCGGACTTTGGTATGTTGAGTATCAGCGACCAGCAAAATATTTTATTGATGGTTGGTGGTGGTTTGATGACAGCACGCATCCAGAATATGCAGATGCATTCAAGAGAGCAAATGAACTTGCGAATGCTGGCGGTACAAAGGAAGTTCGTCGTAAAGAATTAACATTTGATGTTGGAGTTTAGTAGTGAAAGTTAAATTAGTATCATATAGTAAACCAGTTCTCGAGGGATTGGACACACCAACGGACCTTGTGGCTTATTGCGCAAGAGTGTCCAATCCCTCTAATCAAATCAACTCTGATACAGCAGAGAAGTTGATCAAATATTTGATTAAGCATCAGCATTGGAGTCCACTTGAAATGGCGACAATGTGTCTTGAAATTGAAACAACTCGCGACATCGCACGACAAATTCTTCGTCATCGCAGTTTTTCGTTTCAAGAATTCTCGCAGCGTTATGCAGACCCAACGCAAGATTTAGAATTTGTAACAAGACAAGCAAGATTACAAGATCCTAAGAATCGTCAGAACTCGATTGCTGATGGTGTTGATATAATGCTTCAATACGAATGGGACAAACGTCAGAGAGATTTTATTGATCAATCTCGTGCGCTCTATGAATGGGCAATTCGTAATGGTATTGCTAAAGAACAGGCTCGAGCAGTTCTTCCTGAGGGATTGACTATGTCAAGAATGTACATGAGTGGGACATTAAGATCTTGGATTCACTATATACAACTCCGAAGCGGTAATGGCACTCAATTAGAACACATGGATATTGCGAAAGAGTGCGCAAAGGTAATCGCTGAGGTGTTTCCTCTTTCAACACAATTTATTGCGGTGGAATAATGAAAAAAGTATTAAAATTTCAAGCATCATGGTGCGGACCATGTAAAATGTTATCTAAAACACTATCTCAAGTGAATACAGATATCGAGATTGAAGAAGTTGATATTGATGCGAATGCAGAACTTACTTCCCAATATCGTATACGAGGTGTTCCCACAGTTGTAATGTTAGAAAATAATGTTGAAGTAAAAAGATTTGTTGGCGTTAAAAGTAAAGACGAAATAGAGAATTGGCTGAATGTATGATATTTCAAAATGTAGTAGATGATGAGGGAGAAATTTACCAAGAAAAATTCGTAGAATCTGGAACAGTTTATCAAATTGGAGCCGATAGCGGATTCCAATTTAAATCAAACTCTTACAGAGGTGAATTTTATTTTGAATTATCTAAATTATTAAAAAACTTTGACGATTATTTGTTTTGCGAATATGATTCAGATGATTTCAACATACCTGCTGTTCGATTTCATGATCACAAAAATAAAGTATTGATGTGGAGAGCAGGGGAAAAGAAACTACATCAAATAAAAGAAGTAAAACAATACTTCACACATGTTTTTGCGAATTATTATTGGGATGAAGATGGTGTTACATCCATTCCACTTGGATATAATAATTATTTTGACAAAAATGAAGTTCCTGTAAATGAAAGAAACTACGATATATCATTTATTGGTGCATTGAATAATCATAGAATTCCTGTAGTATCAGAAATAACTGGTATACATAGATATTTGATATCATATGGTTTGTATAAAAGTCCTGAAAAGACTTTAAGGTTTTTAAACAATTTTTGTGATTGGACAAAAAAAAGTCAAGGGAAATATTTCTTTACATGGGAATTTAATACTGGAATATCAAGCGAAGATTATTGTAATATTTTGTTGCATAGTAAGATAGCACTTGCACCAAAAGGATGGATCAATACTGAAACATTTAGAATGTACGAAGCGATGAAATATGGTTGTGTTGTTATTACAAACAAATTACCAGAAAGAAAGTATTATAAAAATATCCCAATTATACAAGTGGACGACTGGAAAGATGGGTTTAGAATGATTCGTCATATATTAAATAATAAACAAATTATGAGCGAGTTAAGTTTAAAACACAAAATATTTTATGATGAGTATTTGTCACCAAAAGCAACAGCAAAAATCGTGGCGAATAAACTACAGAACACAAAATTAAAATAAGGAGCAGAAGATGACGACCAGACTTCCAAGCATCTATCAAGATTTTATTCACATTTCTCGTTATGCACGTTTTAATGACGATCTAGGTCGTCGCGAGACATGGGATGAAACGGTAGATCGCTATATCAACTATTTCAAAGAGAAAACAAACAATAATAAAAAAGTTCCTTGGGATGAGTTGCGTGCAGCAATCTTAAATCTTGAAGTCATGCCTTCAATGCGTTGCTTGATGACGGCTGGTCCTGCTTTGGAAAAAGATCAAGTGGCTGGATATAATTGCTCCTATGTCGCCATTGATAATGTCAAAGCATTTGATGAAATTATGTATGTGCTTATGTGTGGAACAGGCGTTGGCTTTTCTGTAGAGTCAAAGTATACAAATAAACTTCCTGAAGTGCCAGAAGAATTACATGATACAGATACAACAATCGTTGTTGCTGATAGTAAGATTGGTTGGGCGTCAGCATATCGTGAGATTCTTTCGTTGCTTTACACTGGAAAGATTCCAAAATGGGATGTAAGCAAAGTTCGTCCAGCTGGTGAACGTCTCAAAACTTTTGGTGGTCGTGCGAGTGGACCAGAACCATTAGTTGATCTTTTTAAATTCACTCTCAATATCTTTACAAAGGCACGTGGTAGGAAACTATCAACGTTGGAGTGTCATGACATTGTATGTAAGATTGCAGATATTGTTGTTTGCGGTGGTGTTCGCCGTAGTGCTCTCATTTCTCTTACCGACCTCAACGATGACCACTTGCGTCACGCAAAGTCGGGAGATTGGTGGACGCATAACGGACAAAGAGCGTTGGCAAACATATCAGCTGTGTATGATAAAAAAGTTGAGATGGAAACCTTCATGAATGAATGGCATGCTCTCTATATGTCAAAGTCTGGAGAGCGTGGTATCTTCTCGCGCGCTGCTTCGAAGGCAGTTGCAACAAAGAATGGTCGTCGTGATCCGAATCATGAGTTTGGAACTAACCCATGTTCAGAAATTATTTTGCGTCCATTTGAATTCTGCAATCTCTCTGAGATCGTTGTTCGCGCAAATGATGATGTAGAATCATTGAAGCGTAAGGCTCGTCTTGCTACAATCATCGGTACATTGCAATCAACTCTTACAGACTTCCGTTATATCAATAAAAAGTGGAAGAATAACTGTGATGAAGAAAGACTACTTGGTGTTTCACTCACAGGTATTTGCGATAGCAAGTTACTCAACAAACCATCACAGAAACTTGCTGATGCGCTAGATGCTATTCGTTTACATTGCGTTGAGACAAACAAAGAGTTTGCTGATGAACTTGGCATTCCTGCTTCTGCTGCAATCACTTGCGTGAAGCCATCAGGCACTGTTTCTCAATTAGTTGATTCTGCTTCAGGCATTCATCCTCGTTATGCACAACACTACATTCGTCGTGTTCGCGCTGACATGAAGGATCCTCTAGCGAAGTTTATGATTGACAAGGGATACAAGGCTGAAGAAGATTTTTACAGCAAATCAAACTGGGTATTCAGTTTCCCAATGAAGGCACCAAAGAACTCTGTCACTCGCAATGATATGACTGCGATTGAACAGTTAGAACTTTGGAAGATCTATCAGGATCACTGGTGTGAACACAAGCCTTCTATTACAGTATATGTTGGTGATGATGAATGGATGGAAGTTGGTGCATGGGTATATAAGAATATTTCAGTATTGTCTGGAGTTTCTTTCCTCCCACGCGACAATGGTTCATATCGTCAAGCACCATACGAAGAAATTGATGAAGTGAAGTATAATGAACTTCTAGGATCTCAAAACGTTGATATCAATTGGATTGAGTTTATGGAAGAAACAGATACTACAACTTCAGCAAAGGAACTTGCATGCTCTGCAGGTGTATGTGAAATCTAAAATCTAAGGAGAAATAAATGAAGATGTCTACTCTTGTTGGTCTAGTTGCTTGCAACTTGCCGTTAGTTGGTCTAGTTGCTCTTGGTCTCGTTGCTTGTAGTCCAAAGGAAGAAGTCGCAGTTGAAGCAGCCCCTGCTGCTGAAGTTGCTGCTCCAGCTGCTGAAGCACCTGCTGCAGACGCTGCTGTTGAAGCCGCTCCTGCTGCTGACGCTGCTGCTCCAGCAGAAGCACCAGTCGCTCAGTAATTTTAACTGAGTTGCAAAAAAGGGGACTTCGGTCCCCTTTTTTATTTTACTATATAAAATCATGGCATACTTAAATGCAAACATCCCGCCCATAGAATGCTATGTGCGAAGTAATTTTCTTCAGAACAGAACAGAGTTCGATGAAGCGAAAGACTCATACCTTCCAGTTCTTATATTTGGCGTGGCGTCACTACCGCATCGTGCCCCGCTTTTTCATTTCATTATGGAAGACGAAGGGCTTTGGTTCCGCATGCCAATCCACGCTTTCTGTCATAAGATTCCTGCGCCGCAAGAGGAACTTTATAACCTAGTCCTCTGGGATTGCTTTAGTTCATACATTGGTGTGACGCAATTTGATTTTCTCTGTAATAAAAGAATGAAGTATATTGATCGCAATAAAAATTGGAGTGAAGGCACTTATATGTTTACACTTGATTGGTCGCAGGAAGATAAGAATATCACTGATGTTGGTTTTAGCGAAGTTCCTGGTCAACATAAATGTGGTCATGTAATTAAACTTGATAACGGCAACTTTGCGATTCAGCCAAATAATCGCGTTCGTGCATTTGAACCTTCGTTTGTAACAAAGCCAGGACAAAATGTGATTGAGCGTAAACTTGGAACATCAATGTGGTCAGTAGAAAACACTGCCAAGTGGGTTCTTTCAGATGATGATAAATATCATTATGACCTCACAATGAGAGAGTAATTGTTATGTTAATGCCAATGGATCTTAGAGATTATGTGCGAATTTATGATAATTTTTTAGAAGCAAATGTATGTAAAAATCTTATTGAGAAATTATCAGAAAATGATAAATGGGAATTACATCAGTTTTATAACTCAGAAACCAAACAGAATATAAGGTTTGATAAAGAATTATCGGTGTTAGATCCGGATATTCCGGAAACTAGAGAAATTGATGAGAAAATATCGGTTGCAATTCGACAATATTTTTATGATTGGCATGGAATGATGGATAAATGGTATGGTGGTTGGAATGGGTACACAAAGGTGAGATACAATCGTTATGATGTTGGGACAAAAATGAAACTGCATTGCGATCACATTCATAGCATGTTTGATGGAGAAAGAAAAGGTATCCCTACACTTTCTATCCTTGGTTCGCTGAACAATGATTATGAAGGTGGTGAACTAATTTTTTGGGAAAAAGAAAAAATTGAACTTAAAACAGGTCAAATTATGATTTTTCCGAGCAACTTTATGTATCCTCATCGCGTCGATGAAGTAACAAAGGGAACGAGATATAGTTATGTATCTTGGGTCTGGTAAACTAATTAGGAAAATAAAATGTCAACAACACCAGTAGATGATTATGATTTTGGGTTTAGTTTTGCAGATGACGATAGTCTGCCAACTCCCGCACCAACGCAACAAAATAATGAAGATATTCTTGCTCTTAAATTAAAACTAGATAATTTGTTAAGCGCGCAAGAAGAAAATCTGACTAATGCAATGGTAACTGCGATAGAAGAAAAATATAAAGCCAAACTTAAGGAAGTTGAGGGAATGATCTTACCATTGTTGGCTAATCTTAAAAAGAATCCAGACAAAGCCTATATACATTGGCCAAATAGAACAGCTGTGATTGACAAACAAATAGAAAAAATCACTAAAGTGACGAGGAGTTGATAATGCCTGATTTAAAACTAACATGCGATAATTGCGGCTCAATGTTTGCTTTATCATTTGAAGAAGATGAAGTAAGTTATTCTCCAAGTCATTGCCCATTTTGTGGCGACTTTTATGACAACGAGAATGAAGAACTAAACTTTAATGATGATAAAGATGAAGATCCGTTCTTAGAAGAAGATAATGATGATTTCTCAGACGACGAAAAAGATGACAATCGTCGTTGGAATTGATTATAGTTTAACAAGTCCTTGCGTTTGCGTCTCGCGTGATAAGACGTTTTCAAATTCATTCTTTTATTACTTGAATGATCGTAAGTCAGTTCAAGGAGTTTGTCATAATATCTTTGGAGATCAGCATGAGGAATATCTAACAGACCAACAACGATATGAGAATATTGCTGAATGGGTATTAACAATTCTTGCTGATTTTTCAAAAGAAGAAGTTGTTGTTTTAATTGAAGACTATTCGTTTGGTTCTAAGGGAAAAGTTTTTAATTTAGCCGAAAACTGCGGTATAATGAAGTATATGTTATACAAGGCAGGATACAAGTTTTTCACTGTGCCCCCAACAGTTGTAAAGAAATACGCAACTGGAAAGGGTAATGCCACAAAAGATAAGATGTATGAACAATTTGTGGCTGATACTGGAGTTGATCTGCATAAAATTATTAGTCCAACTACAAAATTAGGTTCGCCTTCAACAGACATTGTTGACGCTTGGTATATTGCTAGATATATGCAAGAAATAACGAACAAGAGAGAAACTGTGTGATAAATTTTATTGAAACCTGGGAAAATAAAGTCTCAGAAGAAGACTGTGATAGTGTTATTGAAGTGTTTGAAAGTGATTTCGCATTGAATTCTACTAGATTTCTACGTGATGGATTAAATATATATAGAACAAACATGTCTCGCGAAGATTGTTCAACCGTACTTGATGATATTTTTGCCCACGCTAACAATAGTTTAAATTTCCCAGAACACAAAGATTCTTCTGGTTCAGAAATGGAACGCAAGAAAGAATTATTTGACAATCTTATGAGCCTCATAGACAATAAAAGTAATTTATGTCATACACTTTATAAGGCACTCAGTGATTGTTACCATGAATATAGAAACAAATATGGTCAATTATTAGAATATAATCATGAATGTTCTAATTTAAAAGTTCAAAGAACACTGCCGTATGGTGGTTATCATACGTGGCATTATGAGCAAGGACATACCGTAGATTTAAGTAGAAGGGAATTAGTTTGGACATTGTATCTAAATACAATGCCGCCCAATGAAGCGGAAACAGAATTTTTATATCAAGGAGTGAAACTCCAACCAAAAAAAGGAATGATTGTAATTTTTCCTGCGGCTATGACTCATGTTCACAGAGGATTAACGGTGTACACTCAACCGAAATATATAATTACAGGTTGGTTTGCTAAAATTTTGACTTGTATAGATGAGAAAAATCCCTAATTGTACAAATCATTGACAATTAAATGTGTGAGAGGATAGTAGAATGAAAAAAATATTAGTGACTGGTGGTGCAGGTTTTGTTGGTAGTCACTTATGCGAAAGGTTGCTTGAACAAGGGCATAAAGTTTATTGTGTTGATAACTTCTACACAGGAACTGTAAAGAATCTTGAGGACATCGTCAAGCATTCAAATTTTCGTTTATATGAACTTGATGTTACCAGCGAACAATTTGCTGATTTCTTTTCTATTCGCGCACTTGACGTAATTTATAATTTAGCCTGTCCTGCTTCACCTGTGCATTATCAGCGTGATCCGATTGGCACGATGATGACATGTGTGCTCGGTGCTCGAAATGTTTTGGAGATTGCTCGCAAAACAAAGGCTCGAGTTGTTCAGGCTTCGACATCAGAAGTTTATGGTGATCCTGATGTTCATCCGCAGCCAGAGACTTATAATGGTAATGTGAATCCGATTGGTCCACGTGCATGTTACGATGAAGGTAAACGTGCCGCAGAAACTTTGTTCTTTGACTACAGGAGAAAGCATAATGTCAACACTGGTGTATTCCGCATATTCAATACTTATGGACCACGGATGGCAAAGAACGATGGGCGAGTTGTTTCTAACTTTATCGTCGCTGCTCTTGCTGATGCGAATCTAACTATTCATGGAGCAGGTTGGCAAACAAGATCATTCTGTTATGTTGACGATCTTGTAGACGGAATTATGAAATTTGCAAACTCACAGGAAATCGGACCAATTAATCTTGGTAATCCTGGAGAGTTTACTGTAGATGATCTTGCGACTATAATTATACAGAAGGTAAATAAAGGTTATAAGCAGTATGTTGAACGTACAATTGATGACCCTCAGCAACGCAAACCAGATATTACATTAGCAAAAGAAAGATTACTGTGGGAACCGAAAATTGCATTGTCGGAGGGATTGGATAAAACTATCGAATACTTCAGGAGTGTATAACGATGACCGAACAAGAAATAGACGAGGTTGACGGCGCACTTTGGGGATTGACAATCGAAGATGACATGATTGGATGTGAGACGACGGTATACAGATTTAATGACAAGAGTATTCCATTAAACGAAGAAATTGGCTGTCACAAATACAACATTCTAACATTCAAGCCTACAGATCTAGAGACAGTAGAATTTATGAAGGCTCATATTGGTGATGTGCGTAGGTTTATTGACAACTATGCGAAATCAGGGTACAATGGACTTATGGTCAAGGATGGATGTGTGCCTAAAAAAACAATTAAAGAATTAATTAAGGTAACATTCAAAAATTTTCAACTACCAAAAGCAAGTTTGAATCCTATATTAGCGCAGGTATGATATAACAATGTTTACTCGTGATGGTTTAATTGATATGCTTCGTCACAATTTAGTGACAGTGACATTTACTAAAGTGAATGGTGATGAGCGTGTGATGACTTGCACTCTTCTCAGCGAACATGTTCCGAATGCACCAAAAACAAATGGCGAGATTTTGGTGAAAGAAACAACTAGTAATACAATCTCAGTTTGGGATGTGAATGCGAACGGCTGGCGTTCTTTTAGAGTAGAAAATGTCAAGTCGATTTCAATGGGATAAAAAAATACTAAATAACCGAGCCGAAACAACCTGCAGGTGTAGTTTTTTGTCGCACAGCGATGGCTCTAAATATAGGATCAAGGCGGAAGTCGACCCGTCAGTGATAAACCTGATTTCTTTCTTCTTATGATTCTCCAACCTAAAACGAAATACGGACAGCAGTTTTTGCAAATGTATGGAAACGAATGGGTTCTCATTCGTAAGTTTAATTCTTATTATGCTGCAAAACGTCCAGGACCATGGGGATTTGTTCAGCAAGTAGATGGGCTAAAAACTTTTTTTATGCATTTAGCCGATGACCCCCATTTTTTAATACAACGGTAATATCTTTTCTCTATATACTGATTCCAACCTAAAGGAGTCAGTCCATGAAATCTAAACTCGCTGTTCTATTTGCTCTCGGTCTTATTGCTGCATCTCATGTTGCACATGCGCAAGCACGTGACACGATTGCAATCGTAGGATCTTCAACCGTATATCCATTCACAACAACTGTTGCTGAACAATTTGGTCGTCAAGGAAAATTCAAGACACCAAAAGTTGAATCAACAGGCACAGGTGGTGGCGTCAAAATGTTTTGTAATGGTGTCGGTCCACAATTTCCAGATGTTGTAAATGCATCACGCGCAATGAAAAAGTCAGAAGTTGAAACATGCGCAAAGAATGGTGTCAATGATATTCTTGAAATCAAGATTGGGTTTGATGGAATTGTTATCGCAGAAAGCAAAGCAGGTGCGCTGTCAGCATTGACAAAGAAGCAAGTGTATCTTGCTCTTGCTAAAACAATTCCTGATGCATCTGGTAATATGATTGCAAATCCAAACAAAACTTGGAAAGATGTTGATGCTTCTTTACCAGCAACAAAAATTGAAGTGCTTGGTCCACCACCAACTTCAGGAACACGTGATAGTTTCTTAGAATTGTTCATGGAAGAAGGATGTGCTCTTGAAAACAAAAAAGCATGTCACGCAATTCGTGAAGATGGTGTTTATGTTGAAGCAGGTGAAAATGATAATTTGATTGCTCAAAAGTTAGCAGCAAATAAAAATGCTCTCGGTATTTTTGGTTATAGTTTCCTAGAAGAGAACACAGATAGACTAAAGGGATTAAAAATCGACGGGATTAGCCCTTCCTTCGAAACAATCTCAAGTGCTAAATATACTGCGGCTCGTTCACTATTCATTTATGTCAAGAAGCAGCACATTGGTGCGATTCCTGGCATCAAAGAATTCGTGAATGAGTACGTGAGTGACAAAGCCATCGGCGAGGAAGGTTATCTTTCAGACCGTGGTTTAGTTTCTCTTGACAAGTCAGATCTCAATAAAATGAGAAATGATGTTAAAGTTATGAAAAACTTTAAGCCGTAATTTCGCGGTGTAACAAGGAGTATATGATATGCGTAAAGCAATTCTAGCATCTGTTATTTTGAGTGCAATGTTCTCAGTGGCGCAAGCTGCTGATGTGAGGTGGAGTGGCGACTTTGGGTATCGTAGTGATGCTCTTGAAGTTGGTCCAGTCGACTCAAATCGTGATCGTTTCCGTGCTGTTTTAAAAGCAGACGCCAAGATTGACGACAAGACA
>Ga0194130_10005363_pt1 | contig 15485 bp, 23 predicted proteins | sample TA2KigsurfametaG_FD_160084 | JGI IMG/M metagenome (GOLD analysis project Ga0194130, IMG submission 160084) | Freshwater microbial communities from Lake Tanganyika, Tanzania - TA2015050 Kigoma 12 surface | ecosystem: Environmental > Aquatic > Freshwater > Lake | place: Tanzania: Lake Tanganyika... | reverse complement strand
ACTATATCCCCTATTTTAAATTGGGTTCCTTTAATAGAAGTTTCTTTATCTACTACTACTGTTTTTGGGAAATTTGATGATTCTTCAGTTAAAAACTCGGCATCATCACAGTATTCTGATTTTACAGGATTTATTGCTGCTTTATTTGTAGCTTTCATTTCAGCTAGTACTTCAAAGTATACTTCCTCAATAAGTTCTCTAAATTCTGCTTTATTCATTATCTAATTTCTATTTAAAGAATTTTTCAAGTATCTCAATTTTATCATTAGCATCAACTAACATAACTAAAGCTTCTTCGGCATTTCTATAGTAATCTCCTGTAGAATGGTCACCTATACCTGCAGGATGTTCTGAAAGTAAATTTAGAGTAAGTAATGCTTTTGACTTTTCAGCAATAGCAGATGACATTAACATATCAAATAATTCTTTCTTCATTTTTATATTTTTTTAATATCCAAGACGCTTAATAGAAGCAAGAATAAAGTTAACCGCATGTGCCATTGGAATATTATAAATCTTAGCTAACTTCTTTACAAAGTTCAATACCATTTCATCACCTTCAGGATTAACTCCTCCTTCTGCAATACCCCCTGCATGATCTCTTACTATTTTAGCATTTTTTAAAATTGCAGTAAATTGTGGTGTTCCACCTTCGATAAAACCAGCTACTGGGTTGTATTGATCATCTACTTTCTGTAATACTACAATGCCTTTTAGTCCGATTTGGCATTGAAATTTATGTCCCCTAAAGTCTATAATATCTCCAATCTGATATGCCTTTCCTGTGATATCACGTGCTCTATCATCTTCTTCCTCTTCTTTCTTCAAACTTTTTTCTTTAGCCATCATAGCTTGAACCTTCTCGATAGTTTCCATATCTTTAGGTGTCATCTTCATTCTACGAGTAAACTCTTTAGTTTTTGGATCTTGTACTAACTCTGTTTCACCTTTCATTTCATTCATATCAACGTTAGTGTCGATTACTTGAATATCTTGAGTACCAAAGTCCATCTGTAAATCGTATGCAAGTCCTGGGTTGGTTAAGTAGTATGTATCAGAGCCGTCTATTTCTACTGCTTTATCATAAGCCGGGTTATCGGCGATAAGTTCTAATGCTCTTTTTGCATCTCTAATTGCTACTTTAATATAGAATTTTTTATTACCATACTCATACTCATCTGAATCTATATCCTCAATTTCAGCTTCAGCAAGTTTAGCACCTGCTTTTTTCTTTTTAAGATCGTACATCTTATTTCTAGCAGCATCTCTTTCTGCTGGCATCTTTGCAGTATCGTTAGCAATAGTTTCTAAATCTGCATAAGATTCTTCTGCTGCTTCACTAAACATCTTTTGAAAGCCAGCAAACTTTTCTGGGAAATAAGCTCTATAGTAAAGTTTTTTAGCATGGGCAACTAAACCATCTCTATCTGATTTATACTCTTCCCACTCATTCCAATAAAAATCTACAGCATCTTCTATTGCTGATTCAAAATCATTATCAAAAGGCATTGGCATCTCTTCTGGTTCTCCTAAGTCTTTATGAATAGACCTATTCATTATGCTTTGATCTGATGAACCCCAATCTTCTTTCAATACAGCTTTTTTAGCCTCTGTCTTGCCCATGGCTTTTTTGATAGCCTTATCTTTCACTCCTTTATATTCTTCCTCAGGCTTTTCTATTTTTCCGTCTTTATCGTAATCTTTCCCTTCATTGTAACGACAATACGACATACTAACTACTGTATAATCTCCTTCATCGTTATACTTACGGCATTCTCCACCTACTACTCTATAGTGGTGTTCGTATTCATTAACAGAAGCATCTAATTCCTGGTCTTTACCGGTTCCGGCAACAGCAGCGTCTAACTCAGCTTCTAATTTCTTTTTCTCAACTGTTAAAGCCTTTAACTCTGGTACTACTGATTGATCACCACCCTTATACTTAGCTGCAAGAGCTTTCATCTTAGCGACGATCTCTCCATGTTTTTTCTGTATGCTTCCTACTGATGCTTCTTCTAATTTATTTCTATTATTGTAAGATTGGTATAAAGCTTCCGCCTCATCTCCTCTTCCAACAGCTCTTAACTTTTCTATTAAGTTTCTAATATTTTGAGCTTCTTCTATACCCGCTTTGTACCATCTATGGTCATCAGACATCATATAATACCAATCATGTTCTTTCAATGCTTTTTCTAACTGTTGCATTAAGTCTCCTTGAGGTTCATCTTTCTTACCGTAGATCTTAGATAGGTCATATGCATCTTCTTTCATATTTCCATCTAACTTAGCCCAACATTTCAAAATATTTGCTTTTAATACATCTCTATTTACATGAGGTTCACCTGCTCCTTTTAGCCCTACTTGTCCAACTTTCTCTGAATAATTAAAGTCAGATAATATAATATTCTTATCTTGATCTATATGAAAGGAAAATTCATCTTCTTTTCCGTCTTTATATTGAAAATGAGTATCAAAGGCCATTTCTTCTAACCGTAAGATTTTCGCACTAGCGATTTCCATACCATCTTCTTTCAAAGCCATTGCGGTTGCCTTAGCTACTTCTTTGGCAATCTCTTTTGTTTGATTTAGATCGAATTGAAGACCTTCTTCAGCTTCTTTAATATCTAAAGATTCTCCTTTTTTATGAAGCTGAACTTGTGCTCCTTGTTTAGCTAAATCTTTAGCTTTATTTTCGTCATCTGTATGAATTACACCTTTATCCATTTCTAGTATAAGTTTTAATTTACTTTGTAATGATTCTTGTAAGCGAATCAATTTCTTTTCCATTTTCTTAATATCTTGTTTTGGCTTCACATCATATGTACCACCTTGTATCGCTACTATAGCTTGTTGAATTTTTTCTAGACGAGCTTTCAATTCATTAAAAGTCATCGGTGTATGATTTTCTTTCATATGATATGAAGTAAGTATTTTATATACATATAAATAGGTGTTTTATTACTTGACTTACTCTACACTTTCTTTCTAGCTGTTGCCCCAGTTCTTAGCACCTTTCTTACGGCACTTTACAAGTGCGCCACTTGCATATGCACTAGGCCATACCTTGTAGCGAGCCTTAACTTTATGATAGCAAGCATCCTGCTTTTCGTCCAATGCTGCACCTTCCTTCTTAGTAGCAACATTCTTTGCTGCACCTCTACGTTCTGGGTTTGGATCTTCTCTACGCTTACGACGAGCGGCACTGGCACGGCCTTTCTTACCTAATGTATATGCTTTACTCTGTGGTAAGCACTTTGGCTTGCCTTCACTGTCACTGCCTCTAGCGCAATCACCCTTAATTTTACCATCGGGTCCAAAACGTACCCACTTCTCTTTAAACCACTTTCTTAAATCTTCGTCCAACGTTCCAGTACTGTTAACTAGATCATTGTAGATTTTTTCTAGCTCTTCAGCGACTACATCCTTTTTTTTTTCACCCTCTAGTGCCATTTGATTAGGGTCTGGTTGACTATCTAATTCATGGTAGCTAGTATTAGCTTGATTTATAAAGCTTTGTGATTGAGAGATATGATCTTGGATCCAACCGGGAATATCTTTTTCTTCTGGACCAATCTTATACATTAATTCACCTGCATTTCTAATTATATCTTGCAGTTGACTTATAGCCATTGATACTTCGTGATCTTGTTCTTCTTTCTGTATCTTTACAGCTCTTATTTCTTCTCGTACTACTTGTACTAATTCTGATATTTTCATTTGCAATGGTAGTTTAAATATCTTTGTAATGCTTTTGCAAAGTGTGTTCCTTTGTCTTCTAATTTACCCTTTTCTGCTCTTACCTTTGAACAAGATAAAGTACCTAATCTTTTTTTCAAAATACCGGGTTTAACAGGATCATCTATTCCTTCCATCAACATCTCCATTAAATGAGATATATCTACTACCCATAGTTGAGGGTCGATTCCGTTTTTTACTAATCCTGAAAGTCTTGTATTTCCTGCTACTAAGTCGTAGTCTGTATCGCCGAATTTGACAACAATAGACATTTCTATAACTCCTTTTTCGAATGCTTGTTTAAATCTTTCCTTTTTAGGTTCTTCTAATCCATCAAAATCTAAATCTACATTACCGAGAATGTTTTTAATTTTAGAAAATGCGACTGGTTTACCTTGCTTAGCTATTTCCAACCACTTCTCCTTCCCCATATCTTCAAATTCAGGATATCTTATAGCCTCTTCCCATTCGACTTCGAAATTGGGTTTTGTATACTGTATCTGTTTTATTTCGAGAATTATATCAATTAATTTCATCTCATATGATTTTGTAGCATTTCAAATAATAATGCAGCTAGACCAGCAAAAAGTATCCATAAAGCCTTATTAACTCCATTTCTCCACTTTTTCAATTCGTCTAATTCCTGCATTTTTACTTGGTAATCTTTTTCGTTAGACTGAATGGATAGTCTAAAGTCGGTATTCTTATTAGTCTTAACTACAAGGCCATCTTCTGGGTTAAGTAACATAAATTTTAACTCAGAGATGTCTTCTTTAAGATCTTTCACATCCTCCAGCATTATCTTTAACTCTCCATTAGGCATATGTGTTTTTATATGCTTGAGCTCAAGTAATACTCCTTCAAGTAGTTCTTTTTGTGTCATTACGTTTATATTAGGTAAAAAAGGTTACTTATAAATAGTTAACTATCCATATTAATCTTCAGATGTTTAAGGTACTCTTGTAACTTATCTAAGATTTCCTTTTTAAACTTACTATTATTATGCTTCCAATCTTCTATATCACCCTGTTCTGTTACGAATGTATCATTTTCATTCAAGGAGTCCAATACCCATGCTTCTATATCTTTAGCAAATGCTACCATATTACCTTGCATCGTTCTTTTTTCATAAGCTTCATATAATCCAGCTTTCTTGAGAGTATCTTCATACTTTATAGTACAGTCAAAACACATTTTATGTATAGCATACATTTTTTTATGAAGATAATATTCCATAGACCCTTGACATTTAGGACATCTTAACGGGACTCTAGCAGCTTTTTTAGCAGCATCTAATTTTGTAATATTCTGTCTAATTCCGTTTTTGATAGTCCACTGCTTACCTCCTTCTTCCCAAATATCTCCTTCTTTGTAACGTTTAGTTTCTTTTTGATACCCTACACTTGCTTTAGTCTTAGCCGTATAGTCTTTATTTACAAGATTTCTAACTCTCTGTACATCGCTTTGTTTAAATTCCTTTTTAAGTAATGTCTCACTCATATCCAAGTTCTTTTAGCTTTTCTATAACTGGGGATATATTTCCATAAAGGCATCTTATAGCGATACCACCAGATGCTTCCCATTCATCTATATTTGATTTTTTATCGTCTATTAATATTGCATTTTCATTAGCATATTTTTGTTTATCAGCAGAGTATGCAAATATTACTTTGGGTTTTGGGGATAGGTTATTTTTAACCCATAAGTTTTTACCTAATCTAGAATTATCATGACGTGAAGGTGAACTCAAAATCTTAACATCATACTTAGATATGAAATTCCAAAGCTCTCTACCACCTGTCATCCACTTCATACCTACCCAGAATTTCAATCCTACTTTAATATCGATAAGTTCCCAAAACCCAGCTTCACCGTGTTTAGCTTCGTATTGATCTGGTTTCATTCCTGAGTAATGTTCAAATCTTTCTTCAAAATCTGTCAATACTCCGTCCATGTCGCAGTAAATTTGATACTGTGGTTTTACTTTTTCTACTTCTAACAGTTCAAATAAACTTTTCATATAACCTTTATTTTTCTTTTTTTTGGGAATCTTCCCATTTTCTGAATATCATATTACCTCTGAGGTATGCCTCTTCTTCTAATTTTTCTAACTCAGTATCGGTATTCGTATCTGTTGTACCTCTTGGTCCTAAACGCCCTTCTATATTTTGTACATGGTGAATCATTTCATGAGCAAAAGATCTCATAACATCTTTTGGATGTCTGTTCGCTGTATATAAAACAATTTCCATATCTGAGGGATTATAGTAAGCAGTTTTACCAAAAAAATCTTCTGCTTCTTTTATATCTCTTTTAATTTTTACTTCAGGAAGTGGAGTTACTGTTATCTTATTATCTATCATATATTCTAGGATAGATGCCATATGAGGGGTAAAATCGTACGGCTTATCTTCTACGTCATAAGGATTACCAGCCCCCTTTAACGTTATTAAAATACGATCTCCATTCATTTCAGCTTCAAATGAATCTGGTAAAGTTGCTCTAATAGTGTTAAAGAAGTTTCCTAATTCTTGTCGATCTTCAGAAGATACTAAACCAGTATTTACTAGAGGTGTACCTGATGAGCCTTCTCTTATTAACTCTTTATCGAACCAATTAGAATAAACATCATCTATCTTTTCAGCCATCATTTCGGCTATAATTCCTTGTTTTAACATTTCTACTATTTTTAGTATTTCTTCTCTTGATAATTCATTAGGAAAAAAATCTAATACATTATCAAGACTTCCGTATAATATTGCGTTTCTAAAACTAGTAGCTCTAAGAGCAGAATAATCACCTCCGCTAACAGCTAATCCTTGTACATTCTCTAATTCTTTAAATGCGCTTACTCTTCTAAGATCAATATAATCTTCAGAAGACCTAATACCTGTAACGGCATAGAATTTCTCATCAGGGTTTTCTTTTGCAAGTTTTCTAGCAGCTAACATTGGATTAGCATCTGCTACAATAACGTCTACGTTTCCTGGTAAGTGTTTTTTATATATATCCCAAACTGCTCTTGAATCATCTTGATTAATACCGTTTCGAACGCTACTACCAATAAAAATTATAACTCTATTTATAGAATCTATTTTTTCTCCTTTACCCTTTAGTAATTGATCTGCAGCATCTTGCTGATTATCTAAACTATAGATACGAGCTTGAACTGATCCTTTAAGTAGTCCTTTTACTAATTCAAAATGGCCCTTATGTGGTGGTTTGAACGCTCCCGGGTATAGTACTACTGCCATTATGCTAAAAAGTTTTGTACCTTCTGATCAATCTCTGCTACTGTAAAACCTATTAACTGTTCTGTAAATTTAGCACTATGAATCATATCAGCAATGTTATCTAATACCTCTTTATTTTTTTCTTCAGCCTTCTCTCTAACACTTGTAATACTGCTAACCTTCTTTTTCATCTTATCGTCACCGGGACCTGTTCCGTTCTTTTCGTAAAAACCCATCCAATATTTCTTCAACTGTTTGTCCATAGACTCATCTTCTCTGTTGTAGTCTATATTGCTAGTTTCTTTTCTATAAGCGTCAGCAGCATTTTTGTCTGTAATATCGTAAGGTTTTCTAAAGGTAGAGATAAATCCTCCTGCTCCTCCATTGTCTTCCATGTACTTTGCAAGGTAGTCTGAAATGCCGTTAGAGCCATTTCTTGCAGCTACGTTAAACTCTTTTAACTCTTTATCGTATTTTCCGCCTCGGTCATTTGTAAACAAAGCAAAATTATCTCCTAATAATCTCTTATAGTATCCTATCTGTTGATAAACATCTCTCCACGTTGAAAATACAGCTGCTTTTGGTATTTGTCTTTCTCTTTCGAAATTTGAAATAAAGGAAATCAATGGATGTGTATATACCATTACCATAAAAATATCATATTCTTTAGCTAAAAGTTCTTGTATTTTTTTAGGATTAGATGCTGTAGTATCCCATATGAAATTTTCCTTATTGCTAGAAGCATCTTCTACATCTTGATTAACTTGGTTAGCAGCTGCAGATAAATTACCATAATAGGGGTGTTCTTTATCTTCTACATACTTATCAGGATTAAAAACAGTTAATCCCCCTAAATCTAATTGATTCAGAAGATAACTTTTACCTGCACCGGCTCCACCAGCCATAATTATAGCTTTTGGTTTAGCTTTAGCTTCTAATATAAGTTGTGAAAGTTTCATCATTATTAATAAATATCAAAGTTTTATACTAGTCGGATAAGATGTATAGACTGGCTCAGTAGTAGGGTTTTCTAATTCATATAATTTATAAACTGTCATAAATAAGTCAAAATTATAGTCTATTTCATCTACCACTTTAATTTGCCATCCATTACCTTGGTAAACTCCTGCTTTCTTAGCAGGACCTCTAGTATTAGCTTTTAACCATAATACCCCTGTCCTTTGTATATTAATATTTTTAGATTCTCTAAACCCTTTCGCATAAGCAGCTAGTTGGAGGTCATAGCTCTTATGTAGTGCATTGGATGTTTTTATATCTAATAACCAAATCTCACCATCCATCTCTATAGCTAAATCTGCAGTACCTGCATACTTATGTTCGTCTGAGAATATAAACTGCTCGGTAGAAATCAATTTAGGTTTATGTGTTGTCCAGAATTCATGAAACTTTAAAATCATCTCCCATACTACTTCAGAATATTTCGCATTACCGAAATCATCCATCCAATTAACCTCTCCTCCTTCTACTAGTATTTCAATAGCTTTATGTACTTGTGTACCTTCTTTACCGGCTTTTTGCATAATGATTTCTGCATTATGTCCTACATCTTTTAACCAGTTTTCAAAAAATTTATTCTTAGGTAAGTACTGTAATATAGTTGTTACAGAAGGATAATAAACTCCTTCAGAACGTTTGTAAACTCTTCTATCTAAAAAATTGATTTGCTTTAAATCAGAATCGTAGGATAGATTATTTTTAGTACTTTCTACTAAAAGGTTATCTCCTTGTTTTATCATAATAAGTTTAGTTTGTATTGCAAAAGAGAAGTTAAATCTAACTCTTCTGCATCTTGTATGTGATTAGTAAATGATTGAAAACCCATTTCACTAGGATCTTTTTCTTCCATATCTACTAAGTATACTTTCTTCCCCATACTTATAAATTGTTCGCAAAATTTAACCGCTTTCTTCAAAGCATCCTTATCTAAAGCTATATAAATTTCTTTTACCTTACTAGAGACTATTTTCTTTAATAAAGCTTTTGATATATTTTTTCCTAAAATCGGTATAGCGTTTCTTCGAATAGCCATTGCATCGAATACTCCCTCACAGATTATTATAGGTTGATTCCAATTTATAAGATTTTCAAAGACTATAATGTCTTTAGATACTTCTGGGTTTTTATACTTAGCATAACTTCTATTAAAAGATCTAGCTACGTAAAAGTTCAATTGATTATTTTGATCATAAGATGGAATGATTATTCTATCGCTAAATTCACCCGCAATACAATAACCAATGTTATATTTCATAATATCGTTATCTGTAATACCTCTATCGTATAGATACTTTCTTGCTATATTAGCAGAAAAAGAGGTAGTAGGCGCATAGAATAACGGCTGGAATTCCTTAGGTAGTTCTATAGTTGTTACTACCTGGTATTCAACTTCTTCTCCTTTTTTTATATATTGAAGGACTTCTTGCGCTTGAGGTCCACTAATTTTTAATTGTTTAAGTAATGATCTTACTGTACGTCCTTTAGTTTCACACACCCAACATTCCCAAGGATTTTCTCCTTTGTCGTTTGTATTGAGATTAATTTCTAGCTTAGGTTTTCTATGATTACAAAATGGACAATGGAAAGCGTAATTGTCTTTTGCTCTTTTATAGCTCTTACCTAAAACATTCTCAATTGCTCCTAAAAGAAAAGTATACTCCATAGACAAATAACTATAATCATAATATACGTAAAAAGGCTTAAATTACCAAGCTTTGTTTACCTAAATCTTTTCGAATATCCATTTTTACCTTTTCTAAATATACCATTCTCTTATTTTGAGAAACAAATGGTACACTCCAAAATTGGCGAGTTTTTGTTTTGAACCAACCAAACACAAATGAATATACACCCATAATTAACCTTAACTTTACAGAATTAAGGTAGATAGTGAGTACGGGTAAGGCGGGTGCTCCATGCGTTAAATAGGTTCTCACCTTTTTACTTTTTAAAAGTGGAACGGGTACACCGTATTTTTTTGTTAGTGGTCTGAACTTATAAGCGAAGCCTGGTGTAAATATCTGGTCAAAAAATGATTCTAATAAGGGTGTACATCTAAACCACCATACAGGAGAAATAAAATAAATTCTATTTGCCCAAGTAATTAATTCTTTATATTCTTTAATTTTATCTTTGCTAAAGGTAAAACTATTATTTTCTTCATATAAATCAATTACCCAAATGTCTTCTTTAGCTGTACTAAATTCTCTTTTAATAGTCTTTAATATACCATTATAACAAAAACTATCCTTATTAGGATGACCTATAATAATTAAATTATTCATTTTTATATTGCAAATGATTCTCCACAACCACAGGTTCTATTTGCATTTGGATTTACAAATTGAAATCCTTTACCATTTAACCCATCGCTAAATTGTAGTTCCGTACCAAACAGATATAATAAAGATTTTGTATTAACCAAGATTTTTACACCTTTATCTTCAAATAATTCATCACCTTCTTTTTTATCTATATCGAATTCTAATTCGTAAGTTAAACCAGAACAACCTCCACCTTTGACTCCGACACGAAGGTATGGTTTAGTAAACTCATTTTCAGTTATTAATTCTTGAATTTTTTTGCTTGCTGTTTCCGATACTGTTATCATTTTATTCTAATATTTCCTTAATTATTTTAGCAATACCATTAGAACAAAAACTTTGCTTATTTGGATATAGTAGAATTATCAAGTTCACGTTTGTATTTAATTCCATATGACTTTACTGATGGTAATCCACTATAGTTACATTGTAATTCCTCTCTATATTTTTCTAATTCTTCTTTCGCTTCTTCAGGAAAATATACCCCATCGGATTCCATATCTGAAATTGTTCTACTTACAGCTTTATGAATAATCTTTTTATCCTTTACAGGTACCTTCTCATCTTCAAAAAGTTTAGCTGCCAGAACAAATAGAGCTTCTCTACCATAAGCTTTTTGTTTTGGATTTGGATTATATCCTTCCTTATCCATCCTACGAAACTCTCTTACATTTGCTATAATGAATACAGCGAATAAAGTTACAACAACAGTACTGAGAATTATTATCTCTAAATTATCCATTATCTTTGTTTTTTACTATTAATATAATTAACCAAACCTAACATTGTAGGAGGCCATAATCCAATAAAGATTGCTTTCATAGGATTGTTCTGAACAAGATAAATGTATTCGCTAACGAAAATACAAATCACAGAAACTAAGAGAATTAAAATCTCACTTACGTTAAACCTTTTCATTTTTGTTTTTTTTATTGAACGATTAATTTTCCTTTCATTATACTAAAATGACCGGGAAAGGTACAAATAAAATCATAAGAACCTTTTGGAGGTGCTTTGAATGTAATTGTAGATGATTGTCCGCCGCCAATTAATTTAGTTGCAGCAATTACCGCTGATGATTTAGGTACATATCCGTTTGCTTGTTGAGATGCTGCTGATTGTGCAAATGCAACAACATTAGTACCTTTTTGTAAAATTACTAAGTTATGTCCCATGGCTTGAACAGGTAGCTTACCAACGTGCTTCAATGTTAGTGTAACAGCTTCACCAGCTTTGACTTTGATTTCTGAAACATTGTATTTCATTTGATCACTACTCTCTACTACAATCTTTGATTGTGAGTAAGTGACTGTACTTAATGTAAGCAATACGAATACTAATAACCAGTTTTTCATAATTTTTGTTTTTTTCATTTAAAGTTTTTTAATCTATCATTTAGATCTCCTTTCAGAGATTCTATTTTTTGTTTTAATCTATTTTCAACTTCATCATCAAATAGTTTATTTACAGAATCATTTATTTCTTCATTACTAATTTTTAATTTTTTCAAAAGTTGTTTATTTACAACCATAACTTTTGTATTTTGTTTTGCTAATAACCTCACAGTAATCGTTACGATAAATCCTGTAGCAACTAACAATACTAAAGTAAGAATCAAAAATATCCATAGATAAAATGGTAATCCTCCCCCTTTAGTTGTATTAACACTATCAGTAGTCCCCCCTTCAGTTGGTGGTGGTGCGGCTGCAGCTTTTGCTGCTTTATCAGCTTTATATCCTTCCATATAATCCAATAGACTTTCTAAATCCTCTTTAGGAAGGTAACTAAAGGCTGGCATTGCCTGTTTATTATATTGGTTATAAACATCATTAGCGTGTGCATCACCACTTGAAATCAATTCTTGGCTATTAACGATCCACTTCCTTGTCCAATCTCTACCTTGCGCTTCCACAACATCTTGCAATGCCGGTCCAACAACAGCCTTTTCCATATTATGACAACCTGCACAATTAGTGGTAAATACTGCTTTTCCTTTTTCTAAATCTTGCGAATAAGTTGAGATTGATACACTCAATATCAGTAAGAGTAAAACATTTTTCATTATAGTCTTTGATTTATACTAATATACGAAAAAAGGCTCACATAAGCAAGCCTTTCTTTAGTTATTTTAATATTCGGGAAATATTGACTTAGATTAAAACAGATTTAACGTAGCCTAAAATGTCTGCTTTTGCTGGCTCGATATCTTCTTCTTCAGTAGATGGTCCGTTTTTCCATTGATTCCAAGCATGAGCTAGTAAGTCTATAGCATCGTCAAAATCTGGTCCCATTGCTTCAACATACCCACCATTCATTTCAGATACTGGTTTTTTGATATAAGCATCATCCTTCTTCTCTGTTATAGCTTTTGAAGTAGTTGTTAATTTATTTTCTGATAAGAATTTTCTTAAATCGAAGTTATTGCTCATAATTATATTATTTTATAGCTAAGTTTGGAATTTCAGATACATACTTATCCAAATCAGCTTGATCTTTTTCTTCGTATTTGTATCCGAAACCTACAGTTGCTTGTGATAGCCCTTCAGGATTCTTTACTAATTTGCCTAAATATAAACTAGCAGCTTTTTTAAATGCAGGAACTAATTTATTATTAAACTCTTCCTTAGTACCTTCTTTATCTTTTGAATAGTTATCGTAAGAAATACGTCCGTTACCGTCCTTATCAAACACAAGGCTTAGTAGTATAGCTTTAGTACTTTCGTTAGTTTGAGGTATAGTTAATTGTAATACCAACTCTGGTTTTGCTCCTGTATCTGAACTTGGTCTATAAGTTGCTTTAATATCCTGTACCTTTACGGTATCTCCAAAAATTTCTTTTATAGCCTGCTCGAATTCAGGTCCTAATTCTTTTAGGTTTAATTCAACAGCTTCACTTAACAGTCTAGCAGTAGTTGTTAGTTTATTTTCTGTTAAGAATTTTCTTAAGTCAAAGTTATTGCTCATTTTGTTTTTGTTTATATTAAATAAATAGGTCAATTTTTTTTTAAACGTCTGTCATCTTTATTTTTCCCGTAGAAGGGTCTTCCATAAAGTTATCTGGGCGTATGTCTAATTCGTCAGGATCAATTCCTAGTTTTTTAGCTTCTTTTTCTAAAGCGTCTAAAAACTCTTCTGGTATTTCTCCTCTATGAGGTGCTAGTATGTCCATTGTAATAACTCCTAATTTAGAATGTATTTCCTTTACGTCATAAACATGAACAAAGTGTTTTGTCTTTTTACCTACTAGTTTTAAAGCGTGTTCTATCTCTATCTCATCTGTTGTTACTTTAACAGCTCTTCCTCCTAACAAGTAGACAGCACCATAATCACCAGCACCTAGATACTTACCGCCTTTGTCTTTTATCTTATCTATAATCGCATTGTATTCTGGATCATATCCGATAGGACCTTCTAATATGATTCTCGATAGTTTCATTATCGTCCTTGACCTCTATACTTCTTAGGTTTTTGTTCTTTAGGCCCAAAACTTTTTTTAGCTTTACCTCGACCTCTTTTTCCAAAAGAGACTTTTTGAGAACTTCCTGCCGATTTAGATTTAGCCACTTTATTTAATAATCTTTAAAGTTAATGTGCCGGTACCTTTGATAACTCTGTGATAGGTTCCTGCTTTTATAAATAGCTTTTTTAGAGTAATAGGTACTTCATTATCGAACTGAAATCTCCAATCAGTTATACCAATTGGTTCTATCCATCGATCTTCTTGATCTCTATGCCATACAAGTTCTTTTACGGGCGTTTCAGAATCAAAAGTCCTAATGTAATAACCTTCTTTTATTTCTTCTTCAAATGGAAGCATACTAACTTTTTTTCTTATAATTGCCTTTTTTTTGTTGTTGCTTAACAGTGGCTTTAGCCATCTTTTTACGATTAGCTTTTTTCTTTTCTCGGTTAGTCATTTTTAATAATTAATTCTACTTGGCCGTTGTGGGTAGGTATTGTCTGTACCTCTGTTTGGTAAAGCCTGTCTACTTGGTGGGGTATTTTGATTATTCCGAGATGGATTACTCTGAATTCTACTTGGTTGTTCGGTTCTTTGTTGTGGTTGAGAGTATCTATTCGGAGTAGATTGAATCCTTGATGGATTACTTTGGATTCTACTTGGTTGTTGATTTTGTTCTATTTGTCTTTGGGAATCAATGTTTGGAATAGTATTGGTTCTTCTTGGGTATACATTATCTACATCATTTGACCAATTATTTCTACTTGGTCTTGGACTAGTAGTTTGTCTTCTTTCATATCTTGAAGGAGTATTAGGTCTTATGATTGGAGGGGTTCTCCAATACAAATTATTCCAATTCAAATAGTTCCATCCCCAAAAAGGATTGTCCCAATAAGGATTACTCCAAGAGTATCTATTCCAATAATCATATCTATTGGTTGGACAATCACAATCTCTATAAACTACTCTTTGTTGAGTAGAACAAGAAGTGAATAAAATTGTTGCAATTAAAATAGCGAGGAAAATAATTATCTTTTTCATATTTCATTGAAGGGTAACATTAATCTGGATTGTAAAATTTTCTTTTTCTTGAATTTTTGTCTATGATATCATTTTCACTAGTTGACACAATATTATCATTTTCTAATTCAATATCGTAAATATTATAACCTTGTCGGTTAATATAACCAATTCGTTTGTTTACTATTTTACCACTTTCAGTTGAGTAATCTGATTTCATAAATGTAACAATATTACCAATTTCATATTTATGTTCTTCATTTGGTGATTTATCTTCATCAGGAATAACAAAATTACCCTCATTAATATTGTTAATTAATTTTTTAATTTTATGAATTTCTTGAATTAAATTTTTCATATTGTTTTATATAAATAGTTAATTTCTTCCAATATTTTTATTCTTAATTACATTCATCATGAGAATCATTGATCCATTTGTCTAAAAGATAGGAACCGACAAACCAACCTACAGCCATTCCAAGAGATATTACTACAATAATCATATAGTATAAATATTCCTGAAAATTTCTTGAAAATTTTTCAATATCTTCTTTCGAACCCAATATATGAATATCTTAATTTATTAAATAAAAAACCCCCTTCGTAATTGAAGAGGGTCTTGTTCTATAAATTAATTTAATTTCTTTTTTTAGCATCATCAAACATTCCAAGTCCACGACCTCCAATAATAATTAA
>Ga0194130_10005361_pt1 | contig 15494 bp, 9 predicted proteins | sample TA2KigsurfametaG_FD_160084 | JGI IMG/M metagenome (GOLD analysis project Ga0194130, IMG submission 160084) | Freshwater microbial communities from Lake Tanganyika, Tanzania - TA2015050 Kigoma 12 surface | ecosystem: Environmental > Aquatic > Freshwater > Lake | place: Tanzania: Lake Tanganyika... | reverse complement strand
GAGCGGGCAATAACTCTCTACCCCTTTAGCACTTAACAGCTGGTGTACTTTTTTTTCCCAGCGGGGTTTAGTATAGATGGCGAGCCACTTGCTCATATCAATTCAATAAGATTTTGTCCTGACCTGTAGGTGTAGGAACGGCTTCGCCCTCTCAGTCACATTAAAATTTTTTTCAACGTGCTGTCAAGGGCTGTAGCAGCTGTCTAACAGGCCGTGGCAAAAGTAGGAAAATAGCCCCTGAAATGTGATTGATACCCGACTAAAATCGCAAGAAAATGAATGAGATAGGACTCAAAAAAGGAATAAATAAAAATAAGAGTATACGCTTAAATTAAACCTTGATATAGATCTTCTTTCTATCGAGCCAGTAACAGATCAGCCACATAAAGCTGATTACCGCCAGGGCATAGAGTAGCGAACCGTTTTCGGGCGCACCCGGTACCTGCACCAGCACCTTTTTATAAAGCCAGTTCCAGGGGGTTACGCCATCATCTAACTTAATGAGCGCCAGCCCCTTGGGTAAAAAGGCGCTGAGGGCAAAAACAAAGAGGGCATTCTTACCAAATACGTCAAAAAACCGTGATAGACCCGATTTTATTCCCCGGATCTCTATCAAATACATCATTGTGGCAATGGTAATTATGGCCAGTCCCGTGGTGTAAACTACATAAGAACTGGTCCAGATCTTCTTGTTGATCGGCATCACCATATCCCAACAAAACCCCGTCAGCAGCAGGGCCACCCCGGCTACAAAAAGTCCGCTTACTGTGCTGCTCGCAGCCCCGTTTCCAAGACTCTTTAACCGAATATAATTCCCTACAAAAAAACCAAATAGCACTTGCGCAATCGCGGGTATAGTGCTAATAAGTCCTTCAGGATCAAATATTATACGTTCGCCTTTGTACATGTGTATCGATCCTAAGACCGCTTTATCAAGATCAGTTCCAAACCATCCTTCTAAACTATACGGGTCGGTAGGATTTCCCAACAGGCATAGCGCCCAGTAGCCCAGTAAAAGCAAGGTGGCGGCGTAAAAAGCCCGCGCTCCTTTTAGATAATAAGCAATCAGGGCCGCGAAAAAATACGCCAGGGCAATGCGTTGCAAGACCCCCATTATGCGTACCCCACGCTCTACCGCCTGAATGGTTCCGTCTTCGTTCTTTACCCAATCTGTCCAGGTAAACCCTTTAAAGATCAATCCCTTTTGAATTTCTCCGCCACCGGCCGTTACTGCACTTTCTACCCACTGACCGGCCTGCACCACAAAGGGCCACCAATTCAAAAAAAGACCGATCAAAAAGATAAGGGCCGTGCGTTTTAGCAGCTTTTTCCAAAACTGCCCGGGAGTGCCTTGTTCAAAACGCGGCATGACCATGGCCAGTGCGTTTCCTACCGCAAATAAAAAGAAAGGGAATACCAGATCGGTCGGGGTAAGCCCATGCCAGGGTGCATGTTCGAGTGGGGCATATATATACGACCAAGAGCCGGGGTTATTCACCAAGATCATCAGGCAAACCGTAGCTCCCCGAAAGACATCGAGCGAGTAAAGGCGTTGGGTCAAGTTCTTGTCAGTTTTGTAGTTGAAGATACGAAAGAGAAGGTTTCGACTTACTTTTTAGCTAATTAATTTAGCAATATATAAGCTAATTTTTTTAGCTTTATGGGTCTAAAACAGACAGGATGGATAGTAAGCATTTATCGGGCCAGGCGGCCTACCGGGGCAGCAAAGACTTTACCCAGCAACAAGTACGCAGTGCCAACGCTACGGGCTTTGGCGCGGCGGCCGACGATTACATGGAGCGCGGCATTGATCTGAACGAAGAATTGATCCGCAACAAACCAGCTACTTATTTTTTTCGGATGAAGGGCGATGCCATGAAGGAGGCCGGCATCTTCGAAGGAGATGTGCTGATCGTGGACCGATCGGTACCCCTTACCAACGGACGCATTATTGTCGCAGTGCTTAACGGAGAATTACTGGTGCGAAGATTTCATAAGAATTTTTCGTCGGCCTTTTTAATCCCCGAGAACAATCGCTATAAGACCATCAACCTGGCCGAGTTCAGCGACTTTGTGGTATGGGGCGTTATCACGTACACGATTCATCCGCAGGGCTAATGAAAGCGATCGTAGACTGCAATAATTTTTACTGCTCTTGCGAACGACTCTTTGTGCCACAGCTCGATCGAAAACCGATAGTGGTGCTGAGCAATAACGACGGTTGTGTGATCTCGCGCAGCGATGAAGCCAAGACCAGTGGCGTGCAAATGGGCGTTCCGCTCTTTGAAGTGCGGTCCTTACTGCAACAAGAAGGGATTACCTGGTTTTCGTCGAACTACGAACTCTATGGCGATCTCAGCTGGCGCGTAATGGAAACCCTTCGGTTGCTGATGGGCGAAGCAAGGGTCGAGGTCTACTCGGTCGACGAAGCCTTTATAGATCTCGACGACATGGGTACCGAAGCGCTGGCGGCACTGGGGCTTTCGATTCGCGAGCGCGTAGAACAATGGACGGGCATTCGGGTATCGGTGGGAGTAGGTCCTACCAAGACATTGGCTAAACTAGCCAACCGCTTAGCCAAGAAAGATAAGCTTCGCACACGTTGTGTGATGGTACTATCAGATCTACCAGCCATTGAGACAGCGCTTCGTAAAACCGCCGTGGGCGATCTGTGGGGGATCGGCCGCCGCTATGCACGCAAACTGCAGGAGCAATGGAGCATTTATGACGGTTGGCAGCTGGCATCGGTCAGTGAGGAATTTGCACATGCACACCTGGGAGGTGTCGTAGGCAAGCGCTTAGTGCGCGAACTACGCGGTATTCCCTCCAAAGAAATGGAAGAAGAACGCACACAAAAAAAGATGATCGCCACTACACGAATGTTCGGCCGCAAAGTATATGCGCTGACCGAAATCAAAGAAGCGATCGCAACGTATGTAGCGCGAGCCGCCGAAAAATTGCGCAGACAATACAGTGCGGCTACCGAACTCTCGGTCTTTATTATCGCACACGAAGAGGGGTCTCGCTTTGGCAAGGCCTATAGTGATCACTGCATATTAACAAACCCCAGCGCAGACACAGGGGTTCTCTTACATAAAGCGCTGGCCCTGGTAGAGACGCTGTATCGATCTGGCCCTGCGTACAAAAAAGCAGGGGTACTACTAGGCGGACTGGTACCGGCCTCGAGCAGGCAAGCTTCGCTCTTTGACCAAGGCGAGGCAACCGATGATCGTGCCGGGCTTATGTTAGCAATCGACAATATCAATTTTAGCTTACCGCTGCAAAGTGCCTCGCGCCACGACAGCATCTTACGCTTTGCCGCTACCGGAACCAACCGCGCTTGGAAAATGAAACAAGCCCGCCGCTCCGCACGGTATACCACACGCTGGAGAGAGCTACCGGTGGTTCACTGATACTTCCCCAGCAGACTATACAAGATCTTGCGATCAGCGTCGTTAATAACCTTGGTGGTATCCTGCGGGACAAAATGGATCTTGTACGACTGGATCGCATTCTTTTCATTGGCGGTATTATAGCCTATGATACGCAATGCCTGCAGGGCATTGAAATGTTCAGGAACGTTTACGCCCACGGTATCGTACCAGTGACCAAACCCATTTTTTGACAGCTCTTGCCAGGGAAAGCGGCGACTGGGATCTACTTTTCTGCCCGGCGCTATATCGGCATGACCGACAAAATTAGCTTGGGGAATATTGAAGGCCCGCTTCAGATACCCCAACACGTTCAGTAAACTACTGATCTGATCAGGACTAAAAGGTTCGCTACCATCATTATCAATTTCAATACCGATGCTAGAGGAGTTCAGGTCGGTGGCCCCACCCCATTTGCTTACACCGGCATGATGTCCGCGTAACAGGTCGTTGAGCATATGATGAACGGTTCCATCGCGACAGATCACATAGTGTGAACTGACGGCCGTACGAGGAAGCGTAAAGGTGCGAAGGGTTTGGTCACAACTTGTTTGTGCCGTATGATGAATAACCACCAAACTAGGACGACGCATCGAGAAATTGGTGGTGCCCACCCAAGGAGTAGCGGTAGTGAAAGAATCTTTTATAGGATAGGTGCGCAGTAACTTGGAGAAAGAACGAACTTGTTTTTTGTACACGCGGTTGGTGGCGGCATACTTATGCGTGGTGCAGCCACTCAAGACCAAGAACAATACCCCGATCAATACACCGTGTTGCGCGAAACGAAAAAATCTATTCATACAACAGATTTATACTTGTTACGAAGCAGCTTGATTGGCGCCGGGTGTAGGTCCTCAAACATTACCGGTACTACCACGCGATGGGCCTTGCCGATGTGAACCACCACCGGGGCCACGGCTTGAACTTCCTCCGGTTCCTCTGGCTGATCCACCTCCGGATCTCCTTCCGTGTCCTCCTCTTCCTGACCCTCTTCCCCTATTGGCACCGCCCCCAGTACTTTTTCGCTTGGGGTCATAGGCCGGAGCAGGTCCTAAGAATTCAGGTACGGGTACTTTATCTACTTCTTTTCCGATAAGCTGCTCAATAGACCCGAACTTTCGTTGGTCCATTTCGCTGATCAATGTATATGCGGTTCCATCGGCTTCGGCACGCGCGGTGCGACCGATGCGATGTACATAATCTTCACCATCCGATGGCACATCGTAGTTAATGACCAGATCGATGGTATCGATATCAATACCGCGGCTGAGAATATCGGTAGCGACCAACAGGGGCACGCGACCACTGGCAAAATTGCCAAGTACATTCTCGCGTTGCGACTGTTCCAGGTCACTATGAATCTCTTCGACGACGGTGCCGGTGCGCTTAAGTTGTCGGGTCAACTCTTTTACGGTTTGCTTACGGCTGCAAAAAATGAGCGCATTTTTATATGGGGTAGTCTTAAGGATATGCTGAATAACGGGAATCTTTTGCTGCTCATAGACAACAAAAGCGCGTTGCACGATCTTATCGGGCGGACGAGAGATGGCAATATTGACCTCAATAGGATCGTGTAAGATTCGTCTGGCCAGTGCCCGGATCTTTTCGGGCATGGTGGCCGAGAAAAGAAGATTCTGCCGCTTGGCCGGAAGATGATTGATGATCTTGTTGATGTCATCTTGAAAACCCATATCGAGCATGCGATCGGCTTCGTCGAGTACTAAGAAACGCAATTGCTTAAAGTTTACATAGCCCATGTTAAGGTGAGCGATCATGCGACCGGGGGTGCAAACGATAATATCGGCTCCCATCTGCAGGGCCTTTTTCTCTGCTACAAAATTTTGCGCATCGCTTCCGCCATAGATGGCGATGGAGCTGAGATTGGTAAAATAAGAGAGCCCCTCTATGTGCTGAGCGATCTGGATGGCCAATTCGCGGGTAGGAACCACGATCAATGCGCCAACGGCACCTTCCAACGGGTCTGCCAACAAGCGATTCATGACCGGCAGCAAAAAGGCAGCGGTCTTTCCGGTACCGGTTTGGGCAGAGGCAATAATATCGCGTCCTTCCAAAATAGGAGGGATCACTTTTTCTTGAACGGGAGTGGCGGTTTCGTAGTGAGAGGCTTCGATGCCTTCCAACAAAGAAGGATGAAAATTAAAATCAGTAAAACGCAAAACGAGGGTACATTAATTCAGAATAAGATCTTTCGCTTACGAAGATAACGATTTCAAAGCAGATGACGGTGAGAATTAGCGGCTCGTAATATCACATATTTCGTCGATACTGCCCTCCTACCTGGTACAGGGCATGGGTGATCTGTCCGAGCGAACAATACTTGACGGTCTCCATCAACTCTTCAAACAAATTTCCATTTTCAATGGCAACTTGTTGCAAGCGTTGCAACTTACTGGCCGATACAGCGGCATGCCGGGTCTGAAAGGCGCGCAGCGTATTGATCTGTTGCTCTTTTTCCTGCTCATTACTTCTAATGACCTCACCGGGAATAACCGTGGGCGATCCTTTTTTATTTAAAAACGTATTGACACCAATGATCGGCAACTCGCCAGTATGCTTTTGATGCTCGTAGTAGAGACTTTCTTCTTGTATCTTATTGCGTTGATACATTCTTTCCATAGCCCCTAATACCCCGCCGCGCTCGGTAAGACGATCGAACTCGGCTAACACGGCTTCTTCGACCAACGAGGTCAACTCCTCTACGGCAAACGAACCTTGTGTCATGTTCTCGGTCTTGGCAGAACCGAGCTCTCGGTTGATGATCAGCTGAATGGCCATGGCCCGCCGTACACTTTCTTCGGTGGGGGTGGTAATGGCCTCGTCGTAGGCATTGGTATGAAGAGAATTGCAATTATCATAAATAGCATAGAGCGCTTGCAACGTTGTGCGGATATCATTGAAATCGATCTCCTGCGCATGCAAGGAGCGCCCCGAGGTCTGAATATGATACTTCAGCATCTGGCTGCGCTTGTTGGCCTTATACTTATACTTCATGGCCTTGGCCCAAATGCGGCGAGCAACTCGTCCGATTACGCTATACTCCGGATCCATTCCATTGCTGAAGAAAAAAGAAAGGTTAGGGGCAAAATCATCGATATTCATTCCCCGACTCAAATAATACTCAACGAACGTAAACCCATTGGCGAGGGTAAAGGCCAATTGAGTAATGGGATTGGCGCCGGCTTCGGCAATATGATACCCACTAATGGAAACGGAATAAAAATTACGAACCTGTTGCTCAATAAAATAATGTTGCACATCGCCCATTAGCTTTAAGGCGAACTCGGTAGAGAAGATACAGGTGTTCTGCGCCTGGTCTTCTTTTAAGATATCGGCCTGCACGGTGCCCCGTACTTGCTGCAACGCCGTTGTTTTACATTGAAGGAAGATATCGGAGGGTAGTACATCTTCTCCACTTAATCCCAGCAAGGCAAGACCTAGTCCGTTATGCCCTTCGGGCAACCCATCGGGAGACAGGGGGTTACTATAGCGAGGCTTCTCGAGACCGGGAAATTTTTTAGCAAAGGCCTCGTCTATCGTATGCGTCAGGCCTAATTCGTGGATCTTTTTTTCGCACTGCTGATCGATGGCCGCATTCATAAAGAAAGCCAAAATAATCGGTGCCGGTCCATTGATGGTCATCGAAACCGATGTCTTGGGATCGCAAAGATCAAAACCACTGTAAAGTTTTTTGGCATCATCCACGGTAGCGATACTGACTCCACTGTTACCGACCTTTCCATAGATATCGGGTCGATGATCGGGATCTTCGCCATAGAGCGTAACCGAATCGAAAGCGGTAGATAATCGCTTGGCCGGTTGATCTACACTTACATAGTGAAAGCGCTTGTTGGTTCGTTCAGGACCTCCTTCGCCAGCGAACATACGCGTAGGATCTTCGCCTTCTCGTTTTAATGGAAACACGCCTGCGGTAAAGGGGAAATGACCGGGCACATTCTCTTGTGCCTGCCACTGCAACAGATCACCCCAATCTTTGTATTGGGGCAGCACCACTTTAGGAATACGCGTACCGCTCAAACTGGTGCTGGTCATGGCTTGCTTAATGACCTTATCACGCACTGTGTACTCGTAAAAATCTTTTTGATAGGCGGCTACTTTCTCAGGCCAATGCTTGATCAGCTTTCGGCTAACGGGAGTAAGCTGCTCACTAATATGATCGATCTGCTTTTGCAAGGCCATTGCCAGTTCACTATACACGTTCTTGTCGGTAGCGGCCTTTAATTCACCATTATTGAGTACGCCTTGTAATTGATAGAGTGTAGAAGCCAGTGCGGCTTGCTCCTTGACTAATTTATCGTAATCACGATTAGCCGTAGCGATCTCGGCCAGGTAGCGAACCCGAGCCGAGGGAATAATGGCTTGCGATAATTGTGCGGTAGCACTAAACTGGGTATTCCCAAAACGAACGCCGGTCTTGGCCTCGATCTTTTGAAGCAAGAGTTCGAACAGGCGGTTTACCCCCTCGTCGTTGAACTTACTGGCCATGGTACCCACTACCGGTATCTCTTCGTCTTTGGCCATAAAGAGCTGGTGGTTGCGCTTATATTGTTTGCGAATATCATTGAGCGCATCGAGAGCACCGGCCTTATCGAATTTATTGAGGCAGATCAGATCGGCATAATCGAGCATATTGATCTTCTCGAGTTGGGTAGCGGCTCCGTACTCGGGTGTCATTACATACATGCTCACCTGACAATGATCGAGAATACTCGCATCACTTTGCCCAACGCCGGCGGTCTCAATAATGATCAGATCAAACGCAGCCTGCTGGCAAATGGCTATGGCATCGCGAAGGGCCGCACTCAGAGCGGTATTATCATCTCGGGTTGCCAACGAACGCATATAGGCCCGCGGATGACTAATGGCATTCATCCGGATCCGATCGCCCAGCAAGGCTCCACCCGTTTTTTTGCGTGAGGGGTCTACCGAGATCACGGCAATGGTCTTATCAGTGAAATTATGCAGATAGCGTCTTACGATCTCGTCGGTAACACTACTCTTGCCGGCGCCACCGGTACCGGTAATGCCAAAGACGGGAGCCGCCGAAACAGCCTTTGTAAATCGAGATTCCTTGAGCAGCGGTTCGTACGATTCGCCCCGCTCTGCCAAACTGATGGCTCGGGCAATATGAATAACAGGGCGCTTTTCGTCGAGGGGATCTATGGGGCAATTGGCCAGGGGACCGGGCTGCGCCTCTTGGCAGATGCGGATCACTTCGGCGATCATTCTTTCTAAGCCCATACGACGTCCGTCGTCGGGCGAAAAGATCTTGTCGATTCCATAGGCATGCAGCTCGTCGATCTCTTCGGGTAAGATGGTACCGCCGCCGCCACCCACGATCCGGATATGGCCACAACCGTTTTGAACCAAGAGGTCTTTCATGTACTTGAAGAACTCTACATGCCCGCCTTGATAACTGGTAATAGCGATACCCTGCACATCTTCTTCGATGGCGGTCTCCACGATCTCTTTTACCGAACGGTTATGCCCCAGGTGAATGATCTCAGCTCCTTGCTGCTGCAGAATACGACGCATAATGTTGATAGCCGCATCATGGCCATCGAATAAACTGGCAGCGGTAACGATACGGATCTTAGCGACTGATAATGGAGCCATACGGTGCGGGTATTCCCGGGGTTAAGACTTTGCAAAATTAACAAAAAACGAATGAGTGTTAGTATCCTTAGCCCTTATAAATGAATGGGGTTACCTACATTTGTTCCATGCAGCATTGGATCGATGCCGTAACAACCCTGTATACCCGCTACAAAGGAGTCGCCCCGACCTCTCTTGATGTGCTTCCGCAAAGTGGCAGCGAAAGAAGATATTTTCGGTTAAAGGGGGCCTCCGATACCGTGATCGGCACCTACGGCAATAACATTAAAGAGAACGAGACCTTTTTTTATTTCAGTGATCATTTTAGAAAAAAAGGATTAGCCGTTCCCGAAATATTGGCTATCAGCGAAGACAGACAGTTTTATTTACAAGAAGATTTTGGAGATGAATCTCTGCTGCATCACCTCGAAACCAAAGGGTTTACCGACGAAGTGTATGTCCTGTTTGCAAAAACCACGGCCGCCCTGGCGCAATTACAGGTAAAAGGTGATGAAGGACTTAACTATAACAAGTGTCTTACCAACAAAGAATTTGGCAAACAGGCGATCTTGGCCGACCTGCTTTATTTTAAGTACTATTTTTTAGATGCGCTGCGTAGACCTTACGACAAGCAAAAACTTATTGATGATTTTGAGGCGCTCAGTAATTACCTGACCCATACCGAATATCAATACTTTTTGTTTCGCGATTTTCAGAGCCGCAATATTTTGGTCGACAAAGACAGCCAAGTGCACTTTATCGATTACCAGGGTGGTATGAAAGGAGCACCGCAATACGATCTGGCGTCGCTGCTTTGGCAAGCCAGGGCTAACCTATCCCCAGACTGGAAACAACGTTTGCTCGAAGAGTACATGGATGCCTTCGAAAAAACGATAGCCGCTCCTATCGACAGAAAATTATTCAAGAGCCAGTACAATGGGTATGTACTGATCCGATTACTTCAAGTGCTGGGGGCCTACGGCTTTAGAGGGTTGTTTGAACGTAAGGCCCAGTTTTTGACCAGCATTCCTTTGGCCTTACGGAACCTGAAAGAATTTTTAAGTCAGCACAGTGTAGGTATTGCTGTTCCTGAGTTCAAAAAAGTACTGGAACTCTGTATCAGCAACGAGGTGATCGAAGAATTCACTCCCACGCAAGCTACCGAGTCTACACCCCTCGAAGTAAACGTCTATAGCTTCTCGTATCGCAACGGACATCCCCCCGACCCATCGGGTAATGGTGGTGGGTTTATGTTCGACTGTCGGGGCATTCTTAATCCGGGCCGTGTAGAGAGCATGAAGACACTCACCGGTCGCGATAAACCCGTACGTGATTTTTTAGAGCAGCAGACCACCATGCCCTCGTTTCTTAATTCTGTTTTCGATATTGTTGATATGACGGTAGCCGAATACATTAAAAGAGGATTCGAAAGTCTGATCGTGGGATTTGGTTGTACAGGCGGACAACATCGCAGTGTGTATGCCGCCGATGAAATGGCCAGACACCTTCGCAATAAATTTAAGGTAAAGGTAAAATTGCATCACGTGGTGCAAGACGAAAAGAACTGGATCAATACGCCCCCTGTCGCATAGCCGCCATGATTACAAGAGCCATGATATTTTGTGCCGGACTGGGAACACGCTTTAAACCCTGGACCGATAAACATCCAAAGGCGTTGGCCCTGGTCAACGGAAAGAGTTTACTGCAACGCAATATTGAATACTTACAGAGCTTTGGCATTTTTAGTGTGGTGATCAATGTCCATCACTTCGCCGATCAGGTCGAGGCGGCCGTAGCCGAACACCGCGGCTGGGGATCGGATGTGTTGATCAGCGATGAAAGAGCCGAGCTACTCGATACAGGCGGGGGATTACTAAAAGCAAAATCATTCTTTGAAGAGGGGCAACCTTTTTTGACCTGCAATGCCGATATCCTTACCAATTTGCATATTGGAAAACTGATCGAATTTCATGATCAACACCAGCCGCTCATCTCTTTTGGCATTACTGAGCGAAAGAGTTCGCGCTCCTTACTAATGGATAACCAGCATCGCCTTTGTGGCTGGCGCAACAACACCACCGGAGAAGAAAAGATCGTCTTACCGCATCAACCGCTGCAACCCTTTGCCTATAGTTGTGTGGCCTTGTTCGATTATAGTGTCTTTAATCTGATGCAAGGATATGGGCTTGGCAAAAAGTTCTCGCTTACCGATCTGTACCTGGCCCTGGCACCAGATTATCCGGTATTGGGTTATGAGCATAGTAAAGACCATGTGGTGGATGTTGGAAAGCCCGAAAGCGTGGCCCTGGCCGAAACGTTATTTCTTTAGTTTCTCGGATCGCCTCTATACGAATTTTTAAAAACAATAACCATGCGTACTCGTTATGTGGCACTCGTTATGCTGCTGGTTGGCAGCTTCACCCTTGTTGTAAACGGTCAATCGAATTATGATCACCGCGAGACCTTTCACCCGCAGTTCTATCCTTATCCCGGCAACGATATGCGTAGCGCCAGTGGAGAGCCGGGTCCCCGCTATTGGCAAAACCGCGCCGACTATTCGATCCAGTGTAAACTCGATACGGCAACCCATACGATCACAGGCGATCTTATTATCACTTATACCAATAATAGCAACGATGCCCTTCGCTTTTTATGGATGCAACTCGATCAAAATATATACAAAAGCGATTCGCGTGGCTCGGCTACCACGACCGAGACCGGAGGTAGATGGGCCAACGGTGGATTCACCAGCGGATATACCATCGATAATCTGCAAATCGAGAGCGCGGGTACATGGATAGCGCCTACGCAGCAAAGTACTACCGATACCCGTATGCAAGTGTGGCTAAAAAATCCACTGAACAAAGGAGAGAAATTACGAATGCGTCTGAGCTATCAATTTGAGATTCCCGAGTATGGCACCGATCGCATGGGTCGACTACTGACCAAGAATGGTTGGATATACGAGATCGCGCAATGGTTTCCGCGAGTTTGTGTATATGACGATCTGCAAGGATGGAATACGATGCCTTATTTGGGAGCAGGAGAGTTCTACTTGGAATATGGTGATATCGACTTTAGTATAACCGCACCCGCGAACCTGATCGTAGTGGGTTCGGGCGAGTTGATCAACCCTAAAGAATGTTATACAGTAACGCAACAAAAAAGATGGGAGCAAGCAGCCACTTCCAATAAGACAGTCGCTATTCGCAGTGCAGAAGAGATAAAACAATCCTCTTCGCGTCCGGCTACGGCCCAGCTTACCTGGAAATTCAAGATCAGTAATGCACGCGATGCTGCCTGGGCCGCCTCGAAGGCCTTTATTATCGATGCCGCTAAGATCGATCTGCCCAGTGGAAAAAGATCGCTGGCGATCAGTGCCTATCCAGAAGAAAGTATCGGCAAGAACGGATGGCAGCGTTCTACCGAAATGGTCAAAGGATCGATCGAATATTATTCTAACAAATGGTTTGAGTATCCTTATCCTGCCGCCACCAATGTGGCCGGTATTGTAGGGGGAATGGAATATCCTGGTATTGTTTTTTGTTCATCAAAAAGTATGGGAGAAGAATTATGGGGAGTAACCGATCATGAATTTGGACATACCTGGTTTCCGATGATCGTCGGTAGCAACGAAAGAAAATATGCCTGGATGGACGAAGGATTCAACACCTTTATCAACGATCTATCGACCGAAGCCTTCAATAAGGGAGAATTTAAACCCACCTTCTTTCCCGATCCGAGCGCTCCCTTTATGGTCAAGATGACCTTTGGCGATAAAATGGACGGGCTCTACACGATCCCCGATGTGATCCAACAAGATAATTTAGGTATAACGGCATATCTCAAACCCGGTCAAATGCTGACCCAGTTGAGAAATCAGGTCTTGGGAGCCGAGCGCTTCGATATGGCCTTTAAGGAATATGTGCGGCGCTGGGCCTTTAAACATCCAAGCCCCTGGGACTTTTTTCATACCATCGAAAATGTATCGGGCGAAGACCTGGGTTGGTTCTGGAGAGGATGGGTGCTTAACAAATGGAAACTCGATATTGCCGTGCGCGATGTCCGCTACAAAAAAGGAGATATAGCCAATGGTGCCGAGATCACGATCGAGAATCTCGAGCAAATGGTAATGCCTGTAACGGTAAAAGTGGTAGAGACCAATGGCGCAGAGCACATACTGTCTCTTCCGGTAGAGGTCTGGCAACGCGGGGGCAAATGGACCTTTGATGTACCCACTTTATCGGAGGTCAAACTTGTGAGTGTTGATCCCGAAAAAAAACTACCCGACTTTGACCGGTCTAATAATACCTGGAAAAAGTCGGGCAGTCTAAATTAAGGTCCAAAGCCGCTCAGTAACCTGTAGGTTTACTGAACATGCACTTTGCCTTCGATCAATTTATTGCCGGCCGCATCGCCCACGACCACAAAATAAATACCGCGGGCTGCACGGGTTAAGTCTACCGGCAGCAAGGTATACGGTCCGGAGATGGGGAAGGCACGCTTAAATACTACCGCTCCCTTGGCATCATAGATAACCAATTGACGCGATGTGTTAGCGCCTCCGGCATTGTAATACGATACGGTAAAGTTTCCATCATTGGGCGAAGGGAATATAAAGAGTCTTGAACTGACATTAGCCGTAATGCTAACCACCGAAGACTGCGATGCGCAGAACAAACCGCTGGGCCAGGTTTCTCTGATACTCGCCTGATAATCGCCCAAGCCATTGACAGCAACCAAATAAGTATTGTTCAGCGGCGTAATCGCCTGACCATTGTAGGTCCACACAGTACTGATTACACCACCCGTAGTAGCAGAGGGTGTAGCCGTTAGCGTGGTTTGTTGACCAGGCAACAGCGAAGTGAACGGAGCAGCCGCAAGACCGATACTGGGTATAACACGCACGGTAAGTAACGAAGGAGTAGAAATAACCGGCGTAGTACAAGTATTGTTCCAGACCTGGCAACGATAACGATTGCCGCTCATAGAGGCCGTTACGCTCGAAACGCTGTAGGTGGTTCCGTTGGCTCCGGCAATATTGCTCCAAGTGGTACCGCCATCGGTACTGGATTGCCATTGATAATTGATAGCAGGTACGCTTACTGCCGTAATGGTAAAGCTGGCATTACCGCCCACACAAAGTTCTGCACCCGGTGCACTGCGCTCGATCACAACAGGAGCATGCACCGTAAGCGTTGCGGCACCTGATGTAACGGCAGGGGTACAAGTTCCTGCTACAACGCAACGATATTGATTGCCGGTTAATGGAACGGTAACCCCGCTTAGGGTAAGGGTGGCTGTATTGGCACCAGAGTAAATACCTCCATTGCTAATATTTACAAACCCTGCACCCGTATTGATCTGCCATTGGTAGGTAATACCCGTTCCACTGGCACTAACTGCAAAATTGATAGTGCTTCCGGTACAAATCGTTTGTGAGACCGGTGAAGAACTGATCTGGGGCAAGGTATTGACGGTAAGCAATGCGGTGTTGGTAGTAGCAGGCGTTGTACAGACTGCATTGGAGACCAAGCAGCGATATTGGTAATTATTCATAGCGGGAGTAGCCGCTGAGATAGATAATACCGCCGTGGTAGCACCCGAGTAAACACCTCCATTGGTAATGTTGACAAAACCGGCTCCGGTATTGACCTGCCATTGATAAATAAGATTAGGACCGCTGGCTGCAGTGGTAAAACTAACAGCCGCACCATCGCACACAACTTGCGCAAGCGGTTGCGTTGTAATGCTGGCAGGTATTACCACGGTAAGGGTAGCCGCTTGCGAAGTAGCCGTACCCGGCGTACAGGTTCCATTGACCACACAACGATATTGATATCCGTTCATGGAAGTGTTCGTATTGGTAACGCTGTATTGTGCTGCGTTAGCACCACTGATCGCTGACCAACTCGTACCCCCATTGGTACTTTGCTGCCATTGATAAACCAGCGAAGCTCCCGCCGCCGTTACTTGAAAAGTAGCCGTACTTCCGGAACAAACAGAAATATCTTGCGGAGAAGCGGTAACCGCTGTTACGCCGCTTACACTCAGTAAAGCCGCATTGGTAGTAGCCGTAGCACCGCAGCTATTGGTAAGCAAACAGCGATAGAGATTTCCGGAAAGCGATACCGTGGTACTGGCAATAGAATAGGTAGCACTGGTGGCACCACTAATGGCGGTATAACTGGTTCCCCCATTGGTGCTTACCTGCCACTGATAAGTAACACCGGTTGCACTCACACTGAAACTGGCCGGTGAGCCGGTACAAACCGATTGAGGTTGTGGCTGCGTGGTAATAACGGGAGCCGGCCCAGTCGTAATAGTATAGGTCAGCTGACGGGTTTGGGTAGTAGCACCGGTTGCTGTACCCTGCACGGTGATTGGATAGGTTCCGGGTGCCAGGGTATTGGTTCCATTTAAAATAAC